>Ga0207688_10001137_pt1 | contig 13705 bp, 17 predicted proteins | sample KBSMiscanthusM4_FD_184296 | JGI IMG/M metagenome (GOLD analysis project Ga0207688, IMG submission 184296) | Miscanthus rhizosphere microbial communities from Kellogg Biological Station, Michigan, USA - M4 (SPAdes) (version 2) | ecosystem: Host-associated > Plants > Roots > Rhizosphere ...
CGCGCGCGGCCGCCGCGGCCGGCGCCGGCCCGTCGGTGGGGGCCACGACGCGCAGCGAGACCTCGGCGGCGCCGCGCACGCCGTCGAGCGCGGCCAGCAGCGCGTCGTGGCGCTCGGCCACGGCGCGCAGGACCTGGGCCTCGTCGGCCAGCCGGGTCCCGTAGCGCACGGGCAGCAGGTCGCGATCCTCCATCAGCGCCTCGACCACGGCCTCGTGCGCCCACAGCGCGGCGGGGGAGAGCGCGGTCTCCTCGACGTCGGCGCACAGCGCCGCAATCCGGCCCGCGGGCACGGCGCGCACACCGTTGACGTCGGGCAGCGGCGGCCCCGGGTGGTCGGCGATGGCGTAGACCTCGATCACAGCGCGCTGCCCATGCGGGGCAGGAGGTGCTTGTCCTCGGCCGTCGCGACCGAGCTGATCAGGGCGCGCAGCTGGACGTAGACGAGGTCGACGTCGGCGACCGCCAGCGTGATGTCGCCGGCGATGACCACGCCGCCGCCGAGGAGCCGGTCGACAAGGTCGATGAGGGCGACCTCCTGGTCGGCGACCGCGGTGCTCATGGGGCCATTCCGGTACCGCCGGGGACGAAGTTGTACGGCGGCCACGGGCCGGTGAGCTCGAGCCGCGCGCCCAGCGCGCCATAGTCGCGCTCGAGCTCGGCCACGAGCGCGTGCAGGGCGTCGACGCGGTCGGCCTCGACGAGGTAGGCGCCGTTGAGCAGCATCTCGCCGTCGTGCCCCGAGAGCTCGGGGTTCTGAGCCGGGCGCGTCACGGCGTCGACGGCGTGGGCCTCGAGCCGGGCGTGTACCGACTCGGCGACCTCGGTCGCGAGCTGCGCGGCGCGCTCGCGCACGCGGCGCTCGACGCGCCGGCGCAGCATGTAGGCGCCGCCCTCGCTCTGCTCCTCCGTGCCCTGCTCGAGGCCGGCGATGTCCTCGGTCTGGGCGCGCGCCTCCTGCGTCAGGGCGTCGGCGTCGACGAGCAGCTTGACCGACCACTCCTCGCGGCCGGCGAGGTGGCCCAGGGCGTCGGCGAACGACTCGGCTTCGCGCTCGAGCATCGCCCGCAGACTCTCGTCGCTCTCGTAGATCGTGCACAGGCGCAGGGGCACGCAGGTCCCGGCCTGCACCGCCTGGTCGAGCACGGACTCGTGGGCGCGGGCGACGCGCTCGAGCCAGGGGAGGTCGTTGAGGTTCTCCCGCAGCGGCTCGGCGCCGAACTCGTCCAGGGGCACGCGGCTGACCAGGGCGACGAGGCCGCCGGCGCTCACGGCCTCGACCGGGTGGCCGGGGTCGACGCCCGTCAGGCTCCGCGGCAGGTCGGCGTCGGCGGCGAGCACGCCGTAGACCCACAGTGCGGTGGCGCCCGAGCTGCGCCGCGACGCTGGCTTCGGCGGAGTGGACGCAGGCTCGGAGCTCTGGGCACGGTCTCCGATCGCCGCCCGCACGAGCGCGTCGCGCAGGACCTTCACCGCCTCGGCCTCGGCGCGCGCGAGCACGTCCGGCGCGTGCTGGGCTGCCCAGCGGCCGAGCGGGTCAGCCACTCGTACGCTCCTCGAGCCGCTGCTCGAGCTTGTCGAGGCGGTCGCGCAGCTCCTGGTTCTCGCGCTCGAGCTGCTGCACCTGTCCGCCGTCGCCGTTGCCCTTCTCGCCGGAGTCCAGGCTCTGTAGCGAGGCGTCGCTCTCCCACCAGTTGATGCCCATCTCGCGGGCGCGGTCGACCGAGGCGATGAGCAGGCGCAGCTTGATCGTGAGCAGCTCGATGTCGAGCAGGTTGATCTGGATGTCGCCGGCGATGACGATGCCCTTGTCCAGCACGCGCTCGAGGATGTCGGCGAGGTTGGCGGTCTCAGTGGGCCGGCCGGGGAGCCGGTTGGCCTGCGAGCGGTTGGGGAGCGCACTGCCCTCCACGCTCAGCCCCCGTCGGTCTCGCCGCGCAGGAACCGCCGCGTGCGCCTGTAGCCGCGGAGGGTGCCCTGCTCGTCGAGCTGGACGTCGTAGGCAGCCATCACGTCGGTGGTGTTCGGGATGCGCGAGAGCTCGAGCACGTCGACGGTGACGTTCCAGAGTTCGTCGTCGCCGTCCCACGCGAGGCCGGTGACCCCTTCCGGGTCGTAGCCGGTGAGCTGTTCGATGGTGGCCAGCGCCGCCTCACCCAGCTCGGCTGCCGACAGCTTGCCGTTGTCACTCGATTCCGCCATATCCCTCCTCGCCGCCGAAGCCGCGCAGGTCCATGAGACGCTGGACCAGCTCGTCCTCGGCCGCCTCCAGCTCCTCCTCGTCGATCTCTCCCGTGGCGCGCAGCTCCTCGAGCTCGACGAGCTGCGCACGCAGCGCCGTCTCGTCGTTGAGCTCGGCCTGCGCCTGCTCCTCCAGCCGTTCAGCGATCCACACCGTGCCGCGCACGGGCGCCAGGGGGAGGGTGAGCAATCCCATGATCAGGCCCATGCCGGGCTGCCTTGGTCCAGGTTGGCCTCGGCGAAGCTGTAGGGCGGCGCCGGGCCGACGTAGCTGAGCGCAATGCGGTCGCCGACGGCCTCGTCGAGCGCACGCACGGCCTTGGTGAAGGCCTCGACGCCGTCGCGCGGGACCAGGAACGCCAAGTCGAACGCGGCGGTGGCCGTGCGCACCTCCTGCTCGCTCACCTCGACGGCCACGGGCGTCAGGAGCCGCAGCGCCTGGTCGGTGTCGGCCAAGCGCCTCCGCTCGACCTCCTCGGCCACGAGCTCGCCCAAGCGGATGCGGTCGTAGTAGGCCGCGTCAGCCGGGACGCTGCTGATGCGCGCGTTGAGCGCGGCGACGGCCGGCGTCGTGCGGACGACCTCGCGCAGCATGGCGTCCTCGTCGTACTCGCCCTTGACGGTGAGCTGCACCTTGCCGGCGAGCTCCTGCAGGAGCGCCGCCAGCGCGGGCTCGTTGACCTCGAGCAGCTCGGTCCGGACCGCGTCGTCGTCCGCCAACACCATGCCGAAGCGGGCGGGGACGACGGTCGCGTTCGCAGAGGCCTCCTCGAGCACGCGCCAGTGCGCGCGTACCGCCTTGGGTGCCGAGAGGGCGTCGGCGTCGAGGTCGCTCACGAGCGCCCCCAGGTCGGGGCGCCCGACGAGGCGCACCGGCGCCGCCTCGATGCCCTCGGCCTTCGGGGGCCCGGAGCCCTCGGCGGCCACGACGCCGTACACGTAGACCATGCCGGTGTGGTCGGTCACGAGCTGCTGCTTCGGCTCCGGCTCCGCGAGCGCGACGAGCCGCCGGAGGAGGAGGAGGAGGAGCGACGGCGGCTACGGCTCTTGGACTCGCTGTCGTCGCTGTCGCTGTCGCTGTCATCGTCGTCGCCCGAGCCGAGCGCGTCCTTGGCGCCTTCGGCGAGGCCCTTGACCTTGGACTTGGCGCCGCTCTCGGTCATCGAGCCGACCAGGTCGGGCAGGCCCTCGGAGTCCGAGTTCTGGACGATGTCGAGGCGATTGACGGCCTCGGCAAAGCGCAGGTAGGTGTCGACGCTCGCAATGACGATGCGCGCGTCGATGGTCAGGATCTCGATGCCGATCAGCGAGACCCGGACGAAGGCGTCGATGACGATGCCCTTGTCCAGGATGACCTCGATGACGTCGGCAAGCCCGCTGGGTCGCGGACGGTCGATATATCCCCTTGGCTGGGTTGCTACGGCCATGCGTGTGCCCCCTGTCGTGGTCAGGTTTCGCTGGTTTGCTCGGCCGGCATTGATTCCTTCGGCCGGTCCATCAGGTCCTCGCGGATCCGGGCGCGGTTGCGGGCCAACGCCCTCGAGATTTCGGTCTTGCGGATGCCGTGCAGGTAGCCGATCGCCCAGTCGAGCTGCTGGAGCGCGTCCTCGGCGGCCTTGCGATAGCGGTCGACATCGCCTGAGGCGTCCTCGTTCTCATCGTTCTTGCTGCGGCTGTTACGTGCCATCGGCTCCCTTCGCTCCGGCTACCGGCGGCCGGCCTTGGTTGAGCGCTTCTTCGGCGGAGCAGGCGGTCGCTCGGCGGGCGTCGACGCGCTCGCGCGTCGCCGCGTCCGGCGACGGCGCCGGGGTGCGTTGCTGAGCACGTCCATGACGCCGGGCGCCTCGCCACGGCCGTTGGCCGGCGCGGCGGCGCGGGTGGCGCGCCGGGGGCGGTCCTCATCGCGCGGCTGCTCATCCTCATCCGCATCCTCGGGCTCGGCCTCGGCGTCGCCGTCGGGCTCGTCGACGGGCTCGTCCTCCGGCTCGTCGTCCTCGTCGTCGTCGGGCTCGTCGTCCTCGTTGACGTCGGGCTCGTCGTCCTCGTCGACGTCGTCCTCGGGCTCCCCGAGGTCCTCTTCGTCCACGGGCTCGTCGACCTCATCGTCTTCGGGCTCGTCGGCGTCCTCGTCCTCGTCGGCCTCGTCCTCGGGCTCGTCGAAGAAGTCCTGTTCCTCTGGCTCCGCTTCGTAGTCCTCGTCGGTCTCGTCGACGAAGTCCTGCTCCTCGGGCTCGCCCTCATCGGACTTGCCGAAGAAGTCCTTCACTTCGATCCCTTCGCCGTCGTGGTCGAAGAAGCCGGCGTCCATGAGCTTGTCGTGCAGCGACTCCGGGATGACGTCGCCGAAGGTGGTGCGCGCCGTATGGCGCAGGGCGGCCATGGCGGCCTTGCCCTTGACGCCCGACGTCTTGTCGACCGCGTACTTTGCCGCGAGCGCAAGCGCCGCGCCGCCCACGATCGCCTTGCCCGCGGTCAGGCGCCGGTGGTGCTCCTTCGGCTGCGGCTGTTCACCGCCCTCCAAGGCGGCCTGCAGCGCAGAGTTGGCCACACGGCTGAAATCGATGCCCATGCCTCGCCCCCTAGCTCCGCAGTGCCTTGTAGGTGAGGACGGCGACGATGAGGCCGGCTATCGCCGCCGCGAGGAATGCCCGGAGCACCGACGGCTTGTCGCCGCCCAGCCGCGCCAGGACGGCGTCCTTGAGGGGCCCCATTACGACCGGGACCCGCTCTTGCGTCGGCTCGAGCTGCCGGACTTCGAGCTCTTCGGGTCGCCGCCGTTGGAGCCGTTGGACGCGCTGCGCGACCGGCTCGAGCTGCGCTTGCTCGACGGGCTCTTGGAGCTCTTGGAGCTCTTGGACGCGGTGCGACGGTTGCCGCCGGACGAGCTAGCCGCCTTGGAGCGGCTGCCGCTGCCCGACCCGGTGCCGCTGCGCGACCGGCTGCTGCCGCCGTTGCCGCTGCCGCTGCTGCGGCTGCTGCTACGGCTGCTCTGCGACTCGCGCTGCTTGCTCTCCGACTCCTCCGACTCGCCCTGCTCCTTGACCTCGCCGTCCTCGATCGTGCCGCGCCACTCGCCTTCGGGCTCCGGGTTCATCATCGCGTAGGCCTTGAAGCGGTGCAGGTCGGCCCGGATGGCGCGCTTGACGTGGCGCATGCCGCGGGCGGACTTCTCGATCAGGCCGCTGGGCTCGACGTCGACGTTGATCTCGACGCGCGTGAGCCTAGGGGCGAGCTCGTGGAAGGTGGCGACGCCGTGGTGCGTGATGCCCTCGGTGACGTGCCACTCGATGCGCTCGTCGGGCCGCTGCTCCTCGATCTCGGCGGTGAACTCGCGCGAGAAGAGCCAGATCTTCGTCTTGAACTTCAGGTGGGTCTCGTCGTCCTGGCTGACGCTCTGGGCCCGGTGCATGAACTTGGGCCACTCCTCGAACTGCGTGAAGTGGTTGTAGGCCGCGGTCACCGGGATGCCGATATCGATCGCCTGCTGGACGGGCATGCGCCGGCCCTTGCCGACACCGGGCTCGCCGCCCTTGCCGCCGCCGCCGCCGTCCTTGTCGTCCCCGCCACCGATGCCGGGGATGAGGGCCTTGCCGGCCTCCTTGGCAATGCCGCCGGGGCCGCCGGCGTCCTTGATCTTGTCGTCGACGACGCCCTTCGCCGCCTCGCCGGCCTTGTCGGTCACCTTCTGGACCGGGTTTGACGCGGCAGCCGTCACCTTCTGGAGCGGGTTGCCGCCGTTGAGCCCGTTGGCGAGCTTGCTGGCGCCCTTGACCGCCAGCGGCACGCCCGCGGCCAACCCGGCGCCAACGGCGACGCCGGTCATTCCGCCGAGCGGGCTCTTGCGAGACCCCCCGAGCGGGCTCTTCCGGCTCTGGCGCACGTCGCTCGCGATGCTCTGAGCCGCTTCGCGTGCGACGCGACCTACAACGCTACCGATCGTGTCGCCTAAATCCTTGGCCATATCAAGCCTCCTTGAGTGCTCCCTCGTGGGTTCTCCCTCGTGGTTTGAGTACCCCTTGCCTTCCCCGTGTAACACCTTGTCAGCAGACTTGCAAGGGACAGAAAACTGTTGATGTGCAGGCCAACCGGGAAGTGGCTTGGCGTGTCACCCGGAGAAAGGAGCTCGCATGCCCCCGCGAGGCGTCAAGCCCGGCACGAAGCGCGCGCGCCAGTACGAGAAGGTCAAGGCGTCGGAGAAGCGGCAGGGCCGCTCGAACGCGCGCGCCGAGGAGATCGCGGCGCGCACGGTCAACAAGGAACGCGCCCGCACCGGAGAATCACGGCAGGCGTCGCGAACCTCGACGCAGGACAAGTCCTCGGGTCAGCGCGGTGGCCAGCGCTCGGGCACGAGCGGACCGCGCGGGCGTACGCGGGACCAGCTCTACAACGAGGCGCGCAAGCTGAACATCGACGGCCGCTCGAACATGAACAAGACCCAGCTCCAGCGCGCGGTCGACGCGAAGAAGCGTTAGGCGGGCGCGCGCGAGCCGCGCAGGAAGTGCGCGATCGCGTCGACCACCAGCGCCTCGAGCTGGTCGGGCTGCACGATGCCCGCGCTGACCAGCGACGCGATGCCCTGAATCGTCGAGAACAGGACGAGGCCGACGCGCTCGGGCTCGCCCGGCTCCAGCGCGCCCTCGGCCTGGCCCTGCGCGATGAGCTCGAGCATCACCGCGAATGCGTTCTCGGCCGCCTCGTGCAGCGCGCCCGAGGTCTCGCGGTGCTTGCCGGCGAACATCAGGTCGAGCAGCGCCGGGTCGCGGGTGGCAAAGCGGACGTAGGCCGCCGCGGTCGCGCGCAGACGCGGTTCGAACTCCTCGCCCGCGCCGTCGGCGGCGGCGCGCAGCTCCGCGCCCAGGCGGTCGAACCCCGCCTCGGCCACCGCGTCGAGCAGCGCCTGGCGGTCGGGGAAGTGGCGACGCGGGGCCCCGTGGCTGACCCCGACCTCGCGCGCCAGCTCGCGCAGTGACAGCGCGTCGGCGCCGCGGTCACGCACCGTGCGCTCGGCCTGCTCGAGCAGCGCCTCGCGCAGCGCGCCGTGGTGGTAGGGGCGGTCGGTCACGTCGAAGCCAGGTTATCGGAGAAAGTAGACGTTGACAGCATTGTGGTCAGCGTCTACATTGTTGCTTATGACTACTTCGAGCCCTGATCTTTCTGACCTGACCGGCCGCACCGCGATCATCACCGGCGCCAACAGCGGCATCGGCCGCGCCGCCGCCAAGGCCCTGGCCGGCGCCGGCGCCCACGTCGTCCTGGCCGTGCGCGACACGGCAAAGGGCGAGGCGGCCGCCGCGAGCATTCCCGGCAGCACCGAGGTGCGCGCACTGGACCTGGCCAGCCTCGACTCTATCCGCGCCTTCGCCAGCGGGTGGACGTCCGAGGTGAGCCTGCTCATCAACAACGCCGGCGTCATGGCGCCGCCGCTCTCGCGCACCGCCGAGGGCTTCGAGCTGCAGTTCGGCACCAATCACCTGGGCCACTTCGCGCTGACCAACCTGCTGCTGCCGGACATCACCGATCGCGTCGTCACCGTCTCGTCGACCGGCCACCGCTTCGGCACGATCGATTTCAGCGACCTCAACTGGGAGCGCCGCCGCTACCGGCGCTGGCCCGCCTACGGCCAGTCCAAGCTCGCCAACCTGCTGTTCACGCTGGAGCTCCAGCGCCGCCTCGAGGACGCCGGCTCCGACGTCATCGCCACTGCCGCCCATCCGGGCTACGCCGCCACCAACCTGCAGTTCCACTCCGGCAGCGGCGTGATGGACACCGTCTCGCGGCTCGGGAACCGGGTCCTCGCACAGGACGAGGACGGCGGCGCTCTGCCCACGCTGTACGCGGCGACGGCCGACATTCCCGGCAACAGCTTCGCCGGGCCCGGCGGCTTCATGGAGCAGCGCGGGCCGGCCAAGCTCGTAGGGCGCAAGCGCACGGCGCAGGACGCCGACGTGGCGCGCCGGCTGTGGGACGTCTCCGAGCAGCTGACGAACGTGCGCTTCCCGCTCGGGGCGAAGGCCGCGGCGTAGGAGGTACGCTCGCGCGGACGTGGAGTGCCCGTCCTGTGGTCATGCCAACCGCGCGGGAGCGCGCTTCTGCGACAGCTGCGGTACCCCGCTCGGCAGCGCGCCTGCCGTGCGCCCGCCCGCGCACCTGGCGGAGAAGATCCGCGCCGGGCGGGGCGCCCTCGAGGGCGAGCGCAAGCAGGTCACGGTGCTGTTCGCCGACGTCATCGGCTCGATGGAGCTGGCCGAGCGCCACGACCCCGAGGAGTGGCGGGCGCTCATGGACCGGTTCTTCTCGGTCCTGTCCGCGGGCGTCCACCGCTTCGAGGGCACGGTGGACAAGTTCACCGGCGACGGGATCATGGCCCTGTTCGGTGCGCCCGTCGCCCACGAGGACCACGCTCGCCGCGCCGGGTACGCCGCGCTCGCGCTGCAGGCCGACCTCGCGGACCTGCCCTTCGCCGTCCGGATGGGCCTCAACTCGGGGGAGGTCGTCGTGGGCGCGATCGGCGAGGACCTGGCGATGGAGTACACGGCCATCGGGCGCACGGTCGGGCTCGCGCAACGGATGGAACAGCTCGCCGCGCCCGACTCCGTCTACCTGAGCGAGCACACCGCGGCCCTGGTCGAGGGCTACCTCGAGCTCGCGGACCTGGGGGAGTTCGAGGTCAAGGGCGTGACGCGCCCGCTGCGCGTCTACGAGCTCGCGGGCGTCGGCACGGCCCACGGCCGCCTGGACGTATCCCGCGCGCGAGGCTTCTCGCGCTTCGTCGGGCGCGACGCGGAGCTGCGCGCGCTCGAGGACGCGCAGGCCCGTGGCGGCCGCGTGGTCGGGATCGTGGGCGAGCCCGGGGTGGGCAAGAGCCGCCTGACCCACGAGTTCGTCGACCGCATGCGCGCTCGCGGCGTTCCCGTGCGCCACGTGGCCGGGCAGGCCCACGCCACGGCGGTGCCGCTGCTGCCCGTGCTCGAGCTGCTGCGGGCGGTCTTCGAGATCGGCGACCAGGATGCACCCGGGGCCGCGCGCGAGCGCATCGCGACGCGGCTGGCCGCGCTCGGCGGCGGCTACGAGGACGATCTGCCGTTGCTGTTCGACTTCCTCGCGGTGCCCGACCCCGAGCGCCCGGCGCCGCGCATGGACCCCGACGCGCGCCAGCGCCGCCTGCTCGACGTCATCGCGCGGGTGACGCGGGCCGAGGGGACGCGCCGCCCCGGCGTCATCGTGGTCGAGGACCTGCACTGGCTCGACCCCGCCAGCGAGGCGTTCCTCGCCCACCTGATCGCGGCCGCGGCCGACACGCGCAGCCTCGTCGTTCTGAACTTCCGCCCCGAGTACGAGGCCGCCTGGATGGCGAGCGCGCACTACGAGCCGCTCGCGCTGGCGCCGCTCGCCGACGACGCCACCGACGCGCTGCTCGAGCACCTGCTCGGCGGCGACCCCTCGCTGGCCGAGCTGGCCGACCTGATCCGCGCCCGCACCGAGGGCAACCCGTTCTTCGTCGAGGAGCTCGTGCAGGCCCTGGTCGAAGCCGGCAGCCTGACCGGCGAGCGCGGTGCCCACCGCCTGGCCGCGCCGGTCAGCGAGGCCGCGGTGCCGGCCAGCGTCCAGGCCACGCTGGCCGCGCGTATCGACCGGCTGGCGCCGCGCGACAAGGCGGTGCTGCAGGCGGCGGCGGTCATCGGCCGCGAGTTCCCGGTGCCGGTCCTGGAACGGGTGGCCGGGTTCGAGCCCGCCGCCCTCGAGGACGCGCTGGCCGCGCTGACCCGCGCCGCCTTCGTCCACGAGCAGGAGCTCTACCCGGAGCGGCTGTACGCCTTCAAGCACCCGCTCACCCAGGAGGTGGCCTACCGCTCGCAGCTCGCGCAGCATCGCGGACCGGTCCATGCCGCCGTGGCCCGCGCGATGGCCGAGCAGGACGCCGAGCGGCTGGACGAGCGCGCCGCGCTGGTCGCGCAGCACTGGGAGGCGGCGGGGGAGACGCTCGAGGCCGCGCGCTGGCACGCGCGCGCCGGCGCCTGGGCGGGCACGGCGAGCCCGGCCGAGGCGTTGCGCCACTGGGACCGCGTGCGCGCGCTCACCGACACGCTGCCGGAGTCGCCCGAGACCGTCGCCCTGGGCCTGACCGCCCGCATCTTCGGGCTGCAGTTCGGCTGGCGCCTGGGCATCACGTCCGAGGAGGCGCAGCGGCTCTTCGCCGACGGCGAGCGCTTGGCTGCGCAGTCCGGCGATCTGCACTCGCGCGCGATCCTGCTCAACGTCTACGGCGCAGTGCGGTGCCTGGGCGACGGCGACGTACAGGAGTTCGCACGGCTGCAGCGCTTGACCGTCGCCCTGGCCGAGGAGTCCGGCGACCCCAACCTGTACATGGCGACGGCCCCGGGCAGCTACGCCTTCTTGGGCACCGGCGAGTTCCGTGAAGGGCTGGCGGTGATCGACCGCGCGCTCGAGCTGGCCGACGGCGACCCGACGGTGGGCACGGGCGTCAACTACCTCTGTCCCTTCGCCTGGTGCTACGGCTTCAAGGGCGCGCTGCTCGCCCTCGTGGGCGAGCTCGACGAGGGGCGCCGGCTGGTCCGGCGGGGGGCGGAGCTGGCCCGCGAGTACGGCGACGTCGAGATCCTCGGGTTCACCCACCTGTACGACGCCTACATCGCCTTCCTCGCCGGCGAACCCGACGCCATGGTTGCCTCGGGCCGGCGTGCGCTGGAGAGCGCCGATCGCATCGGCGACGCGTTCTCGCGCGCCTACGCCCTGCTCCTGCTCGGCTTCGGCCTCCGGCTGCAGGGCGAATGGGGCGCGGCGATCGACGCGCTCGAGCGCTCGCAAGCGTTGACCGCCGCGACCCGAACCGCGGTCGACCTCGAGGCGCTGCGGTTGGCCCTCCTGGGCGAGTGCCGCCTGGCCCTGGGCGAGGCCGACCGGGGGCGGGCGCTCACGGCCAAGGCCGTCGCGCTGGCGGCCGGCAAGGGCCAGGTGACAAACGAGGTCTACGCGCACATGGCGCGCGCCCACGTCCTGCTCGCCGGCGGCGCGCCCGAGGACCGCGCCGAGGCCGCCGCAGGCCTGGAGCGCGCACTCACGCTGTCGCGGGCGGCCGAGGCGAAGGGCCACGAGCCCCACGTCCACGTGGCGCTGGCCGCGTTGGCCGAGTGCAGCGGCGACGAGGCGGCGCGGGCCTCGGCTCTGCGCGAGGCGCACCGGCAGTTCACGGCGATCGGCGCGAGCGCCGCCGCCGAGGCGCTGGCGCTCACGCTCGATCGTCCTGCGGTCTAGCTGAGCTGCCCATGGCGCTGCTGCTCAAGCTGACGCTCGCGCCGGCGCTGGTCGCGCTGGCCACGTACGTCGCCCGCCGGCTGGGCCCGCGCGCGGGCGGCATGGTGAGCGGGATCCCCGTCGTGGCCGGTCCGATCGTGCTCATCTACGCGATCGAGCACGGCGACCGCTTCGCGCGCGCCGCCTCGGCGGCGGCGGTGCTGGGGATGCTGTCGCTGATCGCGTTCTGCGTCGTCTACGCGCTCGTCGCGCGCGTGGCCCCGTTTCCGGTGGCGCTTGTCGCCAGCCTGGCGACGTTCGCGTTGTGCACGGTCGTGCTCTCCGGCGTCCGGCCGCCGCTCGCGGTCAGCGCGCTCGTCACCTTCGTCGGCATCTGCGCCGGGTCGTGGTTCCTGCTCCGGCTGGCGTCGGAGGCCGGGCCGCACCGGCGGCCGCAGAACGACCTGCTCGTGTGGCGCATGGTGATCACGGCGGTGCTCGTCGTGACGCTCACGGCGGTCGCGGGCGACCTCTCGGCCCACCTGGCCGGCCTGCTCGTGCCCGTGCCGATCATCACGGTCGTGCTGGCCAGCTTCACCCAGGCCACGGTGGGCCCGGCGGCGGCGATCGACCTGCTCGGCGGACTCGTGTTCGCGCTCTTCAGCTTCCTCGTGTTCTTCGCGGCGCTGGCCCTGCTGCTCGTCCAGATCAGCGCCGTGGCGGCGTTCGCGCTCGCGTCGGCGGGGGCGCTGGCGTGCTGGGGCGTGCTCGTGTCGGTCGATCCGCGCGCGCCGCACCGGTTACCTGCGGGGTAACGCCGACATCCTGTAGCTGAGAAGCTGCGACGGTGTCGCCGACCGAGACCACGCTCCGCGCAGTCGTCGAGCCGCTGGCCGGGCTCGTCCGCCGCGCCGGATCGCGCGACGAAGAGCAGGCCGCGCGCCTCGTCGTCGATGCCTTCGCCCGCGTGGGCACCGCAGCACGCATCGACGAGGTCGCGTTCCGCGACGGCTACGCCAGCCTGCTCATGCCGCTGGCCGCCGTCGGGCTGGTGGTCGGGCTGCGCTCGGCCGGCGGGCGGCGGCGCCCGCTCGGGGCCCTCGCAGCGGCCGCGGCCACGGCGGCGCTCGTCGACGACGTCGAGAACGGCCGGCGGGTCTGGCGCTCGGCGCTGCGCGACCCGCAGCCGACCTGGAACGTCGTCGCCCAAGCCGGCGACGGGGAGGCCGACCGCACGCTGGTCGTGCTCGCCCACCACGACGCGGCCCCGACCGGCCGCGTGTTCGACCCGGCGATGCAGCGTTGGGTGGCCGGGCGCTTCCCCGCCCTCATCCAGCGCACCGACACGTCCGTCCCCCTGTGGTGGACCGCCGCCGCCGGCCCCGCCCTCGCGGCGCTGGGTGCCGCGACGGGCGCGAAGGTGCTCGCCCGCGCCGGGGCGGTGTTCGCGGCATTGAACCTCGTCCTCGGGGCCGACATCGCGCGCAACCGGATCGTGCCCGGCGCCAGCGACAACCTCAGCGGGGTGGCCGCGCTCGTCGCGCTGGCCGAGCGCCTCAACGCCGACCCGCCGCGCGGCATCCGCGTGCTCCTCGCCTCCTGCGGCGCCGAGGAGGTCCTGCAGGGCGGCATCTACGGCTTCCTCGAGGGCCGGCTCAAGCACCTGGACCCGCAGCGCACCTGGGTGCTGAACCTCGACACGCTCGGCTCGCCCGAGCTGCTCATGCTCGAGGGCGAGGGCCCGTTCCGCATGCACGACTACACCGACCCCGCCTTCCGCGACCTGGTGGCCGACGTCGCCGAGCGCAGCACCGGCGCGCCTCTGCGCCGCGGCGCGCGCGCCCGCGCGAGCACGGACGCGATCGTGCCCAGCCGCGCCGGCTACCCGACCGCGACGCTGGTCTCGTGGGAGCCCGACACGAAGCTCCAGAGCCACTACCACCTGCCCACCGACGTGCCCGAGAACGTGCGCTACGAGACGGTGGCGCGGGCGGTGACCATCGCCGAGGCGCTGGCCCGCGCGCTTGCGTCGCCGCTGTGAGAACGCTCGTGCGCGTGCGGGGGGCGCTTCAGCGTGCGCGAGCTGAGCGCGGGCGCCTCGCGCGCGGCCGCGCGCAAGCGCGCCCGGCGCCACGTGCGCTCGACCCGCACCCGCGCGCGCCGAGCGGGCACGGTGCACGTGCGGCTGCGGCTGACCAGCGCGGGCCGCGCGG
>Ga0207688_10001141_pt1 | contig 13693 bp, 12 predicted proteins | sample KBSMiscanthusM4_FD_184296 | JGI IMG/M metagenome (GOLD analysis project Ga0207688, IMG submission 184296) | Miscanthus rhizosphere microbial communities from Kellogg Biological Station, Michigan, USA - M4 (SPAdes) (version 2) | ecosystem: Host-associated > Plants > Roots > Rhizosphere ...
GCTGGCCGAGATCGTCGACGCGCTGAACGCGTACCAGCCCGAGGCGCTGCTCGGGTACCCGAGCGTCGCCGGCCTGCTGGCCGAGGAGCAGCTCGCCGGCCGGCTGCGCATCGCCCCACACCTGGCCATGTTCGGCGCTGAGCCCACCACCGCCGACCTGCGCTGCCGCCTGCAGGCGGCATGGGGCCTGCGCCCGGGGAACATCTACGGGACCACCGAGGTGCCGACCGTCGCGTCGAGCACGCCCGAGCACCCCGACGCGCTCGAGGTCATCGACGACGCCGTGGTGGTCGAGGTCGTCGACGAGCACGACCGTCCCGTCCCGCCGGGCGTCCCCGGCGCGAAGGTCCTGGTCACGACGCTGCTCAATCGCGCGCAGCCCCTCATCCGCTACGAGCTGTCCGACCGGGTCACCGTGGCCCACGGCCCCAACCCGGCAGGGCGCCCCTACCGCTGCCTCGAGCGCATTGAGGGCCGGGCCGCCGACACGCTGCGGTTCCGCGCTCGCGACGGAGGTGAGGTGGCGGTGATGCCCTACCGCCTGGGCGAGCCGGTGGCGCGCACCCCCGGCGTGAGCCAGTTCCAGATCGTGTGGGACGGGACGCGCATGGAGGTGCGGCTGGTCGTGGGCCGCAGCTCGCCCCGCGACGTCGCCGGCGCGCTGCAGGCCAACCTGTCCGAGGCCCTGGTCGCCGGCGGCGCGGTGCCGCCCCCGATCGACGTGTGCGTCGTCGACGCGCTCGAGCGCGAGCCCGGGCCGGCGGCCAAGCTGAAGCTGATCAAGGCGACCGGGCGCTAGCTGCCGAGCGCGCGCCCGTAGTGGCGCGCGTAGTACGCGCGGTACTCGCCCGAGCGGATCGGCTCCCACCACCAGGCGTTGTCGCGGTACCAGGCCACCGTGCGCTCGAGCCCCTCGTCGAAGCGCATCTGGGGCTCCCAGCCCAGCGCGCGCACCTTGTCCGAGGACAGCGAGTAGCGACGGTCGTGGCCGGGGCGGTCGGTGACGAACTCGATCAGGCTCTCGTCGCGGTCGGTGTGCTCGAGGATGCGGCGCACGACGTCGAGGTTGGGGCATTCGTCGGGACCGCCGACGTTGTAGGCCTCGCCGGTGGCGCCGCGCTCGAGCACCGTCCCGATCGCGCGCCCGAAGTCCTCCACGTAGAGCCAGTTGCGGACGTTCTTGCCGTCGCCGTAGACCGGCAGCGGATCGCCGTGCAGGGCGTTGAGGACCATCAGCGGGATGAGCTTCTCGGGGTACTGGAACGGGCCGTAGTTGTTGGACCCGCGGCAGATCGCCGCCGGCAGGTCGTAGGTGTGCCCGTAGGAGGCGACGAGCAGGTCGGCCCCGGCCTTGGTGGCCGAGTAGGGCGACGAGGGATCCAGCGGCGAGGCCTCGGTGAACGAGCCCTCGTCGATCGAGCCGTAGACCTCGTCGGTGGACACCTGGACGTAGCGCAGCTCGTGCTCGCGTGCGGCCTCGAGCAGCGTCCAGGTGCCGTTCATCTGCGTGGTGAGGAAGACCTCGGGGCCGGAGATCGACCGGTCGACGTGGGTCTCGGCGGCGAAGTTGACGATCGCGTCGCAGCCGGCGATGGCGCCGGCCACGGCCATCGGGTCCTCGATCGCGCCGTGCACGAAGGTGAAGCCGTCGTGGTCGGTCAGGTCGCGCAGGTTGTCCTCGCGCCCCGCGTACGTCAGCTTGTCGAGCACGACGACCTCGTCGCCGTGCTCGCGCAAGCGAAGCCGCGCGAAGTGCGAGCCGATGAAGCCCGCGCCGCCGCAGACCAGGAGCTTCACGCGCGCGCCCCGGCAGTGCGCTCGGCCAGGAAGCCGGCCAGGCCTTCGGTCCAGTCCGGCAGCCGCGGCCCGTCGCGCTCGGTACCGAGCACCGACCAGGCCGGGCGCGGGGCCGGGCGGCCGAGCTCGGCGGTGGAGCACCGGTGCACGCGGCACTCCACCCCGGCCTGGGCGAAGATCTCGAGCGCGAAGTCGTGCCACGAGCACCGGCCCGCCCCGGCGACGTGAAAGATGCCGCGCAGCGACGTGGCCTGCGCGAGCGCGAGCAGCGCCGGCGCCAGATGGCCGGTCCAGGTCGGGCAGCCGACCTGGTCGTCGACGACGGTGACCTCGCCCCGGTCGGCGGCCAGGCGCAGCATGGTGTCGACGAAGTTCTTGCCCGCGGTGCCGAACAGCCACGAGGCCCGCGCGATGGCGGCGGCGGGCAGCGCCTCGGTGACGCGTCGCTCGCCGTCGAGCTTGGTGCGTCCGTAGGCGCCAATCGGCCCGACCGGGTCGCTCTCCACGTACGGCCGCGTCGCGGTGCCGTCGAAGACGAAGTCGGTCGAGACATGCACCAGCCGCGCGCCAGCCTGCGCGCATGCGTACGCGAGGTTGCCGGGCGCGATGCCGTTGACGGTCAGCGCGGCCTGCTCGTGCTCCTCAGCGCCGTCGACGTCGGTCCAGGCGGCGCAGTTGATGACCGCGTCCGGGCGCTGGGCGGAGATCGCCTCGGTGCAGGCATCGCGGTCGGTGACGTCGAGCTCGGTGCGCTGCAGCCCGATGACGTCGATGCCGGCGTGCTCGCCCGCGCGCAGCACGTCGCGCCCGAGCATGCCCGCCGCGCCGGTGACGACGACGCGCATCAGAGGATCCCGATCTCGGAGTTGTCGCCCACCATGAAGCGATACGCACGCGGAGAGCGGCCGTCGCGCCGAACGGCGACGTTGCGGCCCAGCAGCGAGGACTCCATGCGCCCGTCCAGGTCCCGCACCGACGAGCCGGCGAGGAGGATCGAGTGCTCGACCTCGGCGTTCTGGATCAGGCAGTCCTCGCCCACGGCGGTGTAGGGGCCGACATAGGCGTCGACCAGGCGGGCGCCGGCGCCGATGACAGCGGGGCCGCGCACCGTCGAGCGCTCCAGGCGCGCGCCGGGCTCGATGACCACGCGGCCGTCGGCCTGTGAGTCGATCAGCTCGCCCTCCACGCGCGTGTCCACGTTGTCGAGGATGAGGCGGTTGGCCTCGAGCATGTCGGCCAGGCGGCCGGTGTCCTTCCACCAGCCGCGCACGACGTGGGGCTCGACGCGCAGGCCGCGGTCGACGAGGTGCTGGATCGCGTCGGTGATCTCGAGCTCGCCGCGGGCCGAGGGCTCGATCGCCTCGGCGGCAGCGTGGATCGCGGGCGTGAACATGTAGACGCCGACCAGCGCCAGGTCGGTGGCGGGCTCCGGCGGCTTCTCGACCAGGCGCACGACGCGGTCGCCGTCGAGCTCGGCCACGCCGTAGTTCTCGGGGTCGGGCACCGGCGTGAGCAGGATGAGCGCGTCGGGCGCGTTGGCCCGGAAGGCCTCCACGAGCTCGACGATGCCGCCCTGCAGCAGGTTGTCGCCCAGGTACATGACGAAGGGGCTCGCGCCGAGGAAGTCGCGCGCGGTGAGCACGGCGTGGGCGAGGCCGAGCGGCTCGTCCTGCACGATGAACTCGACCTCGAGCCCGAACTGCGAGCCGTCGCCGACGGCGACGCGGATCTCCTCGCCGGTCTCGGGGGCGATGATGATCCCGACCGAGCGGATGCCGGCCTGCGCCATCGCCTCGAGGCCGTAGAAGAGCACGGGCTTGTTGGCGACCGGCACGAGCTGCTTCGCGCTCGTGTGCGTGATCGGTCGCAGCCTTGTCCCCTTGCCCCCGGACAGGATGAGGCCTCTGAGCTCCTCCATTGCGGGAGCGGAGAGTAGCTAGTAGGTGCCGCCGAGCTTGCGGTGGTCCCAGGTGGCGCACCTCTCGGTGACGAACTGCATGGCCACCCGCTTGGGCGCCTGGGCGGCGACCATCTCCTTCACGTCGTCGGACTGGCCGCCGGTGTAGCGGGTGAAGATCTCGGTGCCCAGGGCGGCGACGTCGTCGGTCTGCCGGTGCAGGACCGTGCGCGCCTTGATCATCACCCCGTGGAGCTGGTCGTACTGCTCGCCGGTCTCCACCTGCAGGGTCACGCGGTCGTCGCGCTCGAGGTTGCGCACCTTCTGGGACTTGGCGTACGTCCACGACCACAGCTCGCCGTCGCGCACGACGTACCAGAGCGGCATCAGGTGGGGCCAGCCGTCGCGCCCGTTGGTGGCGCAGATGACCGTGCGCTGCTCGTCGAGGAAGGCGGCGACCTCGTCGTCGCTCATGGTGATCTGGCTGCGGCGGCTCATCACCGGGAGTCAACCACGTCGATGGGCACGCGGATCGCGCAGCCGAACGAGCGCCAGGTGGCGTTCGGCGCGATGTGGGCCCGCGTCCTTTCGGGCCTCGGTCACTGCAGGCTCGCGGCCGCCGCCCGCACGGCCTCTCGGGCGTCGGGCGGCTCCAGCACCGCCGCGTCGCCGGCCTCCTTGAGCACCTCGCGCACGAGCCAGTCCGTGCCCGCGAAGGGGATCTCGACCACGATCGAGCCGTCGGAGAGCTCGGCCACGACCGTGCGCTCCTCACGCGTCCAGCGGGCCCGCTCGGGGGAGATCCACACCCGCGCGCGCGCCGACGCGGGCACCTCGCCGGTGCGGGGCCAGCCCTCGATCAGGGCCGCCGTGTTGACCTCGGGCCGCGGCTCGAAGCGCTCCTCCTGCGCCGTGGCGCCCTTGATGCGGTCGAGGCGGAACGAGCGCTCGGCGTCGCGATTGCGGTCCCAGGCGTGCAGGTACCAGCCTTCGCGCGAATTCATCAGGCCGTAGGGCTCGACCACGCGCGTGGAGAGCTCGTCCTCGGCCTCCTTCCAGTACTCGAGCTCGAGCACGCGATGGTCGGCGATGGCGCGCGACGCGATGTCGGCGATCACGGCGTCGTCGCCGCCGCCGGCCGCGACCTGCAGGCCCTCGGTGGCCGGGTCGGCGCCCAGGGCGCGCACGATCTTCTCGCGCGCGGAGGCCAGCGAGCCCTCGGGGATGTGGTCGCCGATGAGGTCGATGGCCGCCACCAGCGCCTTGGCCTGCACCGGCAGCAGGCGGGCGGGGCGGGCGAAGTTGTCCGAGTAGGGCTCGGGGTCGACCTCGATGTGGCCGTCGTCGAGCACCTCGGCGTAGAGGACGTACGAGCCGCCGCCGAAGTTGACGACGTTGAGCACGTTGACGTCCTCGCGCAGCTCCTGCTCGGTGATCTGGAGCTGGTCGACGACGTCGTCGACGCGCAGGCGCTCGCCACGGCGGCCGGCGGCGATGAGCACGCTGGCCAGCGTGACCAGGCGGGCGAAGCGCTCGGGGCGGATGGCGCCGCTCTCGCGCTTGCCGTTGGCCGTGTGGGCGACTTCGGCGGCGCCGTTGGCGGCCGAGCCGCGGCGCTTGCGGGCGAGCGCGAGGTCGCCGGTGTGCCGGGCCACGATCAGGTCGACGCGATCGCGCGCCTCGCGCTCGAGCTCGGGCGGGCCGAGCAGCCGCGCGTGGTCGCCGAGCCCGAGCACCCAGGCCACGAGCAGGCGCGCATCGGCGTACTTGGTGGCGAACACGATCGAGCCGTCCGCCTCGCGCGGCGTGACTTCGCCGTAATGACCGAAGTGGCGCTCGATGTGCCAGGCCACGCGGCTGTCGACCTCGACCTCGGCGGTGCCGAGGGCGTCGCCGAGCTGCCAATCCGAGCGGCTGGCATACGCGCGCGGATCGAAGTCCGTCGGGCGCTGGAAGTCGTGCTCGGCCTTGGTCGCGTAGGCGACCTTGCCGCGGATGCGTGAGAGCCGGAACACCCGCAGCGCGTCACGCTCGTGCGCCTTGCCCACGAGGTAGAACTGGCCGCCCTGGAACAGCAGCGAGTAGGGGTCGACCTTGCGCTGGGAGACCTCGTCGCGGGCCAGCGAGTGGTACTCGAAGGTGATCGTCTTGCGGCGGAAGATCGCGGTCTCGACCTTGGCCAACCGCTGGGAGAGGTCGTGCCCGCCGGCGCTGGCGGTCAGGCCCAGCGCGACCGAGCGCTGGTCGGGGGCGCCGAGCGGGTTGGGCCGGCCCCAGGAGATCTGCTGCAGCGCGAGGCGCAGCGGCTCGGCGTAGGCGAACTCGCCGTCGAGCAGCGACAGCGCGGTCTGCAGGGCCGCCAGCTCGGAGTCCGAGAACTTGATGTCGGGCAGGTAGAACTGCTCCGGGCGCAGCGAGTAGTTCTCCTGCTCGGCGGCGCCGTCGGCGGGCTTGTCGACCGAGAGCGCGATGCCCAGCGAGTCGAGCTCGGCGCGGTCGGCGTAGAAGCGGCGGGCGAACGCGTCCTCGTTCATGCCCGAGTAGCCCTCGACGTCGCGCCGGATCTCCGTGGCGGTGACGGGCCGCCGTTCCGCCATCAGATAGGAGATCAGCGAGAGCTGGCGGATGAGCTTCTCGGTGTCCTTGGCCATCGCCCGGCCACTCTAGATAGCGGCGCTCGCGGGGTGCACGGCGCGCGACGCTATTTCCGCCCTTTTGTGGCACGGTGGGCGCGTGCCTGCGGTCCTCCTGCTCCACGCCGGCGTCGCCGACCGCACGATGTGGGACGACCACCTCGAGCCCTTCGCCGCCGCCGGCTACCGCGTGGTGGCGCCCGACCTGGTCACGGGCGGCGCGCCGTGGGCCGACGTGGTGGAGACCCTGGACGCGCTCGGGATCGACCGGGCGGCCCTGGTCGGCAACTCGTTCGGCGCGGCGGTGGCGCTGCAGGCGGCGGCCGTCGCGCCCGAGCGGGTGAGCGCCCTCGTGCTGGTCTCGTGCCCGCCGCTGGCCGGCACGCCCTCGGCGCAGCTGCGCGCGGTGTGGGACGCCGAGGAGGCGGCGCTCGAGCGCGGCGACCTCGACGGCGCGGTTGACGCGATGGTCGACGCGTGGTTGCTGCCGGACGCGCCGGCGTCGCTGCGCGAGCGCGTGGGCGCGATGCAGCGCCGGGTCTTCGAGGAGCAGCTCGCCGCCGGCGAGCCTGACGAGGCCGAGGACCCGCTCGAAGCCGACCCCGCCGTCATCGAGCGGCTCGAGCTCCCGGCGCTGGTGGCCGCGGGCGAGCACGACATGGCCGACTTCCGCCTGGCTTCCCTCGATCTGGCCCAGCGGCTGCCCCAGGCGCATCACACGGTCATCGCCAACGCCGGCCACCTCGCGCCGCTCGAGCAGCCCGACGCGTTCCGCGCGATCGTGCTCGCCTTCCTTGCGACCGAGCCATAGCTCGGCGTTCCTCGCAAGGACGCAGGGGTGAAGGCGTGCTAGGCACGCCGAACCCCGAGGACGCCGCGAGGGGCGGCGAGAATGGCTCAGATCACGCGGCTTCGCGGGCGGCGAAGTAGGCCCCGGAGCCCAGGGCGCGGTCGAACGCCGACCACTGCTGGCCGTCGGCGAGCTCCTTCTCCAGCCGGTCGAACGAGCCGAGCTTGCCGCCGAGGTTGTCGATCATGTGCACGAGCGTGGCCTCGCGCGTGCATGGCAGCACCGGCGAGCCGTGCTCGAGCGTGCCGTGGTGGGAGAGGATCACGTGCAGCACCGCCTGGGCCAGGTCGGACGGAAACCCCTCGATGTCGTCGATGGCGCTGCGCACGGCGTAGTAGCCCAGCGCGATCTCGCCCTGGAGCTTGCCGGCATCCGTCATCTCGATGGCCAGGCCGGCGGCGGCGTAGGCGTCGAGCTTGCCGATGTCGTGCAGGAGCGCCCCGGTGACGGCGATGTCGCGGTCGATCCCGGGGAAGGTCGCCGCGATGGTCGACACCGTCTGGGCCACGCTGAGCGAGTGCTCGAGCAGCCCGTGCGGGTAGGCGTGGTGGTTGTGCTTGGCCGCGGGCGCGTCGCGGTACGCGGGCCAGGTGCGCGAGTGCTGGCCCAGCAGCGCCTCGAGCAGGAAGCGCAACGGCGGCTCGCGCACGGTGGCGATGAGCTCGCGCAGGTCGGCCACGAGCGCGTCGCGCGAGCGCACGGGGCCGTCCACGAGCTCGCCGAGCGCGACCTCGCCCGGGAGGCACTCGCGCACTTCGCCGGCCACGAGCTGAGGGCCGAAGCGCGGGTGCAGCGAGTACACGCCGGACACGTGCACGGGCTCGCCCACCCGGCAGATCGGCGCGGCCTCGCGGCACCCGTCCCACATCACCCCCGCCAGCGTGCCCGTGCGATCGCCCAGCACGAGGCGGAGATACTCCGTGCCGTCGCGCTTGCGCCGCAGCTCAGCCTCGCGCACGAGGACGGTGACCGTGATGGTGGCGCCGTCTTGGAGATCCCGCACTGCCATGTGACGGAAGATAGGCACGGGAGCGGACGGCGAGAGCGAGCGCAAAGGAGCCGCGGAGATGGACCGGACGGTGATCGTGACGGGCGGGAGCGGCGGCCTCGGTGTGCCGGTCGTGCAGGCGTTCCTGGACGCCGACTGGCGCGTCGTCGTGCCCTGGGTCGCAGAGCGCGAGCTCGACCGCCTGCCCGAGCGCGAGGGCCTCGAGCTCGTCCAGGCCGACCTGTTCGACGCCGGCGCCGTGGACGCAGTGGTGGAGGTCGCTGCCGGCTACGAGGGCGCGCCGCTGCACAGCGTCGTCAACCTCGTCGGCGGCTTCTCCGCCCCGGGCAAGGTCGCCGACACCCCGATCGACGACTTCGAGGCCCAGTTCCGCATCAACCTGCGCCCGCTGTACCTCATCGCCGCGGCCGCCATGCCGCACCTACGGGCTGACGGCGGCACCCTCGTGGCGGTCTCGACCCGGGCCGCGCTGCGCCCGTTCGCCGGCGCCGCCGGCTACTGCTCCTCGAAGGCCGCCGTGATCGCGTTCATCGGCTGCCTGGACGCCGAGTACAAGGACGACGGCGTACGCGCCAACGCGATCGTGCCTAGCATCATCGACACGCCGGGCAACCGCGCCTCGCAGCCCGACGCCGACACCGCGAAGTGGGTCAAGCCGGGGCAGATCGCCCAGACCGTGCTGTGGCTCTGCTCCGACGCGTCGAGCGCCACGAGTGGCGCCGCGATCCCCGTGTACGGCCGCGCCTAGGCGGCGTAACCACCCGCGGCCACGCAGGAGGCATCCGCGGCGCGATCAGAGCAAGCGATGGCGTCGGCGGGACGTGCCGGAAGGAGGAGAGTCGGCGAGGCACCGAACGCGGGCGCGAAGCGGGCGGTCGCGAATCCTCCTGCGTGACGGCGAGCGGTAGGAAGGAACATCATGGGCGGCACGATTTCACGGCCGCGCACGTCCTTCTATGGGGTTAGCCACACTTCTCGCGGCGGAAAACCGTAGGGCTAGCCCTACCTGCGGCTGACCTCTCGGTCGTGGCGGGGAACCGAACCGGGGTCGGCGGTGAACCCCGTTGGCCCCGCGGGCCGCGGCTGCCAGGCTCTCGTCATGCGCATCGTCCTCCCGCTCGCTGGCGGAGAACCGAACCCCCGGGGTTCGGTTCTCCCCCTGGGGCGCGAGCGCCGCAGTGACGACAATGCGGGGGTGCGCACCGTCCTCATCGTGGACGACCACGACGGCTTCCGCCATCGCGCGCGGCGGCTGCTCGAGGCCGAGGGCTGGGACGTCCTCGGGGAGGCGTGCGACGCCTCCGAGGCCCTGCGCGCGGCCGCCGAGCTCAAACCCGAGGTCGTCCTCCTCGACGTGCACCTGCCCGACGTCAGCGGCCTCTATCTCGCGCAGGCGCTGAGCGGCGACGCCGCGGTCGTGCTCACCTCGAGCCGCGACGCCAGCGACTTCGCCGACCGCCTCTCCGGCAGCGGCGCCTGTGGGTTCGTCCCCAAGGCCGAGCTGTCGGGTGACGCGCTGGACGCGCTGTTGCCCTGAGCGTCGCCGCCGGGGGAGAATGGCGAAGAGGTATGGACGCCACCGAGACGACCGAGCAGGCCGTCGCGCGCACGCTTGCCGAGGCCGCGGACCTGCGCAGCGCGTACCCGCGCGTCCTGCGCCTGATGGCCGAGGGGCTGGGGTGGGCCTTCGCCGCTGCCTGGGAGCCCGGCTCCGACGGCGCCCCGCCGCTGCGCTGCGTGGCCTCGTGGTGGGAGGACCCGACCTACGACCCGTTCGAGGGCGTCACCTGCTCGCTCGCGCTCGCGGCCGGCGAGGGGCTGCCCGGCCGCGTGTGGGAGACCGGCCAGCCGGACTGGATCGTCGACGTCACCCGGGACCAGAACTTCCCCCGCGCGCGAGTGGCCAAGGCCGTCGGCCTGCGTACCGCCCTGTGCTTCCCGGCGCGCAGCGTGCGCGGCGTGGTCGCAGTGGTGGAGCTGTTCGACACGGCCCCGCGCGAGCCCGACGTGGAGCTCCTGCGCACGCTGACCGGGCTGGGCGACCAGATGGGGCTCGCGATCGAGCGCCGGCGGGCCGAGGAGGCCGCGCACATCGGCGAGCGCCGCAACCGGGCCATGCTCGCGGCCGCGCTCGACGCCGTGATCGCGATCGACCACCGCGGCCGCATCCTCGACTTCAACCCCGCCGCCGAGCGCACCTTCGGGTACGAGGCCGGCGCCGTCATCGGCGAGGACATGGCCGACCTGATCGTGCCGCCGTCGCTGCGCGAGCGCCACCGCGCCGGCCTGGCCCGCTTCCTCGCCACCGGGGACGGGCCGGTGCTCGACCGCCGTGTGGAGCTCACCGGGATGCGCGCCGACGGGTCCGAGTTCCCGCTCGAGCTGACCATCACCCGCATCGACCTGCCCGGTCCGCCCACCTTCACCGGCTACGTCCGGGACATCACCGAGCGCAAGCACCAGGAGGCCGAGCTGCGCGCCTCGCGGGCGCGCATGGTGCAGGCCGCCGACGAGGCGCGCCGCCGGCTCGAGCGCGACCTGCACGACGGCGCCCAACAGCGGCTGGTCGGGCTGGCGCTCGACCTGCGCCTCGCACGGTCGCGCATGGACAGCGCGCCCGACGAGGCCGCGCGCCTGCTCGAGGAGGCCACGGATGAGCTCGCCGCGGCGACCAGGGAGCTGCGCGAGCTCGCGCGCGGCATCCACCCCGCGGTCCTGACCGAGGGCGGCCTGGAGCCGGCGCTGCGCACGCTCGTGACCCGGGCGGCCCTGCCGACGGTGCTGACCGTCGCCGCCGCCGTGCGGCACGCGCCCCCCATCGAGGTCACCGCCTACTTCACCGTCGCCGAGGCCCTGACCAACGTGGCCCGCTACGCGGAGGCGACGGAGGTCGAGGTCGAGCTCAGCTACGACAACGGCAGCCTGATCGTCGAGGTGCGCGACGACGGCCGTGGCGGCGCCGACGCCGCCGGCGGCACCGGCCTGCGCGGCCTCGCCGACCGCGTGGCGGCGCTCGACGGCCGCCTCGACATCCACAGCCCGCCCGGCGAGGGCACGGTCGTCCGCGCGGAGATCCCATGCGCGTCGTGATCGCCGACGACTCGGTGCTCCTGCGCGAGGGTGCGGTGCGCCTGCTCGACGACGCCGGGTTCGACGTCGTGGGCCAGGCCGGCGACGGCGAGGACCTCCTGCGCAAGGTCCGCGCCCACAAGCCCGACGTGGCCGTGGTCGACATCCGCATGCCGCCGACCCACGTGGACGAGGGGCTGCAGGCGGCCAAGGTCATCCGCTCCGAGCTGCCCGACGTCGGCGTGCTCGTGCTCTCCCAGTACGTCGAGGAGCGCTACGCGGTCGAGCTGCTGGCCGACGGCGCCGAGGGCGTCGGCTACCTGCTCAAGGACCGCATCGCCGAGGTCGACCGCTTCGTCGAGGCGGTGCGGCGCGTGGGCGAAGGCGGCTCGGTGCTCGACCCCGAGGTCGTGGCCCACATGCTCGGGCGGCGCGAGCGCGACGACCCGCTCGACACGCTGACCCCGCGCGAGCGCGAGGTGCTCAGCCTGATGGCCGAGGGCCGCACCAACCGCGCCATCGCCGGCGAGCTCAACGTGTCCGAGCGCGCGGTCGAGCGCCACGTGACGGCGATCTTCGGCAAGCTCGACCTGTCCGCCGGCGGCGACGACCACCGCCGGGTGCTGGCGGTGCTGGCCTTCCTGCGCGGCTGAGATCTAGCCGCCGTAGAACAGGATCGCGCGGTCGGCCAGGCGCCGCGTGTCGACCTCGTTGGCGATTGCGTTGACCGGCGCGCCCACGAAGGGGATGTAGCGGCCCAGTCCGCGCTCGGCGGCATGACGCCCCACGAACGCGGTCAGCGAGATCAGCAGCCGGTTGTCGCGGCGCCCGCCGCGTCCGGCCATGCGCGACTGCGCGTAGGCCAGCGCCATGTGCTGCCCGGCGCCGTCGAGGGCGTCGCGCGCGGCCATGACGTCGCTGTAGACCTCGGTGAGCACGAGCAGCTCGGCGGGGCGCATACGGTCACGCGGGTCGTAGCCGTAGGCGGCGGCGATGAAGAAGATCATCCGCGACTGGATCCAGGCCAGCGCGACCAGGTCGGCCGCCGTCGTCGTCCAGCCGCCCAGGCCGGTGGCCGCGCCCTCGACGCGGGCGAAGCGCACGTGGCGGCGCTTGGCCGCCCGGCCGAGCGCCACCCGGTGGGTCGCCCCGCGGGCGTGGTGCTTGGCCACCCACGCTGCTGCCGCCGGCGCGTGCAGGTCGGCGGCGGCCAGCGCGATGTGCTCGGGCGCCCGCGCGGGGTCGGCCCGCACGCGGGCGATGAGCTCGCGTGGCGCGCGGCGCCAATGGTTTGCCGGACCCATTGATCAGGCATCATGCCCGAGGTGGACCGGAAGTGGCTGACCCTGATCGTGGTCTGCGTGGCCGTGTTCATGCTGCTGCTCGACATCACGATCGTGAACGTCGCCCTTCCGGACATCGGACGGGCGCTGCACGCGGACTTCTCCGACCTCCAGTGGGTGGTCGACGCGTACTCGCTGACGCTCGCCGCCTGCCTGCTGACGGCCGGCTCGCTCGGCGACCTGCTGGGCCGCCGGCGCATCTTCGTCGTCGGCCTGGCCATCTTCAGCCTCGCCTCGCTGGCCTGCGGCCTGTCGGACTCCTCGACGCTGCTGAACCTCATGCGCGGCGTTCAGGGCATCGGCGGCGCGGTGATGTTCGCCCAGTCGCTCGCGCTCATCGCCGATTCGTTCCAGGGCCGCGAGCGCGGGACCGCGTTCGGCATCTGGGGCGCCACCGTCGGCGCTTCGGTGGCCGTGGGCCCGCTCATCGGCGGCGTGCTCACCGAGTCGGCGGGCTGGGAGTGGGTCTTCTTCGTCAACGTGCCCGTCGGCGTCCTCGCCATCGTGCTGGCCCTCCGCTACATCTCCGAGAACCGCGACCCCAACGCGCCCGGCATCGACTGGCCCGGCCTGGTCACGTTCTCGGGCGGCCTGTTCCTGCTCGTGTTCGCGCTCATCCGGGGCAACCCGGAGGGCTGGGGCTCGACCATGATCGTCGCGATGTTGACGGCGGCGGTGCTGCTGCTGGTCGCGTTCTTCGTCGTCGAGGCGCGGGTCTCCAACCCGATGCTCGACCTCTCGCTGTTCCGCGTGCCGACGTTCGTCGGGGCCTCGATCGCGTCCTTCGGCCTGTCGTCGTCGATGTTCGCGCTGTTCCTCTACCTGACGCTCTACATCCAGAACGGCCTGCACTACTCGCCGCTGCAGGCGGGCCTGCGCTTCCTGCCCATCACCATCACCTCGTTCGTGGTCGCTCCGATCTCGGGGCGGCTGTCGAGCACGATCCCGATCCGGGTGCTGCTGGGCCTGGGGCTGCTGCTCGTGTCGGCCGGCCTGTTGCTGATGTACGGGCTCACCGTGCACTCGGGGTGGACCGACCTGCTGGCGGGGTTCCTCGTGGCCGGAGTCGGCATCGGCCTCGTCAACCCGCCGCTG
>Ga0207688_10001147_pt1 | contig 13657 bp, 14 predicted proteins | sample KBSMiscanthusM4_FD_184296 | JGI IMG/M metagenome (GOLD analysis project Ga0207688, IMG submission 184296) | Miscanthus rhizosphere microbial communities from Kellogg Biological Station, Michigan, USA - M4 (SPAdes) (version 2) | ecosystem: Host-associated > Plants > Roots > Rhizosphere ...
AGTTCGGCCCAGAAATCGGAAGGGATCTTGGCCTTTAGCGAGTTGTAGTCTTCCTGAATCTGCTCAGCGCTTCGCGCTCCCACGACCAAAGCGACCGCGACATCTGCCGCCGCCGAGAACTGAAGCGCAGCGGTGCGCAGATCGACGCCGTACCGGGCGGCGACTGCCCTGAGTTTGTCGCGCTTTTCGATCGCGGCCGTCGGAATCTTGAAGTTCTCCTTGCCGTAATTGTAGCGGGGACTGCCGGAGATGAAGCCGGCATTTAGCGACGAGCCTATGACGAGCGAGAGATTCTTCTTGCGCACGACCGGAAAGAGCTCGTTCACTGCGCTGGCGTGATCGATCAACGAGTACTGGCGGGCACACAGACAGACGTCGGGATCGGCATCTTCCATGACTTTGAGGATCGGCAGGGGCGTATTCACGCCGATGCCCCACGCTTGGATGATACCTTCGTCGCGCATCTTCGAGAGGGCTGGAAACGCCCCTTTACTGGCGATTTTATACTGCTCTTCCCAGCCGTTGGGAAAGAACGCGAAGTCAGGGGAGATATCGTGCACGAATGCGACATCCAGGCTATCAACGCCGAGCCGCTGGAGGCTGTCTTCGATCGAGCGGCGAACACCGTCCGCCGTATAGTCGAACACGACGTCGTTTGGGGAGTCGGACAACGGATAAATCTCTGCATGCTTGTTGTTCTTCGAAGCCTTGAAGAGCTTTCCCACTTTGGAGGAGAGTAAGTAATCCTCGCGCTTTTGATTGTGCAGGAAATGGCCGAAGCGACGCTCGGACAATCCAAAGCCATACCAGGGAGCCACGTCGAAATACCGAATTCCCACTGCCCACGCAGCTTCGAGGGTCGCCTCGGCGTCCTTGTCGGTATGCTTGTTGAACTCGTTGCCGAGGGAGACTCCCCCTAGTCCGAAGCGAAAATCCGGTTTGTAGATCTGCCGCGCGCGGTTACTCATGGGAAATGCTCGATACCTTCATCGTCCGAACAAAACAGCCCTCGAACGGACGGGTTCCATAGCGCGCTTCAAAAAGCCGCCATTCTGAAGACGCGGCTGCGTTGGGCATACCCGGGTGAGAGCCGACCCTGCGGGAACCCGTCATTCCACGAAGACTTTCCTTATCGAAGCCGCTGCGGGCCCTTTGCGCGGCAAGGAGGTTCGGATGGAAAAGTCGCTGGTCGGCAGCAGGGCCAGATCTGACACGGAAGCCGACGGCGGCTTCGTTCAAGTCCGCGGAGCCCGCGAACATAACCTCAAGAACGTCTCGCTTGAGGTTCCCCGCAACGCCCTTGTTGTCTTCACCGGCGTGTCCGGATCGGGAAAATCGTCGCTCGCGTTCGGGACGCTGTATGCCGAAGCTCAGCGCCGCTACCTCGAATCCGTCTCGCCGTACGCCCGGCGCCTTTTCCATCAGATGGCGGTGCCCGAGGTGGATTCGGTCGAAGGGCTGCCCCCGGCAGTGGCCCTGCAGCAGCAGCGCGGCTCGCCGACCACCAGATCATCAGTCGGAAGCGTGACGACGTTATCCAATCTGCTGCGGATGCTTTACTCGCGCGCTGGAGACTATCCCCGAAATCAGTCGCTTCTCTACGCGGAATCGTTTTCACCTAACACGCCCGAGGGCGCCTGTCCGAATTGTCACGGGATCGGTCGTGTGCACGAGGTTGACGAGCATTCGCTGGTGCCAGACGACAGGTTGACCATTCGGGAGCGGGCCATCGCGGCATGGCCGAGTGCCTGGCAGGGCCAAAACCTGCGAGACATTCTGGTGACGCTCGGTTACGACGTGGACAAGCCGTGGCGCGCACTACCGAAGAAGGATCGGGACTGGATCCTGTTCACCGACGAACAACCAACCGTGCCGGTCTACGCCGGATACACGGCGGCGGAGACTAGGCGGGCTCTGAAACGGAAGGAGGAGCCCAGTTATCAGGGCACCTTTACCGGTGCTCGAAAATACGTTCTGCAGACCTTTGCCACGACGCAAAGCGCGATGATGAAGCGACGGGTGGCGAAGTTTCTCTCAAGCTCGAACTGCCCGGTCTGCAAAGGCAAGCGACTAAAACCCGAGCCTCTCTCAGTGACCTTCGCGGGAATGGACATCGCCGAAATTTCGCGACTGCCGCTCAAACAGCTGCGCGAAGTGCTCGGCCGGGGTCTCGGCGGCCGAAAAATGAACTTGGCCAGGCATCCTGAGAAGGCTCTTGTCGTACAGCGGATAACCGAAGACATATCGGTGCGTCTGGAAGTACTGCTCGATCTGGGTCTCGGCTATCTGACCCCCGAGCGCAGCACGCCGACGTTGTCGCCGGGAGAGTTGCAGCGGCTTCGGCTGGCCACCCAAGTCCGATCCAATTTGTTTGGTGTCGTGTATGTTTTGGACGAGCCGTCGGCAGGGCTGCATCCCGCGGACACCGAGGCGCTGTTGCGTGCCCTGGAGCGCCTGAAGTCGTCCGGAAATTCGTTATTCGTCGTCGAGCACGAACTCGACGTCGTGCGGCACGCGGACTGGATTGTCGACGTCGGTCCCGACGCTGGCGCGCAGGGCGGCCAGATCATGTATAGCGGCCCGCTGGCAGGCCTCGCGGACAAGCGGGAGTCCCGTACGCGGCCCTACCTTTTCGGCCCAGCCGACAGGATTGCCAAGACCCCACGCGAGCCTCGCGGCTGGCTCAAGCTCCGCGGAGTGACACGCAACAATCTGGTTCATCTGAATGCGGATATTCCCCTGGGCGTCTTCACGAGCGTCACGGGCATTTCCGGGTCGGGCAAGTCGAGCCTTATCAGCCAATTCCTCGTCGAGACCGTCGGCGACAAATTGGATCAACGCAGTGAGCCGCCGGATGAGGATGATCGGCTGGAAGCGATGGTAGAGACATTAGGCGGCGAGATCATCGGCGGTCTGGAGAAAATTAAACGGCTGGTGGTTGTTGATCAAAAGCCGATCGGTCGCACGCCGCGGTCGAATCTGGCGACCTACACCGGTCTGCTCGATCATGTCCGGAAGCTCTTCGCCGCCACCAAGCAGGCGCGCGCCAGAAGATACGATGCGGGCAGGTTCTCTTTCAACGTGGCAAAGGGCCGTTGTGGGACATGCCAGGGCGAAGGGTTCGTTTGCGTCGAACTGCTCTTTCTGCCCAGCGTGTATGCGCCCTGTCCGACATGCAAGGGCGGCCGCTACAATGCCAAGACCTTGGAGATCAAGATCCGGGACAGGTCCATCGCGGATGTGCTGGCCATGACGGTCGATGAAGCGTTCGGATTCTTTGCGGACGAGGATGCCCTGCGCCGATCCCTCGGTGTGCTTCGTGAAGTCGGTCTGGATACATCCGATTGGGGCAATCCGCCACGGAACTGTCCGGTGGGGAGGCTCAACGCGTCAAGCTTGCCACCGAGCTCCAGCGCGCGCAACGAGGCGAAACGCTGTACGTGCTCGATGAACCGACGACGGGGCTTCACCCGTCGGACGTAGCGAAGCTGATGAAACAACTGGATAGCCTCGTCGAAAGCGGCAACACGGTCGTCGTGGTCGAACATGACATGACCGTCGTTGCGGCCAGCGACTGGATCATCGACATTGGGCCTGGAGCAGGCGACGAGGGCGGCCGCATAGTGGCTTCAGGACCGCCCAAGCAGGTCGCATCAGAAACGCAGAGCCGAACGGCAAAATACCTTGCCGCTTTTATTTGACGAGGCGCCATGGTGGGTGGAAGTTTTACATCCGGCTAATTGGTATCGTCGGGCGATATCGGCGCGCCGTGACTGGAGAATGACGAAGTCCCATGATTCACCATGTCTCGCTTGGTTCCAACGACATCGCAAAGGCGCGGGCTTTCTACGACCCGCTCATGTGGCTGATCGGCTTTCGGGTATTGAAGGCATCAGCCACTGCCGCCCATTACGGGACATCCGATATCGTCTTTAGTCTTGAAACGCCGGTCGACGGTAGCCCCGCTTCGCCCGGTAACGGCGTCCATATCGCCTTTCAGGCGCCTGATCGAGAAACGGTCCGGCGCTTTCATGCTATGGCGCTGGAACGGGGTGGGCAGGACGAGGGCGCGCCAGGCATTCGCGCCAATTACAATGCCAACTATTATGCGGCCTTCGTGCGCGATCCCGACGGCAACAAGATCGAAGCCGTGACCTACACAGCCCGTGAATGCTTCGATCTGGGTCGATGCTGCTTGCCGACCGTGGCTATGACGCCGACTGGATCAGGGACCTTGCCATGAAGAAGGGCGCGTGGGCCAACATCCTGCCGAAAAGCAATCGCAGCGATCCGATCTGCTTCAGCCCGTATCGCAAGGAAGCCCTGTCCGCAAATCGACGCTGGTAACAGCGATCCGCCGATAAAGCTGCCAAAATCAAAATCATTCGACGGCGGCGCGCAGTTCAAGCTGACATCGCTGTTGCAGAAGCAGCGCGCACGCGGCGCCGCGTCTTCCTTTCAGGATTGGAGTTGCCCGATTGTTCTGCCTCTTTAGCGAGTCGATTTCGCAACATCGCCAGCACCGCGGCCTCCTCAGCTTTCAGACTTCCTACGGCGCTTCGAAGCTCACTCTCGGCCTGCGATTTGATCTGGAGAACAAGGTTGCCGTCCATATAAGAGTTCAGAACCTCTGGATGAACGTAACACTTGCGGCAAATTGTCGGCGTGTTGCCAAGCCGCGAGGATACCTTTTCGATAGCGCTGCGAAGATTACGCTTCGCCTGCGCAGCGCTATCAAAACTCTCAAACTCGGAGAGGGCCATCGCCGCCAAAACTGTTCCCGCCCAAGTGCGGAAATCCTTGGCCGTGATGTCCTTACCGGTTATTTCCTTGAGATAGTCATTTACGTCCGTTGATGTGACGTCATGACATACACCCTGCTCATCGACATACTGAATCAGCTCTTGTCCGGGCAGATCCTGACAAGCTCGGATGATCTTGGCAATCCGTCGGTCCCGCACGCGTAACGACCACTGCTTGCCGCTCTTACCTGTAAAGCGGAAACGCACCTCGTTTCCGTCGATCGCGACGTGGCGGTTCTTCAGTGTGGTCAATCCATAGCTATTGTTCTGCTTCGCGTAATCGTCATTGCCGACGCGGATCAATGTGGTCTCAAGAAGATGCACGACGGTCGCAAGAACCTTCTCCCTAGGCAATCCGCGCAAGCCCATATGCTCACGCACCTTCTCCCGGATAATCGGCAGCTCGTCCGCAAACGCAACCACGCGCTCGAATTTCGTGCTTTCTCGTACCTCGCGGAAGCGCGGGTGATAACGGTATTGCTTTCTGCCCTTGGCGTCACGGCCTGTTGCCTGGATATGGCCATCGGCAGACGGGCAAATCCAAACATCGGTCCAGGCCGGAGGAATGGCAAGCGCCTTGATCCGCTTCAGCGCATCCCGCTCGGTTAGCCTTGACCCGTCGGCCCGGCTGTAAGTGAACCCTGACCCCGCCTTCTTACGACGAAATCCGGGACGCCCGTCCGAGACATGTCGAAGGCCCACGGACTCGGCCGCGTCCTTTGGATCGACGATCGCCTGCGCGCTATCGGACGAATCGACCAGCAAGTTATGGGCCTTCCGTATGGATTTCCAAAAACGAACCTTTCTGCGCGACGCATGTTCCAAAATAGCGGTAAGGAAGATCTCCATTTAAGCTGCCATAAGACGGCTTACTTTTCCGTCTCAAGCGCGGGCGCGATCGACCCTATCTAACGCCGGGAATTTTCCTCGGTGCTGCTTCCCGAACGCGCGTCGGATCTGACAACTTGCAGATGAAGCAATAGCATGAGCGTTACGAGCCGCGTAGGAGGGCAAGAACTATCCGCGCGCCCGGGCAGGCTGGCGTGCCGAACTTTTTGCCCCTCCCCGCTTAGGCGTGGGCTTCGCGGGACGCTCGGCGGCGATGCTGCGCCGGAGCGCATCCATCAGATTGATGACGTTTTCCTGTGACGGCTTGACCGCAGGTCCCTGGGTGGGCCGCCTCGCCCCCTTTTTGCGCAGAATGCGAACAAGCGCGGTGCGATAATGATCTTCAAGCATAGTTGGATCGAACTGCGCAGACTTCGTCCTGATTATGTGTTGGGCAAGCTTCATCATTTCGGGCGGAAGCTTCATCTGCGGAATTTCGCTGAAATAATGTTCTGAGCTGCGCACTTCCTTCGAAAAACGCAGCGTTACACCGCGAAGGCCCTTGTCCATGGGCTCGACCAAGAACGGACGCTCTCGCGAGGACAACACGACGCGGGCGAGGCCAATGACGCCCTCGCGGACCATGGCGTCGCGGATGACTGCAAAAGATTCCTGTCCGATCTCTTCGCGCGGGACGACATAGTACGGCTTCTCGAAATACCGAGCGTCAATCTCGCCCGCCTGAAGAAAGCGCTCGATCTCGATCGTTCGCGTATTTTCCGGACGGCGAACGATCTTATCTGCCTCCTCATTGTTGTGGCCATCTTCTTCCGTGTCCTGCTCGTGCCACCCGGCGGGCACTGTCGGCGGAGCCGCGCGCGGGGGAGGCTCGGCAAGTTCCATAGGGCCGGGCGGCAAGCGCTCGCTGCGCGCCCGCTCAAGGTCGCGATCTTCCACTAGCAGAAATTCATTTTCGCCAACCTCGAAGCCCCGCGCTTTGTTTGGCGAATCCACCGCCTCGCCAGTGACGGAATCCACGAGTTTGTGCCTAAGGCGATGACCGGTCCGCCGGTTAACTTGCCGGAAAGAGACCCGCTCGGCCGCTGAAGTCGCGGGGTAAAGCGCGACCGGGCACGAAACGAACGACAGCTTCAGGTAGCCTTTCCAGAAGGCGCGGGAAGCGGGCACGGCAAACTCCAACGCAAGGTGGGCACACTAGTAAGCTCCCGGACGTAACGGGCTGCGACCACGAAGGGTTCCAAGCGTAAGCAGGCGCTGCTAGATCTGCTAGGTGAGAGCGACACGCCGTATCCAGTGCTGTTTTCCGAACACCTGATCGGAGATGGTCAGCAGATGTTCGAACATGCCGCCAAGTTGAACTGGGAAGGTATCATTTCTAAGCGGGCAGATGCGCCGTACCGGTCAGAGCGCAACGAGAACTGGCTGAAGATCAAGACCGTGCAGAAGGGGAAATTCCCTGTAGTCGGATTCGTGAAAGACCCTACGGGCGTTGCGGCGCTTTACCTTGTCAAGCAGGAAGGCAAAGAGCTGGTCTACATGGGCAAGGTGGGGACGGGCTGGTCCCGTACGATCTCCAGCCAAATCAGGAAGCTCGACACAGTGGTCAGCCCGAAAACAAAGCTAACCATACCCATCAAGAAGCCAAAAGCCACATGGGTCGAGCCGAAGTTCTTTGCCGACGTTGAATACAGAGACATCACGTCCGAAGGATTGCTTCGAGCAAGCTCCTTTAAGGGGCTTTCTCGGAAATAGGCTGGGCAAGCGGGCTTTCCGCCGATTCCTTTGACGCCGGTGTCTCCATTGGGTCCAGCTTGTCGCAGAACACCCATTTTAACTCAGTGAGTCCGCTGTAGCTGGGCGCAGGGATCATCCGTTTCCCGAAGTGCAAACAGCGTGTCACCGGGTCCATGGCAATCTCCCGTGCTGTTCCAGGCATGGGACCGCTATTTTAGTGCGGAGTTATGCATGTGTTCAAAGGAGGCAAGATGCAGACGGCTATCGACCGGGTAATGCAGGCCTTCACGGTGATGGCAAACCTCACCCTCGAGGAGGCACAAGCCACACGCGAAAGATTGGCGGAGTATTTTGCCGGAATGGACGCTGACGAAAAGGCGCTTGCGATTGAGGGGCTCCGCGATTTTTGCGCGGACCCGGCCGTGTCGCGCGCGAAGAATGGCGAGGGAGGCATCATGACGGATAGTCTGACCAAGAGGGATCAGCCTGACCGCAGCAAAATCAATATGCACGAGGACTAGGAGGTCCATTACTGGACCAAGCACCTAAATATCTCAAGGAAGAACTTCAGAAGATTATCGATAGGGTGGGAAATTCAGCCGCGGCTGTCCGCAAGGAATTGGCGGCGTGACTGAAGGCGTGGGGTATGCTCGCGATCTTTGGAGCGGGGCCCCACGCTTTTTCTTCGCGGTATCGTGTAGCAGACTAGCACGCTGTAATTCTCTGGCCTGAGTTCGTGGAGGAACGAATCGGTTGAGGTTACGTTTTTCGGCTATGACCGACACTGATCTAGTAGAGCAGTCCTTCGCGATTGCCTGGGGTGTCCTTGAGAAATCCCGTGAACTCAGGGACCCGAATTGGTCTGCGAATTTCTTGCTCGATGAAATCATCGGAATGCTCAGGTCCGGCGAACGGCGCAGGCTCATTCTTTCGAACTGCGCAATCGATGCGTACCGACACCAGCCAGTCAAACTCGTCTCATGATCGACCCTGACTGCAGGTCCTGTCTCAGCATTGGCTGGGTGTGCGAAAACCATCCCCAACGCGCGTGGACGGATGAACTGGGCTGTCAGTGCGGGGCAGGAATGCCCTGTGAATGTGTTCGCACTGACGGCCTCGATGCTGGACACAGAGAAGAACTTAGAAGTCACTCTCCTATATTGGATGCGAACTGGCTGATTCATCTTCTGCAAAAAAATGGCGGGCGGATCGTTACTCGGGTTGGGGAAAGATCGTAATGTCAGATTGGCCCGACCATCAGAGATGAGCGCACATGGTACAATCGATGTAATCAGGCCAACCGATACATGAACTGCGTCTTGATAAACTACCCAGCCGTCGAGGACCGCGAATGGGATGCGGTTGTCACCCGGATCAGCTTGTCACTCGGTAAGTAGCCGGTCCTTCACTTTCGGCTTTACGCAAAGATCTTCACCTGCATGGATCGGATGCGAGCGATTTAGAGGTGCTTGGGCTTGAAGCCGATCTGAAACCACTTTCTGTTCTAATAGAACTGGTCTAGGTCGCTCGTGAATTAAGGTGGGCAGAGCGATCGCTAGGCCGCGCGACACCCCTAGGCGAGCGCGTCTTTGATGCCGGATCGCCGCTATCCAATACAGCGAGGCGACCGTCTCCTCGTGCATGGGGAGATGGGCAATCCTTTGCCGTGGTGCAACATATCTGCGCCGCGGTTGCGTTGCGTCAGTTCGGATGGTGCGGTTGCCCGGGAAAAAGTGGAAACATTTCGCACTTCGGCGAGTTGCCATCGACTGACGTGTCGGTGCTCGGAGCGTTTAGAATGGTCGACACTGTTATCTTGCGGACGCCGGTCGAAACGGCCTGGTCCGTCTTTTGCGCGACCCGTGATGGTGTCGATGTTACCGACAATCGTCGCCGCCTGTTCGAGCGTCATCTTCAAGGGAGATGCGAAGGGCGCAAAGAGGATGGGGACGAGCTCGCCAGCTTCGGCCTCGCCTATCTCGCGCGGCTTCCTAAGGACGAATGTTGAGGCCGCTGGCGAGACTGGCGGAGCGGATCGTTTTCCGTACCGCTCGCCCGCAGTGGACGCTTTTGGCCGTGTCCTACCTGGTATCGGGGGCCGTGATTTGGGCCGTGCGCGCCGTTTGCGGGGAGGTCGGGTAGCGTATGCGTATTGCCATGCTCGCTCCTCTCGCCGAAAGCGTGCCTCCAAAGCTCTACGGTGGCACCGAGCGCGTGGTGGCGTGGCTTGTCGACGAACTGGTGGCGCTCGGCCACGATGTCACACTGTTCGCGAGCGGAGACTCTCGGACCAAGGGAAAGCTCCATTCGGTGTGGCCAAGGGCGCTCCGGCTCGGTCGAAAGGGCACAGACCCGAGCGCCGCCTGCTCCCTTTCTTTGGAAGCGATTGCCAAACGCGCCGCCGATTTTGACGTCATCCACTCCCACGTCGACTGGCTACCGCTCCCACTGCTCAGCCGGCTCGGAGTGCCATTTCTCACTACGGCCCATGGTCGGCTGGATCTTCCGGGATTGCCCGACGTAGTTCGGGAGTTTTGTAAAGCAGGATTCGTTTCGATTTCCGACAACCAGCGCCGGCAGCTCCCGGAGGCGAAATGGATCGCGACGATCCACCACGGCCTGCCGTCGACCCTGTTTCGCGCTTCATACGACCAAGGATCCTACCTGGCGTTCTTGGGGCGCCTGACCGCGAAGAAGGGGCCGGAGGATGCCATCCGTATCGCCGAAGCTGTTGGAATGCCGCTGCGCATCGCCGCTAAGATACCGAGGGCCGAAACCGCCTACTTCAAGAAGCAGCTGCAGCCACACATCGATGGCAAAAGGGTAACTCTGGTCGGCGAGGTCGATGACGCGAAGAAGCAGCCATTCCTTGCCTCAGCCGCCGCATTGCTGTTTCCGATCGACTGGCCCGAGCCGTTCGGCCTGGTGATGATCGAAGCGATGGCGTGCGGGACGCCCGTGATCGCCTACCGCTCGGGTTCCGTGCCCGAGGTGGTCGAGGACGGGGTAACCGGCTTCATCGTAGATGGCGAGGAAGATGCTGTCCGAGCCGTCCGCGAGTTGCCGCGTCTCGACAGGAGAACAATCCGTGCCCGGTTCGAGGAGCGGTTCACCGCTGTCCGGATGGCGAGAGAGTACGAGGCACGCTACCGCGATCTGGTCGCCAACGCGGAAGCCGAGGCGCCCGTTCTCGAGACAGCGTCGGCCAAATGAAAGGACAACGCATGTGGTCTCCGAGAGTAAACCTGTTCTTGGTCTTGATCGCGGTGCTCGCCGCTAGTCCTGCATTGAGCGCTGAACTGAGCCCCGACGCGATCAATTCGGCCGAGCCGTCGAACAAGTCGCTGTCCAAGGACAACGCAACGCCCGCCGGCGTTCGGCTGCAGGTTCTGCTCGACAGGGCGCACTTCTCGCCGGGCGAGATCGACGGGAAGTTCGGAGAGAATGCGAGGAAGGCCTTGCGGGCCTACGCGGAGGCACAGCAATTGCCCAGCGCCGATCGACCGACGGAGGAAGTTTGGAAAGCGCTGCGGGCCGACGATCGGCCGGCCACCTCGGAGTACACGATCGGCGAGAAGGATGTGGCCGGTCCATTCCTCGAGAAGCTCCCTTCGAAGATGGAGGACATGAAGAACATTCCCAAGCTCGGCTACACGAGCCCCCGGGAGGCGATCGCCGAAAAGTTTCACATGAGCGAGCAGCTTCTGACGGCCCTCAATCCGGGGAAGAAGTTCGACCGCGCCGGCGAAACCATCGTGGTGACGGATACCGCAGTCGGGGAGAACGGTGAATCCGCGAAGGCAGATAGAGTGGAGGTGGACAAGACGCGGCAGACCGTAAAGCTCTTCGACAAGTCAAACGCGTTGATCGGCTTCTATCCAGCCACGGTCGGAAGCGACGAGAAGCCGTCGCCGTCCGGTACGTTGAAGGTGACCGAGGTCCGCCGCAACCCGACCTACCGCTACAATCCGGACTACCACTTCAAGGGCGTACGTTCGAATAAGCCGTTCACGATCAAGCCCGGGCCCAACAACCCCGTCGGCACAGTATGGATCAACTTGTCGGCGGAAGGATACGGAATCCACGGCACGCCCGCGCCTGGAAAGGTGTCGAAGACGGAATCCCACGGCTGCGTGCGACTTACGAATTGGGACGCCGAGCGCGTGGCGGCGAGTGTTGCGAAAGGTACGCCCGTGGAATTCGCCGACCATCGCTGAGTTACGGGCGGCTTGTCGGGCTGCCCGCCGGGTACGACTCGCGGGCGAACGACGGAACTTGGCCGAACGCACGCTAGTTGAGGCAGACGATGAAGAGGACGTCCATCGGCTTAACGGGATTCGACTTTCGATGATCCTCGCCAATCGGAACGATTACATCCCCGTCCGGTTGGCCAGTAACGGACATTGGCGTTGCGACGTGGCGCCGATTTGTCTGGCTCAATCCACATGAAAACGAGCGAACAACTAAGGAGGAGGTAGATGATGAATAGAGTGAAGAGTAGTTTTCTGGTCACGACCGCAGTATTGCTTGCCGGCGTGGGTTTTGTGTCCGCGCAAGGCGTGAGCGGCAGCGCGGGCGGCGGCGCCGGCGGTGCAGCGAGCGAAAAGGGAATTTCGGCGGGTGGTCATTCCGGAGGCGGAATGGGCAGCGGCGCATCCAGTCGCGAAGGCGCTTCCCACAACGAAGGAACATCGCAGGGACGTGGGTCCGAATCTCGCGACAGCGGCCGGGCCGAAGGGGCCTCCGCACGCGGCAGCGAGTCCAGCCGCGCTCAACGCGAGGAGTCCGGTACGCAACGTGGCCGCGCCGACGGCCCGCGCGACAGCAGCAAGGATCAGACGGCGGGCCAGACGCGTGATTCCGACCGCGACAATGCGCGCCACTCGCAGGACTCCAGCAAGGAGCAGCGCGACAGCAGCAAGGACCGTGCGCAGCAGCACGGCCAGAAGGACAAGGAGGCGGCCGGTCAGAGCAAGTCCGAGCGCGACAATACGCAGCGGTCTGAAGACCGCACGCAGGACAAGGGCAAGGCAGATGCAAAGGCTGACAGCCGGTCCAATAGCCAGCAGAGCGGATCCGGCCAGGGCGCTCAGGACCGGAATTCGAACACCGGCACCAACGAGAACGCGGCCCAGGGCCCGACCAACACGCAGGGTCAGACCCAGAGCCAGACCACGACCAACAGCCAGATCCAGACCCAGAGCGGCAAGAACGTGACGGCGGAGCAGCGCACGACGCTGCAGCAGTCGGTTCTTCAGGCGAGCAACGTTCCGCATGTCAACGCGAGCTCGATCAACTTCCAGGTTCGCGCCGGCATCGCCGTCCCGTCGAGCGTGACCATCGCCTCGGTCTCGACCTATCCGGCGCTGATCGACGTGTTCCCTGCTTATCGCGACGATAGCTTCTTCGTCGTGGAGGACGAGGTGGTGATCGTCGACCGCGATCGCCGCATCGTCGACGTGGTTCCGGTCGGTCCGCGCGCCCGCTTCGCCGGCGCCAGTCATGGTGGCGGCGTGAGCAGCGGCGGCAGCACCTTAGGGGTGGTCGATCTTCCGCCGGACGACATCCGCGTCATTCAGCGCGTGCTGATCGAGCGTGGCGTGCTGCATGGTGAAGCCGACGGCATCTGGGGTCCGGAGACCCGCGAAGCCATCACCGTGTATCAGCGTCAGCAGGGGATCGCCGTGACCGGCAGCATCGACATGCGCACCGTGTCGTCGCTCGGCGTCTCCGGCCGGCTGAGCCAGCAGGCGAGCCAGAGCATCCAGTCGCAGTCTTCGTCGACCGGTGCTCATACTTCGACCGGTACCCAGACGTCGACCGGCAACCAGGCGTCGACGGGTCAGGGGCAGACCGGCACCGGTACTCCTCAGAGCCAGACTGGCCAGCCGTCGAACCAGCAGAACGCAACCGGCCAGACGTCTAACCAGAATGCCGGCGAGGCGCAGAACCAGCCGTCGTCGACAACGGGACAGGGCACCAGTCAGTCGAACACGACAGGTCAGTCTCCCTCGCAGAGTGGAAGCTCGTTGACGGCCAACCAGCCAAGCGCAAACCAGAGCACGCCGCCGGGTTCGTCGTCGGGCTCCGGTTCGAGCAAGAAATAACGCCTAGAGCAGCTTGCCAATCCGAGGGGCCCCGTTCGGCGGGGCTCCTTTTTGCTCGCAGCCAACGTTCGACGGGCGGGAAGACGGAGCCGAATCCGCGCCTCTTTTCTGGCGTCTAGCGAGCGTGTCAGAGATCCCCACTTACGGTCAGGACGGTGCCGAGTA
>Ga0207688_10001148_pt1 | contig 13654 bp, 10 predicted proteins | sample KBSMiscanthusM4_FD_184296 | JGI IMG/M metagenome (GOLD analysis project Ga0207688, IMG submission 184296) | Miscanthus rhizosphere microbial communities from Kellogg Biological Station, Michigan, USA - M4 (SPAdes) (version 2) | ecosystem: Host-associated > Plants > Roots > Rhizosphere ...
CTGGATGTAGCCGGCGCGTTGATCTTCCTCGAGCTTGAGCCGTACGCCGACGCGCCGGCGGACGCAGCATGGCTGGAGGCCGTCGCGGTGGAGCGGCACGGCCGTGACATCGTCCGCTGGATCGATGTCTACCGTCGCTACTACGGCTTCTATTTCTCCAACGCCTACTCCTTCGATCCGGCGTTGTACGCCTGGTGCCTCCGCCAGCTGAGCCGCTGAGTCTCCGACGGGGTCGGCTGACGGCTTGGTGACCTTGTCTGTCACCCCGGGTAGGGCGATAGTTGGCGCAGAGGAAGGCGGAGGATTGGCGATGAATCTGGAACCGGCCGACATGCGTACCCTCCAGTTCGGACCGTTCTGGGTGCTGAGTGCGCTGGCCGGGACCTACAACCGATTCGAGAGCTACGAACTTGTCGCCTTCTGGGACACCGTTGTCGCAGTCGCATTGCGTGCGCCGCTCCCGGCACGTGAGATTCTCACCTCGATGGCGGCAGACCGTTCCGGCCTACTGCTCGACTTCGAGCTCGACGACCGACCTGTCGTCTCCGGATTACGCCAAATCCTGGAGGTCCTCGACCGACTCGAGCCAGAGGTATCAAGCGGCTTTCGCTTGGCGCTGCTGCGGATTGGCACTGAGATCGCTCGGCATCGCGGTCCGTACGGGAGAACGATCACACCAGAACAAGAGCAACTCCTGAAGCTGTTGGCGGCGTTGCTGGAACTCGATACGGGGTCCGATATCGACGAGGTGCTCGTCTGACTCAAGTCTTAGCGATATAGCAGGACCCAGGCATTCCCCGGAGTGGTCGGGTATCGCTAGGCTCGCCAGCATGAGCGAGCAACCAGTAGCAAGCGCACCCGTGCTCGGCATCGACATTGGCGGCAGTGGCATCAAGGGAGCGCCCGTCGACCTCGCGACCGGCGAATTCGTCGACAAGCGACTTCGCATCGTGACCCCAGAAGAGTCGACGCCGAAGAACGTGGCAGCAGTCGTTGGTGAGATCGTGAAACACTTCGCCGGCACCATCGGCGACGGCCCGATCGGTGTCACCATCCCCGCTGTGGTGACCCACGGTAAGACGCGGTCTGCAGCCAACATCGACAAGTCGTGGATCGATGCCGAGGCCGAAAAGATCTTCGAAGAACACCTCGGTCGGGACATCTTGTTGGTGAACGATGCTGACGCGGCTGGGGTTGCCGAGGTGCACTATGGCGCGGCAGCCGGGCATCCGGGTCTGGTGCTCATGACCACACTCGGCACCGGTATCGGCACGGCAATCCTTTACCGCGGGGTGCTTATCCCCAACTCCGAGCTTGGCCATATCGAGGTCGATGGCCATGACGCTGAGACCCGCGCCGCAGCGAGCATCAAGGAGAAGGAAGGCCTCTCGTACAAAGAGTGGACCAAGCGATTGCAGCGCTACTACGAGCGGCTCGAGGCGCTCTTGTGGCCGGACATGATCGTGATTGGTGGCGGTGTCAGCAAGAATTCCGACAAGTTCATCCCCAAGCTGAAGCTGAACGCCGAGATCGTGCCGGCCAAACTGTTGAACACTGCGGGCATCGTTGGTGCCGCTTGGCTCGCCGCCGACCGTCAGATTCACCCCGACGCACTCAGATAACTCAACTCTGCACAGCACTTAGCGGCAAACCGCTGCAGCTTCATTGCGGCTGCCCTCACGGGCGCGGCCGTCACCGCCGCGTCCCGGGCTGCGGCTCTCACTGCCGCGTCCCCACAAGGGCAGCCATCACCGTGGCGTCCCCTGTCAGAAACCTACGTTTACGTAGCTTGCATGCGGTCTGCACAGGTTGCTACCTATGCAGACCGACCGCAACCTAGGTGAACCTAGGTTGCGGTCGGAAGGGTTGCTGCAGCAACCGCAGTTTGCCCGAGCGCTTCAGCCGCGAGCAGATCTCGCAACCGCTGACATATGGCTGAGCTACATGCGTTCCAGTGGCTCGATACCGAGCATGGCCAGCCCGGCGGCAAGCGCCCGCTTCGTGATCAAGCACAAGGCGAGCCGTGAGTCGCGCACCGCCCCCGAGGACTGGAGCACCGGGCACTGCTCGTAGAAAACTGCCAACGCACCGGATAGCTCATAGAGGTAGTTGCAGAGCCGGTGAGGCTGCAGTGTCCGTCCGACCTCGTCCACCGTGTCGCCGAACCGGGTCAGGAGCAGGGCCAGCGTTTGCTCGGCCGAATCCTCGAGCACCAAGACCTTCGACTGCTCCCCATAGCCTCGACCCGTGGCCTTGCGCAGCACCTGAGTCACGCGGGCGTGTGCGTACTGCAAGTACGGGCCGGTGTTGCCCGTGGTCTGCACCATCCGGTGGATGTCGAAGACGTAGTCCTTGTTCAGCCCATTGGACAGATCGGCGTACTTGATCGCCGCGAGCGCTACAGGTGGTGCCGCCTCCCGCTCGGCCGCATCGAGCAGGCTGTTCAGAGTGACGGACGTTCCCTCGCGAGTGGAGAACTTCTTCCCGTCGGGTCCGAGCACCTGCCCGAAGGCGACGTGTTCGGCGCTGACGTCGTCGGGCAGGAAGCCTGCTTTGCGCGATACCGCGAAGACCAAGTCGAAGTGGAATGACTGCGGCGCACCCACCACGTAGATCAACCGGTCCGCCTGCAAGGTGCGCACCCGGTGCCTGACCGCTGCCAGGTCGGTCGCGCCATATCCGAACCCGCCGTCGCTTTTGCGTACGATCATTGGCGCGTTGAAACCTTCGACGAAAACCACCAGCGCGCCGTCGTCGACCACCGCAGTGCCACTCGCCACAAGATCATCGACGACCGATACCAGGTCGTCGTTGTACATGCTCTCCCCGGCCAGGTCGGCGTCGGTGAGCAATACCCCCAGCCGGGCGTACGCGGCATCGAACCCGGCAAGGGAAATGTCGATCAACTGCTGCCAGATAGCCAGCGTCTCGGGATCAGCTGTCTGCAACAACACAACCCGTCGCCGCGCGCGCTCGGCGAAGTTCGGATCAGCCTTGAAATGCGCATTGGCCCGCAGGTAGAGCGCTTCCGCACTGCTGAGGTCGAGCACAGCAGGATCGAGCCCCTCATCAAGGATCTGCTCGACCAGCATCCCGAACTGGGTACCCCAGTCGCCAATATGGTTCTGCGCGATGACGTCGTGTCCAAGGCCAATCAGCACTCGCCGCAGACAGTCGCCGATGATGGTCGAGCGGAGATGCCCGACATGCATCTGCTTGGCGACATTCGGAGCGGAGTAGTCGATCACCACAACCTGAGGGTCGGACGTCTGCGGCACACCAACGTAGGGGTCAGCGAGCTGATCGGTAACAGCCTGGGCTAGCACGTCGGTCCGCAGTCGGAAGTTGATGAAGCCAGGTCCAGCGATCTCTGGCGGCTCGCAAAGATCAGCAACCTGGAGCTTGGCAATAACGTGCGCGGCAATTTCCCGCGGTGGCTTGCCTTCCGTGTTAGCCAGGCGCAACGCCACGTTCGACTGGTAGTGGCCGAACTGTGGTCTGGTGGCAGGCCGAAGCTCTGGGTCGATACCGGTGACGGCCTGGACCCGACTACTTAGCAATTCAGCAAGGGAAGACACAGACGGAGATTATTTCACTGTCCTGTGCATGGCTTACCCGCTCGACACCCTTCAGCGTTGTTTAGGGCGGCTCTTGCCAGCGATAGATCTGCCCGTCGCGTAGCTCGACTGCGATCGGCGCGGCTGGTGGCGGTCCAGCCTTTAGCAGCTCGATGACCTTGGTACGGCCGCGGAACCGAGTGCCATTGGCCGTTGTCCAGTGCAGATACGGATGGAGCAGATTCCGCAACCCATCCCAATCGCGTTCCAGCATTGCCTCGTGCGCTGTGCCCGTGACCTCGTCCACGACGGGAGAATCCTGATCGGTCATGGGCTGGGCTGGCAGCGCGGGCACCAGTAGCTGCGCCGCTCCTGGCCTGGCGGACCGAACTCTTCGGTACGGATCGGCGTGCCACACCGTCGACACGGCTGCCCCACTCGCTCAAAGACATAGGCACGACCACCACGCCGTAGATCGCCGGTGGTGGACTGCTCGGCACGCGATCGATTGGCCAGCAACAGCCGCCGGCCGCGCTCGACGATTCGCCCCAGATTGGCGACGCTACCGACTGGCGTACGCGGGTGGACGCCTTGCAGGAAGAGCAGCTCTGCGCGATAGAAGGTGCCGATACCGGCGAGATTGCGTTGATCCAGCAGCGCTTCACCGATCGCGCGGTCGGGCTGAGCAGTGATCCGCCGGACAGCCTCATCAAGGTCCCAATCGGGGCCGAGGAGGTCTGGGCCAAGATGTCCGACAACGGTGTGCTCATCAGCGGTCGGAACCAGCTCCACGATGGGAAGCCGGTAGCCGACTATGTCGTGATCACCAGTTGCGAGCACGGCGCGAATCTGAAAATCGGGACCTCCGCTCCACCGCCGACCGCGCGGGTAAATCTTCCACACCCCGTCCATCTTGAAATGGGTATGCAGGGTGACCTCATTGCTGAACCGGAAGAGCTGATGCTTGCCGCGCGAGATCACCTGCCGTACCCCGACGCCCGTCAGGTCGGCTGCCGCCAATGAGGGCACCCGGAACTCAGATCTCGTCAGCACGCGACCAGCCAATACCTCATTAAGCCGCCGGCACGCCCGCCAGACGGTGTCACCCTCGGGCACCGCTTCATTGTGCCGTGCCGTCGGAACCAAGCGCTCGCATCATCACGGTCACCCAGGTCCGGAATGGTCGCCAGGTTTCGGCAAGAGCAACCAGTTCAGCGTCGCTGAGCTCATGATCAATCCCATACGCACGCTGGATCGCCTCCCTCGATCGAGGTTCTCCCAGTGAAGGCGCGTCGGCATGCCCACAGGACCGAATCACGATCAACGAGCTGTAGAACGGGCCAATACCCGGCAGCTGCTGCAGCTCAGCTTGGGCGTCTTCCAGCGGCATTGATCTCAGCCGCTCGGCGTCCAACTCACCGCGCTGGGCAGCCTCGGCAATGGCCTGAAGCCGCGGGAGCCGGTCTGCAGGCAGCCCCGGCACCGGGCTCATCGCTAGCAGTGCACTGGGCGTTGGCACACAGAAAGTGCGAATGCCCGACAGATCGAAGTCGGCACCGTACATCTCTGACATACGCGCCCGCAACGTGATGCCCTGACCACGGGCCCGACGAGCGCTGATAATTGACCATAGAGCCGCTTCGTATGGTGAGTAGAACAAGGCTGGCCGGAACCCAGGTGCCCTGCCGTGCACCCGGGACAGCACCGGATCGGCCAGGCACATCTGGTGGAACGCTTCGCCGTCGTGGTCGAGAGAGATCACTCGGGCAACTTGCTTGCGCAGGACCTCAATCTCAGGGTCATTCAGTGGATCGCCGGCGGCGAGCACCCGCACGTCGAGACGACGACCGATCTGCGTAGCCTCAACACCGACTTGGCGTTCGTAGTCACCGTCCAGGCAAAACGCCATCCGCATCACACCGTCAAAGTTGCGCTCGTCGCGATGCCCGAACCCCATCATCGCGACTTCCCGCAGATCGAACGGCCCAGTGATGTCCAGTTGTGTCGTGGTGGTCGTCGTGGTGGTCACAAGAGTCAGTCTGGGACGACGCACCGACACTTCCTTCCTCGAGAATGCCTGCGCCTCCGCCGTTACGCTGAGGATGTGCCAGCGCAGGGGGTCTGGAGAAGGTGGTGGCCCGCACCGCTTGCCGGATTGATGGGTCTGGGCATCGCCGGGCTCGCCGCCGTTGTGGGATCCGTAGCATTCGTACGCTCGAAAGCCGCCAGCCACACCTATCCAGAATCCGATGTGCCGCACGCACCCGTGGCTCTGGTGCTTGGAGCTCAGGTCAAACCTGACGGCACACCGTCGGCATTCCTGGCGGCTCGTCTTGATCTTGCCAAGCGGCTTTACGACGCGGGTCGCGTTGAGATGATCATGGTTTCGGGTGACCACCGGGCACCGGAATACGACGAGCCGGTCGCCATGCGGGACTATTTGATCAGGGCTGGCGTACCCGGGACCAAGCTGATCCTCGACCCTGGCGGTTTCGACACCTACGAGTCATGCGTACGGGCCAAGCAGATCTTCAATGTCGCCGAGTTGATCATTGTCACCCAGAGCTACCACCTCGCCCGCGCGGTTGCGACCTGTCGCGCTCTGGGCGTCGACGCGAGTGGCGTTGGCGACGATTCCGCCCGCCAGTACCCGGTCTCGTGGTGGCGCGGCGCGATTCGCGATCAGCTTGCCTGTGCGAAGACCGTGGTCGATCTCCTCACTCGGCGACATCCGATGCCACTCGCGACCGAGCCATTCCTTCATGACGCCGCGACAGCATTTTCCACTTCTGACGATTATTAACAGCCGCTTAAGCGGCTTCGTTTTTTGGATAAATCGGCTCCGATTTGCCAATAATCATTCATAGCAAAACAAAGTTTCTCTATAGCAAAACAAGCTTTATTTCATGACAAAACGACGCCGGTGCGTTACCAATAAACGCCAGCGCTGAAGAAAATCAAGAGACCACAAATCGTAATCAATTTGTGTGGTTCAGCTCTTCGAATCCATGAAACCCTTATCAGAATCTCAAAATGAAGACTCCGCCTAAGCGGTGAGTATCGCTGTCGCCATGTAAAGAGTCAGTCCGAGTTGTGAGGTGAATGGGATGGCAAGGTTCTTGGCAGGGGTTATGAAGTTTCGCCTGTTGATCTTGGCGGCCGCTATCGGGCTGATGGCCTTTGGCATCGTGCAGTTGCGCGACGCGCGTCTGGACGTATTACCGGAGTTCAGCCCGCCGTACGCGGAGGTTCAGACTGAAGCGCTCGGTCTCTCCGCAGAGGAGGTCGAGCAGCTGATCACCGTGCCTCTCGAAGCCGACCTGCTCAACGGGGTCGAGGGCATCGATGTGATTCGGTCAGAATCGCTGCCCGGCCTCTCCTCGGTTGTCATGGTGTTCCAGTCGGGCACTGACATATATCGAGCTCGGCAACTCATCGAAGAGCGCTTGGCCCAGGCTCACGCGCTGCCCAATGTGTCGAAGCCTCCGACACTGTTGCAGCCGTTGTCATCGGCCAATCGCGTCCTGATGATCGGTATGTCGACCAACGAGCTGACGCCGATCGAGCAGTCAGTGATCGCCCGCTGGACCGTACGTCCCCGGTTGATGGGCGTACCTGGAGTTGCCAATGTCTCCATCTGGGGCCTGCGTGATCAGCAGCTCCAGGTGCAGGTCGATCCGGCGACTCTGCGTGATCGCAAGGTGACGCTGAACCAGGTGATCAACACGGCCGGCAACGCGCAGGTAGTCTCCCCGCTCACCTTCCTCGAAGCCTCAACGCCAGGCACCGGCGGATTCGTTGAGACTCCACAGCAGCGACTTCAGGTCAGGCATCTGCTGGAGAAGATCGCCAACCCCAACGAACTCGCAAAGGTCCCGATCGAGGGCACCTCCGGCGCTCTGAAGCTAGGTGACGTCGCCGATATCAAGGTTGATCATCAGCCGTTGATCGGGGACGCGGTTGTCAATGGCAAGCCCGGTCTGATCTTGGTCGTCGAGAAGTTCCCCGGAGTAAACACCACCCAGGTCACGCGCGACGTGCAACAAGCGCTCGAGACGCTTCGGCCGGGCCTGAGCGGGATCGAAACCGATACCTCGTGGTTCGCACCGGCGGATTATGTCGCAGCGGCCAAGTCCAACCTTGGAGTAGCCCTGGCCATCGGTGCCGGACTGTTGCTGCTGGCCCTTGCAGCAATGCGCTTTCACTGGCGCGCTGCGCTGGTCGGAGTGATCACCGTGCCACTGTCGGTCATCACCGCGGCCCTGATCGTCGATCTGCTCGGCTACGGATTGAACGCCCTCGTGATCGCTGGTCTCGCCGCGGCGGTCGCCATCGTGGTGGATGAGGCGATCACGCCCGGGAACGCCGTTGTCCAGCGGCTTCGGGCCAGGCGTGCGAGCCCGGACGCTGAGCCCAGCTGGGTCGGAGTCCAGCAGGCCCTTGCTACCGTCCATCGACCACTGATCTATGCGGGCATCATTGCCTTGCTCGCCATTCTTCCGGTGGCGGTGTTGGAGGGGCGGCCTGGAGCGTTCTTTACGCCGATGGTCCTCGCGTACGCCATTGCGGTCATCGCCGCCTTGATCATCGGGGTCACGGTCGGCCCGGCCCTGAGCAGTCTGCTTTTCGCCCGCTGGGAGCCAAAGGAGGCCCCGGAACGAGGGCCTGTGCCATGGCTCGGCGTGCGTTACCGAAGCGCCGTGCAACGATTCTCGGGCAGCCTGCGCCCGGCGCTACTGGTGACAGCAGCGTGCGGTCTGGTAGCCGTTGCGATCTTGCCTTTCGTGAACACCGCGCTAACGCCTACCTTCCAAGATCGAAATGTGGTGGTCAGGCTGCAGGGTCGGCCAGACGTCTCGAGCGAGGCGATGAGCCAGCGCGCCGCTGATCTTGGCAACACGATTAGGGCGCTGCCGGGCATCACGGGTGTCGGCGCAACCGTCGGACGTGCCGTCACTGGGGACCGAGTCGTCAACGTGAACTCCAGTGATGTGTGGGTCTCTATCGCTCCCGATGCCAACTACAAGACGACTCTGGCCGCGATTGAGAATGCGGCACGCCAGGTCCCGGGCGCCACGGCTGATGTCGTGCCCTATTCGACCCAGGAGATGCGCGATGTCGGGAGTCTGCATACCGGTGCCAACACTGTGACCGGTAGCGGATTGGACGTGCTGACCGGCCTGAACACTCCTCTTGCCGTACGCGTCTACGGCCAGGATCCCAAGATCCTCGCTGCCGAAGCCGCCAAAGTACAGCAGATGATGACAACGATCGACGGTGTCGTGAATCCGCGTGTCGAGGGCGCCGCGACCCAGCCAACGATCGAGATCGAGGTCGACTTGGACAAAGCTCAGCAGGTCGGCATCAGCCCAGGTGACGTACGCCGCGCTGAGGCGACCGTGCTTCAGGGCATTCAGGTCGGCAGCGTGTTCGAAGAGCAGAAGGTCTTCGATGTGATCGTCAAGGGCACGCCCGCCACCCGACGCAGCGTCGCCGATGTGCAGTCGATGCTCATCGACGTACCTGGCGGTGGTCATGTACGGCTCGGCGACGTCGCCGAGGTACGGGTTGTGCAGACAGCTCCAGTCATTCGTCGCGATGCTGTCTCGCGACGGGTGGATGTCGTCGCTGATCTTGATGGCCGAAGCAGCAGTGCTGTGGTTGCCGATATAGAGAGGCAGCTGACCACGATGAGCTTCCCGATCGAGTATCACGCCGAGGTTATTGCCAAGACCACAGCAGACGAGATCGGAATCGGGCGTGCCATCGGCTTCGCTATTGGTGCTGCCATCGCCGCGCTGCTGCTCTTCCAGGCCGCCTTCAACAGCTGGCGGCTGGCGCTTGTCGCCACGGCGGCCCTGCCGCTGTCGCTGACCGGCGGCTTGATCACCGGCCTCTTCAGCGGGCTGACGTTTGGCTTGGGCTCGCTATTGGGATTGCTGGCGATTCTTGGCCTCGCGGCTCGATACATCACCACGATGTTGTCCAGCATCCAAGGTGAGAACCGCATGCGGACTGATGATGATGATGCAGACACCGTGCATGAGAGGGCGCGAGAAACCTTCAGTTCCATGATCATCAGCGGTATTGCGATTGCAGCGCTGGCGCTTCCGATCGTGATCTTGGGTCCTCGTCCGGGCCTGGAGATCGTGCAGCCCCTTGCGCTCGTTCTGCTGGGCGGCGTGGTCAGCTCGTTGATCGTCGCCCTGTTCCTGCTGCCATCGGCGTACCTGCACCTGATTCCGCCTCGAGCGGAGGAGGCACCGCCGGAGCACGAGGACGAGCTGCAACCGGCCGTCGCAGCCACCGGGGCGTGATCATCATGAGCACCAAGAGCAGACTTCGTACGGCCCGACATAGCGTGCTGGGTCTGGTATTGGCAGCCGCCGTCGGGTTCTCATTGGCTGGTTGTGCAGAGATCGAGTCGGTAAGTGCCGAACCGTACGAGCCGGCAACGCTTGAGTCGACCGGCCCGTCTCAGCCCGCCAAAATCACTGTCACCGACGAGGCAGCGCGCCGAGTTGCGCTCCAGACAACGGTCGTTGGAGCACGCGGCGCCGAGCTCACCGTTCATCACGGTGCCCTGGTCTATGACAAGAAGGGTCTGCCGTGGGTCTTCGCAGTCGTCGGGCCCCGGACCTATGTCCGTTCGGCGGTCACGGTCAAACATGTCGATGGTGACGTCGCCACGTTGAGTGCTGGCCCGCCAGCAGGCACCGAGGTAGTCACCGTTGGTGCGATCGAGCTCTGGGGTGCCGAACTCGGCATCGCCGGCAAGCACTGAGGGGGTTGGCAGATGCGTTCAATCGTTAGAGCGAGTCTCCGATTCCGCTGGATCGTGCTGTTCCTGGCTGCAGCCACGCTGGCTCTCGGCTTCATCCAGATTCCCGAGACGAAGGTTGACGTCTTTCCGGAGTTCGCACCGCCTCAGATCGAGATCCAGACGATCGCCCTTGGCAACTCCTCCAACGAGGTCGAGCAGTTGATCACAGTGCCTATCGAAGATCAATTGGGCGGTATTGAGGGTCTATCGGAGCTGCGCTCCAAGTCGGTCGCCCAGCTGTCCTCGATCCGGCTGATCTTCGAACGCGGCGCGGACGAGTTGAAGGCCCGCCAACTCGTGCAGGAGCGCCTCTCGCAGATCACGCCAACCCTGCCGACGTGGGCCAGCCCACCGTTCATGATGCCGGCGCTCTCCGCGACGAGCCGAATCATGAAGATTGGTCTGACCTCGGATACGGTCAGCCCGACCGATCTCTCGGCCATTGCGTACTGGAAGATCCGGTCACGGCTCCTCCGAGTGCCCGGGGTCGCACAGGTCGCCATCTGGGGTGAGCGCTTGCCGCAACGCCACGTCCAGGTCGATCCAGCCAAGCTCGCCCAATACGACGTTTCCCTGCAAGACGTCATGGATGCCTCAGCCGATTCCGTCGAGTCGGGCCTGCTCCGCTACTCCGACGGTGCGGTTGTCGGTACCGGTGGGTTTGTCGAGGCTGGCGGTCAGCGGTTCAACATCCGTCACGTACAACCGATCGTCGAACCCGAGCAGCTCGCGCAGGTGCCTGTCGTTGAACGCGACGGCAAGGTGCTGCGGCTTGGTGACCTAGGAAACGTGCTCGTCGATCCCGGACCACTGATCGGCGATGGAGTCGTCGACGGCGGACCGGGGCTGCTGCTGGTCGTACAGAAGTTCCGCGGCGCCAACACCGTTGACGTGACCCGCGGTGTGGAACAGGCCATGGAGCAGATGGAGCCCGGCTTGCCCGGAATCACCGTCGATACCACGATCTTCCGGCCCGCTACTTTTATCGAGCAGTCGATCGACAACCTCCGGATAGCGATGCTGCTCGGCATCGCGCTGGTCGTGTTGATCATTGTCGCTTTCTTGTTTGAGTGGCGTACCGCCTTCATCAGCTTGATCGCCATCCCGCTTTCGCTGGTAGCGGCGGTCCTGGTGTTGGATGCCGCGGGAGCCACAATCAATGTGATGGTGCTGGCTGGGCTGGTGGTGGCCATCGGGGTGGTGGTGGATGACGCCATCATCGACGTGGAGAACGTGGTCCGACGGCTCCGCGAAGCTCGGGCCACGGGCAGTGGAGCGTCGACGTTCGATGTGGTGTTGAACGCGTCCGTCGAGGTCCGCTCGGCCATTACGTACGCCACCTTGATCAACGTCATCGCCGTTGTGCCGGTGTTGTTCTTGGAAGGCCTGTCGGGATCGTTCTTCCGGCCGCTCGTGCTCTCCTACGGGCTGGCAGTGCTGGTCTCGATGTTTGTGGCTCTCACGGTGACGCCGGCCTTGTGCCTGATTCTTCTGTCGCGGGGCAAGCTGGCTAGCAAGGAGTCACCGCTGATGCGGGGTCTGAAGCGTGCTTACGTCGCCGTGCTCGCCCCATTGATCCGTCGACCGCTGCCAGCGATCGCCATGACTGCCGTAATCCTGATTCTCGGTCTGGCCGCGGTACCGACGTTGGGAAGTCAACTGCTGCCGAACTTCAAGGAGCGCGACTTCTTGATGCACTGGCTGACTCAGCCGGGAACCTCGGTCACCGAGGAAACGAGAGTCTCAATCTCGGCGTGCAAGGACCTGCAAGAGATTGAAGGTGTTCGCAACTGCGGATCTCACATTGGCCAGGCGTACCTCGCTGACGAGGTCTATGGGGTGGACTTCGGTGAGAACTGGATCAGCGTCAGTCCAGAGGTCGACTACGACAAGACCCTGGACGAGGTGCACAAGGTCGTCGAGTACTACCCGGGCCTGTATCGCGACGTCCAGACCTACCTTCGGGAGCGCATCAAGGAGGTGCTGACGGGTGCCAGCGAATCCATCGTGGTGCGTATTTACGGACCAGATCTCGCGACACTGCAGAAGCAGGCCAAGGACATCGAGCAGCGCATCGGCGACATCCCGGGGATTGAAGACGCTCATGCTTCGCTGCAGACCGATCTGCCACATATCGAGGTCGAACCCGATCTTGCTAAAGCTCGTGAGTTCGGGTTGACCCCTGGAGACATCCGTCGACAGGCATCGACCTTGATCGCCAGCGAGGAAGTCAGCGACATCTTCTCCGGCGGTAAGGCGTACGACGTGCATGTCACGGCCATTCCGTCGGCGCGCGACAGCGTCAGCGATGTGCAAAACCTCCAGCTAGACACCCCGTCGGGAGGTCATGTCAAGCTGCAGGATGTTGCGGACGTTCGGATGGGCCCCACGCCCAATGCCATCCTCCGGGAGCAGCAGTCGCGCTACATCGATGTCGGCGCCAATGTAGCGGGGCGCCCGCTTAACGAGGTCGTCGACGACGTCGAGAAGCGCATGGAAGGGGTCACCTTCTCGCTCGGCTATCACGCGGAGGTGATCGGTGAATCCACTGAGCTCGACGCTGCAGAGGACACGCTGCTGATCTTCGGCATCGCCGCAGCCGTAGCCACCTTGCTGCTACTTCATGTCGCGTTCGGCGGCTTCCGACCCGCGCTGCTGACCTTCGCCCTCCTGCCTATGGCGCTGGTCGGCGGTGCCATTGCCGTCTGGATGAGTGGTCGGGTGCTATCGCTCGGATCACTGGTCGGCTTCCTCGCCGTCTTTGGGATCGCAGCGCGCAACGGCATCTTGATGGTGAGCCACTTCCAGCATCTCGAGCGAGTCGAGGGCGTGAAGTTCGGAGCTGGACTGGTGATTCAAGGAGCCAAGGAACGTCTCGCGCCGATCATGATGACCGCACTAGCGACCGGCTTGGCGCTCGTTCCACTGGTGGTTGCCGGCAGTATTCCGGGGCACGAGATCGAACATCCGATGGCGATCGTAATCCTCGGCGGCCTGGTCACCGCGACGCTGATCAACTTGTTCGTGCTCCCGTCGCTGTATCTGGCGTTTGGCAAGAGTAAGCGAGAGCGCGAGGCGGCGGAACCGGAGGAGGCACTAGCCACGGCTAGTTGAGGCTGAATCGTCGCGGAGAGGTGTCCGGGCGGGCTATGCAAACGTTGTCGTTGCGTCTGGCTTTGTGGGTGCGGTCAGTCGGTGGTACCGATTCACGCATCTTAGGTTTGCTACGCCCGCACGGAGACCGCTCCGCGACTTTGCTCCGCCCGCCCGCGCA
>Ga0207688_10001162_pt1 | contig 13560 bp, 13 predicted proteins | sample KBSMiscanthusM4_FD_184296 | JGI IMG/M metagenome (GOLD analysis project Ga0207688, IMG submission 184296) | Miscanthus rhizosphere microbial communities from Kellogg Biological Station, Michigan, USA - M4 (SPAdes) (version 2) | ecosystem: Host-associated > Plants > Roots > Rhizosphere ...
GTTGCGCTGCAACCATGTTGACCAGGTCAAGCACGTCGAACGTCTTCACGGTCATGACAGATCCCACAAGCATCTCGTTCTCCTTCCGGCTCAGTCATGGATATGTGGACCTATCAAGCATCACGTCGTGTTGCGTCGCGGCGCCGAGGGAAGCCGCTTTGTCGGTGGTCGACGTAAGTGTCCGACGGGCGGCTTGGGTTCAGTAATCGCTGGGAAGCCAGATTTTCACTCCCGAAAGGGAAGGATTTCCTATCCGCCTGGTAAGTAATCCGGGTCTGCGATTGTCCCTCGTCTACGAGTTGCCGCAGTTGGCACCGCTTTCCGTAGCGTCACCGACAAGACAGCTTTGACTTGCTTTGAAGAGACCAAACCAGTTTGGTCGGTCTTCAATTGCCGCAGGTCAGAGACCGTCCTGACCCCTCAGGGGGTATACCCCTGCCTTCGAGACCGGGACGTAATGCGCCAGGCCCATCGTGTACGGATTTGGAAGTCGATCAGAGCCTGTTCAAGGCAGCAAAAACAGGATTTGAGCTGCGCTTTTGGCGGTAAGGCTAGTACCACAAAGTCTGAATATCGGGAACTCGATGTCGAGCTCGTCGCAGATGGGGGCGTGCATGCCTGCTCCCAGGGTGGGGCCGGTCGCCGAACTGAAACGTGTTCTAGTTCAGCTTAGGCGCCCCGCCGCATCAGGCCAGTCGCAATGATCGCCGCAGCGCGTTCCCGAAAGTACGGGTTATGACGAGCGCTGTCAGTCGTAGCCGACCAATCGGCGCAACGAACGTCGCCTGCGGCCGCCAGCCGCGATCACCTGCAGCACCGGCCATCCGTTCTCGGCGGCAATCGCGGCAAGCCCGGGTCGCGGGTTCACGGGGCGGGGCTGGCCCACCAGGTGCATCAGCGCGGCGTCCTCATCGCCGTCGGCGTAGAAGTAACTGCGTTGCAGGTCAACATCATTGGCGTCGCAGAACTCCTGCACCGCGGTCGCCTTCTTTCGTCCCCAAACGACCGGCTTGGCGACCCGGCCCGTGAGCAGACCCTGTTCGTCGAGCTCGAAATGGTTGCACAGCACGTGGTTGATCTCCAGGTAGCGGGCGACGGGTTCGGCGTGGATGGTGAGTGCCGACGAGCTCAACACCACGGTGTGGCCGCGTGCTTGGTGGGCTTGCACGATCTCGCGCATCGCAGGGAAGACGCGCGAGGCAACGCGCTCGACGAACAGTCGCTCACCGAGTTCGTCAAGATCGGTGAGGGACTCGCCGCGCAGATAGCCCGCCGCCCTTGTCAGCAGGTGCTCGAATCGCATCCGGCCGAGCCGGTACCGCATCGACGCCTCGATGACCCCCAACACCTCGCCGATCCGCGCTTGCCTGCGTCTGATCCGGTCGTTTGCGTGTGCTGTCGCGGTGAACCCGTCGACCAGCGTGCCGTCGAGATCGAAGAACGCCCCGACCTGCGGGCCGGGCGTGCTTGCGTCGATCTCCGCGATTGGATCTGCTGCAGGAGGCTGCGCGCTCATCGCTATCAAGCCTACGTAGCTGCGTACAGACCCCGCCCTGTGACCAGCGGTATATCGAGCGCGGTCCGGATGCCGGGCGGCCCGGCCACTACGTCTGGGATGGCGTTCACGATCCGGCCGGCCGCTGCGAGGATGGCCGCGTAGTTGTGGTCGCCGCTGCGGCTCGTCGGGCAGATGTCCATGGCGTAGGACGGCTCGCCGACGATCTCGACGCGGTAAGACCCGCCGGGCTGAGCGGGCTGCGCCCAGTCCGGTCGCAAATCGCCCCGCAACCGGGTGACGTGCTCGACGACGATCACCGCGTTGCCCTTGACCATTCCCTCGATCTGGAAGCGCAGCGCGGCCACCGTGCCTTTGGCGATGTGACCCGCGGCGACATCGAAATCCTCCGGCGCAGGCTCCTGTTCGACGGAGTCTCTGATCTCGTCGACCTCGATCCCGAGCCCCGCCGCGAGCTGTCGGATGGCGGTGCCCCAGGCGATGCTGAGCACGCCGGGCTGGAACAACATCGGGAAGTCGCCGATCTGATTGCCGAAGCCCATGACGTCGAACATCACCGTGGCTCCGTCGTAGGTCGCGTAGTCGGCGATCTCCATGGTGCGCACCTGCTCGATGCTTTGGCACGTTCCTGCCAATGCAAAGGGCAGAAGATCGGTCGCGAACCCTGGATCGACCCCCGTCATGAAGACCGACGAATCACCTTCTCGGGCAGCATCTTCGATGCGTTCGATGTGCTTGTCGGGGATAACCTGCCACGGGTACTGCAATACGCCTGGCGCCGAACCCACGACGTCGATACCCGCGGCGAGTATGCGTCGAATGTCGGCCATGGCCTCGGCAAGCCGGGTGTCGCCCATCGCGCAGTAGACGATGCAGTCGGGTTTGGCCGCGATGATCGCGTCGAGGTCATTGGTGGCGGCAACTGCGGTCGTAACACCCAGCCCGGCCAGCTCGCCCGCGTCCTTGCCCACCTTGACGTCCGTGGACACCCAGACGCCGGTCAGGTCGAAGCGCGCGTCGTTCACCAGTTGTTTGAGCGCGAGGCTGCCACAGTTGCCGGTGCCGATGAGCGCGACGCGGATCGCCATGTTTTTCCCTTCCGCAAAACTGGAACAGGTTCTACTTGTAGCACGCGCGCAAGGTAGCCTGACCCGTCATGGGACGCGTGGACGAAAAAGTTGCACTGATCAGTGGCGGCGCTCGGGGCATGGGCGCAGAGCACGCGCGGGCTCTGGTGGCCGAGGGCGCCAAGGTGGTGATCGGCGACATCCTCGACGAGGAGGGCAAGGCGCTGGCCGACGAGATCGGTGACGCCGCGCGCTATGTGCACCTGGACGTCACGTCGGCCGAGGAGTGGGAAGCCGCGGTTGCCACCGCGGTCGACGAGTTCGGCAAGCTCAATGTTCTGGTGAACAACGCCGGCATCGTCGCCCTCGGCCAGATCGGCAAGTTCGACATGGCGAAGTGGCAGAAGGTCATCGACGTCAACCTGACGGGCACGTTTCTCGGCATGCAGGCTTCGGTCGAGGCGATGAAGGCGGCAGGCGGCGGATCGATTATCAACGTCTCCTCGATCGAGGGCATGCGTGGCGCCGTGATGGTGCATCCATACGTGGCCTCGAAGTGGGCGGTACGTGGCCTGACCAAGTCGGCGGCGCTGGAACTCGGGTCAGCTCAGATACGGGTGAACTCCATCCATCCGGGTTTCATTCGGACCCCGATGACCAAGCACTTCCCCGACAACATGCTGACTATCCCGCTGGGGCGGCCCGGGCAGTCCGACGAGGTGTCGACGTTCGTGGTCTTCCTCGCGAGCGACGAGTCGCGTTACGCCACCGGTGCCGAGTTCGTCATAGACGGCGGCCTGGTCAACGACGTTCCGCACAAGGTCTGACTGACCGCTTAGCCGCTTCGCAGTTCTGCACCATTGGCGCAGAGTCAATCGGCTGTTGTGCCCGACTGGATACGTCGGCGGTGCAAGACTTCAGCCATGCACGAGGTCGACCAAACCACCGAGCAGATGGTGCGCAGTGTGCTCGCGTACGCCGAGAACCGGCTGCGGATGAATCCTGTGCCACTCGATAAGGGGACACTGTCCGCCGACGAGCTTTACGAACGGCTGGACGGCGTCATCCGCGACACGCCGCGGCCTCCCGACGAGGTGCTTGGCGTCTACACCTCGGTCATCGCCCCAAGCGTGATCTCGGCGGACAGCCCGCGGTTCCTCGGCTTCATCCCGGCCGCCCCGACCAAGGCCAGTCTGCTGTTCGACATGCTCGTGTCCTGCGCCTCCATTCAGGGCATCTCGTGGCTGGAGGCCTCCGGTGCGATCGCGGCGGAGAACAGCGTGCTGCGGGTGATCGCCAACGAGGCCGGCCTGCCGACGACCTCGGGCGGTTGCTTCGTCTCTGGCGGCTCGGCGGGAAACCTGTCCGCGCTGGCAGTGGCGCGCGAGACGGCGAAGAAACGCGGCGCCACCGGCCGGTTGCGCGTTGTCGTCGGCTCGGACGCGCACTCGTCGATCGTCAACACGCTGCGACTGCTGGAAATGGACGCCGTTGTCGTCGACACGCCGGACCATCGGCTCACTGCCGACACCGTCCGCGATGTCGTGCCTGCCGATACGGCCAACATCGCCGCCGTGGTCTGCACTTCGGGCACGACGAACGCAGGCATCATCGACGACCTGGCCGGTGTCGGCGCGCTTGCCAGGGAACGCGGCTGGTGGTTCCACGTCGACGGCGCCTACGGCGGCTCGGGCATCTTCGCCCGCTCGCTGCGGCCCAAGTACAAGGGCATCGAGCAGGCCGACTCGTTCATCCTCGACCCGCACAAGTGGTTGTTCACCCCGTTCGACTGCTGCGCATTGCTGTATCGAGAGCCCGAGCTGGCCCGAGCCACCCACACCCAGGACGCGTCGTACCTGGACGTCATCCACACCAGCGACGGCGAGTGGAACCCCTCGGACTACGCCTATCACCTGACCCGGCGCGCTCGCGGTCTACCGCTGTGGTTCTCCCTGGCGGTATACGGGCTGGAGGCTTATCGCCGGGCCATCGAGGTCGCGGCGGCGCTTGCCGTCCAGACCGCCGGGCTGATCAAGGCCGCCCCGCAGTTGGAACTGATCCGCGACCCCGACCTCGGCGTGGTGCTGTTTCGTCGGCTCGGCTGGAAACCCGAGGACTACGACGCCTGGGCCCAGCGGCTGCACCAGGACCAGGTCGCGTTCATCCCGCCGACGAAATGGGAGGGCGAAACGGTGGGCCGCTTCGCGTTCCTGCACCCCGACACCACACTGGAGCTGGTGCGGGAGGTGTTGGCGCGCACGGAGTGACCAGCGCGAATTCCGTTGCGCTGCTTGGCTGAGCCTCAGTCTCATGCTGCAGGTACGGTGATCCGGTGGATGGGGAGCAGATGTCGGGTAAACGGCGTCGGCACATCGTCTTGAGAATCCTGCTCTCCATGGCTCTGTTGCTGCTGCTCTGCGCGGCAGACTTCCCGGACTGGGCCAAGCCGGGGCCACCGCCGGGACAGATCGAGCTTGCCCAGGGCTGGAGCCTGGTTTCAGCCCGCAACGTGCCGGCAGACGGGGCCGCCCTCTCCATGCCGACCTACCGCGCGGCCGGCTGGCATGCGATCCCTCGAATGCCTGCGACGGTTCTGCAGACCCTGCAAGAGGACGGCACCTACCCGGACCTCTATTACGGCACGAACCTCGGCGCTGTCCCGCAGGACCTCTACAAACAGGACTGGTGGTACCGCACCACATTCACCGCACCGGCCGGCCACACGACGTACATGTTGGAATTCCCCGGCATCAACTATCGCGCCGAAATCTGGTTGAACGGCCACCTGATCGCGGGCAACACCCAAATCGTTGGCATGCACACCGCCCACGAACTCGACGTATCCCGATGGGTGAACCAGGGAGCATCCAACGCACTGGCGGTCAAGGTCGCCCCGGAGCGCGCGCTGCAGGACATCGACGGCGTTGAACTGGCGGACAGTTGGTACGACTGGATCAACTGGAACTACCTCGGTTACCAAGGACCGGGAAAGAATCCGGCCAACGGGAATTCGTTTGTCGCGGACCGAAATGCGGGCATCTTCAAACCGGTTTTTCTCAAGACGTCCGGCAGCGTGGTCCTTGGTCCGGCCACGGTCAATTCCGAACTCCCGCTCCCGCGAACGGATTCCGCGCGGCTGACGATCTACAGCAGCCTGCGTAATGCGTCCGCGCAGCAGGTGCGCGGCGTTCTGCGGGCGACGATCACCCGCCCGGGCAAGCCCGACGTAGCGATCGAGCAGCCGGTCACACTTGCGGCGGGCGAGCAGCGCGAAGTCAGTTTCACTTCCGACAAGTTCGCGCAGCTGAACGTCGCGAACCCGGACCTGTGGTGGCCGTACACGATGGGCCAGCCTAATCTCTATGACCTTGCGCTGGAGTTCCGGCAGTACAACCGGCTGACCGACGCGAGCCATTTGCGGTTCGGTATCCGCTCAGTTCAGCAATACCGCGACCAGGACAAGCAGTTCCCCGAACTCGGCAAGGGCGGAAGTTTCTACCTGAAGGTCAACGGCAAGGACTTCTTGGTACGTGGCGCGGCTTACACGCCTGACCTCTTATACGCTATCGACTCCAGCCGCGGCGCAGCGATCCTTGGCTACGTGAAAGACCTCGGCCTCAACATGATTCGTCTCGAAGGCAAGTTCCCCGGAGATCACATCGCCGAGATGGCCGACGAGATGGGTATTCCCTTGATGTACGGCTGGATGTGCTGCAACCAGTGGGAGAAATGGAGCCAGTGGGACGACGAGGACAGCCGCGTCGCACAAGACAGCATTCGATCGCAGATCGAGGAGCTTCGTAGTCATCCGTCAGTGTTCGTGTGGGCCAACGGCAGCGACGGGAAGCCCCCGCAGGACGTGCTGGCCAAGTACCACGCCATCCTGTCGGATCTGCACTGGCAGAACGCGACCGTCGACACAGTCTCCTCGTTGGCTATCAACCAGGCGGGGGAGCGCGACTGGGACGGCATCCAGATGGCGGGCCCGTACAGCTGGCGGCCACCGAGCTACTGGTTTTCCGGTCGGTACGCCGCCACTCGCGGCTCGACGGCCGAACAAGGTGACAACGAACAGATCCCGCCGTTCGCGAGCCTGAAGAAGTTCATCCCCCCAGACAAACTCTGGCCCATCAACGATGCATGGTTTTTTCACGCCGGCTCGAACCCGAGCAACGCTGCGCTGACCAGTATTCGGCGCGCAATCCTGCGTCGCTACGGACCGTCCAACAGCGCGGAGGAGTTCGCGCGCAAGGCGCAGTTGGCTCATTATGAGTCGACCCGCGCCCAGTTCGAGGCGTTCGCCGCCGGCGGCTGGGACAACCACAAGATGACGATCTACTGGATGCTCAACAGCCACTGGCCGTCGTTCTTCGGACACTTATTCGACTACTACCTGCGGCCCGGCGGGGCGTACTTCGGCGCGAAGAAGGGTCTGCGGCCGCTATCGGTCGTCTTCGACTCGTACGCAACGGGCATTCACGACCACGCCAACATCACCATCGTCAACCAAACACCCCGTGACCACAGGGATTTAGCGGTGCGGGTGCGCGTCTATGACCTGCAGGGCCGGGTGCGCGACGAGCGCAGCGCCGGCGGTGTCGACGTGGCGTCCGGCGCAGCTGTGCAGGCGATGGCTTTGCCGCGACTCGCGCGGGATTCGAAGGTCTTGTTCGTGCGGGCCCAGTTGCTCGACAAGACGGGAAAAGTGCTCTCCGAGAACGTGTATTGGCAGTCGCAGCAACTCGACGACGTCGGCGATCCGAGCAACGATTCAGCGTTCGAGCTCAAACAGGCGAGTTGGGCCGACATGACCGGGCTCAACACCATGGCGCAGGTGCCGCTGGACGTGACCGCGTCGAGAACGGTTGACCCGGGGGACAATCGAGTGACCATCCGGCTGCACAACCCTTCGCAGCGGGTCGCATTCTTCGAGCGGGCCGAATTGACCTCCACACCCGATGGCGACGAGATCCTGCCGATCGAATACAGCGACAACTACGTGACCGTCTTCCCCGGTGAGACCGTCGAAGTTCAGGGGCAGCCCTGGACCGGTGTACCCGCCAACTGGGTGAGAGTGACGGGCTACAACACCCCGCCCGTCGTGGCGGCTGTCGATCAGTCCGCCGTTCGATAGTCGGCGAGTGTTGCCTCAAGGCACGCGAAACTCGAAAAAGTATGACAAAAGCCAACACTCGACGGCTAGTCCACCGCGGCGAAGTTCACCGTCGCCGTCGCGCCGATCTCGTTGTCGTTGCCGCGGTAGATGTCCACCTGCACCACCACCGAGCGTTTGCCCGTGCGCAGGATGCGTGCAACCGCACGCGCCGGACCGACCTTGATGGGCCGCAGGTAGCGAATGAACAGGTCGGTGGTGGCGATGCGCAAACCGAACGGGGTGCTTCGCGAGGCCAATTGGCCGGCGGTTACGTCGGCCATGGTCGCGATCAGACCTCCCGGCAAGCCCCCGGCGGTGTTGACGGTTCGTTCGTCGACGGGCATCTCCATGGTCACGGTGCCGTCAACAGACGGGACCTCCTGCAGGCCGAGCTGATCGAACAGCTCTCGTAGGGACTTCGGCGCCGTCACGGAGAACGACATTACCGGCCTGCCGTAGTGTCGTTGGACGTGAGCGCACGCGCCGGCATCGTTGTCACGGGAACCGAGGTGCTGACGGGACGGGTCCAGGACCGTAACGGCCCCTGGATCGCCGACCGGCTGCTCGATCTGGGCGTTGAACTGGCCCACATCACCATCTGCGGCGACCGCGCCAACGACATCGAGGCACAGCTGCGGTTCCTCGCCGATCAAGGCGTGGATCTCATCGTCACCAGCGGCGGCCTCGGGCCGACGGCCGACGACATGACGGTGGCGACCGTGGCCCGATTCGCCGGCCTCGAGCTGGTGCTGGATGCGGTGCTCGAGGATCGCATCACCGACATCCTCAAAAGATTGATGGCGCGCTTCGACAACGTCGACATCGACGCGGTCCGTGCAGCGAACCGCAAGCAGGCCTTGGTTCCGACCGGGGCGCATGTGATCAACCCGGTTGGCACCGCTCCAGGCGTGGTCGTGCCGGGCAAGCCGACCATCGTGGTGCTGCCCGGCCCGCCCCGCGAGCTGCAGCCCATGTGGCCGGTTGCCGTCGACACCGATGCGGTGCAGCGGGCGATCGCCGGCCGAACCACGTACCACCAGGAGATGGTGCGGATGTTCGGGCTGCCCGAGTCGGGCCTGGCCGAAACATTGCGGGAGGCCGAACACAACGTCGACGGCTTCGACCGGCTGGAGATCACCACCTGCCTGCGGCGTGGCGAGCTCGAAATCGTCACCCGCTACGAACCCGACGCCGCTGGCACCTACGCGAAACTCATGGAGCTGCTGCGCGAGCGGCACGGACGGGAGATCTTCTCTGAAGACGGCTCACTCGTCGACGACCAGGTCGCGCAGCTGCTGACCGGCCGCAGGATCGCGACGGCCGAATCCTGCACCGGCGGGCTGCTGGCCGCCCGGTTGACGGACCGGCCGGGATCGTCGGCCTACGTCGCCGGCGGAGTCGTCGCCTACGCGAACGAGGCGAAGGCCGAACTGCTCGGCGTCGAACCCGCCCTGGTCGCGGCGCACGGGGCGGTGTCCGAGCCCGTCGCCGAGGCGATGGCCGACGGCGCGATGAGCCGCTTCGGCGCCGACACCGCGATCGCGGTCACCGGAATCGCCGGGCCCGGGGGTGGCACGGACGACAAGCCGGTCGGCACGATGTGCTTCACCGTGAAGCTCAGCGAGGGCGAGACGGTCACCCGAACCATCCGATTGCCCGGCGATCGGTCCGACATTCGCGAGCGGTCCACGACCGTCGCGATGCATCTGTTGCGACGCGCGCTGACCGGTTGACACTTCTTGAGTATCCAACTGGCGCTATGGCGCCAGACCACGTTGCCCAGCAGCTCACAGGCCACCGGCGGCGAGAGCACCGTCGCCGACGGTGGGCCGTCAGCAGCTCGCAACCACGCTGTACGAGCCGGGGACCCCGCTTCTCGGTGACGACCGCCGGACCTTGCACGGTGTCTCGCCGCAGATCAGGTCTCCCAGATCCGGTACGGCCCGCGCGACGACGGCAGCGGCGGGTTGAGGGGTCCGGCTGGCGGGGTCGACAAGGAAGTAGTCCTCCTCAACGCCCATCGTCGGCGCGGCGGAGGACGTCACGATTCGACTGCGGTGCGGAACGCCCGCTCGGCCTCGTCACCGTGCACCGCGAACACCACCCGCTCAAGGGTTCGGGGGTCGTGTCCGCGCACGGCGTCGACCATCAGCCGCGCCGCCTCGTCGAGCGGGAAGCCACCGACCCCGGTCCCAAACGCGACGAGGGCAAGCGACCGGCAGCCCAGTTCGTCCGCCTTGGCCAGGGTCGAGCGCGTCGCTTGGGTGATGATCTGCGCCGACGTCGGACCGCCGAGTTCCATCGTCGCAGCGTGGATGACGTACCGGGCGGGCATGTCTCCGGCGGTGGTCTCGACCGCGTCGCCGAGGGCGATCGGCGCCTTCTCGTCGGACTCGCGCTGTACCGCCGGACCTCCGGCGCGGGAGATCGCGGCGGCCACCCCGCCGCCGTGCTTCAGCCGTGTGTTGGCTGCGTTGGTGATCGCATCGACATCGAGCCGGGTCACGTCCGCCTGCTGAACCTCCAGCGCGATCATCGCTGTATCGTCTCGCACCGACGCGGGCACCACAGGAGGAACACCGATGACTGCAACCGACGAACGGCAGACACTTGCCGATTTCGCCGAAACCGCCGGGTGGCACCGCAGAAATGTCGAGCGCACGGATTACTACGCCAAGGGCGGGGCCCGTGTGCAGGTGCTCTGGCAGGGCATGGCGGCCATCAGCGGCGGCTCGCTCTACCACGACGACGTCCTCACCGCGTACACGCGGGATCTCGGGACGGTTCAGGGCTGGCTCAGACGCTGATCAGCTGAGCGCCGCCTTTGCTTCGGCGAGGTTGTCCGCCGCAAGCACCAGCCGGGTGCTGGTCGCCAGGTAGACGGTGGTCAGGTTGACCTTCGCGTTGCCGAGTTTGTGCGCCACCTCGCCCAGCGCGCCCGGCCGATCCTCCATGTCGAGAACGATTACTTCCTGCTCTGCCGCGATCTTGATGCCGGCGTCCTGAAGCGCCTCGAACGCGGACGTCGCATCCTGCACCAAGATGTGTAGCTCGGCCTGTCCTCCGCCGGTGGTGAGCGCACACAGGCCGGCGATGTTGGCGCCCGCCTTGCCAAGCACGTCGCCGACCCGGGCCAGCTCGCCTGGTTGGTCATCGAGGTAGAGCGTCAGATCTGTCGCCATGACGAGCGCTCCTTCCGTGCCATTCAACGGTATCGCCTGACCACCAAATTCGGATGCGCTCGGACGTGGGTTTGTGGCACCGTCGAGTCCTGTGCTCGCCTCCGACACATCGACTGCCGTAGAAATCCGGTCAGCCACCGACGCCGACTGGCCGGCGATCTCGCTGTTGGACGCCACCAGTTTCGGCAGGTTCGGGCATCCGGAGTCGTTGACCGCGTGGCGCTCGCTGATGTCGACCGACAGCACGGTCCTCGCCTGCGACCGCGATGGCGGCGACGTCGTCGGCATGGCGCACTACCTCGCCATGCGGCTGACCGTGCCCGGTGGCGCGGTTCTGCCGATGGCCGGCGTCACGCTCGTCGGGGTCGCGCCGACCCACCGCCGCCGCGGCATCTTGCGCGCGATGTGCACCGAGCTGCACAACCGCATCGCCGACGCGGGGTATCCGATCGCAGGCCTGACCGCCAGCGAAGGCGGGATCTACGGCCGCTTCGGATATGGGCCTGCGACGATCGAGCAGGAATTCACCGTCGACCGCCGCTTCGCGCGGTTCCGCGACGACGCTCCCGACCCCGGTGGCGTGCGGATGGCCAAGCCCGGCGATCACCGCGACGACCTCGCGGAGATCTACGAGCGATGGCGGCTGCACACACCGGGCGGCCTCGTGCGACCCGAGGCGCTATGGGATGAACTGCTGGCCGATCGCGAGTGGGTTCGCCGCGGTGGAACGGAGTGGTACACGTTCCTTCATCCCGACGGCTACGCCATGTATCGGATATTCGGCGACGACCCGATGTTCGTGCGGGTCGGTGAGTTCATCGCGGCGACCACCGACGCGGGCATCGCGTTGTGCCGGGCGCTGCTCGGCCTCGACCTGATGGAGACGGTCGTCTTCGGTACGCACCCCTCCGACCCGCTGCCCTATCTGTTGACGGATCATCGGGTCGCCCGTGTCACCCACTACGAGGACGATCTTTGGCTGCGCATCATGGACATCCCGGCCGCGCTCGAGGCGCGCATCTACCAGTCGGATGTGTCCGCCGTGCTCGAGGTCTCCGACGGATTCCGCAGTGACGGTGGCCGATTCGCACTTGAGGTGCACGACGGCCGGGCCCGCTGCACGCCGACGAGCGCGCCTGCCGACGCGGCAATGGGCCTCGACGTCCTCGGCAGCATGTACCTTGGTTCGCACAAAGCATCGTCGTTTGCCAGCGCGAACCGCTTGCACTCGAACGGCTCCGGCCTGTTGGCGCGCCTCGACGCCGCGTTTGTGAGCGATGTCCCGGCTGTACTCGGATACGGCTTCTAGTCACACGGCGGCCGGAGTGCCTGCAATCCCGGGATTGCAGGCAGTGTGCGATGTGGGGGAGGCTTGGCCGGATTCGCTTTGGAACGGAGCGCGCATGGATCGACGGTCGTTTGCCGCGGCGATAACCCTTGGCAGCGCCGCGGCCTTGTTCGGGGCGCAACGGGCGTCGGCGGCGCCGCCGACCGATGCCATGCCGCGGGCCCGCAACGTGGTCCTGGTGCACGGCGCGTACGCCGACGGCTCGTGCTGGTCGGACGTGATCCCATACCTACAGGCCCGCGGGCTGAACGTGGCCTCGGTGCAGAACCCTCTGCGGACGCTGGACGAGGACTGTGAGTTCGCCCGTCGCACACTGGCTTTGATGGACGGCCCGACCGTGCTTGCCGCCCACTCGTATTCCGGCATGATCGCCTCCGAGATCGGCGTCGACCCCAAGGTGACCGCGTTGGTTTACATCGCCGCCCGCGCACCAGACGCCGGCGAGGACTACACGGCGCTGGCCGCGCAGTACCCGACGCCCCCGGCGAGTGCGGGTCTGGTCAAAGGCGGCGACGGATACGCGCAGCTGTCCGAGTCGGCCTTCCTCAACGATTTCGCGCAAGATGTCGCCCCTGCCCGGGCCGGGGCGTTGTACGCGGTGCAGGGCAGGATCTCGGACGAGTTGTTCAACGGCCGCACCACGCAGGCTGCCTGGCGCGACAAGCCGACGTTCTACGCGGTCTCAAAGAACGACCGCACGATCAATCCAGACCTCGAGCGGTTCATGGCCAACCGGATGAACGCCAAGACAATCGAGCTCGATGCCGGCCACCTGTCGATCGTGTCCAAAGCCCGCGAGGTCGCCGACCTGATCATCGAGGCCACTGGCGGGTGAGCCCGCGTTGAGTGCATTCAGCGTCGACGATGGCGAGCTGGGATCGATCGCCGCACGACGTCGGTCACTTCTGCTCGAGGCTGTCCCAAAGACCGATCATGGTGTCCAGGATTTCCTCGGCCCTACCCAATCCGGCCAGGTGACTTTCGCCCGGCAGGTGGGTCAGCTGGGCATCGGGCAGTCTGGACACCACGTGCTGTCCGTGCTCGAACGGGACGATGTGGTCGCGGTCGCCGTGCCACCAGCGCACCGGAACCTTGACCGCGTCGAGGCGGAAGCCCCAGTCGCGGGCGAAAACCACGACGTCGGCGAACGGCGCAGCGAGTTGCTTGCGGCTGCCGTTGAGGAGGTCGTCGAGGAACATCGCCTTGAATTCGGGGCGGACCAGGAGGCGGCGGTCGGCCTCCGGTGAGATCCGGGCATACGCGTATAGCGCGGGCTCGGCGACCGGCCGGAT
>Ga0207688_10001165_pt1 | contig 13555 bp, 15 predicted proteins | sample KBSMiscanthusM4_FD_184296 | JGI IMG/M metagenome (GOLD analysis project Ga0207688, IMG submission 184296) | Miscanthus rhizosphere microbial communities from Kellogg Biological Station, Michigan, USA - M4 (SPAdes) (version 2) | ecosystem: Host-associated > Plants > Roots > Rhizosphere ...
CGGCCGCCCCCTCCTGCAGCGCGCGGAACACGATCGCCGACTCGTCGTGCGCAGACACCAAAAGCACCCGGGTCGGCAGCTCGTCTCGCACTACCGCGGCCGCCACCTCGGCGCCGTCCATCCCCGGCATACGGTAGTCGAGCAGCGCCACCTGCGGCGAATGCGTCCTGATCGCCTCGAGCGCCGATACCCCGTCGTCGGCTTCTGCCACCACCTCGATGGACCCACTCGAGGTCAGCGCACGGACGACCCCGTCGCGAAACAATGGGTGGTCGTCACCCACCACCACACGCACCTTTTCGCTGGTCATGAAGCCAGCGTCGCACAGCACCGGCCGATTCTTCCTGCGATTGGAGGACACGCGATTCATCCGTGTCGCCGTTGATCGCCGGACGTCCAGCCCGTCCGCGCGACGGCGGTCTGGAGTCATCGCAGGAACACACCGGCGCAAGAGACGAAAAGTCAACGGAGACAGAAAAACTCACATGAGCACCACGGCGTCCACCACATACAGAATCTGCAGCCGGGCTACGCCCGTTGATACACACCACCGGGGCCCTCCCCGAGGAATGGGGGAGGGCCTCGGAGCGTTGGGGCACAGTATGCGAGTCGGCGTGGTGTTTCCCCAGACAGAACTCGGCGGCGACGCCGCGGCCGTCCGTGCCTACGGCCAACGCGTCGAGGAACTGGGGTTCACCCACCTGTTGTGCTATGACCATGTCGTCGGCGCCGACCCTGCGGTTCACACGGGCTGGGCCGGTCCGTACGACGTGCACACCACGTTCCACGAACCGTTGGTCATGTTCGGCTACCTGGCTGCCGTCACCACCACGCTGGAGCTGGTGACCGGCGTCATCATCCTTCCGCAACGGCAGGCGGTGCTGGTCGCCAAGCAGGCCGCCGAGGTCGACCTGCTCAGCGAGGGGCGGCTGAGGCTCGGGGTCGGGCTCGGCTGGAACGCCGTCGAGTACGAGGCGCTCGGCGAGAACTTCACCAACCGCGGTAGGCGGTTGGGCGAACAGGTCGAGCTGATGCGCCGACTGTGGACCGAACAGACCGTGACGTACGACGGCAAGCACCATCGGGTGAGCGGCGCGGGCCTTGCACCGCTACCGGTGACTCGGCCGATACCGGTGTGGATCGGTGCGGCATCGCGGCCCGCGTTAGAGCGCGCGGGCCGATTGGCCGACGGATGGTTCCCGATGATGTCGCCGGGGCCGAAACTGGACGAAGCGCGCGACATCGTGGCGCGGTCGGCGATCGCAGCGGGCAAGGATCCGTCGGCGATCGGAATGGAAGGCCGCATCACCTGGCGCGGTGATGTACGGCAGGCCGCCGACGAACTTGCCCAGTGGACCGCTGCCGGGGCCACCCACGTGTCGGTCAACACGATGGGCGCGGGTCTGCGCACGGTCGATGAGCACCTCGCGGCGTTGGCCGCCGTCGCCGGGAACATCCGGGTGTAAGACCGAGCTGCCGCCGCCTTTCCTCCGATTGGGGGACACGCGGTTCATCCTGTTCAACCTCCGATCGCCGGACATACAAACGTTTCGCGGGGCGGCAGTCTTGAGTCATCGCAGGAACACACCGGCGCACGAGATCAAAAGTCAACGGAGACAGGAAAACCCACATGAACAGCACTCGCTTCGCCCGCTACTTCGCCCTGCCGATCGTCTCGGCCGGCATCATCGGCGCGGCCGCCCTCGGCCTGGCAGGCGCGGCCAGCGCAGCCACCACCGACGTGCAGCAGCCCAATACCGTCGCGACGCCCAACGTCAAGGCCCACCCCGCCCCCGACGCGATGTCCGGCTGGCGCTGGCACCACGGCGTCTACCACCTCCCGGATCTGCAACCGGCATACACCCGCTGATCCCCCCAGACGGAAGCCCTCCCCGAAAGTAGCCCAGGGGAGGGCTTCTTCATCGGTGGGCGGTTATCCCCCGATCAGGGGACACGGGATTCACCCGATTCAACCGCCGATCACCCGACAGACGTCGTCGACACGATGCGAGAGAGTTATCTCAACGCCGGAGCAACCCGGCAACAGAGCCAAAAAGCCAACCACCACAGGAGATTTCAGAAATGACCAGCGCCATCACCCGCAGCTTCGCCCGCTATATCGCGCTGCCCGCCGTCTCGGCAGGCATCCTCGGCGGCGCCGCCCTCGGCCTGGCCGGCATGGCCAGCGCGGGCACCTACTCCTACCAACCGACGCCGCGTCCCGGCATCGTCGCCACGCCGAACACAGTCGCACGGCCGCCGGTCGTCGTGATCCCCCGCCACCGGTCGCACTACGACCGCGGCCTGATCATCGACCTCCCGGCCGGCGACTAACCAGACCACACTCCTGAGGCCCTCCCTGGGCGGCGTAATCCGGGGAGGGCCTCCTCATGTGCTTCTACACTCAGCGATGTGTCCATGCCTGCCGGGCAGCGATGAGCACCAACCCGCTGCACGCGATGTGGTCCACGGCGGCCCCGTCGTGGGGGGAACACGCCGATTTCGTCGACGAGCGCGGCGCAGTTGTCGGTCAGGCCATGCTGGCCGCCGCCGATGTTCGGCCCGGCGACGATGTGCTCGAACTCGGGTGCGGTCCCGGCGGTGTCGGGTTCTCGGCGGCCGAGATCGTCGGAGCCGATGGTCAGGTGGTGCTGTCCGACGTCGCCCCCGAAATGACGGCGATCGCCGCCGAACGGGCCGCGCGGCGCGGACTGAGCAATGTGGTGGCCCGGGTGTTGGACATGGAGCACCTCGACGCGCCGGACTCCTCCTATGACAAGGTGCTGTGCCGCGAAGCCCTGATGCTGGTGGCCGATCCGGCCGCCGCGGCGCGGGAGGCACTGCGTGTCCTGCGGCCCGGCGGCCGCGCGGTGTTCGCGGTGTGGGGCGCGCCCGCAGCCAACCCGTGGCTCAGCGCCCTACTCGATGCAATCGGCGCCCAGCTCGGCGCACCGGTTCCACCCCCGGGTATGCCCGGCCCTTTCGCGCTGTCCGAAGACGGCGCACTCGCCGGCGTCCTCGCCGCAGCCGGCTTTCATGACATCGCAGTACGCGACGTGGCCGTGCCGATGCAGGTCGGGTCTTTCGAGGACTGGTGGGGCATCGTGCCATCGCTGGCAGGCCCGGTGGCAGCGCTTCTTGCCTCGCTTCCCGACGACGTCACCTCAGCGATCCGCAGCAACGCCGAGTCGGCCCTGAGCGCCTTCGCAACCGAAGGTGGCTACGCCATTCCCGGACTCTCCCTTGTCGGGGTCGGTCACCACAGCGGGATGTCGAGCCCGTACTCCGACTCCGGACGCGGTCCGAAGTAGCGCCGCTCCGCCTCGTCGATCCTCACGTCGTTGATGCTGGCCTCCCGCCGCGCCATTAGACCCTCCGGGGTGAACTCCCATAGCTCGTTGCCGTAACTGCGGAACCACTGCCCGGCGGCGTCGCGGCACTCGTACTGGAAGCGCACCGCCATCCGGTTCTCCCGGAAGCCCCATAGGCTCTTACGCAGTACATAGTCGAGTTCGCGCTGCCATTTCCGGGTCAGAAACGCGACGATCTCGTGACGCCCGACGACGTGCTCGTCCCGGTTTCGCCACTGTGAGTCGACGGTGTAGGCCAGGCTGACCTGTTCGGGGTCGCGGGTGTTCCAGGCGTTTTCGGCGGCCTGAACCTTCTGCCTCGCGGTTTCGAGGGTGAACGGTGGGAACGGTGGTCGGCTTTCGGTCATGTCATGTTTTTACGCCCGACGCACTGCCACGATTCCCCCTTTTACGGGTGTCATATCGTGGCGGCATGGATTTCGCGATGTCGGCCAAGGCGCAGGACTACCACAAGCGGCTGACCGCTTTCATGACCGAATTCGTCTTCCCAGCCGAGGAGGCGTACGACCGCTACAGGCAGGCGGCGGGTCCCGACGATCACACTGTGCCCCCGGTGATCGAGGAGCTGAAGGTGCTGGCCAAGGAGCGCGGGCTGTGGAACCTGTTTCTGCCCGCCGTGTCAGGGCTGTCGAACCTGGAGTACGCGCCCCTTGCGGAGCTGACCGGGTGGAGCCTGGAGATCGCACCCGAGGTCACCAACTGCGCCGCACCGGACACCGGCAACATGGAGACCTTGCACCTGTTCGCCACCGAAGCCCAGCGCACACAGTGGCTGGAGCCGTTGCTCAATGGCGAGATCCGCAGCGGGTTCTCGATGACCGAGCCGGCGGTGGCCTCCAGCGACGCCCGCAACATCGAAACGCTGATCACCCGCGACGGCGGTGACTACGTAATCAACGGCCGCAAGTGGTGGACGACCGGGGCGTCGGACCCGCGCTGCGAGGTCCTGATCGTGATGGGTCGCACCAACCCCGACGCGGCAAGTCATGCCCAGCAGTCGATGGTGCTGGTGCCCATGGATACACCAGGGGTCACCGTCCTTCGCTCAACGCCCGTGTTCGGCTGGCAGGACCAGCACGGGCACTGCGAGATCGTCTACGACAACGTGCGGGTGCCCGTGGAGAACCTGCTCGGCGAGGAGGGCGCGGGGTTCGCGATCGCCCAGGCGCGGCTCGGCCCGGGCCGCATCCACCACTGCATGCGCGCGCTGGGCGCGGCCGAGCGGGCGTTGGCGCTGATGGTCGACCGGGTGGGCAAGCGGGTGGCATTCGGTAAGCCATTGAGCGAGCAAGGTGTGGTGCGCGAGCAGATCGCCCGCTCGCGCAATGAGATCGACCAGGCCCGGCTGCTATGTGAGAAGGCGGCGTGGACCATCGATGCGCACGGCAACAAGGAGGCCCACGTTCTGGTGTCCCAGATCAAGGCGGTGGCGCCGCAGGTGGCATGTGACGTCATCGACCGCGCGATCCAGGTGCACGGCGCGGCCGGCGTGTCCGACGACTTCCCGCTGGCCCGGCTCTACAGCTGGCACCGGGCGATGCGGCTGTTCGACGGTCCCGACGAGGTGCATATGCGCACCATCGCGCGCGCGGAGATCGGTCGCGAGAAGAGCGCTTTCGTTGCGGCGGTGACGAGCTAGTGGCGGTCGGCGTCGGGGAACTGTCGGGGGCTTGGAACTTTCGTGATGTCGCTGAGGAGACGGGTGTCCTGCCGGGCCGCTTCTTCCGGTCCAGCGAGCTGAGCCGACTCTCCGAGGAGGGGCGCGAGCTCATCCTTCGACTCGGCATCAGCGATGTGGCCGACCTGCGCTCGCCGCGGGAGGTGGAACGTCGTGGCCCAGGCCAGGTGCCCGACGGCGTCGCGGTGCATCTGTTGCCGTTTCCCGACGTGTCGGCCGTCGACGGTGAGGCGCCCCATGAGGCCACGTTCCAGAAGATGATGAGCGAGAAGCCCGATGAAGAGGACGTCAGGGAGGCGGCCGTGCGCTTCATGACGGAGGAGTACCTCCGGTTCCCGACCCTTGGCGGCGCGCAACGTGCTGTGCGGCAAGTCATTTCGCTGCTCGCCAAGGGGCGGCCGGTAATCACCCACTGTTTTGCAGGAAAGGACCGCACCGGGTTCACGGTGGCGACGGTGCTTGGCGCAGTGGGTATCCCGCGCGATGCGATCTTGGCCGATTTCCTGCGCAGCAACGAGGCCGTGCCGCAGCTGCGGGAACGCATCCTGGAGTCGGTCCGCGACCGATCCGAAACACCCGAAGTGGTCACGTTCGCCGAGGCGAGGCTGAGCGACGAGGTGCTGGGCGTGCGGGAGGACTACCTGGAAGCCGCCTGCCGGTCCATCGAGGAGAATTACGGCTCGCTGAGCGGGTACCTCGAGGCGGCAGGTGTGACGGCCGAGGATGTTGCGCGGGTGCACACGGCGCTGCTGGGATAGTGCTAACCACAACGAGAATGTGGTTGTCGGAGTCGGGTAGCCTCGTTTGCCGACGATGATTCCCGAAACGCACTCGCTCGTACTGACCACCGACTACCGCGTGCCCGACCCGACCCGCGTGTGGCCGCTGCTGCAGCGACGTCGCGACGGTCTGGCAGCGCTAGGGGCGCACCACGTGTTCGTCTACACCTCCACCACCGACCCCGAGCGCGTGTTGGTGACGATCGCGCTGGAAACCCGCGAACCGGTCGCCCAACTGTTGCGGTCCCGAGCCTTCATCGAGTGGTTCGACGCCGTCGGTGTCGAGGATCTGCCCGCGGTGTTCGCAGGCGAGCTCATCGAGCGGTTCGATTTTGTTGGGGATCCCGCCGCCGCCGCTCCGCCCGGAGTCGTCGTTGTCGGCATCATGGTCGTCGACGATGCGGCCGCGTTTCGAGTAGACGTTAGCGAGACGCGAGACTTGTTCCTGAAAGCGGGAATTCGGCGAGTGCGGATCTTCGAAGCCTTTGATGATCCGCACGAGCTCATGTTCCTGCACGAGTTGTCCGACGAGGATAGCGCGGCGCGCTGGCTGCGCAGGCCGGACGTCGCCGCCGAATGGTTTTCCGATGCAGGCGTCGGCGCCTATCCGCCGCTGTTCGTCGGACGGTTCGCGCACATGATGCGCATCGGTGACGCCGACCGGGCCGGCTCCTGATGTATGTGTGCCTGTGTCTCGGTGTCACCAGCGACACCGTCACCCGTGCTGTGGCCGCAGGCGCGTCGACGTCCAAACAGGTTGCGGACGTGTGCGGTGCCGGATCACAATGTGGCCGGTGCCGGCGGACCGTAAGGGCGATCATCTCCTCGGTCGCACAGCGGGACACACCGCCGTAGCCGCTACTGGGTCAGATAGACGCCCGCCACCCAGGCCATCGTCGCCAGCAGCGCGCCACACAGTTCCACGCCGACCGACAACGCGACGCCCTTCACCGCATGCACGGTCGACGTCCAAGCCACCCGCTGATCACGGCGGTGAGCCAGTTCGGCGAGGTAGACGCCGAGTACGAAGCCGATCACCAAGCCCAGCACCGGAATCACGAAGAACCCGATGATGCCCAGCACCGCACCGGCCACCAGACTCCACGTGCTCACGTCGGCCGCCCGCATTCGCCGCACCGGCCACAGGTACTTGATCAGGGTCGAGACCGCCAACACTGCGGCCGCCACACCGAGCGTCACCCAGGAGATGACGCTGTGCTCGAGGACCGCCCACACCGCGATCGCGCCGAACACCAGCAGCGTCCCTGGCAACAGCGGCACCACGATGCCGACAAGCCCGACGGCGATGGCAAGTGCAACGAGGACGATGCCGCCCGTGCTCACGGTCGTTTCCCGCGCACCCACTGGATGGTGCCCACACTCTTCGTCCGCACTTTGACGAGGCCGAGATCCTCAAGGGTGTCGGCGATTTCGTCTTCGGTGAAGAAGTGGGCTCCGCCGTCGGGCAGCAGCCGCGTCAGCGCGCCGGCACGTCGGGCCGTCGGCACCATCACGGCCATTCGCGCGCCGGGGCGCAGCACCCTGGCCATCTCGGCCAGCGCCGCCGACGGTTTCGGTATCAACTGCAGCATTGCGATCGACAGCACCGCGTCGAAGGTCTGGTCGCGGAACGGAAGTCGCTGCGCGTCCGCGCGCAGGAAACCGACTTGCGGACCCGCCTCGGCACGCACCGCGCGGGCCAGCATCGGCTCGGAGATGTCGACGCCGAGGGCCAGTCCCTCCGGCCCTGCGGCACGCGCCAACGAAGCTGTGACATTGCCGGGCCCGCTGCCGACATCGAGTGCGGTGCCGCCCGGCGGGATGTCGAGCCACTCCGTCGGGTGCTGAAAGGCGGTCATCAACCTGCGCGCCATGATTTGCCCCCTGTCGTAGAGCATGGACCCGATGGGCGAGGCCCATGCCGCCTGGATGGGTCCGGTGTTCTTCGGCAGATCGGCTTCGGTGGCCGGAGTGCTGCCCAGCAGGTCGAGATAGCCCTTGCTGACATCGGGGTTCGACGGTGGCTCGGCGAGCAGTTCAACCGCCCGCTGCAACGCGGTGTTCACGTCACCACGTTACGCACCGAGCTGTTTGGCGAGGTCGACGAAATCGGTCGCCGCGACGTCGAACTCGTCAGGTTCGGTGTGGTGCGCCTCCCGCCCGGGTCCGAACTCCAGCGGCCGGTCGACGTACGCCGTCCTCAACCCGGCTTCGCGTGCCGCCCTCAGGTCGCCCGGATGCGCGGCGACAAGCATGAGCTCATCCGGCGCCACGCCGAGCAGGTCGGCGCAGCCGAGATAGGCCTCGGGGTCCGGCTTGTAGTGGTGGAACAGTTCGGCGGAGATCACGCAGTCCCACGGCAGACCGGCGCGCTTGGCCATGTTGGTCAGCAGCGACATGTTGCCGTTGGAAAGCGTTGTGATGATGAACCTTTCCTTCAATCGCGTCAGTCCGGGCACGGAGTCCGGCCACGGGTCGAGCCGGTGCCAGGCGCGGTTGAGCTCGTCGACGTCCTCAACGCAGATCGACGTGATGCCTGCCGCGCCAAGGTGTTCCTCGAGGATCATGCGATGCAGGTCGTCGATCCTCGTCCACGGCAGCTCGCCACGGCGCACCCGGTCCATCGCCGGGGCATAGCCTGCGCGCCAGTTGTCGGCGAAACTCGGCCAATCCTGTTGCAGCCCATGGCGTTGACCGAACTCCTCGAGCTGGCGGATGACACTGGAGCGCCAATCGACCACGGTCCCGAACACATCGAACGCCAACGCCCGCGGCCCCATCACGGCTCCAACACGACCTTGCCGAGCACCCCGCCATCGGCCAGGCTCTGCAGCGCGTCGGCGCCCTTCGACAGCGGGAAGCGCACCGGGGGTGGTGGCCGCAGCCCAGCTTTGACCAATTCGGCCACTCCGAATTCGAACACCGACTGGGAACCTGGTCTGCGGTTGACGTATTCGCCGTATCCGACCCCGATTACCGCCACGTTGCGCAGCAGCAACCGGTTGACCTTGACGGTCGGTATCCCGCCCGCCGCGAAGCCGATCACCAGCAACCGGCCCTCGGTGGCCAGTGCCCGGATCGCGTCGTCGAACGCCTCGCCGCCGATTGGGTCCACCACGAGGTCGACGCCCTGGCCACCGGTGTGCTCCTTCACCGCCTCGAGCCAGCCGTCGGTGAGCGGCAATACCAGATCGGCGCCCAGCGACTCCACGAACTCTGCGGCGTGCGGGCGGTGCACCATCGCGATCACCTTGGCGCCCAGTGCCTTTGCGATCTGAATGGCGGCCGTGCCTACGCCGCCTGCCGATCCCAGTACCAATACCGTCTCGCCGGGCCGGAGAGCACCACGCTTGGCTAGTGCGAAATACATCGTCTGGTAGTTGCCCAGCAGCGCGACGGCTTCGGCGTCGTCGAGATCACCCGGGGTCGGCTTGATATTGGCCGAAGGCACCACCACCTGTTCGGCCCACCCGCCGAGCATCGCGAGCGCTGTCACCCGTTGCCCCGGCTCGAACTCGGACTCGTAGGGCGCCGACCGCACGACCCCGGCGACCTCCATACCGGGGATGAACGGCGGCTCCAGCCGCAGCTGATACTCCCCGCGCAGAAGCAACAAATCAGGGAAGCTCACCCCCGCCGCGCCGACGTCGACGACGATGGTGTCTTCGCCGCCGACGTCTTCAACGTCGGTGTACGTCAGGCCCGACGGCCCGGAAAGCTCCCGCGCAACAAGCGCTTTCATCCGTGGCCGGTCAGCGGAGACTGAACGCGGCCGGCTTAGCCGCCGACAGGTCGGTGATCTCGCCCCACTTGCCGGCGATGTCGTCGACACTCGGCACACCCGAGAACGTGACGCCGTCGGTCTGGAACAGCGCGGCGCGCTGCACCTTGCCGCCGCCGACGATGAAGATCGACGCGGTCTCGGGCATCTCTTCGGTGCACAAATACGCCACGATGGGTGCCACGTATTCAGGGGTCAGCTTCTCCAGCACTTCCTTCGGAAGAATGTCCTCGGTCATGCGGGTGGCGGCGATCGGCGCGACGGCGTTGGCCTTGATGTTGTACTTCGCGCCCTCCTGCGCCAGCGTGTTGATCAGGCCGACCAGGCCGAGCTTGGCGGCGCTGTAGTTGGCCTGGCCGAAGTTGCCGAACAGGCCGCTGGTGGAGGTGGCGACGACGACGCGGCCGTAGCTCTGCTCCCGGAAGTGCGGCCAGGCCGCCCGGAGAACGTTGTAGGCGCCATAGAGGTGGACCTTGAGCACGGCGTCCCAGTTGGCGAACTCCATCTTGTGGAAGGTGCCGTCGCGCAGGATGCCCGCGTTGCTCACCACGCCGTCGACCTTGCCGAACTCGTCGACTGCGGTCTTGATGATGTTCTCGGCGCCCTCGGGCTCGGCCACGGAGTCATAGTTGGCGACCGCCCGGCCGCCCCCACCCTTGATCTCCTTGACTACCTGGTCCGCCATCGTACGTCCGGCGCCGGTGCCGTCACGTGAGCCACCGAGGTCGTTGACGACGACGCTGGCGCCCTCCTTGGCGAGCGTCAACGCGTATTCGCGTCCGAGTCCGCCTCCGGCCCCGGTGACGACGATGACGCGATCCTGCACTCCTGGCATGAGGTTCCTTTCCGCTCAGGTCTTCCCCGAGTCGCTGCGCTCCTGCCCCTAGAAAAGCCGTCTAGCGAGCTTCCAAGCCTTCTCTGTATACGGGGGATAGATGAAGGCGCCGACGTCGGGTCGGGTCGGCTTGGTCATCACCGTCTTGCGGTGGCTGAACTCCTCGAACCCGAACTTGCCGTGGTAGGCGCCCATGCCGGATGGGCCGACACCGCCGAACGGCATTTTGTGGGTGACGAAGTGGAACAGCAGATGGTTGATCACCATGCCGCCCGCCGACACCTCTTTGACCACGCGCTCGCGAATGCTCTTGGTCTTGGTGAACAAGTAGGCCGCCAACGGCTTCGGCCGGGAGTTGACGAAACTGATTGCCTCGTCGAGGGATTGCACGGTTATCACCGGCAGGATCGGCCCGAAGATCTCGTCGGTCATCAGCGGCTCGGTGGGGTCGGGGTCGACGACGACGGTGGGCTGGATGCTGAGCGTGGACGCGTCCGAACCGCCGCCGATCGCGACGTTGCCCTTGGTGGCGGCCAACGACGCCGTCAGCCGGTCAAAGTGGCGCTGGTTCACGATCCGCTTCCCGGTCGAGTCGGCGGACTCGAACGTCGTTACGGCCGCCTTGATCTTGTCGACGAGTTCGTCGCGGATCTTGGCGTCGGCCAGGACGTAGTCAGGCGCGATGCAGATCTGGCCCGAGTTGATCAGCTTGGTCCAGGCGATGCGCTGGGCCGCGACGTCGATGTCGGCGTCGGCGGAGACGATGACCGGGCTCTTGCCGCCCAATTCCAGCGTGACGGGCGTCAGGTGGGATGCGGCGCTCTCGTAGACCTTGCGGCCGATCTCGGTGCCGCCGGTGAACAGCAGGTGATCGAACCCCTGCTCGATGAGCTCCTGGCTGACTGCGCCGTCGCCCTCGACGACGGCGATCGCGTCGTTGTCGAGGTACTTCGGCACCAGCTCGGCCATCAGCGCCGACGACGCCGGCGCCACCTCGGACGGCTTGAGGACCACGGTGTTACCCGCGGCGATCGCGCCGACGGCGGGCCCGAGCGTCAGCGCGAACGGGAAGTTCCACGCGCCGATGATCAGCACGGTGCCGTACGGCTCGTACTCGATCCACGCGCGCCCGGGCAGCTGCGACATCTCGAGCATCCGGTACCTGCGGCGGGTCCACTTGCGGACGTTCTTGGCGGCGGCCTTCGCCTCACCGGCGGTGCTGGCGATATCGGCCAGCCATGCCTCGAACGGCTTGCGTCCCAGGTCCTGTTCCAACGCCGCTGCAATCGCGGGCTCGTTCTCGTTCATCAACCGCTCGAGCGCCCGCAGCTGCTGTTTGCGCCAGTCGATGCTGCGGGTGCGGCCGGTCTGGAACGTTTCGCGCAGCCGCCGCACGGTTGCGGGAATGTCGGTGGTCCCGGCCTTGACGGCTTCGGGCGCGACGGATTCGGTGGTCATGGTGGGTGTCCTTCCTGACCCGAGGAGGAATACCCGATCCTAACCAACCGGTTGGGTCTCTTCTAATCCCCGCGAACGACCGCGTTTGCACGCAACACGCCGTCTGTTTGCGTACAAAAGGGGTCGCTCGCGCGGGAAGGGGCTAGCGCTTTTCCGCGGTGACGAACGTGGCGAAGGAGTCGCCGTCGGTGTCTGCCAGCTCGACGGCCCGACCCAGCCGGCGCATCTCGTCCTGCGATGTGACGGCCGTGGACTGCCAGCCGTGCTCGTCGAGCCACACAGCGACGTCGGCGCGGTCAGGGTCCTCGTAGGTCAGCTCACCCACGTCGAACGTGTCGTCAATTCCGAACTGGGCAGCAAGGCGCCCGAACCTCTCCCGCATCCGCTCGCGACGATCCGCGGCATGGATGCCCACCGTCTCCGCCGAAATGCGGCTACCCGCGGCGCTCAGCTCGGTGACCTGCTCGAAAAGCCGGTCCTGGGCGTCGGCGGGCAGATACATCAACAGACCCTCGGCCAACCACACGGTCGGCATGCTTGGGTCAAAACCCGCTTCGCGCAACGCCTTCGGCCAGTTGAAGCGCAGGTCGATCGGCACCTCGCGGCGCAGCGCCTTCGGTGTCGCACCATGCTGGTTCAGCGTGGCCGCCTTGTACTCGAGCACCTTGGGCTGGTCGAGTTCATACACCGTCGTGCCGGCGGGCCACTGCAGCCGGTAGGCGCGTGAGTCCAGGCCAGACGCGAGGATGACGATCTGCCGGATACCCGCGCCCGCGGCCGCGGTGAAGAACTCGTCGAAGAAGTGCGTGCGGACCGCTTGGTAGCTGCCCATGTGCTCGACGACCGCGGCGACCTCGGGATCGCTGTCGGCGACCTTGGCGACGAACTCATTGTCGAGCATGAATTCCCAGACACCGGTGCCCGCGCCTGCGACCAGCACCTTGGCGTACGGGTCGCGGATCAGCGGGTTGTCCTTGTCGGTTTCGGCGGCGCGGGCCGCCGCGACCATGACCGCGGTCGCGCCAACGCTGGTCGCGATGTCCCACGAGTCGTCGGCGGTGCGCAGCGAGCTCATCGGGCGCCTCCCTCAAGTCGGGCGTGCAGGAACACGCTGTCCATCGCCTCCTCGGTGAGGTCCTCGGTGGCCGGTCGGCCCAGGCGCTTCATCTCTTCGGCGCTGGGTACGGCATCGACGCGCCAGCCATGGTCGGCTAGCCATTCGGCGGCGTCGGCCCGCTCGTCGTCGATGTACATCAGGGTGTCCACGTCGAGGTCCAGCCCGAGGCGCTCGCGCAGCTGGGCGGTGCGTTCCCGCCGCAGCGCCCGCTTTTCTGACGAGTACTGCGACGGGTGGAGATTGAATGCCTCGACCGCGATCCGGCTGCCCGCCGCGCTGTGCGCGGTGGCCAAGTCGAAGAGCCGGTCCTGGGCATCGCCGGGGAGATACGGCAGCAGGCCTTCGGCCAGCCAGGCGGTGGGTTGCGCAGGATCGAAACCGGCGGCGAGCAGCGCCGCGGGCCAGTCGTCGCGCAGGTCCACGGCGACCGGCACGCGTCGCGCCTTGGGCAGCGCACCATGCGCATCCAGAGTCGACGTCTTGTAGTCGAGCACCCTCGGCTGGTCGATCTCGAACACGGTGGTGCCCGTCGGCCA
>Ga0207688_10001169_pt1 | contig 13545 bp, 11 predicted proteins | sample KBSMiscanthusM4_FD_184296 | JGI IMG/M metagenome (GOLD analysis project Ga0207688, IMG submission 184296) | Miscanthus rhizosphere microbial communities from Kellogg Biological Station, Michigan, USA - M4 (SPAdes) (version 2) | ecosystem: Host-associated > Plants > Roots > Rhizosphere ...
TTCCGAGTGGAGGACTCGGGGCGACGGTCGTGATCTCTGGCATCGATGTGCCACCTGGCGGATCCCACGACACCACGTTCAACGTACGCGCTCCGTGCCTTCCAAACACAGACGCGACGACGTGGGTGACGACTGCCGAGAACAGCGAATCAGCTGCGTTCGCGCTCGCCGACGGGCCAGGCGACCCCACGACCACTCGAAGCGAGACGTCCTGCCAGCTCCGATTCGCGAACCAGCCGAACACGACGAAGACGCTTGACGTCATCAAGGACGGCTACAACAGCACGGGCTCTCCGCTCAGCGTCCAGATCTTCGATCCCGAGACGAACGCGGTCGTAAGCACGACCGAAGACGTCGTCATCTCGATCGGCACGAACAAGGCCGGCACCGTTGCACTTGCCGGCGATGTGGTCGCGGCAGTGAACGGGACCGCGACATTCTCGGCTCTCACCATCGACAAGGCAGGTACGCCATACACCTTGAAAGCCGAAAGCGACGTGGCGACCAACACAGACGAAACCGGCAACTTCACCGTCGCGGACACCGTCGCGAAGTGCAACGGTGCCGGGTGCAAGTTCAACCAGGCGAGCGGCGGGGTCTCATATACGACGACACCGACGACCGGGAAGAACGGCGCGACGTTCGTCGCGTCGCTCAACGTGCCGAACCTTCGGATCGATTGCGACTTCGCTCCATACAACTACCCGGCGTCGCGACAACCGAACTCGGTTTGGTTCCTGTACGACGACGGCCCCAGCAATAACTCGGCCAAGACGAATGTCATCGTGATCCCCGGCAACATCGTCAAGATCACACCGGAGAACGGTGCGTCGAAATACCGCGTCTGCTACTCCTCCCCTCTTCGGTTCAGGGATCGGAACGGGAATCTCGCGCCGCTCGACAACACTCGAACCGGTAACCCCACCGCATACTTCGGCGTGAACTGGTACACGGGTCTGCTTCCGGACTGCGCGAAGAAGAACCCCGTCCCGCCGTGCGTGGTGAAGTGGGTCGGTTCCGGGCCTGATCGCGTCGGGACCTTCCTGACCCCACCGGGCGACCCCGGCTTCCGCTGATCCAGCGGCCGGCGGGACCGGCCCTCCCTCCGCTGTTGACACCGCCCCCGGCACCGCCGGGGCGGTCACTTTTCCCGGGACGGGCTTCGACGTACTGCTCGCTAGACTCTGCAGATGGCGGTCTGCCTGGCGTGTGGTACCGAGAACGTCGAGGACGAGAGCCTCTGCGTCGATTGCGGCACGCCGCTCGCCATCGATCACCAGTACGAGATCCGGCGATTCGCCACGGTCGTCAACTCCGACCTCAAGGGTTCGACCGCCCTGGGCGAGAGGCTCGACCCGGAGTCGCTTCGCGAGCTGCTGACCCGCTACTTCGACGAGATGCGGTACGTCTACGAGTCGCACGGCGGGACGATCGAGAAGATCATCGGCGACGCCGTCGTCGCCGTCTTCGGACTGCCCCAGCCCCGGCCCGATGACGCGATCCGCGCCGTCGAGGCCGCGGCGGAGAGTCTCTCGGTGCTGGCCGACCTCAACGACGAGTTCGAGCGCACCTGGGGCGTGCGGCTGGTCGTCCGGACCGGCGTGGCGACCGGCGACGTGGTGGTCGGCGAAGCACTCGCGGGACAGCACGTCCTTACCGGCGACACCATGCGGATCTCGTCGGCGATGGAACAGAACGCGCCTCCGCTCGAGCTCCTGATCGCCGACTCGACATACGCGCTCGTGCAGGAGCAGGTCGAGGTCGAGCAGCTCGCACCCGTGACGCCTAAGGGCATGGACGTCGCGATCCCGTCCTATCGCGTCGTCGCCGTGCATCCGCGAGAGGCTGAGCAGCAGGGCGGGCCCGGTGCCGATGCGGGCACCAAACGCCTGACGGCTCGCGAAAGCCGGAAGACCGTCACGCTGGTCTTTGCCGACCCGAAGCCCACCTCGTTGACCTCCGAGCCTCCCTCGGCCGAGGCCCTGCGTGACGTCATGACCCGCTACTTCGATGCGATGCGGGTCGCCCTCGAGCGTCACGGCGGCACCGTCGAGAAGTTCATCGGCGATGCGGTGATGGCCGTCTACGGCCTGCCGGTCCGCCACGAGGACGATGCCCTTCGGGCCATCCGCGCGGCAGCCGACATGCAGGCAGCGCTCCCCGAGCTCAATCGAGCATTCCGGGAGGAGTGGCAGCTCGAGCTCCACAACCACATCGGCGTCAATACGGGCGAGGTGATCGCGGGCGACGCGTCGACCGGCCAGCGCCTGGTGACCGGTGATGCCGTCAACACCGCCGCGCGTCTCGAACAGGCGGCAGGCCAGAGCGAGATCATCCTCGGTGACCTGACGTACCGCCTCGCGCGCGACGAGATCGAGGTCGAGGAGATCGCGCCGCTCACGCTGAAGGGCAAGGCGGAGCCTGTGCCCGCCTATCGGCTGATCGGCGTGCGCGAGGTCGCCGCCCCGCGGACGACCGACAGCGCACCGTTCGTCGGCCGCGAAGAGGAGATGGGTCGCCTGAACTCGACGCTGAAGCGGCTGGAAGGCCGTGCCGGTGCGGCCCTGCTGACGGTCGTCGGTGATGCCGGGGTCGGGAAATCGCGACTCGTCAGGGAATTCGCCGTATCGGTATCCCGCGATGCGCACGTCGTCCGTGGGCGGTGCCTCCCGTACGGCGACGGCATCACGTTCTGGCCCATCGCGGAGATCGTGCGCGGCGTCGCCGAGATCGCTGCCGACGACACGGTCGAGGCCGCCATCGCCAAGATCAGCTTGCTGGTCGGCGAACTCGGCGTCGAAGAGAAGGACCGGGCCGCGGTCATCGACCGCGTCGCAGCGGCGATGGGTCTCGCTCGAGGGCAGTTCCCGGTCGCGGAGCTCTTCTGGGGCTCGCGCAAGCTGTTGGAGGCGCTCGCGCGCGAGCAGCCGCTCGTGATGATCGTGGACGACATCCACGCCGCGGAGACGACGCTCCTCGACCTGCTCGATCACCTCGTGGAGACGGTCGACACCGTGCCGATCCTGATCGTGTGCTCGGCACGGCACGAGCTGCTCGACCGGCACCCGGAGTGGTCGGAGGGCCACCGCGACGCGCTGATCATGCTGCAGCCGCTGTCGGCGGGCGACACGGGCAAGATGATCGGCGAACTGCTCGGCCGGGTCGGGCTCGATCAGGAGATCGTGGGTCGCATCGTCGGGGCCGCCGAAGGCAATCCGCTGTTCGTCGAGCAGATGGTGTCGATGCTCATCGACAACGGCACCATCCACCGTGATGGCGATTTGTGGGTGCTGGCCGATCCGAGCGCCGACCTCGTCGTCCCGCCGGGCATCCATGCCTTGCTCGCCGCGCGCCTCGACGCCCTCGAGACCGACGAGCGAGACGTGGTCGAGCCGGCATCGGTGGTCGGCCTCGTCTTTGCCGAGGACGCCGTCCAACATCTCGTCGACGAAGCGCGCCGACCGATGGTCCCGATCCACCTCGTCACGCTCGCCCACAAACAGTTCGTTCGGCCGGACCGCCAGGACGATGACGAGGCATACCGCTTCGGGCATCAGCTGATCCGTGACACGGCGTATGGAAGCCTGCTCAAACGCGAGCGCGTGTCGCTGCACCAGCGATTCGTCGAATGGGCGGACGAGGTCAACCGGCGGCGTGGCCGCGAGACCGAATTCGAGGAGATCCTCGGGTACCACCTGGAGCAGGCGTATCGCTACCGAAGCGAGCTCGGACCGCTCGACGATGAGGCCGTCCTGCTCGGCGTTCGGGCCTCGACCCGACTCTCGTCGGCTGGCCGCCGCGCCCTGGCCCGTGGCGACTTCCCGGCGGCGGCCAATCTGCTCGACCGTGCCGCGAAACTGCTCGATACCGCGAACCCGCAGCGCGCGCCGCTCCTCGTCTCTGCGGGCGAGGCGTTCATGGAGATCGGCGAATTCGCGACGGCCGAGGACTTGCTCGTCGTCGCGGCAGGCGATGCATCCGCCATCGATGACCGTTCCGTGGCGACGACGGCGGAGCTCGTGCGCCTCCAGCTGCACCTTCGGTCCGAGGCGTCGACGTCGATCGACGAGGTCGAGCAACAGACGCTGACGGCGGTTCGCGAGCTGGAACCGTCGGGCGACGCGAACGCGCTTGCCCGCGCGTGGCGTCTCTTGACGCTCGCCTACGGCGTTTCCGGACGCTATGGGGCCGCGGGAGATGCCAATGAGCGCGCCATCGACTACGCCAAGCGGGCCGGCGACCGCGTGATCGAGATGCGCCTGCATTCGTCATCCGCGATGGTCGCGTTCTACGGACCGATGCCGGTGCCCGAGGCCATCGCGACATGCGAGCAGCTACTGCTCATCGCCGAGGGCGACCGGCGCTCCCAGGCGACGACGCTCTCGGCGCTTGCGCACCTGCGCGCGATGGTCGGGGACTTCGAGCTTGCCAGGGACGACTATCGCCGCGGACGAGCGATCCTCGAGGAGCTCGGGCTGCGCTTCGATGCGTCGCTGATCTCGATCGACTCAGGGCCGGTGGAACTACTCGCCGGGGACCCGGTCGCGGCCGAGGCCGAGCTTCGCAAGGACTACGAGGCCCTCGACGCCATGGGCGAACGGAACTACATCTCGACCATCGCCGGACTGCTCGCCGAAGCCCTCTATCGCCAGGAGCGCTTCGACGTCGCGGCGGGCTTCGCCAAGGTCTGCGAGGAGGTCGCGGCGCCGTCCGACGTCTACTCGCAATACCTGTGGCGGGGGGTCCGGGGCAAGCTGCTCGCGCGCGACGGGGCGCATGACGAAGGCATCGAGCTCGCCCGCTCGGGCGTCGTCGAGACCCGTGCATCCGACGACCTCGAAGGTCAGGGCAATGCGCTGCTGTTCCTCGCCGAAGCGCAGCGAGCCGCGGGTCAGACCGACGATGCCACGCGCTCAGCGAAGGAAGCGTGCGCGCTCTTCGAGGCGAAGGGGAACGTGGTCTCTGCGCGTCGTGCTCGCGAGTTCGCGGGGGCCGGGGTCGTCGAGCCAGACCCGGGAGTACCGGCTTAGGTCCGCGGCACCGGGCGCATCGGGTAGACGCCGACGACGATCGGCGCCAGCGGGTCGAACGAAAGCTCGTAGCCGATCTCACCGCCGCGGAGCAGCTCGCCGAGGAGCGACCCCTCGCGCGGGGGAAGTCCCACGTACACCTTCGAGCCCTCGAGATCGACCGGCGTTACGTCATCGTCGTTGCCGTCGATCGCGAAACGGCGGCGAAGCTCGTGCATCGGGACGTACGGACGGCTCTTGATGAAGCGTCGAAGTTGGGGCGCGGTGCAGCCGGCCGCGTTTCCACCGTTCTGACCGGCATGCCCGTTGCCGTTCATCTGACCGGTCGGGCTGGCGTGACCGTTGGGGTGGCCGTTCCCGTTCACATAGGCGACCGGCGCACCATTCGACGGGTGCGAGGCGGGTGCCTCATGCGCGCCATCGACCATGGGCTCCGGATGTACGCCGTTGGGACCGTCCGTGGGTGCAGGTGCAGCAGGGGCGGGTGGGATGACCGCCGCGGGTCCCGGCGACGTCGCCGGTGCCGTGTCGGCGGACTGGGACGCGGACGGGGGCGTGGCCGGACGCGCGGGACCCGCCTCGGGACGTGCTCCCTCGTGGCGATACCGGCCGTGGTGAGGACGGCCGTGATGCCGGCGGCTCAAGGGGGTGGCCGCCGACCGCCGGAAGACCGGCGTTCGTGCTCGGCGACCGTCGGTCGCCGCTCGGTGGTGGGCATGGGATCCTAGGTGTCGTAGGGTCGGTCGCTCGGATACGACCTCGGCGGATGATACCCCAGCCTCCCCGTTCTCCCGGTCGGCTGGGCGACACGTGGCTCGTCAGCCGTCGACGATCGCGAGCTCCCGCGGCGCCTCGTTGAGCACGATCGGACCGTCCTCGCCGCAGACGACGATGTCCTCGATGCGGGCTCCGTACCGCCCTGGGTAGTAGATCCCGGGCTCGATGCTGAAGGCCATACCGACGCCGAGCGGCGTCTCGTTGCCGGCGACGATGTACGGGTCCTCGTGCCCATCGAGCCCGATCCCGTGCCCCGTCCTGTGGAAGAAGGCGGGGCCGTGGCCCGCAGCGTCGATGGCGGACCGTGCCGCGGCGTCCACCGCCTCGCAGGCGATGCCCGGGCGAACCGCTCGCGTGGCCGCTCCCTGCGCCTCGAAGAGGACCGCAAACATGTCCGTGAAGTCGCGGTCGGGGTGTTTCGTATCGTCGCCCCCGGTCACCCAGAGGGTCCGCGTGATGTCCGAGCCGTAGCCGCCCAGCGTCCCCCCGATGTCGAGCACGATCGGCTCGCCCGCCTGGATGATCCGCTCGGACGCCTCGTGATGCGGCGACGCCGAGTTCGGGCCCGAGGCGACGATCGCGAACATCGCCGATTCGTGACCTTCGTCGATCAGCCGCTCGCGGACCTCCCTCGCGACGTCAGCCTCGGTCCGCCCGACGAGCGACCCGCCGACGATGGCCGCGACGACCCGATCCGCGGCGTGGGCGGCCGCGCGAAGCAAAGCGATCTCATCGTCGTCCTTGCTCATGCGGAGGTCCCGAAGCACGGTCGACGCCGGGAGGTACGTGGCCCGATCCCCGAGCGCTGCCTGGATCCGGAGCAGGTGCATCGCGAGCATCGTGTCCGACACGGCGAAACGCGCGGCGCCGCTCATCCCGGCGACAGCGAGCGCGTACGGGTCGTCGGTCTCCTCCCAGGTCTTGATCTCGAGGTCGGTGCGGATGCCTGCCTCGGCTGCGCCCAGCTCCAGCCGCGGCACGACGATGAAGGGAGCCGCACCTGCACGAAGGACGAGGAGCGTCAGTCGCTCCAGCGGCATCGCTGCGTAACCCGTCAGGTAGCGCATATCGGAACCGACGCCGATGAGCATGGCCTCCAGCCCTCCGTCAACCGTGGCGGCGGCTGCGCGCTCGAGGCGCCGGGCAGATCGTGTCGAAGGAACGGTGGGGTGCTCGGTGATCATCGGGCCGTCTCGCTCGCGAGCGGCAGGCTCACCCACGCGGCGATCGTCGCCGGTCCGTTCTCGAACATCTTGCGGTAGGCGAACACACGCTCGGCGCCGCGGGCCAGGGCTCGCTTGCGCAGGTCGATGTCGTCGTGCTGCCCGACTGCGAGCACGCGGGCGCCGCTCGAGTGCGCTCGTTCGATCGCAGTCAGCGCGTCGTACGCGCTTGCGGTCATGTCGATGATCGCGAAGTCGGCGCCATGGAGCGCGGAATCGAACTCGAGAGCGGTCTTCGAGCGGACGGGCACCGCTCCGGCGGCCTCGACGGCGCGCGCCAGTCGATCGGACCAGATCAGGTCCTGGGCGAGGATCGCGATCCGCGTCGCCATGGTCGAGATCAGTCGATGGCCTGCGCGAGGTGGTGGAAGATGTCGCGCGCCGTCACGACCCCTGTGGGTCGGCCATCCTCGATGATCGGGATGTGCCGGAACCCACCGACGGCCATCTTGTGGATCGCGACCGCGATGGGGTCGTCGTGACGAAGGACGACCGGGTCAGGGGTCATGAAGTCGCGGACATGGAAGGACGCGAGACGCTTCCCCGCGGCCTTCACGACCGCGTCGCGGTCCGTGAAGATCCCGACGAGGCGCTCGTCTGCGAGGACGAGCACGCAGTCTGTCTCAGCCTCGGCCATGCGCGTGACCGCGACGTCCAGCGGCGTGTCCGGGGTGACCGTGATCGGCGGTGGCGACCCGAGGTCGTCGAGATGCTCTCCGAGGAGCTGCCCCTTGAACGCGGGCGCCTGCTGCGGGACGTCGCTCCCGAACAGGTCCGCCCCGCAGTTGTCGCAGATGTCCGCGCCGCTGAGGTTCACGAACCCGCACACCGGGCAGCGCATCCCGTCGTCGCCGGCCATCAACTCACCGTCCATGTCTCGCCGCCGTTGAGGACCGTGTCGAGGTCCCCTTCGCCGGCACGTGCGACGGCCGTGGCGAGCTGACCTTCGATCAGCTGGTCATGGGTCGGCCGGTTGATCGCCCGGAACACCCCCACCGGCACCGGGAAGTCCGGCCAGAACATCCGGGACAGCATCAGCGCGAGGTACGGCTCTTCGGCCGCCTCGTCGTGGACCAGCAGATCGGCTTCGGTCACGCCGTTCTCACCGATCGTCACGACCTCAGGGTGCAGGCCGCGCAGACGGATGCCCTTGTCGCGGTCCTTGCCGAAGATCATGGGCTTTCTGTCCTCGAGGAGGAGCATGCGGTCCTCGCGCACCTCACGGTCGGTGAAGTCGCGCCAGGCGCCGTCGTTGAAGATGTTGCAGTTCTGGAGGACCTCGACGAACGAGCTGCCCTTGTGGCGTCCGGCCCGCTCGAGGGTGTTCTGCAGATGCTCGGTATGCGTGTCCACCGAGCGGGCCACGAATGACGCCTCGGACGCGAGGGCGATGGTCAACGGCATGATCGGCGTGTCGATGGTCCCCATGGGACTCGACTTGGTCCGCTTGCCGAACTCGGACGTCGGCGATGCCTGACCCTTGGTCAACCCGTAGATCCGGTTGTTGAACATGACCAGGTTGATGTCGACGTTGCGGCGCATCGAATGGATGACGTGGTTGCCGCCGATCGACAGTGCGTCGCCGTCGCCGGTGATGACCCAGACCATCAGGTCGGGGCGAGCCGCCTTCAGCCCTGTCGCCAGGGTGGGCGCGCGTCCGTGGATGGTGTGGAAGCCGAAGGTGTTCATGTAGTACGGCAGCCGACCCGAGCAGCCGATGCCGGAGATGAAGACGATGTCCTCCTTCTTGTAGCCAAAGTCGGGCATCACCTTCTGGGTCTGCGCGAGGATCGAGTAGTCGCCGCAGCCCGGGCACCAGCGCACCTCCTGGTCGGACACGAAGTCCTTCCGGGTGAGGGCGATGACCTGCGCGTTCTCCGGACTGATGGCAGGCTGATCACCGTTCATCGGCGTGGCGGCGCCGTTCGTGTCCATGGTCATTCGAGTCCCTTGAGGATCTGTACCGCCTCGTTGACGATCTCGACGATGCGGAACGGCTTGCCGCGGACCCGGTCGTACCCGACGGCATCGACCAGGTAGCGCGCGCGGATGAGCATCAGCAGCTGGCCGAGGTTCACTTCCGGGATGAGCACCTTGCGGTAGCTCCGGATGACGTCCTCGGTGTTGGCAGGGAACGGGTTGAGATGGCGGAGATGCGCGTGCGCGACAGAGTGGCCCTCCGCCTGCAACCGCTCGACGGCCGAGCGGATCGCGCCGTACGTCGAACCCCAGCCCAGGATCAGCAGATCGCCGTTGGCCGGTCCGAACACCTCGAGCGGCGCGATGTCGTCGGCGATCCCGGCGACCTTCGCGGCGCGCAGCATCTGCATCCGGTGGTGGTTTTCCGGGTCGTAACTGACGTTGCCCGTGACATCGGCCTTCTCGAGGCCGCCGATCCGATGCTCGAGACCGGCCGTGCCCGGAACGGCCCACGGTCGCGCGAGCGTGTCGGGGTCGCGCAGGTACGGGTAGAACGGGCCGTCGCCCTTCGTGGCATTCGGGACACCGATCGACGGCAGATCGGCCGTCGACGGGATCCGCCACGGCTCCGATCCGGTCGCGAGGAACGCATCGGACAGGTACACGACCGGCGTCATGTACTTGAGCGCGAGCCGCCAGGCCTCGATCGCGTAGTCGAAGCATTCGCCGGGCGTCGCCGGGGCGACGATCGGAAGCGGTGAGTCCGAATTGCGACCGAACATGACCTGCAGGAGGTCGGCCTGCTCGTTCTTGGTCGGCATGCCGGTCGAGGGACCGGCGCGCTGGACGTCGATGACGACGAGCGGGAGCTCGACCATGACGGCAAGGCCCATCGCCTCGCTCTTGAGCGCGATCCCAGGCCCGGAGCTCGCGGTCAGACCGAGCGCGCCACCGTAGCTCGCGCCGATCGCCGCACCGATCGCGGCGATCTCGTCCTCGGCCTGGAAGGTCTTGACGCCAAAGGTCTTGTAGCCGGAAAGCTGGTGGAGGATGTCCGAGGCCGGGGTGATCGGATAGGAGCCGTAGAACAGCGGCCGGCCGGCGAGCTTGGACGCGGAGAGGAAACCGAGCGCCGTTGCCTCATTGCCAGTGATGTTCCGGTACGTGCCGGGCGGCAGGTGCGCCGGTCGCACGCGGTAGTGGGTGTGGAACATCTCGGTCGTCTCGCCGTAGGCGTAGCCGGCCTTGAGCGCACGCTTGTTCGCGTCGGCGATGACTGGTCGGGCCGAGAACTTCGAGTCGATCCAGTGGAGGGTCGGCTCCATGCTCCGCTCGTAGAGCCAGAACATCAGCCCGAGCGCGAAGAAGTTCTTCGTGAGGTCCTTCTGCTTGGTCGTCATGTCGAGCCCGTCGAGCGAGCGCTCGTTCAGGGTCGAGATCGGGATCTCGAAGACCGTGAACGACTTCAAGGACCCGTCGGTCAGTGGGTTCGACGCGTAGGCGGCCTTGTTGAGATTGGCCTGGGTGAACGCATCGCTGTTGACGATCAACGCGCCACCAGCCGGCAGCTCACCGATGTTGGTCTTGAGCGCCGCCGGGTTCATCGCGACGAGGACGTCGGGTTGATCTCCGGGCGTGTGGATATCCGTCGAACTGAAGCTGATCTGGAAGCCGCTGACGCCCGGTAGCGAACCTGCCGGCGCCCGGATCTCCGCAGGGAAGTCGGGCAGCGTGCTGATGTCGTTGCCGAAGACCGCTGCGGTCCGGGTGAACTGGGTGCCGGTGAGCTGCATACCGTCGCCGGAGTCGCCGGCGAACCTGATCGTGACTCGCTCGAGTTCCTGGACGGGGAGTTCGTGCTCCTTCGTCGTGGTCATCCGCCTTCGGGCTGCCTCATCTTCTGGTGCGGTCGTGGCGGAAGGTTGAGCAGCTCCTCCGGGAACGATTCCGCGAGGTACTTGATGATGTCGACCTGTCGGATCACGCCGACCAGTCGGCCTCCCTCGTCGACGACCGGGACGTTCCGATACCGGCCCGTCTGCATCAGGCCGATAGCGTCCCGGATGGTCTGGTCGAGATCGAGCGTCCGCGGTTCGGTCGTCATGAGCGACTCGACCGGCCCCGACAAGTCCACATGGCCGACCACGATCCGCGCGAAGATGTCGCGCTCCGTCAGCACGCCCAGAAGCGCGCCTGCGTGGTCGCACACGAAGACCGAATCGCCCGTGCCCGTGCGCTGGATCGCACGGACGCATTCCGCCAGGGTCGTGCCCGGCGAGACGGTCACGGGTTGGCGTCGGCTGAGCACGCGAAGCCGCTCATCGGTCAGTGTCGGGACGCGACGGGCGACCGCGCCCTCGGTGAGGTCGGTCACGCTCAGAGTGTAGTCCGTCCCCGCGTGTGCCGGGCGCGGCCGGCACGGTCGCCGCGCGGGCTGCTAGCCTCCGGCGCCATGGACCGGCGGACCGCCACGGGTATCGGACTGATCGTCGTTTCGGCTGCCGGATACGCGACCGGCAGCGTGTTGGCGCGGCCGATCTACGACACCGGGATCGACTGGCTGACACTCGTCCAATGGCGGTTTCTCGTCGGGGCGCTCCTCGGTTGGGCGTGGGTCTTCATCTCAGCCGAGCGACGAGCGTCGCTGGGACGACTGCCGCGACGTGCGCTCCTCGTCGCGCTGGCGCTCGGTGCCTTGTTCACCGGGAATGCGGGGACGTACTACGCCGGGCTCGAGACGGTTCCTGCGGCGCTCGCCGGTGTGTTGGTCTACACGTATCCCGTCATCGTCGCGGTCCTGTCCCTCCGCTTCGCGACGCGACTGCCGGGCCGGCGCCCGTGGATCGCTCTCGTGCTCGCGGTGATCGGCTCTGTCCTTGCACTCGGTGGCATCGACGTGGCCACAGCACCGCCGATCGAGGGCCTGTTTTTGGTGTGGGCCTCGGCCCTCATCTACTCGGTGTGGATCATCCTGTCGGCGCGGCTATCCGGAGAGCGGCGCGACCGGCTCGGCAGCGATGCACCGGACACGGCGGCACCGGCCGATGACGCCGCCGTCACCACCGCGGTGATGATGACCGCAACGGCGGTCGTCTACGCCATCGCCGGCCTTGCGGTCGGCCGACCACTGGCGCCGTCAAGGATCCCCGCCGAGGCGTGGCCACTGCTCGTCGGGGTCGGGTTCCTCGCCTCGTTCCTCGCGATCCAGACGTTCTACGCGGGCGCCCGGCGGATCGGTGCGGCGAAGGCTGCGCTCGTCAGCACCGTCGAACCCCCGATCATCGTCGCGCTTTCCTTCGTGTTCCTCGGGCAGACGCTCGCGCCGATCCAGCTCGCAGGTGCGGCATTGATCCTTATCGCCGTGATCGTGGCGCAGACATCACCACGACCGACGGGGGCGCCTGAGCCGGCGACGCCGCTCGAGGCAGAGGTCTAAGCAGGGCCGCGGCCGCGCCCGTGATCATAAGCGCCCGGCCGCCGAGAGCATCGCCCGAGCGCCGCTTGTCACGAACGAGCCCTCCGAGCCGAGGCCGATGAACGTGAAGCCCATCTCGAGCAGTGGCGGCAGACCAGCTGCGTCGTAGATCAGGATCCCGGCGCCCTTCCCATGTGCCCGACACGCCGCGACCACCGCGCGCAACGAGTCCTGGAACCGCGGCTCGTCGAACTGCCCCGGGATCCCGAGGCTGTGCGACAGATCCGCCGGTCCGACGAACAGCACGTCGACCTCGTCGAGGGCCGCGATCGCATCGCAATCGGCAACCGTGCCTGCAGCCTCGATCTGGACGATCCCGACGATGCGGTCGTTCACCACGCGGGCCACATCCGCATGGCCAAGCGACCCCATCCCTCCCCCGCGTGTCCGAAGCGCGACGCCGCGCTGCCCGACCGGCGGATACCGCAGGAACGAGACCGCCTCACGCACCTCATCGATCGACTTCAGCTGCGGGAGCATCACGCCCTCGGCGCCGAGATCGAGCGCTCGGCCGACGCGAAGCCGTTCGGCGGACTGGGAGCGGACCACCGCGGCCATGGGTGTCGCGCCCGCCGCATAGAGCAGACCGAGTAGATCGCCTTCGGTCGCCGCCCCGTGCTCGAGATCGAGCACGGCCCAGTCGAAGCCGGCTTGCCCGCAAAGCTCCAGGGCGAGGGGCGAAGCGAGGTCCGAGAAGACGCCGATCAGCGTCTCGCCGGAACGGATCCGCGTCTTGAGGTCGGGCATCGCCTGATGATGCAGGGTCGACCGACCCGACGCACCGCGTTCGCGCGCCGTGATGAGGCGCCGCGACCCGCTGGTGGCGCCTCTTTATCCGCTGACGGCGCCCCTACCCGCTGACGAAGCCCGACGTGTCGACGACTTCGAGATCCCGCCGATGAGTTCGTACCAGGCGTTTCAAATCGATCGCGGCGACACTAACGTGCTTGATTACTTCGTCGACGAGCTGATCAAGCTTGATGGAGCGACGCATGCCAGCTAAAACCGCTGATCGAATCCAGGCGATGCGCGAGCGCGCCGCCGCGCTCGCACCGCAGCCGAGTGTGGATGAAGCCGACGCGGCATCCGCACCGACGCCGGACACCGCCGTTGCGGCCGT
>Ga0207688_10001180_pt1 | contig 13474 bp, 10 predicted proteins | sample KBSMiscanthusM4_FD_184296 | JGI IMG/M metagenome (GOLD analysis project Ga0207688, IMG submission 184296) | Miscanthus rhizosphere microbial communities from Kellogg Biological Station, Michigan, USA - M4 (SPAdes) (version 2) | ecosystem: Host-associated > Plants > Roots > Rhizosphere ...
GCATCGGCGTCGGCCAGGTACGGATGCATCCCCGGCGACCCGTCCACCTTGTAGATCTCCACCGCAGGAAAGCGCGGCCGCAGTCCGCTGTCGGTGATGAAACCGGCCAGCGTGCCGGGGCCGACGGGGTCGCCGAACTGCGCCATTTTGACGAACCCGCCAGATCCCTCTATGGCCCGGTGCACCAACAGGGGTCGCGCCGACCGCGACGACTCGGGGTCGAGGTCGTTGCGCACCACGACATATGAAATACCTTGCCGGGCAAGCGTATCCGCCAGGCCTGCGGAGGGCCTGCCTGCGGCGAACAGTCGCTGAACAGAATCGAGAGCGCGGATGGTTTCCGGCGGGGTCAGCGGAATCGAGTCGCGCACGCCCCACGGGCTGCCGCCCAGTACCTGCAGGGGTTCGTCGTGGCTGGTGCCCCACACCTGGGTGGCGAACGGTGCACCGGGCGCCACCAGCACGCGGCCGCCGGTGTTGTGTTCGTCGAGCCAGCCGGCGGTGTCGTGCCAGTACTGCGGGGTCGCGTCGAAGGCGCCGGGCGGGGTCAGCCTGCCAGTCCAGGCCAGCGACGTTGCCGCGGCCAACGCCACCAGCGCCACCATCCCGACCGCCACCCGCTTGTCGCGTTCAGGGTGGGCGAACGCCTGCACCCATTCGTGCCGAGGTGCGCTGCCGGGCAACGGGATTCGGCCCAGCAGATGAGCCAGGCCGAGTGCCATCGGCAGCCGCAGCAGCGGCTCCAGCTTGTGCATGTTGCGCAGCGGGGTGCCGCCCGCGTCGAGGAACGCCTGAACCTGCTGAGCGACAGGCGATCCCAGCCCACCCGAATAGCCGGCGCCGAGCAGGGCGACACCGATCAGCAGTATCACGATGAGCCTGCCACGGGCTGGCATCGTGCGCATCGCCAGCCCGGCGATGCCTGCAGCCGCGACCAACGTCGTCGCCAACACCCCGACCGACCCCGTCACCAACGAGGCGCCCGCGGTGGCGTTCGGCGCGACGAAGGGAGTCCAGGCGTCGGTGCCGCGCAGCATCTCGGTCAGCGACATCCACCGCGTGGTGACACCGGAGGACTCGATGAAGTCGAGGAACGGCGGGCTGATCCGGCCCAGCATGAACAGGGCGACGACCCACCAGAGCACCGCCAGCACCGCACACGACAGCCACCATGCGGTGAAGCGCAGCCAGAGCCGGTTCGGCCGGTGTGACGCCCACCAGATGACGGCTGCCAGGCAGCCGGTCAGGGTCGCGACGGCGTTGACCGCACCCATCGACGCGATCGCGAACGCCGACCGCGCGGCCAGGATTCGCACGGAACCTTGACTTGAGCTGGATGTCGCCGCCCCGGCGGCTCCGTGCAGCGCGAGGATGACGGGCAGCAGCACCCACGGCGCCAGCATCATCGGCAGCGTCTCCGACGAGATCGCACCGAGCGTGGTCAGCACCCGCGGGGACAGTGCGAACGCAGCCGCGGCGATGACACGTGATGTCGGGGTGCCGATGCCCAACACCTCGGCGACCCGCAATAGGCCCCAGAAGCCGATGGTGAGCAGCAGCGCCCACCACAGCCGCTGCGTCACCCAGCCCGGCAGGCCGAGCATGTCACCTGCGAGGAAGAATGCTCCGTGAGGAAACAGATAGCCGTACGCCTGGTTCTGCGCCTGGCCGAACGGCAGCTCGCTGTTCCACAAGTTGAACGCACGGGCGAGAAACCGCACCGGGTTCGCGGTGAGATCGAGTTTGGTGTCGGGCGAAATCTTTCCGGGCGACTGGGCGAAGGTCAGGATCAGCGCCGCCGCCGCGGCCACCCACAGCCAGCGCCGCGAGAGCGGCTGCGGCACATTACCGTCCGAGGACAGCGAAGCTGTCCGCAAATTAGGTTCTGTCGCCGTACTCGACCCTGTTGAGCACCGACGACGCCGGATCGCCCGGCTGCAGCGGGGTCTTGCTGTCTTGCTGCACCATCAGCGTCACACCGAAAATGGCGGCCGCTCCCAGCAGCAGGCCCACAACGATGCTGGCCGCGGCGGGAACGATGAACCGATCCATCCGGCCAAAGTAGCAGACAATGTTTTGCGTGCCCGCGACCGAACGAGTCGTCTGGCGCAGCGAAACTGCCCCCCGCAAGCGGGAGGAGTGGACCTGGCTGGACAACCACGGCATCGATCGCGGCTTCGGCTGCTACTGAACAACGCTCTCTGCGTCGGCATGGTCGGCCACCCATGCGTCGACGATGCTCCACGTTTGTTGCAGCCATGGGCTCAGCTGATCGGGCGGGGGAAGCTGGGCGGCAGGCACCAGCACCGTGCGGATCAACAGACGCCGGTTCATGGGTAAACGCCACCAGGCCCGGGCGCGACCGTCCGGGGAGAAACCCGTGTGGGTGAGCACAAGGACACTTGCGCTGGGCGCTCCTGACAGCGCCGCCGCGGTGCCGCCGGTGCGCGGGGGAAGCGTATGCGACTGTCGCCAGGCACGGCGCGCTTCGCGGAGCCGACCAGACGAGCGGAGTCGGATGACTGCAGTGCGCCACCGCCTCCAGGTGAAGTTCCCGCCCTCCGGGAACAGCAGCAGCGCCTGCCCGCTGCCCAAGGAGGCCGCGAGATCGTGAATTTGTTTGCCGGCGTGCTTGTGTCGGTGGCGCAGGAAGCACAGGCAACCGAGGTCGCCCGCGAGATCGAGGACGGGCTCACACCGAAGCAGGGCCTTGAGCACAATCCGCAGTTGCAGCCGGTAATGAATGCCGAGCAACCAGGCCACCAATAGCGTGTCGCCCGGTCCGCAATGCCGCGACAGCACGATCATCGGCTCCTCGCGTGGAATCTGCTCCGGCGTCGGTGAGGCACCGTCGAGCAGCACTCCGATATTGAGGGTTCGGCGTCCGACGGTATAGCCCCTTTCCAGGAGGTCGCGCATGAACTGATCGCAGTTCTGACCGCCGCTCAGCAGCTGCCACAGCGCCCGCAACTCGAGCAGCGCATACGCCATGACCACGCCCAGCGTCCGTACCGGCAGGCTCGACCGGCCGATCAGCCCCGCTACGCCCCCGATAACGAGCAACAAGGGCCACACGACCAGGATGCCGACCATCAGGACGGTGACCAGCGGCACCGTTATCGCGCGACGCAGCAGAGTCACGGCAGCGCCTTCAGATACTTCTGCGTCGCGTCGTAGGCGAGGTCGGCGCGCCGGGCAATCCGCCGGGTGTCGCGGTAGCGCAGATTCGACCATGTCGCGGCGGCCCGCTGCGGTAAGCCGCTCGGCAGCACATGCACGGCAACATCCGGTCCGACCCGAGCGAGGTCGCTGTGGAATCGGTGACGTCGTGAGATCTCGAATGCGGTGAACCCGACCTCCCACAGAAACCGCGGCGGCGCGAGTTCCTCCTCCAGGCGCCCGACGTGCAACACCCAGATCGTGTCGGCCCCATGTTGCACCGCCCGATCCAGCGGAATGCTGTTCACCAGGCCACCGTCAAAGAAGTGCTCACCGTCGATTTGTACGGGCGGAAAGACTCCGGGCAGCGCGCAGGACGCAAGGACCGGCTCGATCAGATCTCCGGTGTTGAACCAGTGCTCACGGGCTTGCTCAATGCTGGCCGCCACGCATTCGAACGGCACCGCGAGGTCCTCGAAGGTCTGCGCGGGCAGTCGTTCACGCAACATGCGGCGAAGCTCACCGTTGCCGTGCAACGACGTTCTGCGGCGAACGACTTCGGCGAAGCGCCGAAGCATCGAACCGTCGAGTGCTCCCTCGTCGGCCAACGCGTCCCAGAGCGCCAACAACCTCTTCGCGCCGGTCGGCGTGGGGTCCGCGGCCAGTGCCGCGCCGTTGATCGCGCCCACTGAGGTGCCGCACACCACATCTGGTCGCACCCCGGCGTCCAGCAGCGCGCTCGCCATGCCGGCTTCGGCGGCTCCGAGTAGGCCACCCCCGCCCAGCACGAACGCATGGCACGACATAATCCATGAATACCCGCGAAACGGCATTCATTCGCGCATGACAGCATGGCGGAATGGCCTTGCCCCGTCGACTGTGTGTCCTGGCGGCTCTTTCTTCGCTTTTGGCGGCCTGTTCGTCGCCTGCCCAGACCCCCGCACCATCGACGTCGACGCCGTCTCCGGCGATGGCCGCCACCGCCGCCCCGGCTCCCGCCGCTGGGCCCGTAACGCCCGCGTGCGGCGACGGGCCTGCGCTGCTGGCCAGCATGTCGACTCGCGACAAACTGGCGCAGATGCTGATGGTCGGGGTCACCAGCGCGGCCGACGCGAGGGCTGTCGTAGACAATCACCACGTCGGCGGCATCTTCATCGGCAGCTGGACGGACCTGTCGATGCTCTCCGACGGGTCACTGACCGACATCGCCGCATCGGCGGGCCCGTTGCCGCTCGCGGTCAGCGTCGACGAGGAGGGCGGCCGGGTGTCGCGGCTGGCCGGGCTGATCGGCAGCCAGCCGTCGCCGCGGGTGCTCGCGGCCAACCACAAGCCCGACGAGGTATACAACATCGCCCTCGCGCGTGGGCAGGCGATGAGAAAGCTCGGCATCACCATCGACTTCGCTCCGGTAGTCGACGTGACCGACGCCCCCGACGACACCGTGATCGGCGACCGCTCCTTCGGCGCCGACCCGACGGCCGTCACCGACTACGCAGGCGCCTACGCCCGCGGGCTGCGCGACGCGGGCCTACTGCCGGTGCTCAAGCACTTCCCGGGCCACGGCCACGGCTCGGGCGATACGCACACCGGAAGCGTGGTGACCCCGCCGATCGCGGATCTGCAGAACGACGACCTGATCCCGTACCGCACGCTCACCGCGGAGGCCCCGGTCGGCGTTATGGTCGGGCATATCCAGGTGCCCGGGCTGACCGGCAGCGACCCGGCGAGCCTGAGCCCTGCGGCGTACGCGCTGCTGCGGTCAGGTGACTACGGCGGCCCGGCGTTCAACGGTCCGGTCTTCACCGACGACCTGTCCAGCATGCAGGCCATCAGCGACCGGTTCGGCGTCGCCGAGGCGGCGCTGCGCGGGCTGCAGGCTGGCGCGGACACGGCGCTGTGGGTGACCACCGATGAGGTGCCTGCGGTGCTGGACCGGCTGGAGAAGGCGGTGGCAGCCGGGGAGCTGACTATGCCGCGGGTCGACGCGTCGGTGCTTCGGATGGCCGCGGTTAAGGGCCCGAATCCGCACTGCGGCCGATGATTGATCACCTATTGCTTACCCTGGAGTAATGGCCGGAGGCACCAAGCGTTTGCCGCGCGCCGTGCGCGAACAGCAGATGCTCGACGCCGCGGTGCAGATGTTCTCTGTCAACGGCTATCACGAGACGTCGATGGACGCGATCGCCGCCGAGGCGGAGATCTCCAAACCCATGCTGTACCTGTATTACGGCTCGAAAGAGGAGCTGTTCGGTGCGTGTCTGGACCGCGAGCTGACGCGATTCGTCGACGACGTGCGTAACAAGATCGACTTCTCGCAGAGCCCAAAGGACTTGCTGCGCAACGCTGTTCTCGCGTTCCTGAACTACATCGACGCGAACCGGGCGTCATGGATGGTGCTGTACACCCAGGCCACCAGCTCGCAGGCGTTCGCGCACACCGTGCGTGAAGGACGCGAGCGGATCATCGACCTGGTCGGCAGGCTGCTGCGGTCGGGCACTCGGCATCCCGAGCCGGACACCGACTTCGACATGATGGCTGTCGCTTTGGTGGGTGCGGGCGAGGCCGTCGCGACCCGGGTCAGCACCGGTGATGCCGACGTCGACGAGGCGGCGGCGTTGATGATCAACCTGTTCTGGCGGGGACTGAAGGGCACGCCGTCGGATCAGCCCGCGCACCCCGCGGCCGCCGGCTAGGTCCACGCTTCCGCGCACGTTTGCAGTCCCCTTCCCGCATCCTGACTCAGAAGAGTTTCGAAGCACGGGCATCGCCTGGAAGAGGTGGACTGAATTGACCGAAACGACCGCTCAGCGCCAGACGATGTCTCGCGCTCTGGTGTGGCGGAGTCTGGGCATGTTGAGGGCGGTTCGTGGCCTCGTCGTGGTCTCGTTTCTCCTCGGTGTGATTGCGTCGGCCTTGCCGTACATTTCGGCTGCTGCCTTTGGGCCCATGATGCAAGTCGTCGCCGACGCCGGTACGCACGGAACCCTAAGCAGGGTTTGGGATTTGCAGGGGCCGGTTCTTGCCACTGATGACGATCTGATTGGTTCGTTGGCCGGTCCGGTCGTTCCATTCGCGGTGCTCCTGGCGGCGTGGGCGATCTCGCTGCTGCTGACTCAGCTGATGTACTTCGTCAACGCCTGGGTCGGCGCAAAGGTCGACCGGATGTTGGTAACGGACATTCGCCAGCGGGTGCATGACCACCTCCAAACCCTGTCGCTGGACTTCTTCACCGCGTCGCGCAGTGGCGCACTGATGCAGCGTGTGCTGGTCGAATCGGGGGGTGTGCAAAGGCTTCTGACCGACTGCCTGATGCCGCCGCTGATCGACGCAGTCGTGCTGATCGCGGCGATCTGCTACCTGCTGGCCATATCGTGGCAGATGACGATCGCCGCGCTGATACTCACACCGCTGGCCTTGATCTCACTGCGGTTCGCGGGTCGTCACGTCCAGGCGGCGACGCGACGGTTGCTGAATGCGGACCGCGCGATGGCCGCTGAGCTCGGGGAGACGGTGAGCGGGATCTCCGAGATCCAGATGTTCAACGCCCAGTCCATGCGTAGCAGACGATTTCACGAGGTGTCGGAGGAGGCCGCGAAGAGTGACGCGTCGATTGTCGTCTGGATGCAGGGCACGGTTAACGGGTCTCAGGTGTTCGTCGCAGTCAGTACGGTCGTGGTGTTACTGGTAGGCATCGGGTTCAGCGCAAGCTTTGGTCTGACGTTCGCCGGTCTGATGGTGTTCACCGGGATGGTCCCGACGATGTTCGGAGCGGCGCAACGGGTTTTGGGCGCATACACCACGTACCATGCGGTGGCCCCGAACGTGGCGTCGACCTATGAGTTGCTCGACACCCGTCCGACGGTCCAGGATCGCTCGGGCGCAGTCGCACTCGGCGACGTTCATGGCCATGTCGTGTTCGAGAACGTGGTCTTCGGGTACGCGCCGGAGCAGAATGTTCTTGACGGGCTGTCGTTCGCGATCAGAGAGGGCGAGACGGTCGCTCTGGTGGGGGGCATCGGATCGGGCAAGTCCACGGTGCTCAACCTCGTACTGCGCTTTCTCGACCCGAAGCAGGGCCGGATTCTGCTCGACGGCCACGATATCGCCGGAGTCACCATGGCCTCGCTGCGCGACCAGGTGTCCAAACTCGCCCAGTTCCCGTTCTTCGTCAAGGACACGATCCGTGAGAACATTCGCCTGGCCAAACAGGGCGCCAGCGACTCCGACATCGAGACGGCGTGCCAAGAGGCCCATGTACATTCGGTCATCACTGACCCGTCGAAGATGCACAACGGCTACGAGACGGTGGTGGACGTACAGGTGCCGTCGGGTGGTCAGAAGCGATTGCTCGCGGTGGCGCGCGGACTGTTGCGCAAGCCCGAGGTCTTGCTGCTCGACGAGCCGACCGAGAACCTCGATGCCGACCAGCGGGCAAGGCTGACCGGCGTGATCCGCGGTTATGCACAAGATCGCACGTGCATCGTCATCAGTCATGACATGGACTTCATTGCCGCCGTCGCGGATCGAATACTCGTCCTCGAGCACGGACGCATCGCACAGGTGGGCGACCACCGCACGCTGATGGCCGAAGGCGGTCTCTACAAACGACTGTACGAGGCGCAGAACGTCGACCCCAACCTGGTTTATCCGAACCCGACGGACAAAGACGCGCAGGCGGTGGCCCCCAACTAGGCTCGTCCCGCGATGAACGTCATCACGATGGGCGCCCACATCCTCCACGTGCTCGTCGGTCCTGTCACCGACATTCCGCCGGGCCAGGAAACCGTAAACCCGATGTGCCGACATCGATGTCGGTTTTGCCGACAAGGCCCAACGGCGAGCGGCCCAGCTTGCATGTGCCGGGCGCCAACCTCGTATACACGGTGGACGACGTCGACTCGGCGTAGCGGTGCTTTTGCGTTCCCCAGCTGACACCTGGACCCAGCTCGCGAGTGGTTAGAGCGTCGTCACCGACCCGGTGAGGTGCGGGTCGCCCTTCGTCAGATTGCGCAGCGTGAGCTGCCATCCGTCGGAGATGCGGTCGACGTAAAGACCCGCGCGCGCGGGCAGTACCACCGGCTTGGCGAACCGCACCGAATACTTGACGGCGTCCGTCAGCTGACCCTCGATGTTCGCCAGAACCGCTGCTGCGGTGAACATTCCATGCGCGATAACGGTCGGGAAACCGAACAGCTTCGCAGCGATCGGATTGGTGTGGATCGGATTGTGGTCCCCGCCGACCGATGCGTAGTGGCGGATCTGGCCCGGCGTGATGCGCAGCACCGCATTCGGCGGTCCCGGCTTCGGCTGCTTCTGCGGCGGCTTCGGCTCGTCGGACAGGCTGGTCCTCTGCTGATGCAGAAACGTCGTCACCTGATGCCATGCGTTTTCGTTGCCGACGTTGACGTTGGTGACGATGTCGACCAACAGCCCGCGGCGGTGCTCGCGCAGGTTTGCGGCGTGCACCTGCGCCGACACGGTATCGGTCACCAAGATCGGCCGGTGCTGGGTGATGTGGTTTTCGATGTGCACCGAACCCATTGCGGCGAACGGAAAGTCGAAGCCCGTCACGAGTGACATCACCGTCGGGAACGTCAACGCGAACGGATAGGTCAGCGGGACCGCATCGCCGAACCGCAACCCCGTCACGTTGGCGTACGCCGCCACGTTCGCAGGGTCGATGGTCAGCTCGTCGACGGTGAGCGTGCGGTCGGGCAGCGTATCGCCGCGCGGCACGAACGGTAGCGCTCCGGCTGCCGCGCGCACCAAGTTCATCAAGCCGGACGGCTGCGTCATGGTGCTCAGCCTAGGCGCCCAACATGGCCTGGCCGCACACCCGGACGGTGTTCCCGGTCACGGCGTTCGACGCTGGGCTCGCGAAATAGGCGATGGTTTCGGCGACGTCGACGGGCTGGCCACCCTGATACAGCGAGTTGAGCCGTCGACCCACCTCTCGGGTCGCCAGTGGAATCGCCTCGGTCATCTTGGTCTCGATGAACCCCGGTGCGACAGCGTTGACCGTGATGTCCTTGTCGGCGTAGGTGGCCGACAACGCGTCCGTCAGCCCGATCATTCCGGCCTTGGTGGCCGCGTAGTTGGTCTGCCCGCGGTTACCCGCGATGCCGGCCATAGACGAGAGCCCGATGACCCGGCCGCCTTCGCCGATGGCGCCGTTGTCCACCAGGCCCTCCGTAAGCCGAAGCGGCGCAAGCAGATTGACGGCGACGACGGAATCCCACCGCGCCTCGTCCATGTTGGCCAGCAGCTTGTCGCGGGTGATGCCGGCGTTGTTGACGAGGATGTCGGCGCGTCCGTCGTGTACCTCGCGCAGATGTTCGGTGATCTTGTCGACGGCATCCTCGGCGGTGACGTCCAGCGTCAGCGCGGTCCCGCCCACCTTGGTCGCGGTGACTCCCAGCGCCGACGAGCCACCCGCTGGATCTTCTATGTCGATGCAGACGACTGTTGCGCCGTCGCGGGCGAACACCTCGGCGATGGTCGCGCCGATACCCCGCGCCGCGCCGGTTACGATCGCGACCTTGCCGTGCAGCGGCTTGTCCCAGTCGGCGGGCGGCGCCGAGTCAGCGGCACCGACGCGGAACACCTGCCCGTCGACGTAGGCCGACTTGCCGGACAGGATGAACCGCACCGTCGACTCCAGCCCGGTCGCCGCCGGCTTGGCAGCGGGGGAAAGGTGCACCAGATTCACCGTGGCGCCGCGGCGCATTTCCTTACCGAGTGAGCGGGTGAACCCCTCGAGCGCCCGCTGTGCGATCCGTTCGTGCGCGCTGCCGATCTCCTCGGGCGTCGTGCCGACCACGACGATGCGTCCCGACGGTCCGAGGTTGCGCAGCAGCGGGGTGAAGAACTTGTAGAGGTTCTTCAGCCCTGCCGGTTCAGTGATACCGGTGGCGTCGAAGACCAGCCCGCCGAACGAGTCGGCCCAGCGGCCGCCGAGGTTATTCGACACGACGTCGTAGTCCTCTGCCAGCGCGGTGCGCAGCGGCTCGACGACGCGGCCCTCACCGCCGATGAGCAGCGTGCCCGCCAGCGGCGGATCGCCGGGCTGGTAGCGGCGCAGCGTCTCGGGCTGCGGGATGCCGAGCTGCTTGGCGAGGAACGACCCGGGCGCCGAGTGGACGATTTGGGTGTACAGATCGGTAGCCATGGGTAGGAACTTACTCCAGAGTAAGAACGGTGGGTACTATGGCCCTAGAGAACCCAACAATGGAGGCAGGCAAACGTGGCCAACAGCAATAGCAGCCGACGGGTCGCCATCCTCGGCGGCAACAGGATTCCGTTCGCACGGTCGGATGGCGCCTACGCCAACGCCTCCAATCAGGACATGTTCACCGCCGCGCTGGGCGGCCTGGTCGACCGGTTCAACCTCGACGGCGAGAAGCTCGGCGCGGTGATCGGCGGAGCAGTGCTCAAGCACAGCCGCGACTTCAACCTGATGCGTGAATGCGTCCTTGGCAGCTCGCTGTCGTCGTATACGCCGGCGTTCGACATCCAGCAGGCGTGCGGCACGGGGCTGCAGGCGGCCATTGCGGCTGCCGATGGAGTCGCCGCCGGGCGTTATGACGTGGCCGCCGCGGGCGGCGTGGACACCGCCTCGGACGCGCCGATCGCCTTCGGCGACGACCTGCGCCGCGTGCTGCTCGGGCTGCGCCGGTCGAAGTCCAACGTCGACCGGCTCAAACTGGTGGGGAAGCTGCCGGCGTCGCTCGGCGTGGAGATTCCCGTCAACAGCGAGCCGCGTACCGGGCTGTCGATGGGCGAGCACCAGGCGATCACCGCCAAGCAGATGGGCATCAAGCGCGTCGATCAGGACGAGCTGGCCGCGGCCAGCCACCGCAACATGGCCGCCGCTTACGACCGCGGCTTCTTCGACGACCTCGTCACCCCATTCCTCGGGTTGTATCGCGATAACAACCTGCGCCCCGACTCGTCGTCCGAGAAGCTGGCGGCTCTGAAGCCGGTGTTCGGGGTGAAGGCCGGTGACGCGACCATGACGGCGGGCAACTCGACGCCACTGACCGACGGTGCCTCGGTGTCACTGTTTGCGACTCCCGAGTGGGCGGCGGCGCACGGCATCGAACTGCTCGCGTACTACGTCGACGCCGAGACGGCCGCGGTCGACTACGTCAACGGCAAAGACGGTCTGCTGATGGCGCCGACCTATGCGGTGCCGCGGCTGCTGGCCCGAAACGGCCTGCGCCTGCAGGACTTCGACTTCTACGAGATTCACGAGGCGTTCGCATCGGTTGTCCTCGCCCACCTGCAGGCCTGGGAGTCCGAGGAGTACTGCAAGGAGCGGCTCGGCCTGGACAGCGCACTCGGCTCGGTCGACCGGTCCAAGCTCAACGTCAACGGCTCGTCGCTCGCCGCCGGCCACCCGTTCGCCGCGACCGGCGGACGGATCGTCGCGCAGCTGGCCAAGCAGCTGGCCGAGAAGAAGAAGGAGACCGGCCAGCCCGTCCGCGGGCTGATTTCGATCTGCGCAGCGGGTGGTCAGGGCGTCGCGGCGATCTTGGAGGCGTGAGCCGACATCCGACTCCGTCGGCGTGAGCCGACATCCGACTCCGTCGGCGTGAGCCAAAATTCTTTTCTGCAGGGTTGTAACGGGCCCGCAGGGATAGTCGATAGACCTGTTAGCTCCGTGTTGCCGTCTGACCCCCCGACCCGACGGCAACACGGGGCTCTTATTTTCCGCTGCCGGGTGCTTCGATGGTGAGCATGCGGATCAGCCTCAGCCTCGTCGGATTACTCAGCGACACCGCCGGAAAGTCGCCGGTCGACGCCACCGTGAAGAACCTCGCTGCGCTGCGCGACGAGGGCTTCCGGAGAGTCTGGATGACCCAGATGCCCTGGGACTCCGACCTCATGACGATCCTCGCCGCCGCCTTTCACGAGGTCGGCGCCATCGAGATCGGCTCCGGCGTGGTGCCGATTCAGGTCCAGCATCCGACGCAGTTGGCGCAGAGGGCGCTGACGCTCAATGCGATCGCAGGCGGCCGGTTCACCCTCGGCATTGGGATGAGCCATCGGATGGTCACCGAACAAATGTGGGGCATCTCGTACGAGAAACCGCTACGCCGGATGCGCGAGTACCTCGACGGGCTGCTGCCGCTGCTGGCCGGGCAGGCCGCCGACGCGGTCGGGGAGACGGTGACTACGCGCGGGTCGCTGCAGATTCCGGGTGCGCCGACGCCTGATGTGTACATCGCCGCGCTCGGCCCACAGATGCTGCGCTTGGCGGGGCGGCGCACGGCGGGAACGCTGACATGGATGACCGGACCCAAGACGCTCGCCGAACACGTCAGCCCGACGCTGCGCGAAGCCGCCGCCGAGGCGGGCCGGCCGGAGACCGCGGTGCGGGTCGCTGCCTCGCTGCCGGTGAGCGTCACCGATGACGTCGCCGCGGCGCGGGCCAGGGCTGCGGAGGAGTTCGCGATCTACGGTCGGCTGCCGTCGTACCGCGCGATGCTGGACCGCGAGGGGTTCTCGGGACCGGAGGACGCCGCGATCATCGGCGACGAGAACACGGTCTCTGACCGCCTCGACGAACTGCCCGCGGCGGGTGTCGACGAGTTCGCCGCCGTCACCTTCGACCCCTCGCCTGAGGGGCGTGCGCGTACCCGCGCGCTGCTGCGAACTAAGGACGAATAACCCCTAGATTTTCTCTGGTGTGACCGCACTCACAGGCGTACGATCGAGCGCACGACGGGTTCGGGAGTGACTGATCCAAAGTGCCGGCAAGAGGTGAAAGCCGGACGCGCGAGATTAATGAGACGCACTCAGATGTCCTCCCGAACCCGCCCTTTTTGTGTGCATGAGCGGTGTGTCTAGCCCGCCACTGATGCGCCGGACACCACGTCGCGGTCGTCTACATCCGCATGCCGCCGACATTCACCGATGAAGGCTTGGTGGCGGCGGTGCCGCTGCGCCGCTCTCATCCCGACGTCGGCGTGCTGGTTTTGTCGCAATGGGTCGAGACGCGTTACGCCACGAAACTATTGGCGGGAAATCCAGAGGGTGTGTGCTATCTGCTCAAGGATCGGGTCACCGGAATCGCCGAGTTCGACGGCGCCGTGCGCCGCCTCGCATCGGGGGGCACCGCACTCTACCCGGAGGTGGTGCGTCAGCTGATCGGCGGCAGGCACCAGGCCACCGTTCTGGACCGATTGACTCCACGCGAATGCGAGGTGCTGGAGCTGATCGCCGAAGGGCGTTCCAATAGTGCGCTGGCGCAGCACCTTTCGATCGCTGAGCGGGCCGTCGAGAAGCACGTCTCGGCCATCTTCAGCAAGCT
>Ga0207688_10001181_pt1 | contig 13474 bp, 13 predicted proteins | sample KBSMiscanthusM4_FD_184296 | JGI IMG/M metagenome (GOLD analysis project Ga0207688, IMG submission 184296) | Miscanthus rhizosphere microbial communities from Kellogg Biological Station, Michigan, USA - M4 (SPAdes) (version 2) | ecosystem: Host-associated > Plants > Roots > Rhizosphere ...
GGCGGGCCAAGCGGCGGAGCGACGCTCGACAGCGGCGTCGGCTTCCTCGCTCGGCTTTCGCGGGCGACGCGACCCCGGATGGCCCGGCGTCTCCTCGCCGCCGCGGACGCGGAGCGAGAGCGCATCGAGCATGACCTCCACGACGGCGTGCAGCAACAGTTGACAGGGCTGCGAATCCGGCTCGCCCTCGCCGCCGAACGCTTTCATGACCGCGGTGATACCGAGGCGAGCGCCGCCTTGGAGGGGTTCGGCGACGACGTCGAGAACGCCATCAACGACGTGCGTGACCTCGCGCACGGCATCTACCCCGCACTGCTGACCTCGAACGGCCTGTGCGCGGCGTTGACCTCCGCCGCCGGGCGCGCAGCCCCCGGAGTCACCGTGCACGGTCACAATCTCCGACGCTGCCGACCGGAGGTCGAGACCGCGGTCTACTTCTCCTGCCTGGCCGCTCTGGACAACGCGGCCAAGCACGCGGGAGCACGGCAGGTCTCGATCCGCCTGACCGACACGGGGGACGCGCTGCGCTTCACGGTTCGCGACTCGGGCGCAGGCTTTGACCCCGGCCGGACGCGCGCCGGTAGCGGAATCGCACACATGCGCGACCGCCTCGCCGCAATCGGCGGCACGCTCACCGTCGATTCCGCGCCCGCACAAGGAACGCGAGTATCGGGCCACGTACCGGACCCCTGGCTGGACCCGGGTCCCGGCTGACAGGCAAGCAGGCCGGCGGCGTTCGGACACTTTGATGCCGCGAAGAACGCGTCCGTCGTTGTCGCTCCCGCAGGCAACGCGCGTCGTCACGATCGGTCGCCTCGCGGACCGGCGCGGTGAGGTCATAGCCCATCACGAAGTTGATGTGGGCCTCGCGCAGCTCGTCGGTGAACTGGTGGGTGGCGCCGGCGCTGTCGGTGCGCACGACGCCGGCCGCGTCGGCCTGCCCGAGCTGCTCGAGCGCCAGATCGAGCACCCGCAGATGGTCTGAGGCGGTGTTGGCGCCGGCGTTGCCCGGGCGCAGCACGCCGGCCAGCGCCTCGCGCGTCTCGTCGAGGTAGGCCAGCAGCGGGTCAAACCCGAAGCCACCCTTAAGTGACCGGCCGCGTTCCTTCTGGAGCACTCAGCTGACTTCTGGGCGGCGGTTCTCAGGCCTCTGGGATTTCGAAGGCGAAGGCCTCCAGCGTGACCGCGTCGGGCTCGGGACCGCCGCGACGGCCGGTGTCCAGGCCGTCGATCGTTGCCATCTCGTCGGTGGATAGCTCGAAGTCGAAGACGTCGATGTTCTCTGCGATGCGGCTGGCCTTGGTGGACTTCGGAATGACCGAGCGGCCGTGCTGCAGACCCCAACGCAGCATCGCTTGGGCCGGGGTCTTGCCGTGGGCCTTGGCGATGTCTGCGATGACCGGGTCGTCGAGCGTGCTGTGGTGGCTGCCCTCGCGGTAGAAGGTGATGCCGCCGATCGGTGACCACGCTTGGGTGAGGATGTCGTGCTCGGCGTGGAAGTGCTGCACGTCTCGCTGCTGAAAGTAGGGGTGAAGCTCGATCTGGTTGACCCCGGGCGCGATCGTGGCGTGCTCGAGGAGCGTGGTGAGGTGCTCGACCGTGAAGTTGCTGACGCCGATCGCACGGACCTTGCCGTCCGCGAGCAGCGTCTCCAGGGCGCGGTAGGCCTCCAGGGTCCGGTCAAAGGCCGACGGCAGCGGCTGGTGCAGGATCAGCAGGTCGATCTGCTCGACGCCGAGCTTGCGGGCGCTCTTCTGGAAGCCGTGCAGTGTCTCGTCGTATCCGTAGTCGCTGATCCAGATCTTGGTCTCCAGGACGATCTCTGAGCGGTCCTGCCCGGAGCTGTGGACCGCCTCGCCGACCTGGCGCTCGTTGCCGTAGGCGGCGGCGGTGTCGATGTGTCGGTACCCGGCGCCGAGTGCGGCGCGGACGGCCTCCCGGGTCTCGTCGGGTGGCGTCTGGAAGACGCCGAGGCCCAGCGCGGGGATCGTGACGCCGTTGTTCAGTTCCAGGGTCGGGGTGGTGGCTTGGGTCATCGTCGGTTCGTCATCTCGTGTGGGGTTGTCGCGGGTGTTCGCAATGCTCACGGTGTGTCCTATTTCGTGTTGGAGTCGTGCTCGGGGCTTCACTGTCACACCATTAGCGAAAGGTCGAGAGGCCCTTAGACCCTGAGCCAGATCAGTTCGCTGTGAAAGGTCCGGCCGTCCGCCGACGTTCGGTCGGAAGCAATGATGCTCAACCGTTCGCCCTCGACGGTGACACGTCGGATTTGGTCGTGGCCCTGCCAGTTCGGGAACAGCGAGACGTCGACGTGATGGGTGACGGTCCCGTTGCCGACATCGACACTGAACGGCCCGGCGTAGGCGATGAAGTGCCTGGCGATTCGTTCGTAGTCCTCGCCGGTTGCGCTTTGCGGGTCGCCGGCCGAGACCGGTGGCCGCGCTGAGGCCCCGAGCGTCGCCGACACGATGCCGGCGGGGTGGTAGCAGAGATAGCCTTCGGGGTTGGGGCCGAACTCGTCGCGGCGCTCACCATCGTCGAAGACCTCGACGGCGCTCGCAAGACGCCAGGCGCCGAGGAGGTCATCGGCGCGGGTGAAGCTCATGATCGGGCCTCCGGCGTGTGCTGCGCCGTCTTCAGCAGGTAGGTGTGCTCGCCCTCGAGGACCAACTGGCCGTTCTGGTTGTGGATCGTTGCCCGGGTCGTCACCTGACCGGCGTCGCCGTGCGCGGTCAGGTCGACGATCTCCAGTTGCGGGTAGAGCGTGTCCCCGGCGTGGATCTCGGCGAGGAATCTGCACGAGACGCTGGTGAAGGCGATGAAGACGTCGCCGATGTACTGCGGGAACAGGGTCGCGCCGGGCGCGGTGAATGCCAGCACCTGCAGGCCGTGAACGACCGGCGCGGTGTGCCCACGGCTGCGCGCGTATTCGACGTTGTAGTGAATCGGGTGATTGTCGGCGGAGACCGCTTGGAAGGCCGTGGCGTGGGCGTCGGTGAGGGTCCGGCTGGGCGCCCGGAAGACGTCGCCGACCTTGAGATCCTCGAACGTCCGAGGTTCGACGACCGTGAACGTCGCCGGATTGAACTGCTCCAGACCGGCGGCGGTTGACTGAGGCATAATCGGTAATCCTTACGTCGGAGCGTGTGTGGAGCGGATCGTGGACGCTTCCCGCGATTGAGACGGCGAATTGCCGCTGTTGAACCGTGGGTCATGCGCACGCTGCCGCAAAGACGTCGACGCTTCTGTCGCTATCGCCCCGCGCTATATCGGCGGCGCATCGATCCCGGTGCCTGGCCGGCGAGATAGGGCTCGGCGTGGTAGATCACAAGCGTCAACACCCAGGTCGCCGGATGACCGATGACGCGAGCCAAGCGCAAACTCCAAGAACATCCGGATGACGACACTTCCGGGACTGACCGTCAGCACCGGGCGTTGGCGATGAGTTCGCTCGAGGCCTCCCACAGACGCTCGGCGTTGTCTTTGTCGATGGCGTAGCGGGCTAGGCCGGTGCTCAGCTGGATGAGACCGCGACGATGCGTGCGCCGTGGGCGTCTGCAAGCGCGTCGTGGGGTCCTGTCGCCAGCGCGAAGTGGCCGAGGTGGTTGGGTGCGAACTGCAGCTCCCACCCGTGCGGGGTGTCCGCTCGCGGCGACCTCATCACCCCGGCGTTGTTGATCAGGATGTGCGGCGGCCCCTCCCACTCCGCCACGAACTTGTCGTGGGAGCTCAGATCGGTGAGATCGAGCGCTGCGACGTGTACGCCGTCGTTATCGGTCGAGGCGGTGATGTCGGCGACCACGTTGCCGCCAGCCTCAAGGCTGCGCACCGCGAGGGTCACGTCGGCGCCGGCAGACGCGAGAACGCGGGCCGTCTCGACGCCGATACGCGAGGACGCGGCGGTCACGATCGTGCGTTTGCCGCTGAGGTTGATGCCGGCGATGACTTGGTCGGCGGTGGACTGAAATCCGAATGGGTGGTGATCAAGGTGGACTCCTTGGAGGCGTTGGAACGGGATCGCCGAGAGCAACGATCCACCGCGGCTGTGCATGAGGTCGGAGGCGCCGTAACGCTCGCGCACCCTGCGGCGCAGTCCTGCTGCCGCAAAGACGTCGACGCGTCTCCTGTCATCGACCGGCGCATATCGGCGGCGCAACGATCCTGGCGGCCTGGGAGACGTAGGTGGTCAAGCTGGTCGACGCCGCCGCCCTTGAGGTATCAGGTCGCTTCAGACGGGAGTGCGGGACCCTGCGTCAGCCGCTTTCGGCCGGGGGTCGTCGGACGGGCACCCCGCGCCCTCCGTCGACTCGAGTACCTGAGCCGCCGGACTCTGCCCGGTGATCCGGCTGACGAGGCGCTGCACGTGCGGGGCGACCAGTACCGCTGTGGGCACCGCGACGATCACGGCGACGGCGAAAGTAGTGAGCCATGCCAGCACCAGCCCAGGTGTGAATCCGAGCCTGACAAGCGTCTCGACCAGCGACACCGCGAACGATATGGCGATGGCCATGATCGCGGGGACCAGCACGGATGCGTACGTGGGGTCAGCACGCCGGGACGTCGCCTTGGACTGTCGCGCCTGTTCTGGGTTGGAGATCTTCGTTGTCTGCCGCTGCCAACATGCTGAGGTTTTCGCGGGCTTCTTCACTGCGTTGATTCCTCCCCGTGGCGACCGGCCGGCGGATGGGTTCTTATCCAGTCTCGGCGGCACTGACGCCGCCGCAAGAAGGCGATGGTAGTAGCGCTATAACCGGCTCTAATACAGACGCATTTGATCCCCAGTCGCCGAACGGGCACCGATTACGTAGACCCTGGCTGCGAGTGATGGTTCCCGGGTCATACGCCCCGTCGCGGGACGTCGACAGGGTGCGTCGGCCCGGGGCGGGACGCTCGATGGTTGGGAGAGGCACGATCTCGGCAGCGCCGTTGGCCGGCTGATGAACAGCAAGCGCGCCGAGTAACAGTTTGGGCGAACTGTGATCTAGTGGGGTGACGACCTGTCGGTCAACACGTCATCGGGTGCTGTCGGCCAGGACGCGCCCGAGTTGGTTGCGCGAGGTGATGTCGAGCTTGCTGAACACCTTCCGCAGGTGGTAGGCGACCGTGTGCTGGCTGATGAACAGTCGCTCGCCGATCTGCGCGTTCGAGAGGCCGTCGCGGGCGAGGCGCGCCACCTGGAGTTCCTGCGTCGTCAAATCGTCGCGAATTTCGATGCGGCGTTTGCGGACGCGCTCGCCGGTGGCGAGCAGCTCGCGCTCGGCGCGCGCAGCGAACGCGTCGGTGCCCATGCTTGTGAACATTTCGAGCGCGATGCGGAGGTGGTCGCGCGCCTCGATGCGGCGCCTCTCACGCCGCAGCCACTCGCCGTAGAGCAGGTGGGTCCGCGCGACTTGTACGCGAACGCGGGTGCGGCGCAACCGATGGAGCGCTTCTTGGTAGAGGCGCTCGGCGTCTTGGCCGTCGCTGAGCAGCGCGCGCGACCGGGCCTCGATCCCGAGCGCCCAATCGGTGCCGCTGTGCTTCGTGGTGAGGGTGAGCTGCTGGAGTGCGCGTTCTGCGATCTGGTGCTCTCCGGCTCGAGTGGCGGCCTCAACGAGCTCGGGGATTGCCCGCTGAGAGCCCAGCTCGGAATACGGTGCGAGTTCGATGGCATCGCGCACGGCGGCGGAGGCCTCCTCGTAGCGGCCGAGACCGTTGTAAAGGACCGCGGTCGCGTGCCCGGCGAACGCCTGCGCGAAGCCCTCCTCTCGCGCGATTGCGTCCCGGGTGAAATCCTCGGCCAAGGCCGACAGCTCTGGCTCGCGACCGCGTAGCGCGGCGAGCATGATCTCGATGTAGCGGTAGGCGGGGCTGCCGATTGCCGTGGCCGTCGCCCGGATCTCATCGAGCAGTTCCTCTGCAGCGGACAACTCGCCGCAGACGACGTGGATGAAGCTGAGCGTGCTGAGCAACGCTGGCGTGGACGTCAGGGCACCGGCATCGCGGGCGCGCTGGAGTTCTCGGGTGGCGAGCAGCCTCCAGCTCTCCTCGTCCCACAGGTCGGACGCGGCGCGGACGGCGAGCGACAGCCAGTGCGACTCGTGCGGTGCCAGGACGACCTCCTCGCGAAAGACGCTCAGCGCCGCCCTGAGCATCGGCGCGGCGGCCGCCAGCCCATCGACGGCCAGCGTCGCCATCCCCCGAAGGAGAAGATCACTTGGCCGCGGCGGTCCGCTCGGGACGGGGCCGTCCAACGCTGCTCGGCTCACCTCGACCGTGTCCGTGCGGCGCGCGAACCGGCCGGCGAACCGAGCCGCTTCGAGCGCTTCGAGGTAGGTCGCACGGGCGAGATCGGCGTCGAGCGCTTCGAGCGCGCGAGCGGCCTGCAGCAGCAGCGCGGGCGTGTCGCCACCGCGCCTCGATGCGAAAGCGATCCGCGCGCGGAGCAGATGAACACGGGCGCGTTCGAGGTCGCCGAGGTCGCCCGCGTCGGCGATATCCAGAAGCGCGAGTGCGTCGTCGAGGGCGCCGGCCTCGTACTTTGTCTGCCCCGCCGCCAGCGCACGCGTCGCCTGGCGGCGGGGCTCCGGTGTCAATGCGGCGGCGCGTTCCCGGAACGCGGCCGCGGCGGCCAACCCGCCCCGCGCCTGGGCCCGGCCCGCTGCGCACTCGAGCTCGGCGGCGACCTGCTCGTCGCGGCCAGTCGCCGCCTCCGCGAGGTGCCAGGCGCGTCGATCAGGATCGATCCGCGCGTCGGTCGCCTCGGCCAACGCTCGGTGAACCCAGCGACGCTCGTCCGGCGGCGCGGCCTGATACACGGCCGAGCGCACGAGGGGATGGCGGAAGCGGACGCTGTTGTGGACCTCGATCAGCCCGGCCGATCGCGCCGGCTCAAGCGCAGCGCCAGTGAAACCAAGTCGTTCGCCCGCACGCCACAACAGCGCCGGATCGCCGGTCGGCTCCGCTGCCCCGGCCAGCAAGAGCGTCCGCGTGTCGTCTGGGAGTGCGTCCAGCCGCGCTCGGAAGTTCTCCTGCGTCTTGCCTTGAACCGAAAGCGCTCGCGGCAACCCGTAGCCGCCCGCCAGGTCCCCCGGCGACAGCCCATGCGGCAGCTCCAACAACGCCAACGGGTTACCCCGCGACTCGCCTATAACCGCGTTGGCGACACGCTCATCCAGTCTTCCCCGAATCGCTGAGGCCAACAGCTCGCGCGCATCTGCATCCCGAAGTCCCTCCACCGTATGGTCGGGCAGGCCCGCGAATTCCTTGGCCACGTCCCGGGCCGCAAACAGCATCGCCACGGGATCCGCGAGCAGTCTGCGCGCCACAAATGCCAACGTCTGAGCGGAAGCGCGGTCCAGCCACTGCGCGTCGTCGATCACGCATAAGAGCGGTCGCTCCTCCGCCGCCTCGGACACGAGGCCGAGCACCGCCAGACCGACGAAGAACCGGTCCGGCACCGGGCCGTCGCTCAATCCGAAGGTGACCTCAAGGGCGTGGCGCTGCGGGGCAGGCAGAGCGTCAAGCCGATCGAGGAGCGGGGCACACAACTGATGAAGCGCCGCGAACGCGAGCTCCATCTCCGACTCCACCCCCATCGCACGCACGACCACCATGTCGCAGGCTGCGCCAGTCGCGTACTCGAGCAGCGCCGTCTTCCCAACCCCCGCCTCCCCGCGAATCACGAGGGTCCCGCTATTCCCCGAACGCGCCGCGTCGAGCAGTCGGTCGAGCGCCGCGCGCTCGTAGTCCCGCCCGCGCAATGTCACCTCGCCGATGGCCGATCGACCGCGAGCCATGAGGAGATCTCGTTGTCCGGTACCTCGTCCGTAGTGTGCCGGACTGCGAGGCATTGCACCGCGTCGCCGAGCATCGAGCTGGGGTCCGCGAACTGGTGATGGGAGCCGGTCGTCGTGTTGCATCGTCGGCGAGGGCGCGTCGCCGCCCGCCGGCGAAACATAGCACACGATTAGATCGCGTCAAATGTAATTGCGGGCATGCTATGTTGCCGGTTCTGACGGCCAACGATCAAATCCCGATCGAGGACTACATCTGTCTGGCGCTCTACCGGGCGTCTCGCGCCGTGACCGGCTTGTATCGGGGGCTCCTGGCCGATCTCGGCCTCACCTATCCGCAGTACCTGGTGATGCGGCTGTTGTGGCAGCGCCGGACGCTGGCCGTCGGGGAAATCGGCGATGCGCTCGGGCTCGATTACGGAACTCTGTCTCCACTGCTCAAGCGCCTCGAGACCGCCGGGCTGATCGAACGGCGTCGCCGGAGCGACGACGAGCGCTCCGTCGACATTGCGCTGACCCCTGACGGACGAGCGCTCGAGGCCCGCAGCCTCGACATCCCGACGAAGCTCTCCTGCGCGCTCGGTCTCGACGACGACGAGGTGCTCGCCCTCAGACACGCGCTCACACAGCTGACCGAGTCCGTCGAGACCCAAGCAGCCGGCTGAGCATCCGGGCCATCCGCCCGCAGCGGGTCCACGGTCAGGGTACGAGCGACGGAGATCGCCGAAACGCCATTCGGCTTCAGCGACAGGCGTCGTGCTCGAGCGCGTGCAGCGGCCCCTGAAGGAACCGGCGTTCCACGCCGCGCCATCGGCGATCGGCGTGGAACCCTGATGATGCGATCAGGCGGTGACGGTCCGCTCGGCCGTGGCGCTGCGAGCAATGCTCTCCGCGAACAGCGGGGTCTCGCGCCGGTTGTGGTCAGACGACGCCGCTTGGCGCGCTGCGGCGGCTTCCTCGAAGCTCTGGCCGTGCGCGGCGATGAACTCCATGAACCCGTCGGTCGCGTATGCCGTGACGGTGTTGCTGTAGCGGCTGCTGGACTCGTTGATCGGTTCCACGCGTAGCTCCCAGACGACCCGGGTCTGCGTGCGGCCGCCGCTGAACGGAAAGACATCGGAGGTCGACACCATCTTGCAGTACCTGGCCTCGTAGACCTCGGCGACGTACTGCTGGATCACGAGGGAGGCGCCGATGGTCTCGACGTTGATCGACATCGGCTGCCCGTCGTCGGTGTGCGTGTAGCCGCACGCTATGTGGTCCGGCGGGCAACAGCGCTCGTAGTCTTCGTTGCCAAGGTGGAACAGCCAGTCGGCGATGTTCACCCGATCGGCCGGCACGTCGATCACGTGCTCGAAGCTGGACCGGGAGAGGACACGGGTGGTGTCAGGCATGGTGGGCTCCTTACTGGATGGCCGTCGCGATAGCCGAACTTGGCTCTCTCAGGCGATCCCGCGAGAACGATGCACCGGGTTGCACATAAGCCCCGGTTAGAGCGATGGTCACGAGACCGAACCAGGGCGCACACCGCCCGATGGCCGCCTCAACGACGAGGACGCGACGCCTGCGGCTATGGCTGCCGCCGCGGGCGCGATGTCGTGTCGCGAAGCGAGCGCACCGTCCCAGAGCGGGTCACGACGTTGCCGTCGACGGTCACGGTGACCCGGCCCGCGCCGACGATCGCGCGGGATCGCGTCGGTGATGGTTCGGCGACGTCGTCGGCTGATACGTGCAGTCGGTTGTGGACCTCTGAGACCCCGGAACGGAAACGCGCGATGCGCTCGGCCCGGCCCGTTTACGAGGACAGGTCGACGAGCCCCGACGTCGCCCCCGAACGCCTGGACGGAGGTCGCGTCGGCGGGGATGTGCGGATCTCGTGGATGTCGCGGAGATCGCCGGGAAGTGCACGACGATGGAGATGTGTGCTGCGCGGCACCGGCCGCGCAGCGATGGCACCGCCGGGACGGAAGAGCCGGCCGGGATGGGCGTGAGCACCCTGCTCCGGGCGACAGCGCGGGGTAAGCGCCCGGCATCGATCAGGGCATCGACCGTTATCGGCGCGACGGCGGGCCGGCCCCACCTTCGGGGCGAAACCAACCAACGAAGGGAGGGCTCGATGCCCACCGATGTCACGATCGAGGACGGGATCCGGGAGTCGCTGGACCTCGATCCGCGGATCCCCGAGCCGGAGCAGGTCGCCATCGCCGTCGACGACGGCGCGGCCATCATGCGCGGCACCGTCGGCAGCTTCAGCCAGCGCCGCGCCGCGGTCAGCGACGCCCGCGAGATCGACGGCGTGTACCGCGTCGACGACCAGATCGACGTGCGGCTGATGGACGACGACCGCCGCGAGGACGCCGACATCCGCGGGGTGGCGCTCCAGATCCTGATGTGGGACACCCTCGTGCCCGCCGACGCCGTGGACGTCAAGGTGAGCGACGGCTGGGTGACCCTCAAGGGCCAGGTGAGCTACCAGTTCCAGAGCGACGCCGCCTACGACGACGTCGCCGTGCTGCTGGGCGTCTTCGGCGTCACCAATGAGATCAGGGTCGTCAACCCCTGACGGGTAGCCGTGTGACGGCGACTACCAGGTCGCCGTCACACGCGCGGCGCAGACTGTCAATCCTGGAGATGCGAGGGAGGGGTGCCGGACGTAGCTTGGCGACCGTTCGCGATGACCGGAGGCACCAACGTGTTCGCCGCACCCCACACCAGCCCACTTCTCGCCTGGCAGAGCCGGGCCCGAGCGCTCGAGCAGTGGCGCGAGGCGGCCACCCTCGTCGAGACCCGTTGGCGCGTCTTTCGCGAGGCCGAGCGCGAAAGCCGCGCCTGGGCGTTCGCGTCCTCTGTCGCGGCGCTGGATGCCGAAGAGGCGGCGGCGGCCGAGATGGCCGCGCAGTCGCGGGGCATGGCGGCCTGAGGCGCTCGACGTGGAACTCCGACACCTTCGCTATTTCGTCGCCATCGCTGAGGAGCGAAGCTTCACGCGCGCCGCCGAGCGTCTGTGGGTCGCTCAGCCCGGGCTCTCGACGCAGATCCGGCGGCTCGAAGCCGAGCTCGGCGTCCGGCTGTTCGAGCGCCACACGCGCGGCATCGACCTAACCCGCGCGGGAGAGCTGTTCCTGGACCGCGCGCGCGTCGCGCTGGCCGCGGTGGAGGCCGCCGGCGCGATCGGACGCGATCTCGAGGATGGCGTTGCCGGGAGCGTAAGGCTGGGGATCTCCAGCGAGGCCCGCTGGGGTCCCGCCTCCGCGCTGCTGCATCGCTTCAACCGCCAGTGGCCCGGCGTGGAGCTCACCGTCCTCGAGGCTTCGGGCGGAGCGCTGTGGCGAGACCTCCGCGAAGGGCGCCTCGACGCGATGGTGGCGCCTAGGGGCCATGGCTCGCCGGACCTCCAGGGGCTCGCCCTCGGCTTCGAGCCATGGGTGGCTCTCGTCGGCACCGGACATCCACTCGCGGGCATCGGTCCGATCGACGCTGAGGAGCTGAACGGCGTGCAGGTGGCCGCGCCGGGGCATCGTGACGGTGCCGTCTTCGACCGGGCGATCGCGGGCCTGCTCTCCGAGCTCGGGGTGGCCGCGGAGATGCGCGCCGGCGCACCGGCCCCGGCGGTGTATGCCGCGGTCGCCGGAAATGAGATCGTCGCGCTGACGACCTCGCCCGATCCACTGCCGGCGGGCGTAATCGCGCGGAGACTGGATCCCCCGCGGATGCTGACCTTCGAGCTCCTGATGCGCGACGAGACGCCCTCGCCCGCATTGGCGGAGCTCGTCGGTCTGGCGGCGGCGGTCGTCCCCGAGAGGCGCTCCTTCGCGGCGGTCGCATGAGCGTCGATCCCTCGTTCGAGCGCGCGGTGCTCGCCGAGCTCGCGCGGAGAGAGAAGCGCGTGCGCCTCAGCGAGAGTTCACACGGCGCTCGCGCGCTCGCCCACCGATTGCACCGGAGAAGCCCCGACGTGCTGGCCCATTTGCGCAGAGTCGCGACGGCCGTCCCGAGCCGGTTCCACGCGGTTGCTTGGCTGCACCACGCCGGCGAGACCGGCGTGACGCCGCGCTCCCTCAAGGCAGCCGGCTTGACGCCCGACGAAGTCGCCGCGATCGACCTGCTGACCACTGCCCGGACAGAGCGCTCATTGGTTCAGCGCGCACGCGAGCTCTCAAAGGCGCCCGGGCGAGCTGGTCGCCTTGCCCGCGTGGTCCTGCGCGCGGCGATCGAGGACCGGCTTCACTGCGCGCCCGGCGACCCCGACGCCTCGTCCGCCCTGCTCCTCCTGCCCGACCCACGACTTGCCATGGACAGCCGCTCGTGACGTCCCACGCCCCGCTGCTGTCCGCCGGCGAAGAGGGAGCGCTTGCCAGGCGGATCGAACGCGGCGATCTGCAGGCCAAGGAGAAGATGATCCAGAGCAACCTGGGGCTCGTGCACACGATCGCGGGGATGCACGCCGGCAGCAGCGTTCCGTTTGCGGATCTCGTGCAGGAGGGGACCGTCGGTCTCGTTCGAGCCGTCGAGCGCTTCGACCACCGCCGCGGCGTGAAATTCTCGACTTACGCGGTGTGGTGGATCCGGCGTTCGATCCTCGACGCGATCGGGGCGGCGACCGTGATCCGGATCCCTGAGAAGGCCACCCGCCACCTCGCCGCCGTTCGGCGCGCGGAGGCGGAGATCGCGCGGATCGGCCTGCGACACGCTTCGGATGCCGAGATCGCGGCTCGCGCCGACCTGGGCGAGGCGAGCGTCCGTTCGTTGCGTTCGGCGGCTCGGGTGACCGCGTCCCTGGACGAGCCCGTCGGACCGGGCGCGACGACCCTCGGAGACCTGGTCGCCGACGACCGCGCCGTCGACCCGTCGGACAGCCTGCTCGAGCGCGAGAGCCGTCACGAGGTCGGGGAGATGCTGAGGCTGCTGCCGGCGCGCCATCGAGAGGTGATCATTCGTCGCTACGGCTTCCATGGTGCCTCGGAGAGCCACGAGGAGATCGGCGACTCGCTCGGCGTGGGGCCGGCGCGGAGCCGTCAAATCGAGCGCGAGGCACTCAACCGCCTGCGTTCGATGACGAAGACCCTGACCCGCGCGGCCTAGGAGTGGTCTTCGACGCTTACGGCACGCCGACGTCGCGCCCGCTGGGCCGGCTGCTGGCCGACCTGTGCGGCCGCCACGCGGGGCGCTGCGGATCGCGTGGCGCCACCATCCGGGTACCGTCGCTCACCCGCGCACCCGCTGCCGACCCTCGCGGCGGAGGCGCATCGCGGCGATCAACGAGGCGACCGGCCGCGTAATCGCCGACCTGAGCTTGCCGGCCACGCACCGCGCGTTCGAAGACGCGCTGGTGTGGGCACGCGGCCTCGACGACGCCGACCGGGTGTGGGCGATCGAGGACTGCCGGCACGTGTCCGGGGCGCTGGAACGCTTCCTGCTCGCCCACGGCGAACCAGTGGTGCGGGTGCCGCCGAAGCTGTTGGCGGGCGCCCGGAACTCGGCCCGTGAGCGCGGCAACTCCGATCTCCTCGACGCGGTCGCGATCGCCCGCGCCGCGATCCGCGAAGGCCTCGACACGCTTCCGGTCGCGCAGCTCGCCGGGCCCGAGCTCGACGTCCGGCTGCTCGTCGATCACCGCGAGCGCCTGGTCGCGCAGCGCACCGCGCTGATCAACGATCTGCGCTGGCAGCTGCACGACCTGTGGCCCGAGGACGAGGTCC
>Ga0207688_10001185_pt1 | contig 13454 bp, 14 predicted proteins | sample KBSMiscanthusM4_FD_184296 | JGI IMG/M metagenome (GOLD analysis project Ga0207688, IMG submission 184296) | Miscanthus rhizosphere microbial communities from Kellogg Biological Station, Michigan, USA - M4 (SPAdes) (version 2) | ecosystem: Host-associated > Plants > Roots > Rhizosphere ...
CACCGCGGTGCACCCGCAGGCGTTCGGCCAGGCCATCGGCCTGACCCGTCGCGGCGGCACCATCGTCTTCAACGGGCTGCCGCCCGGCGGCAGCGCCCCGAACGCTTCCGGCCGAAGCGCCACCTGCGGGTGCAGCCGCCACGCGGCGTCGAGGTCGAGCGCCCTTGTTGCCGACATGGCCTGATACACCCCGCACATGCCGTCGATGAAGATCTCTTCCACCAAGGTCTCTTCGACGAGCTGTTCTGCGGCTGAACCTGTTTGCTTCGTTGCGGTCGGACATCGGAACCGCCGTGACGTGTGATCAGGCGTGATGCCCGTCACCAAGTTATGGCATCGGGTGTAACAATTGAACTCGCCGACCGGACAGTTACCTACCCATCCGGACGGGCCGTTGATCGCCCCCGAATGAGGCGCGCGCTGACCCGTGGTCACAAATAGAGTTATCACGAGCCACTCTCACCAAAGGATCACGATCATGGTCGACCCATTCGCCCCAGCGGAGGCGGGCTCATTCAGTGCTTCCGGGGTGCGGGTGCGCCGTCGCGTCGGATACCACCGCGCTCACCGGCACCGGCACTCGGTGTGCACACCGCGGTTCTGCACACGCCGACACGGAGGTGTGCTCGACGTCGTGCACGACCTGCGTCCCGAGGAGCTTTCCGACGAGCTCGCGGTCCTCCTCGCGGAGGAACTCGACGACATCGGCGTGCTCGACGGCCAACCCGAGTTCGAGCTCGTTTTCACCGGCATCGTGCGCTCCACCGTGGACGGCACCATGCCGGCATGGCTGCGGTTCTACCGGAACTCGCTCGACCGGCTCGAGGACGGGGTCGCCGCGTTTGCCCCGGTGCACGAGCATGCCGCGTCGCTCCTCGTCGGTTCCCGGCTCGTCGACCTCGGGTCCTGCTTCGGGTTCTTACCGCTACGGCTGGCCGCTCGCGGGATGGACGTGGTGGCAACCGATTTGAGCGCACCCACCATGAAGCTGCTGGCCCGTGTCAGCCGAACGCTGCGCCGGCCCGTGCAGACGATCTGCTGCGACGCGGCCAGCGTCCCCCTTCCGGAGCGCGACGCCGATACCGTCACCGCCGTGCACCTGCTGGAGCACGTGACCCCGGCCATGGCCGGAGATGTGGTCGACGAGGCGCTGCGGCTCGCGCGCCGCCGCGTGGTGGTCGCTGTCCCGTTCGAGGACGAACCGCGTGCGTGCTACGGGCACATCCAGCGGTTCGATACCGCCGCCCTGCGCGGCCTGGCCGCCCAGGTTCAGCGAAGACACCCGGGCGTGCGCGCGGGAGTGCACGACTATCACGGCGGCTGGCTGATTCTGGACCGCTAACTTTCGATCGTCGCCGAAATGGAATTCCCGGTCGTTACCGCGCGGGCATTGTCAAGTGGTTAGTGCAACATTGCTCGGTTGAGCGGCGTGTGGTGGGCGGGCAGGGGCTGCTGCGCCTGCCCGTGCCGCTGCGCGGTTAGGGGCCGTAGCGACTCCGGGGTCAAGGGCGGGCCGCAGGCCCGTCGCGCAGCGATCGCGACAGCGACCCTTGAGGCTGGAGGGGCGGCCCGGTACCTGACGGGCGCTCAACCCTGGGGCGGAGCGCCTGCAGTGGTGTCACGCCGTGATGTTGGGCGGTGGCTTGGTCGAGAAGGGCGGCGAGGCGGTCGGCGGGGGTGTCGAGGTCCAGTGTGGGTCGGGGACCAGCAATGCGCCCAGACGCACCGCGGCTTGCGCCGCTTCGGCCATCGAGTCGATACCGAACACGATCTCCGGCGCGTGAAACTTCAGCAGCCGGCCGGGCTGGGCGCCGGCGCCGCCGCGTTCGTATTCGGGTATCAGCGCCGGCGTCGCCGTCGCATACCGCGATCGCATTGTGTTCCAGCTTCGCCACAGCCTCGCCTCGCCCGTCATGCGCAGGGCCTCGCAAATGTGACCCAGATAATATTCCCGGCCCAACACGACGGCGTCGGCATCGCTGGTCCAGTATGCGGCCAGGCAGCCGATCGGGCAGGTTGGCGAGGAGGCTCACCTGCCGACCACCTCACCCGCCAGCTCGTGTGCCGCCCGTTCCAGCCCGCTCAGGTCGCGCACGACCCGTACCCGGTCGCAGAACTCCGCGTAGGCGGGCAGGTCGCAGCTGCCGAGGCACCAGGAGTACCTCGGCTCCGGTGTCAGCCAGATCGTCTCGCGCGCCCTGCGGGTGATCTCTTCGAAAGCGCCGAGGTTCGGATCGTTGCCGTTGTTGCGCGCGTCCCCGAGCACCAACACGGTCGTGCGCCTGGTCACGGCGGAGGCGTGCTCGGCGATGAAATCCCCAAAAACGGTGCCGTAGTCGGAGTTGGCATCCACGTCGAGCACGTCGCCGCCGAAGATCAAGCCGAGCGCGCGCTCAGCGGGATGGTCCCGAAACAGCTCCGTAGTCTCGGCGATCCGCGCCACAAAGGCAAACGAGCGCACCTGGGTGAACAGATCCTGCAGCCCATGCACCAGGTGCAGGGTGAAGCGCGCGGTCGCGCGCACGGAGAGGCTCACGTCAGCGAGTACGACCAGCCGTGGCCGGTCCTCGGCGCGCCGCACCGTGACCGGCACGAACGGCACTCCGTCGAACCGCATGTTGCGCCGCATGGTGCGGCCGGGGTCGACCCGGCCGGCGGCGGCGATTCGGCGCCGGTGCGTGAGCGCGCCGTGCAGCGTCCGCGCCAGCCGGCGCAGGGACTCTTCCAGCTCGGCACGCTCGATTTCGGCGATCCGGTCCACCTGGGCGGCCCGCCCCTCGCGCGTCTCGACGATCCGGTTTTCCAGCTGTAGCAGGGCCTCGAGGTGGCGCTTGAGCGCCTCCGGCAGATTCGCCAGTACACCAGCGAGCCGCCTTCGCAGCGCCGCCGCGTCGTCTTCGTCCCCCGCCTGGTCCTCCACATCGGCCAGCCATCCGAGCAGCGCCTCCTGCTCGGCGATCGTGAGCTCAGCGTCGACGCTTGTGTCGGAGGCCGTGGACAGCGTTCCCGGCGCCCCCGCACCGTGCAGCCGCTCGGTCTCGAGCTGCACGCGATAGCTCTCACCGCCGACTGTGTCGGTCTCCTTTGAGAACGCGATCTCGTCCGTCAGCGCCGCGAGGTCGATTTTGTTCGCCTCCTGGTGCAGGTTGTACCGCTGGGCGAGGTTCTGCTGATCGAAATACTGCCGGATATCCGCTGGCTTGCCGTGCTCGTGGCCCTGCCGCGGGGTCTCGCTGGGCTCCTCGGACATCGTGTACGCCTCTAGTTCGCCCGTATCGGTGAGACCCTCGTGACCGTGCCCATGGCCATGGCCGCGGCCCGCGCCGCCGACCCGCACCAGCGAGAAGAATGCGTCGAAGATCTCGTCGAAGACCGGTTCGTCCCGCTTGTCCTTGATAAGCGCGACCCGCAGCGCGGTACGCAGGACCTCCCTGTCCGCCAGTACTCCCGGCTGGCTTGCGCACCGCATCGCGTCGAGCGCCTCGGGGATCGAGACGCGCACGCCGCCGAGGCGCAGCAGCCGCACGAACCGGTGCAGGGTGGCTTCCACGACGAGGCCTAGAGCACCCTGCGTCGGCCGAGTGAACTCTTGATGGGGGTGCCGTAATAGCCGTCGGTGAACCGGCCGGGCCGATCCTTGGCCGCCCGTACCGCCGGGCCGTCCACTGCGGGCTCACCTTCGTGCCCATGCACATGCTCATGTCCGTGCCCATGCTCATGTCCGTGGCCGTTACTGATGGACTCGGGCACCTCGGCATTGGGATCGACCAGCCGAGGGATGGCGTCAAGCGCTTTGCGGACGTCCTTGTCGTACTTCACCACCACCGAGACCGTGTCGGAGAGCACCTGGGCGGATAGCTCGTGCACCCCGAGCACGGCGAGTGTCCTCGCCCAGTCGATCGTCTCCGCGATGCTCGGCGCTTTGCGCAGATCCAGCTCGCGCAGGCCACGCACGATGCCGACGAGTTGCTCGGCGAGGACCTCCGCAAGGCCGGTCTTCTTGGCATGCACGATCTCCAGCTCGCGCTGCGCCGATGGATAGTCGAGGAAAAGGTGCAGGCATCGGCGCTTCAACGCGGCCGCCAGATCACGGGTGTTGTTGGACGTCAGGACCACATACGGCGGATGCGTGGCGCTGAACGTGCCGATCTCCGGAACGGAAACCTGAAATTCGCCCAGCAACTCCAGCAGTACCGCTTCGAGCGCCTCGTCGGCGCGGTCGATCTCGTCGACGAGCAGCACCACCGGTTCCGGCGAGCGCACGGCCTCAAGCAGCGGGCGTGGCGCGAGAAAGCGCTCCGAGAAGAAGACGCTCTCCTGCGCGCCGATGCGCTCCACCGCCTCCTCCAGGCTGCTGGCGTCGGCGACGATCTGGCCGATCTTTTCGCGCAGGATCTGGGTGTAGAGCAACTGCTTGCCGTAGTCCCACTCGTAGAGTGCCTTCGTCTCGTCCTGGCCCTCGTAGCACTGCAGTCGCAGCAGCCGCCGCCCCGTCGCCGCTGCCAGTGCCTTGGCCAGCTCCGTCTTGCCGACGCCCGCCGGCCCCTCAACGAGCAACGGCTTGTCGAGCCTCGTCAGCAAGAAAACCGTCGTGGCGAGGCGCTCGTCGGGGATGTAGCCCTGGCCGGCGAGCGCCTCACGCACTTGTCCAACGGAATCGAACATGCTCAGCCGAGCAGGTCGTCGAGGTCGCCGTTCATGCAGTGATCGACGACGGGACGGACCGTGTCGAAGGTGCACTCCTTGGCGTTGCCCGGGGTGCAGGCGTCACCGAGCACGTGGTTGGTGATCCGGTCGACGTCGGCGGCGTCACCCTTGATCACCTTGGCGTTCTCGTAGTACTTCGTCGGCCCTTTGCCGAGGCGGTTCTTCGAGTAGCTGTCCTGGTGGACGTCGGTGAACTTCTCGATGGTGATCACGTCGCGGAGCAACCGGATCGCGGCGGCGAGTGCCGCGTCGGCGGCCTGCACGTCGGTCATACCGTGGGTGTCCACACCCATCGCCCCCGCGATGTCGGCGAACCGCTTGTAGGCCACCGGCATGTTGAACGCCCACACCCGCGGCAGCGCGATCGCGTTGTTGAGGCCGTGGTGCGTGTCGTAGAACGCGCTTATCGCGTGCGAGATGGAGTGGATGATCCCCAGCCCGCCGGAGTTGAACGCCTGCGCGGCGATGTACTGCGCGTACATCATGCCCTCGCGACCCTTGAGATCCTGGCCGTTCCAGGTGGCCTCGCGCAGGTTTTCGGCGGTCAGCTTGATCGCATGCAAAGCGTTGCCGAGCGAGGTCTCGAAGTTCAGCCGCGACACGTACGGCTCCGAGGCGTGCGCGAGCACGTCGAAGCCGCATTGCGCGGTGTAGTCCAGCGGGCAGTCGAAGTAGAGCACTGGATCGTCGATGGCCAGCGTCGCCACGCAGGCGTCGTCGAAGGCGACGTACTTGTGCGGCTGGTCCGGGTCGGTAGTGGTGTCGGTGATGACGTAGGCCCAGGACGTCTCCGAACCCGTGCCCGCCGTGGTGGATACCGCGATGTGTGGCGGGTTCTTGGGGTTCTCCGACTTGTTGAAGCCCTCGAAGTCGTTTACGTTACGGCCGTCGTGCGCGACCGAGATGCGAGCGCCCTTGCAGGCGTCGTGGGCGGACCCACCGCCGATGGACACGAAGCTATCGCAGCCGTTCTCCTGGTACATCGTGACCGAGTCCATCACGTTGTAGTCCTTGGGATTCGACTCCACCTGGTCGTAGACCACGACCTCAAGTCCGTGGTACTTCATTGACTCGACGATCTTGTGGACGGTGCCGGATCCGCGCAGCCCCGTTGTCATCACGAGCACCTTCTTGAATCCGAGCTTTAGCGCCTCCGGGCCGATCATCTCGTGCGCGCCCGGCCCGAGCATTCCGCGGGGGAACGGGTGGAACTCCTTGATGGGGAATGGTTTGAGTAGCTCGTCGACCTGCATGGCTTCGCTGTCCTCTCTAGTGCTGATCGGATACCGGCCATGAAGTTAGGCGCGCGGTGTGATGTTGGGAACACCACACGGCCAAGACCCATCGATTGGCAGCACAATTCGGCACGACCGGGTAGGGCCAACCTATCCCTTCGGAGAGGCTGACCGTCCGGCTTTCGCAGCAATTACGACAGTAGTTCCGTCGCTTCCGCCAGCGCCTCGGCGAAGGCCATCCAAGTCCTCGGTGGCGCTGTCGACGTGCGGCGATACCCGCAGCACCGGCGCGTGCAGCTCGAACGGTGCGCGCTGCATCTCGGCGTATGTAGTGACGATCCCCCGCTCGGCGATCAGCCACGACCGCACCTTCTGCGGGTCGGCGCCGTCGAGCGGTGTCAACGTCGTGATGGCCGTCGGCTCTCCGACCGGCTCGACGACCCGCCAGCCGGCCACACCGGCCAGCGCGGTGCGGGTCGCGTGGCCCAGCTCCGCCAGCCGCGCGCGGATCCGATCCGGGCCGGTTGCCAGGTGTTCGCCGAGCGCGACCGAATACCCCACGCGCGCAGCGATATTGGCGTCGCCGGTCTCCAGCCGCTGCAACACGGTCAACGGCAGATCCCAGTCCGGCGGCGGCAGCCGGGGTCGCAGCCGCTGCGCCAGCGCGGGCCGGATCGCGAGGACACCGACGCCGCGCGGGCCGGCCATCCACTTGCGCGAGGCCGAGTAGATCGCATCGGCGCCCACCACACAGTCGATGTGGCCGAGTGACTGCGGCGTCGATCACCAACGGCACGTCAAGGCCGCGGCACACCTCGGCGATGGCCGCGGCCGGCTGGACCACGCCGCGGTGACTGGCCAGCGCCGTGAGGTGCACCAGGGCCGGCGGGTCGGCGGACAGCACAGCGGCCGCCTCGTCGACGACCAGCCGGCCGTCGCCGTCGGCCGGCAACCCGCGCACGTCGAAGCCGTGCGCGGCCATTATCGCCAGGTTGGGGCCGTACTCGCCGGGCAGGCAGGCCACGGTGCAGCTGCCCGGCCAGCTGCCGAGCAACAGGTCCAGGGCGTGGGTGGACCCGGTGGTGAAGACGACGTCGGAGCCGTTCGTCCCGATCAGCGCGGCAACCACGGCACGTCCCGCGTCGAGCACCGGCGCTGCGGCCTCGGCGGCCAGATATCCGCCGACCTCGGCTTCGTGCCGGGCGTGCTGGGCGGCGGCGTCGATGACCGCAAAGCTCTGCCGCGAACAGGCGGCGCTGTCCACGTGCAGCCCGGCGGCCTTCGGTCGCGCCGACGTTGATCGAGCCCACAGATGTCCGGCCGCGAAGTCGTCGACGCTGCGGGCATCCACCACCCGTACGCCGTCGTCGAGAGCCTTGCGGATCTGCGCCGCAGCCAATGCGGGAATCTTGCGGTGCTGGTCTAGGTGGAATAGCAGGTCGCGGACTTCATCGACGGTTGTGCAGGCGGCGAGTTCGCTGGTGGTGTTGGGTTGGCCGAGGTGAGGGCGGCGGTGGTCAGACTCAGCGGCCAGGGTGTGCGCAAGGCGGTGGCGAGCGGCCCGGAGGTATTGCGGCGATCTCGTTAGTGACGGGGGCCCTCGCGTTAGGGGAGAGGCCGAAAGCGTTCAGGCACCGACAGGAAGCCGCAGCTGAACTCCGGACCGAGATCCGCCTGACGTTGAGGAAGGACACGACAGCACGGTCGCAGCGCTTGGGTGGGAGGGCTAGCACTCGGGCGATCAAGTGCGGCGTGTTCGGGATGGCGGAGCGCGGCGAAGCGGAACAGTGAGTGGATCGCGGCCAGGCGGGTGTTGCGGCGCGCTGTTGCCGCGCTCGTGTTCGAGGTGGTCTAGGAACGCGCCGACCAGCGGCGCGCGGTGACCCGCGCCGACAAGCCGGTCAGCTCGGCCAGCTCCCGCAGCATCCCTGTCGCGGCATGCGCCATCACACCGCGGACACTTTCACCCGAGCAACCGCTGCGCTACTCTTCACCTGCGAAGTGCCTTCCCGCCAGCCATACGGAACGTTAGAGAAGTCCCATTATGACGAAAGGCAGTCTCATGGAACCGAATCAGCAGAGCGAAGCCGACACCGAACTCGTCACCGAGACGCTGGTCGAAGAGGTATCCATCGACGGCATGTGTGGGGTCTACTGACCGTGCCGGTCCCCGCCACGGACGCCGCCGTGCCCGCCGCTACCGGCGGTGGGGCGGCTTTTGACCCGGGCCTGCGCTGGCGACTGCACCCCCAGGTGGCTGTCCGGCCCGAGCCGTTCGGAGCGTTGCTCTATCACTTCGGAACACGCAAGCTGTCGTTTCTGAAGAATCGCACCATCGTCGCGGTGGTCGAGTCGCTTGATCAACACACCGATGCCCGATCGGCTTGCCGCGCCGCTGGAATCGACGATGCGCAGCAGGCGCCCTATCTGCACGCCCTCGGCGTGCTGGTCCAATCAAAGATGCTGGTGCCGGGGGAGACCCGATGACAACCGCAGCGCCCGTACCCCGGCTGATCGAGCAGTTCGAGCGCGGCCTGGATGCACCGATCTGCCTCACCTGGGAGCTCACCTACGCCTGCAACCTGGCCTGCGTGCACTGTCTGTCGTCCTCAGGCAAACGCGATCCACGTGAGCTCTCAACGCGGCAGTGCAAGGACATCATCGACGAGCTGGAACGTATGCAGGTGTTCTACGTCAACATCGGCGGTGGCGAACCCACGGTGCGACCGGATTTTTGGGAGGTGGTCGACTACGCGACCGAGCATCACGTGGGCGTGAAGTTCTCCACCAACGGCGTACGCATCACCCCGGAGGTCGCCGGACGCCTCGCCGCCAGCGACTACGTCGACGTGCAGATCTCACTCGACGGCGCAACGGCAGAGGTCAACGACGCCGTCCGCGGGCCCGGCTCGTTCGCGATGGCGATTCGTGCGCTGGAGAATCTGGCCGAGGCGGGCTTCTCCGACGCCAAGATCTCGGTTGTGGTCACCCGTCACAACGTCGATCAGCTCGACGAATTCGCGGCGCTGGCAGCACGTTACGGCGCCACGCTGCGGATCACGAGGCTGCGCCCGTCCGGCCGGGGTGCCGACGTCTGGGACGAACTCCATCCGACCGCCGAGCAACAGGTGCAGCTCTACGACTGGCTGGTCGACCACGGCGACCGCGTGCTCACCGGCGACTCTTTCTTCCATCTCTCCGGGCTGGGCGAGCCGGGGGCGCTGGCCGGCCTCAACCTGTGCGGCGCCGGCCGGGTGGTCTGCCTCATCGACCCGGTCGGTGACGTCTACGCGTGCCCGTTCGCCATCCACGACCGGTTCCTCGCCGGAAACATCGTGTCCGACGGCGGCTTCGACAACGTATGGAAGAACGCCCCGCTGTTCGTTGAGCTGCGGGAGCCGCAGTCGGCCGGAGCGTGCGGCAGCTGCGGACACCTCGACAGCTGCCGCGGCGGCTGCATGGCGGCCAAGTTTTTCACCGGGCTGCCGCTGGACGGCCCCGACCCCGAATGCGTGCAGGGTTACGGCGTGCCCGCGCTGGCTCGGGAGCGCCACAAGCCCCGCCCCAGCGGCGACCATTCGCGCGGCTCCCGTCTTTCCTCGGCAGGTCCGGTGCCCCTCACGCTGACGACGCGCCCGCCGGCGCGGCCCTGCAATGAAAGTCCGGTCTAGTCATGGCAGGCGATACCTGGTTCGAGACGGTGGCCATTGCCCAGCAACGCGCCAAGAAGCGGCTGCCCAAATCGGTCTACTCATCGCTGATCTCGGCCAGCGAGAAGGGCGTGACCGTCTCCGACAATGTCGAGGCGTTCAGTGAACTGGGATTCGCCCCGCACGTGGTGGGTGCCCCCGAGAAGCGCGACTTGTCGACGACGGTGATGGGACAAGATCTTTCGCTGCCGGTGCTGATTTCACCGACGGGGGTCCAGGCGGTGCACCCAGACGGCGAGGTCGCCGTCGCCCGCGCCGCCGCGGCCCGCGGAACGGCGATGGGTCTATCTTCGTTTGCCAGCAAGCCGATCGAGGACGTCGTCGCCGCGAACCCCAAGGTGTTCTTCCAGCTCTACTGGCTCGGTGACCGGGAAGCCATCGCGCAACGGGTGCAGCGCGCCCGTGAAGCCGGGGCCGTCGGGCTGATCGTCACCACGGACTGGAGCTTCTCGCACGGCCGGGACTGGGGCAGCCCGAAGGTACCGGAGCAGATGAACCTGGGCACGCTCCTGCGGTTTTCGCCCGAGGTCATCACCAAGCCGCGCTGGTTGTGGGACTTCGGCAAGACCGCGCAACCGCCCAACCTGCGGGTGCCCAACCAGGGCCGCCGCGGGGAGCCGGGGCCGTCGTTCTTCGAGGTCTATGGCCAGTGGATGGGTACCCCGCCGCCCACCTGGGAGGACATCGCCTGGGTGCGCGAGCTGTGGGGCGGACCGTTCATGCTCAAGGGCGTGATGCGGGTGGACGACGCCAAACGCGCGGTTGACGCCGGGGTTTCGGCCATCTCGGTATCCAATCACGGCGGCAACAACCTGGACGGGACCCCCGCCGCGATCCGCGCTCTGCCGGCCATTGCCGCCGCCGTCGGCCATGAGGTCGAGGTGTTGCTGGACGGCGGTATCCGCCGAGGCAGTGACGTGGTGAAGTCGCTCGCGCTCGGTGCCCGCGCCGTGATGATCGGCAGGGCCTACCTGTGGGGCCTGGCGGCCGCCGGCCAAGCCGGCGTCGAGAACGTGCTCGACATCCTCCGCGGCGGCATCGACTCGGCACTGATGGGCCTCGGCCGCGCGTCCGTCCACGACCTGGTTGCCGAGGACATCCTCGTCCCCGCCGGCTTCACCCGTGCGCTCGGGGTGCCGAGCCAAGACGCCTGAGGCCGCGCACCCCACGTCCCTGGCAACTGTTGATGCTGGCGTGGAAGGGGAGGCTCACGCGGCCGGGACGGCGGCGCTGAGGAGCTCGGCCAGGTTGGGCAGGTGAAGGCCTGCCGCTGTGACGGCGTCCTGCGTGGTCGATGGCCATCCCGACCCGGACGGCGTCGCCGCGAGGTAGTAGTTGAACGCCGCCACGGTGAGAACGTGCGCGCGGGCCGATCCGCGCAGTTGTGCGGCGAGCCTCGTCCACATCCGGGCGGTGGCCAGGTTCGTGGCCGAGCCCGATGCGCCACGTTGGGCCGGCAGTCGTCGAGATCGTCCCTCGTGGGGTGCGGTGGGGTGCGGGTCAGGCCTCGGCGCCGACGAGGTCCGCGGCGCGCCAGGCCAGCGCCATCGTCGGCGCGGCGGTGTTGCCGGATGGAATGGCCGGGAATACCGAGGCGTCCACCACGCGCAATCCACGCACGCCACGTACCCGCAGGCGGGCGTCGACGACATCCTCGTCGTGGGGGCCCATCGCGCAGGACCCCACGGCGTGGTAGATGCCGATCCCGGTCGCGCGGGCATACTCGACGGCCTGCTCCGGGGTGACGACGTCGGGGCCCGGGGCCTCCTCGCCGATCACCAGATCCGCGAGCGGTCCCTCGGCCATCATCCCCCGCAGCCGAGCCAGGATTCGCCCGGTGACGGTTCGGTCGAGCTCGGTCTCGAGGTAGCGGGCCTCGATGACCGGTGGGTCCGCGGGATCGGCCGAGCGGATGTGGACGGCGCTCGGCGTCGTCGGCCGGAGCTGGTACCCCTGGATCATCATCCCGGCGTGCCTGGCGAGCCGGAGCCGGGTCCGCCCCAGGTCGAGGGACATTTGGGTGAGGAGGATCTGGACGTCGGGGCGAGGCTCCCCGGGGGCCGACCGCAGCTGGCCGACGAGGTCGTAGGGCCCCGTGGCGACGGGCCCCCGACGGGTGAGGACGTACCCTGCCCCGGCGAACAACTGCCGAGGCAGGGTGTTGAGGCGCCGGTTGAGGCCCAGTCCCGGCCGGAGCCGTGCCTGCACGGTCATCCCCCGGTGCTCCAGCAGCCGCTCCCCGACGTGCGGGCTCTCCACCCGAGGCTCCACGCCCGCTCGAGTGAGCACGCCGGGGTCGCCGATGCCCGAACGTTCGAGCAGCTGGGGGCTCTCGATCGACCCGGCGGCGAGGATCACCTCGCGTCGTGCCCGGACGGCGAGCCGTTCTCCGCAGCGCCTGGCCACGACGCCGACGGCCCGACCCCCCTCGAGCGTCACGTGGCCGACGTGGGTGCGGTCGAGCACGGTGAGGTTGCGGCGGCGGCGGGCAGGGCGCAGGAATGCCGTCGCGGCCGAGATCCGCACGCCGCGGTGGATCGTCACCGGTGTGCGGCCGATCCGCTCGGCGTCGGAGGCGTTGAAGTCGTCTACGTCGGCCAGCCCGGCGGCCGTCGCGGATCGCAGCATCGCGGCGACCACCGGGTCGGCTACCGCCGTGACGGACACGTGCAACGGGCCGCCGACGCCCCGCAGCAGCGAGGCCCCGAGCTCGTGGTCCTCCATGGCGCGGAACACCGGCAGCATGCCGGCCCACCCCCACCCGGGATCACCCGCGGCCGCGAGCCGGTCGTAGTCCGCGGCCCATCCACGGATGTACATCATCCCGTTGACGGCCGTGGAGCCACCGAGGCCCTTGCCGCGCAGCCACACCTCGTCGGGCCCGCCGGGAGAGACGGATCCTGTGGGGTAGAAGTAGGCATACTCCGGATGCTGCATCGTCAGGTAGAACGCCTTGGGAATCCGCAGCAGCAGGTGGCGGCCACGACCACCCGACTCCAAGAGGAGCACGCTGATCGTGGGGTCCTCGCAGAGCCGGGCGGCGAGCACGCAGCCCGCGGCGCCGGCACCGACGATCACGTAGTCAGCCTCCATCGCCGGGCGATTCTCCCCCAGCGGTGATGCACCGGCACAGGGGGGAGGCCGCGTCATCGGCCGTCCCGAGTCGCGAACGCCGGACTCGTGACGGCGAATAGCGGCCGGCTCGGCCGGTGAGCCACAATGTCAGCCACACGGCACGCAGAGGCAGCCCGACCTGCCTGAAGGGCGACGCCGAATCTTCGGCCAGCTCGAGCGCTTGACGTTCAAGCCGATCTTGCTCGGCTTCGCTGTAGCCGAGCAAGTACTGATCGGGTTCGGTCATCTCGGTACCCGTTCCTCTTCATACGTCAGGCTAACGGGTCCGATACCGAGTTCTTCGAGATTTCGTTCCCACTCGGAGATGGCGCGTTAAACGTCGAGTCCAAGCTGATCGCACCGGCGATCTTTTCACGACGTAGTGCATCGCGGTTCGCAGGGTGTATTGGCACGTTTGAGCGACGCCAACGCATTCGCATCGGCCTCTGCGGCAGTTCCGCCGGTGACGACCGCCCGCTGTCACGATGTCCGGTGGCGGCACCTTTCGCGTTGTTGTCGGCCGCCACCCCTCTGAGAGCCTGGTCAGGCCGGTGCGTCGATGGGGACGACGTTGATGAGCTTCTTGTTCACGAACTCCTGAATACCGAAGCCGGCGAGCTCGTGCCCGTAGCCCGACATTTTGACCCCGCCGAACGGCAGGTCTGCCCTGGTCCAGGTCGGGTGGTTG
>Ga0207688_10001187_pt1 | contig 13452 bp, 13 predicted proteins | sample KBSMiscanthusM4_FD_184296 | JGI IMG/M metagenome (GOLD analysis project Ga0207688, IMG submission 184296) | Miscanthus rhizosphere microbial communities from Kellogg Biological Station, Michigan, USA - M4 (SPAdes) (version 2) | ecosystem: Host-associated > Plants > Roots > Rhizosphere ...
GGACTTCGACCACTCCGTCTCGCCATGACGGAGAAGGACGAGGCGATGCTGCAGGCGGGTCACGCCCACCGATTCTGCCGCACGCCCCGTCGATGCGTGGGTACCCGTGCAACGATGAACACCGTGACGCGGGTACTTGCGGTCGCCAATCAAAAGGGTGGGGTTGCCAAAACAACGACGGTCGCGTCGTTGGGTGCGGCAATGCAGGAGATGGGCAGGCGGGTGCTGCTCGTCGACCTGGATCCACAGGGATGTTTAACGTTTTCGCTGGGCCAGGACCCCGACAAGCTGGCCGTGTCGATCCACGACGTCCTGCTCGGTGAGGTGGAGCCCGACGCGGTGCTGGTCGACACCTCGGAGGGGATGACGCTGTTGCCTGCCAACATCGACCTGGCCGGCGCCGAGGCGATGCTGTTGATGCGGGCTGGCCGTGAATATGCGCTGAAGCGCGCACTGGCCAAGATCGGCGGCAAGTACGACGTGGTGATCATCGACTGCCCGCCGTCGCTGGGGGTGCTCACCCTCAACGGTCTGACCGCGGCCGACGACGTGATCGTGCCGCTGCAGTGCGAGACATTGGCACACCGCGGCGTCGGCCAATTCCTGCGCACGATCACCGACGTGCAGCAGATCACCAACTCGGACTTGAAGCTGCTGGGTGCGCTGCCGACGCTGTACGACTCGCGCACCACCCACAGCCGCGACGTGCTGCTCGACGTCGCCGACCGCTACGACCTACCGGTGCTGGCACCGCCGATCCCGCGGACCGTGCGGTTCGCCGAGGCCAGCGCCTCGGGTGCGTCGGTGCTGGCCAGCAGGAAGAACAAGGGCGCACACGCCTACCGCGAGCTGGCCTCCGCGCTGCTCAAGCATTGGAAGAGCGGCAAGGCGCTGACCACGTTCTCGCCGGATATCTGATCCAGACGCACGTCGAACACCGCTCACCGGGCCGGCGATGAATCTCGGACGTGCGGCGTATCTGAACCGGCATGACCACAATCGCAGACAAATCAGTTCTGGTTACCGGGGGCAATCGTGGCATCGGAAGGGCGCTGGTTGCCGAAGCCCTGAGGAGAGGCGCGTCACGCGTGTATGTCGGTACGCGCAAGCCCGTAGCCGACTCGGATGCCCGCATCACACCTGTGCCGCTGGACGTGACCAATGCGGCCCAGATCAAGCAAGCCGTCGTCGACGTCGGGACACTCGACGTCCTGGTCAACAACGCCGGCATAGCGCTCTACGACGACTTGAGCGACCGGGGCGCACTCGAACAACATCTCGCCGTGAATCTGTTCGGCACGTTCGGCGTGATCCAGGCGTTTCTGCCGTTGCTGACTAGTTCCAAGGGCGCCGTCGTCAACAACCTGTCGGTGAACGCCCTTGCTCCCTTGCCACTCATCCCTGCCTACTCGATGTCGAAGGCCGCGGCGTTCTCGCTGACGCAGTCGCTGCGCACTCTGTTGGCCGAGCGGGGCGTCACTGTGCACGCCGTCCTGACGGGCATCGTGGATACGGACTTGACAAGGGGCCTCGACGCGCCGAAGGCGTCTCCGGAGTCCGTCGCGCGAGCCGTCTTCGACGGAGTGGAGAACGACGAAGAGGACATCTTTCCCGATCCGATGTCGAAATCGATGGCGCAGGGCTGGCGCAGCGGTCCGGCCAAGGCACTCGAGCGGCAGTACGCGGCGCTCACGGTGGCCGAACGCATCAGGGCGCAGGCGAACTCGGGCTAACCCCGCGCTAAGCCAGGGAGTCTGACTGAATCGGGATCGTGCGTGGGTACCACCGTCACGCAGTGCTTGATTACCTGAAGCCGATGCGCTTACCGGCCAGAGCCGACGTCGACGCTGATAGCACTAGCCGAGCGCGACGAGTTCGTCGCCGCGCTGCTCGAGGATTGTCGAACCCGCCACCGCCGGAACCACTGCGGCGGAACTCGCCGGCAGTCCCCCTACGCTTCGCGTGGGTGGTGCCCCCAGCACCGGAATGTGTTCGACACCGTTACCGGTGGCCGGGTCGAACACGTCATACCCGCCGGTGACGGGAACCAGCAATCGTCCCGCCATCATTGTCGCGGGTCCCAGCGGAATATTGCTGCCGGCCGCGCTGACCGTATAGCGGTAGCGAAGTCCGTTGGCGGAGAACACCATTACGGAATCGCCGGTCCACCATGTGATCAGGTCACCGGCTCGCGACATCGTCGCGGCCGGTGACGGCGGCCTGGGCAGCAGCGTGCTGGCGACGGTTGCGCCGGTCTCGTCGACGATGTTGACCGTAGGCTTCGGGGCAGGCACGTAGACGGCCGTCGTGGTGTCGGAGACCGCGATGACGCGGGCGCCGGAGTCGTCGACGACGCCGGGCTGCGGCACGTATTTCTGGTCGGGCGTGTCTTCTTCGTCAGCGGGACGCAGCAACGTCAGCCGCAGGTCGTCCTGCTTCGGACATGCCTCCAACACCGACACCGCCGTGGAACTGGCCTCGGCCGACACCAGCCGGCAGATCGGTGAGGCGGGCGTCCCCGGCTTGATCCGCGCGTCGAGCGAGCCGTAGGACAGCATCCGGACCATGTCCGAGCGCCACTGCTCCAGGCGGCTGTCTCCGGCCGACAGCACGGTGGTGCCGTCGGACGACAGCCTCACCTCGGGGTCGGCGTATGCGGTGCGGCTGGGCCCACGCTCGCCGGTGTTGGCGTCGATCGTGCTGACCTGCCCGCAGCCGCGTACATCGGGATACACCGCGACGGCGTAGTCGTAGACATACGTGACGCCGCACAGCTCGAGGTCACGCGCGTAGGTCCACCGCGTGTTGCCGGTGGCGGGGTCGCGGCCCTCGACCTCTCGGCCGTCGCCGGTGACCACGTTGCCTGCCACGACCAACGGCGTGGTGGTCTTCGGGCTCGGCGCCGTCCACAGTTGCCGCAGGGAGCTGGGCACGGCCTTTGCGGAGGGCAGGGTCGGCGCCGGCGTCGCGGCGGCCCTGCTGATGGTGGCCCTGGTGTCGCTGGTCCACCAGATCAGGGCGGCCGCGATGGCGACTACTGCGGCGATCGCGGCCGCCGCCAGCACGTCGCCCCTGGTCCGGCGTTCGGGTTTGACCATCCGTCGGAGGTGAACCTCGGCTAGCCGGCGTTCGCGGCCGCGGCCTTGCGCGGGCGACGGCGACGACGGCGCGCGCCGGAGCGCGATGCCTCCGCGCCGTCGGCGACCGTGTCGTCGGCTGCCTCGGCTTGCTCGGTTGTCGCCCCGGGATGCCCGTTGACCGTCTCGCCGCCGCGCGTGCGCCTGCGGTTGCGGGTGCGGGCCGGCTTCACGGAGGGCTTGTCCGCGGGGGCGCGCTTGGCCTGCGCCTTGCGCGGTTCCCCAACCGTGGCCTTGGCGTCTGTCGGGATGTCCAGCTCTTCGTAGAGATGCGGCGAGCTGGAGTAGGTCTCGGCTGGGTCGGGGCAGGCCAGGCCCAGCGCCTTGTCGATCAAATCCCAGCGGGTCAGCTCGTCCCAGTCGACCAGAGTCACCGCGACACCGGTCTTACCTGCGCGGCCGGTGCGCCCGATGCGGTGGACGTAGCCCTGCTCGTCCTCGGGGATCTGGTAGTTGATGACGTGGGTGACGTCTTCGATGTCGATGCCGCGGGCGGCGACGTCCGTGGCGACGAGCACATCGATGTCGCCCGTGCGGAACGCCTTGAGCGACTTCTCGCGGGCGGCCTGTCCCAGGTCGCCGTGCACCGCGCCGACCTTGAAGCCGCGTTCGGCCAGCTCGTCTGCGACTTTCTGGGCGGTGCGCTTGGTGCGGGTGAAGATCATCGTGGCGCCGCGGCCCTTGGCCTGCAGTATCCGGCTGACCAGTTCGACCTTGTCCAGCGCGTGGGCGCGGTAGACGAACTGCTCGGTGGTGTCGTGGATGGCCGCCGAATGCGGGGCCTCCGCCCGGATGTGGGTGGGCTGGTTCATGAACGTGCGGGCCAGCGTGATGATCGGGTCCGGCATCGTCGCCGAGAACAGCATGGCCTGCCGTTCGTCGGGTATCTGCTTGAGAATCCGCTCGATGTCGGGCAGGAAGCCGAGGTCGAGCATTTCGTCGGCCTCGTCGAGCACCAGCATCGACAGCCCGCCAAGCTGAAGATGGCCCTGCTGGGCGAGATCGAGCAGCCGCCCCGGCGTGCCGACGACCACGTCGACACCCTTCTGCAGCGCCTCGATCTGCGGCTCGTAGGGCCTGCCACCATAGATCGACGTCACGGTCAGCTTTCGCTCACCGGCCGTGAGGTACTTCGCCGCGGTAGCGAGGTCCCCGGAGACCTGCAGGCAGAGTTCGCGAGTGGGGACCACGACTAGCGCGCGGGGGATACCGCTCAGCGGGCGATCGGCGTCGGTGGTGATGCGCTGCAGCATCGGCACCCCGAAGGCCAGGGTCTTGCCCATGCCGGTGCGTGCCTGACCGATGAGGTCGTCGCCTGCGAGTGCAAGCGGCAGCGTCAGTTCTTGGATAGCAAAGGGATGTTCCTTGCCGTCTTCGGCCAATGCGCGCACTATTTCGTCGCGAACTCCGATTTCGGCAAACTTCGGATTGAGATGCGTCATGCTTTGGGGTTGTAGCCTTTCTGGGTCGAACCTCGTATGTCCTCGCGGATTCCACGCGCGCACGAGTTCGACGAAGCTACGGCCGAGGGCCCTGCGTTGAGGTCGCGGGCCGACTGCGTGCACGCACATTTCTTAGGTAGCGACTGGCCGTTTTCGACGACATTGATGCCGCTGCCTACATCCATGATAGCTGGTCGGGTTTGCCGGGCGGTCGGTGATCCCAGCCAACAACACCAGCCGTCTAGAGTTGGGCCATGAATTCGACGCCGCCTGCGCCTTCTCCCGAGCAGACCACATCGGGCGTATCGGCCGACCATCCCGGCGTCAACGAGCTCTTCGCGCTATTGGCGTACGGCGAAGTGGCAGCGTTCTATCGGCTCACCGAAGAGGCGCGCATGGCGCCGAACCTGCGGGGCCGCATCAACATGGCCAGCATGTCCGCCGCGGAGATGAACCACTACGAAGTGCTGCGGGATGCGTTGGAGCGCAGGGGAGTCGACGTGGTGCCCGCGATGACGAAGTACGCCTCGGCGCTGGAGAACTACCACCGGCTGACAACGCCTAGCACCTGGCTGGAAGCGCTTGTGAAGACCTACGTCGGCGACGCGATGGCCGCGGACTTCTACCTGGAGATCGCCGACGCGATGCCCGACGAGGTGGCCGATGTGGTGCGCGCGGTCCTGTCGGAGACCGCGCACTCGCAGTTCGTCGTCGCGGAGGTGCAGGCCGCGGTGACGGCCAGCGAGAAGCAGCGCCACCGGCTGGCGTTGTGGTCGCGCCGGCTGCTCGGTGAGGCCATCACTCAGGCCCAGTACGTGCTCGCCGACCACGACGAACTCGTCGACCTGGTGATGACCGGTGGAGAGGGCCTGACCAAGATGACCGAGTTCTTCGACCGGCTGCAGCGTACCCACAGCGCCCGCATGCACGAGCTGGGCCTGGCCTGACCTGACGGTCGGTTCTGGCCTCGTCCCCTGCCCTTCAGGCGTGGGCCCTCCGCTTCTCGGCGCATGCGGCGCCTGCGATGCTCACTCGGCCGCCACCTCCGCCTACTTGGTGCAGTTCGTGATCATCGTGTTGTTGTTCTGCGCGGCGATCGCCGCGCCCGCCGCGTCGGTGATGCTGCAGTTCAGCTGACCGGTCAGGCTGGTCGCGGTGACCGAACTGAGGGTCACACCCGGATCCAGCACGACGGTCTTGCTCCACGGCAGCGCGACGTTGACGTCGGTCTGCAGTGCTCCCTGTGAATCGGTGTAGATCACCGTCACCAGGTCGAGCAGGTTGCGGTTGCCGGTCACCCGGTAGGTGATCGCGTTAGGCGCAGGGGCCGGCGGAGGCGCCGCCTGGGTCGGCGTGGTGCTGGGCGGGACGCTTGCCGTCGGGGTCACGGTGGTAACGGTTTCCGGCGGCAGCGATGCCACTGGCGGAGGCGCCGACGGCGTAGTCGTGACCGGCGCTGCGGAGGTGGTCGCGGCCGGCTGACTTGTGGTGACCGGCGGGGCGACCGTCGTCGACACCGAACCGCTGTCACCGCCGCCGAGGATGACCACCGTGCAGATCACCGCGACGAGCAGAATCGCGCCTGCCACGCCGGCGACCCAGATCCACCGGCGATCGATCGGCTCGTAGTACTCCTCGATCTCCCCGTAGTCGTCGTAGTCGTCGTAGTCGTCGGGGTCCTCGTTGTCGTCGTAACGATCGCGATCGTCGACCGTTTCGCCGTCGTCCCGATGGCTGGGAATCCGCTCGGTCGGGCTCAAGGAATACGGTGAATGTGCGGTGTATGGCCTGTTCATGCAGCTACCCCGGTCGTTGCGTGCAATAGTCGGGGCTGATGCTATCGAGACGGATGTGACGAATGAGGTTGACGCGCTGGGCCTTTGATCACGGTCCGGACTCGGTTCGGTCGCGGCTGTTTCGCTATTCGCGTAGTGGCCGGCGCGGCGCTGCACCAGCGCCGTCCACTAGCCTTCTTGACGAGGAACACACGAACGGAAAGGGTCCAGCGTGGAGGTCAAGATCGGTATCACCGACAGCCCGCGCGAGCTGATCTTCAACAGCGCGCAGACACCCGGCGAGGTGGAGAAGTTGATCACCGACGCGCTGAGCAAGGACTCGGGCGTCCTGAGCCTGACCGACGAAAAGGGCCGCCGGTTCCTGGTGCAGGCGACGAAGATCGCCTACGTCGAGATCGGCGCCGCAGATGTGCGGCGGGTGGGCTTCGGCGTCGGAGCAGTCGGCTCGGAGGCCGTCAAGACCGGGTAAGCGGCACGTGGGACAGGCCGCCCCAGATGAACTGCACGGTGCCCGCCACGGCGTCGTCCTTGGTAATCGGCCGGTCGTTGTTCAGCCAATACCGGGCCGAGTCGACGCTGACGCTGACCAGCCCGACCGCGATCATCCTGGCTCGGTGCGGTTCCAGCCCGGAATCGTGGCTGATCAGGTCGAACACGGCGTCGGTGCACGCCTCGGTGGCCACCTTGACCTGCGCGGAGACCTGAGGCTCGGTCACGTAGTCGTTCTCGAAGATCAGCCGGTAGCCCTGGCTGTCGTGCTCGATGAAGTCGAAGAACGCGTGCACCGCGGCCCGCACCCGCTGGCGGTTGTCGGTGGTGGTGCGTAGCGCCTGGCGCACACCCGAGACGAGATTGTCGACGTGCCGCTGCAGCACTGCCAGATACAGCTCGAGCTTGGACGAAAAGTGTTGGTAGAGAACGGGTTTACTCACGCCCGCGCGGTCGGCGATCTCGTCCATTCCTGCGGCGTGGTAGCCGCGGTCGACGAAAACCTCGCTGGCAGCAGCGAGTAACTGCCCGCGGCGTTCGTCGCGGGGCATCCTGTTCCCGCGCCGACCGGCTCCGGAGCCGACGCCGCCGTTGGCCGGTTGCCTGCCCCTTGTCGCGGCGGAGTTGGCGAGATCGCTCATCACGTCCTTTGTCTGAATGCGTTTCGCAACGACACTACTACCGTTGGTTGTGCGTTGCGGATGATGCCTATGTGCGGTGACGGTGGCGCGCCAGAAGTGCAAGCGCAGCAGACTGTGCCATCCTGTTCCGGTGACCTACGACCCGGGGCGTCACGGGAGCGGTCGCGTGCCCGTGTTGCGTGACGAATGGCGAGAGCCGTTGCGCGCGCAACGCGACCCGATCGCCGAGGACTCCGGCCGGGTCAGGTCCAATCGCGACGAGCATCGCCGGGCCCGCAAGCAGACGTGGCTTGGCCGCTTCATCTCCACCTACGGCTGGCGTGCCTACGCACTGCCGGTGCTGATCGCGCTGACGGGCATCGTGGTGGTCCAGACCGTCACCGGAACCAGTGCGCCCGTGCCGAAGGAGGCCGAGGGCCCGGTGCAGGGCCCGCCGACCATCGGCGTCGCGAGCACGCAGATCATCGGCGCGCCGCCCAAGGGGCTGACGCAGTTCGACGTGAACCTGCCCACCGGGATCCTGCCTGACGGCGGACCGTTCACCGAGGCCGCCGCCAAAACGTGGCATATCGTGCCCGGCACCACACCCAAGGTCGGTGAGGGCACCGCGAAGGAGTTCACGTACACCGTCGAGGTCGAGGACGGCGTCGACACCACGACGTTCGGGGGTGACGACGGATTCGCCAGGATGGTCAGCGAGACGCTGGCCAACCCCAAAAGCTGGACCCACAACCCGCAGTTCGCGTTCACCCGCATCGACAACGGTGAGCCGGACTTCCGGATCTCGCTGAGCTCGCCGATGTCAGTGCGGGAGGGCTGCGGCTACGACATCCAGCTCGAGGCGTCCTGCTACAACCCGGCCTACGACAACCAGCCCCGCGTGTTGATCAACGAGGCGCGCTGGGTGCGCGGCGCGGTGCCGTTCCAGGGCGACGTCGGCTCCTACCGGCAGTACCTGATCAATCATGAGGTCGGCCATGCGATCGGCTACCAGCGCCACGAGCCGTGTGGCGAGAACGGCGGGCTGGCCCCGGTGATGATGCAGCAGACGTTCTCGACCAACAACAACGACGCCTCCCGCTTCGACCCGGACTCGGTCAAACCCGACGGCAAGACATGCCGGTTCAACCCCTGGCCCTACCCGATCGCCTAGCACCCGGGAAGCAGACCAGGCTCGTTGCTGTTGATTGCAGTACCTGCTGTGATGGTCAGTAGATGTCAATCAAGGAGAACTCGGTGTCGACACCGTTGCCGCCGCTGGTAGAACCGGCGGCTGAACTCACGCGCGAGGAAGTTCAGCGCTATAGCCGCCACCTCATCATCCCGGACCTGGGGTTGGACGGGCAGAAACGGCTCAAGAACGCCAGAGTGCTGGTCATCGGCGCTGGTGGGCTGGGTTCGCCGGCCCTGCTGTACCTGGCGGCCGCGGGGGTGGGGACCATCGGCATCGTCGAGTTCGACGTGGTCGACGAGTCCAACCTGCAGCGCCAGATCATCCACGGTCAGTCCGACATCGGCCGGTCGAAGGCCGAGAGCGCACGTGACTCCGTCCTCGAGGTCAATCCGTTGGTCGAGGTGCGGCTTCACGAGTTCCGGCTGGAGCCGGACAACGCCGTCGAGCTGTTCGAGCAGTACGACCTGATCCTGGACGGCACCGACAACTTCGCGACCCGCTATCTGGTCAACGACGCCGCCGTGTTGGCAGGCAAGCCGTACGTGTGGGGGTCGATCTACCGCTTCGAGGGTCAGGTGTCGGTGTTCTGGGAGGACGCGCCCAACGACCTTGGCTTGAACTACCGCGATCTGTACCCGGAGCCGCCGCCACCCGGCATGGTGCCGTCGTGCGCCGAGGGCGGTGTCCTGGGCATCCTGTGCGCGTCGATCGCCTCGGTGATGGGCACCGAAGCCATCAAGCTGATCACCGGCATCGGCGAGCCGCTGCTGGGCAGGCTGATGGTTTACGACGCACTGGACATGACGTACCGCACCATCAAGATCCGCAAGGATCCGGCCACACCGAAGATCACCGAGCTCATCGACTACGAGGAGTTCTGCGGCGTGGTGTCCGAAGCGGCCGCGGAGGCCGCGGCGGACTCGACGATCACCCCGCGTGAGCTGCGCGAGCTGCTGGACTCCGGTAAGCAGCTGGCGCTGATCGATGTTCGCGAACCGGTGGAGTGGGACATCAACCACATCGAGGGCGCGGAGCTGATCCCGAAGGGTGCGTTCGAAACGGGTGAGGCGTTGTCCAAACTGCAGATCGACCGGACGCCGGTGTTCTACTGCAAGACGGGTGTGCGCTCGGCCGAGGTGCTGGCCATCGTCAAGAAGGCGGGCTTCTCCGACGCGATGCACGTGCAGGGCGGAATCGTCGCGTGGGGCAAGCAACTCGAACCCGACATGGTGATGTACTAACAGCTCGTTTGCCGTAACTCGGCTTAGGCTGAGGTGGTGACTGTCGAACGGCCGCCGGACCATGTGCTGGCGGCGTTCGGATTAGCCGGTGTGCAACCGGTTCCGCTCGGCTCGAGCTGGGAGGGCGGCTGGCGCTGCGGCGAGGTCGTGCTGTCGATGGTTGCCGATCACGCCCGTGCCGCATGGTCTGCGAAGATCCGCGAGACGTTGTTCGTCGACGGTGTGCGGTTGGCCCGGCCGGTGCGTTCGACCGACGGCCGCTATGTGGTGGCGGGGTGGCGCGCTGACACATACGTCGCGGGAACGCCGGAGCCACGCCATGACGAGGTGGTGTCGGCGGCGGTGCGGCTGCACGAGGCGACGGCCAAACTGGAACGGCCCCGCTTTCTGACCCAGCCGCCTGTCGCGCCGTGGGCCGACGTCGACGTGTTCATCGCCGCCGACCGCGCCGCGTGGGAGGAGCGGCCGCTGCACTCGCTGCCGCCGGGGGCGCGGGTGTCACCCGGTTCGGCGGACGGACAGCGATCGGTCGAGCTCATCAGCCAGCTCGCCGCGCTGCGCAGGCCGACGAAGAGCCCCAGTCAACTGGTGCACGGAGATCTTTACGGCACAGTGCTTTTCGCGGGCACCGCGGCCCCGGGCATCACCGACATCACGCCGTACTGGCGACCTTCGTCATGGGCGGCAGGGGTGGTGGTCGTCGACGCGCTGTCGTGGGGCGAGGCCGACGATGGGCTGATCGAGCGTTGGAGCCCGCTGCCGGAGTGGCCGCAGATGTTGTTGCGCGCATTGATATTCCGGCTCGCAGTGCACGCACTGCATCCGCGGTCGACGGCTGCGGCGTTCCCCGGCCTGGCGCGCACGGCCGCGTTGGTGCGGCTCGTGCTCTGAATGGGACAGTGTTCCTCCGCCCTCAGAACTCGTAGCGGACCTCGGCCAGGTTCACCCGTCCGTCGTCGGCCAGCACCCCTTCGGCGCGCAGTAGTTCGAGTTGTCGCGTGCTGAGGTGGGGCGCCGGTCGGCCGGATGCCCTGATTACCCGATGCCACGGGAGATCCGACGAATCCGTGCGCATGATCCAGCCGACGATGCGGGGACTCGAAAGGCCTGCGGCGTCGGCGATATCGCCGTAGGTCGACACCCGCCCGGCGGGGATCGACGCAACCAGGCCGCGCACCGTTTCGACCTGCTCGTCGGTCACCGCAGGCATCTCAGCCCCGCTCCAACTGCTTGCGGATCACCGCCGCCGTGTCGGCCGGCAGCGCCTGGGGGACCATGTGGTCGCAGTCGAACTCCAGCCCTGTGAAGTCGGGTCGCTCGCCAAGGGCGGCGAGCAGTTCCTCGCTGACGTACGGCGGGTCGGTTTTCGCGGCGCGCACCAAGGTGACGGGTATCCCGTTTCGCGGCAACTGAATTGGTCGCGCGAGCTCACTCCAATACGACAACATCGCAGGGATGCTGATCCGCCACCCCGCGCGCCCGCTTGGCAACTCGACCAGATGCTCGTCGAGTTCGCGGTTCAATTCGTCCGGGTCGACCTCGCCCCACGAGCCGTGCGCCTTTTCGGTGCGGGCCTCCTCGCGGTCGGTGTAGTCCGGCGAGGCGAACATGTCGTCGGCGATGTCGCGCATCCAACCGCCGTCCAGGCCGACCGCGGGATCGAGCAGCACCAGCGCTGCGACCAGATCCGGGCGTGCGGCAGCCAGATTCAGCGCGACCGCACCGCCGAACGAATGCCCGACCACCACAACAGGGCCGTCCGCCTCCGCGTCGAGCAGCCGGGCCAGCGCGCCGACGTTCGCGTCGATGCTCCACGGCGCCACCCACGACGACCGGCCGTGTCCGATCAGGTCCGGTGCGAGGATCGCGAACTCGGGCAGGTGCCGCGTTGCGAGCGTCTGCCAGCGCCTGCCATGCCCGGTCAAGCCGTGGATGGCCAGGATCTGGGGCGGCCGGGTCGGTCCGTATCGATGCACGTGCAGCAGATCGGGCATGACCTCGATGCTGCCAGCACCCGGTAACGGCCGCTTGTCGGACCCCCATGGTGTCATGCCTTCATGTCCGCACTGCACGCAGAACTGACGCCGACCACCCTCACCGAACCGGGAACCCGCGGTGTCGTGCGCGTGCTGGGCGGCGCCGGTACGGGCAAGAGCGGCTTGTTGATTCAGACCGCAACGGCGCATATCGCCGCGGGCAGCGATCCGGAATCGGTTCTGATGCTGACGGGTTCGGCCCGGCTCGGCAGCCAAGCGCGTGCGGCAATCACGTTGGCCCTGCTGTCCGCGAGCAGCAGCGCCGCGGTCCGTGAGCCGTTAGTGCGCACCGTGCACGCCTACGCATTCGCGGTGTTGCGGCTGGCGGCGCAACGCAACGGCGACCCGCCACCGAGGCTGATCACCAGCGCCGAGCAGGACGGCATCATCCGCGAACTGCTCGCGGGCGACCTGGAGGACGGCGACGCGTCGCCGGTGGCCTGGCCAGCCCAGCTGCGACCCGCGCTGAGCACCGTCGGCTTCGCCAACGAACTGCGCGATCTGCTGGCGCGCTGCACCGAACGCGGCGTGGATCCCCTTGCGCTGCAACGCATCGGGCGCACCAGCGGCCGATCCGAATGGTTGGCCGCAGGCCAGTTCGCGCAGGCCTACGAGCAGATCATGCTGCTGCGCTCCGCAGTGGGCATGGCGGCGCCACAGGCAACAGTGCCCGCGCTCGGCGCCGCCGAACTCGTTGGTGCCGCGCTCGAAGCCTTCGCCACCGACCCGGACCTGCTGTCAGTGGAGCGCAACAGGATCAAGCTACTTCTCGTCGACGACGCGCAGCACCTCGATCCGCAGGCCGCGCGGTTGGTACGCGTGTTGTCGGCCGGCGCGGAGCTGACCGTCATCGCCGGAGACACCACCCAGTCGGTGTTCGGTTACCGCGGCGCCGATCCCTCGCTGCTGCGCGGTGACGAGCCTGCCGTCACGCTCACCAGGTCGCTGCGTTGCGCACCGGTCGTCGCCGACGCCATCACCGCGGTCATGCGACGGCTGCCGGGTACGGACGGCGCACGTGCCGTCACCGGTGCCGAGGGCGGCCCGGGCTCGCTGACCGTGCGGATCGCCGCGACGGCCCACGCCGAATCGGCGATGATCGCCGACGCCCTGCGTCGCACGCATCTGATCGACGGCGTGCCGTGGTCCCAGATGGCGGTGATCGTTCGGTCTGTGCCGAGGCTGGGTGCGCCGCTGGCGCGAGCGCTTGTCTCGGCAGGGGTGCCCGTGGACTCCCCGGCACCGAGTGTTCCATTGGCGGATCAGGCCGCCGTCCGCGCGCTGCTGACGGTGCTCGACGCGACTGCTCACGGTCTCGACGGCGATCGGGCGCTGTCGCTGCTGACCGGGCCCATCGGCCGGGTCGATCCGGTGTCGTTGCGCCAGCTGCGACGGGCGTTGCGCCGTGCCGATGGCTGCCGGCCGCCGCGGGACTTCACCGATCTGCTCGTCGAGGCGCTCGACAGTGAAACCGATGACCTGGCGGCCGAACTCGG
>Ga0207688_10001191_pt1 | contig 13434 bp, 8 predicted proteins | sample KBSMiscanthusM4_FD_184296 | JGI IMG/M metagenome (GOLD analysis project Ga0207688, IMG submission 184296) | Miscanthus rhizosphere microbial communities from Kellogg Biological Station, Michigan, USA - M4 (SPAdes) (version 2) | ecosystem: Host-associated > Plants > Roots > Rhizosphere ...
GTTGGACGGCCCGAGCTGCACCGACAGCACGTCCGAAACGGGCGCGAGGTCGAGGTTGACCCCGGCCGCCTTCAGCTCGCCGCCCCAGCCCGCGGCGGCGTCGGTGAGCTTCGCCGTGCTCCACCGGCCCTGCTCGACGGCCGTCGGGATGGCGGAGAAACCGGGGCCGGTGAGCGTCTGCACCTGCCCGCCCTCCTGGTCCGCGGCGACGAGCAGGCCCACCCGCCCGGCGACGGCCTGCTGCAGGGCGGCGGTGCGCGCGGCGACCGCAGCGACCCCGGACCGGCTGCGCCCGGTGAGGAGCACGCCGCCCACCGGCAGTCGCTTCACCAGGTCGACGCCGGCGCCGACGGCCGCGCCGAGCGGCGCGCCGACGACGACCAGCTGGCCCGCGGTGGCGCGGCGGTCGAGGCCGGCCAGCACGGTGTCGACGCACGAGGGTTGGGGCGCCACGGTCGGCCCGGCGGCGGGGGCCGGGGCCGCGGCAGGCGCGCCCGCTACGGGCCCAGGCGCCGCCGCGCACGCCGCCACCAGGAGCGGCAGGACACCGAGCAGCAGGCGGGACGGGCGCACCGACCCATCATCCTCGCCAGAGGGTCCGGCGCCTGAGGGGCCCGCCGGGTCGCTCAGGCGCCGGGCCCGCTTATTCGGTGAGGTCGGTGGCGGGGAGCGCGCCGAGGAGGGCGAAACCGTCGAGGTAGGGGCCGACGTCGCCGCGCACCGTCCACGACCGCAGCTGAGCCGCCGACCGCCGCGTGACGAGCGCGCGGGCGAGGTCGAAGTCGGACGCGCGGACCACCACGTCGGCGGCGTCCGGGTCGCCCGCGGACGCCCACGAGAACCCGTCGCCGACCAGCGCGATCGGCGGCAGGTCGGCGACACGGGCGCCGAAGCGGGGCAGGAACCGGTCGCGGACGGCCGCCACCCCGCCCGAGTCCTGCCCGCCGGGCATGCCCAGCGCCCCCCGCAGGTCCTGCTCGTGGATGATCACGTCGCTGAGCGGCCGGGTGTTGTTGGCGCGCATCCACTCCTGCAGGGGGGCGGACAGGCCCTCCCACTCCGTCACCAGCGCGGCGACGTCGTGGTCGCGCCGACTGGCCACCTGCTTCTGCGTCCAGGTGGGGTTGTGGTCGTCCGGCTCGTCGCCCGCGACCACGTCCGCGCCGAGGCCGACCATGTGCGAGAAGAGGTCGCGCACGGTCCAGTCCGGGCACGCCGGGACCCGGACCGCCGCCTGCTCCGCGGTCAGCGGGGCGACCAGCGCGATCACCCGTGCCTGCGCCCGTGCCCACTCGTCGATGAGATCCACGGGCATATCCTGCCCTGGTGGGCACCCCGCTCGTCGCGTTGGACGCCGTTCCGGTCGGCGGCGGCGTGATCGTGCCCGAGCACCGGGTGGTGGTCACCCGCCCCGCCGAGGCCGAGCTCCGCGCCTTCGGCACGCTCTGCCCGCACCAGGGCTGCCACGTGCGGGCGGTCGCCGCGGGCGCGATCAGCTGCTTCTGCCACGGCAGCCGCTTCCGCATCGCCGACGGCGCGGTGGTGGGCGGCCCGGCGCCGGAGCCGCTCGCTCCGGTGGCGGTCGCCGTGGTCGACGGGATGGTGGTCCTCGCTCCGGGCTGACCAACGCGCCGCGGTGAGTCGGGCGTTCCGGCGCGGTCAGGTGGACGCCGCGTAGCGTGCCCTGGTGGACCTCGCGGACGACCGGTTGACCCGCTTCGCGGCCCTCACCGGTCCCGAGGGGCGCGCGCTCATGGCCGAGCTCGCCGCCGAGCGCGTCGACGACGAGACCGCGCTCCGGCTGTCCGAACGGCTGCGGTCCCGCTACCCGGCCGTGCTCGTGGCGGACGGCCTCACGCTGCAGCGGCTGCGCGACCGGGCGGCGGCCAAGTTCTCCCGCGCGCCGGACATGGTGCTGACCCGCGACGGGCTCGAGCAGGCGTCCGGCGAGGCCGCGGCGCGCCACCGGGCCGCCCGGCTCGCGGGCGCCGGGCCGGTGGCCGACCTGTGCTGCGGCATCGGCGGCGACCTGGTCGCGCTGGCCGCGCTCGGGCCCGTCCTCGGCGTCGACCGCGACCCGCTGCACGCCTGGATGGCGGGCCACAACGCCGCGGTCTACGGCGTCGCCGAGCGGGCGCGCACCGAGGTCGCCGACGTCCGTGCGGTGGACCTCACGGGCACAGCGGCGGTGTTCGTCGACCCCGCCCGCCGCACCGAGCGGGGCCGCACCCGCGACGGCGAGCCACCGCTCGCCTGGTGCGTCGACCTGGTCGAGCGGGTGCCGCGGGTGGCGGTCAAGGCGGCGCCGGGGCTCGACCGAGCCTCCGTACCGCCGGGCTGGGAGGCCGAGTTCGTCGCGGTCGGGACGGACCTCAAGGAGGCCGTGCTGTGGTCGCCCGCCGCCGCCGAGGCCGCGAGCAGGGCCACCGTCCTCGTCGACGGCGACCGGCACACGCTCCTGCCCGCGCCGGGCGCCGAGGTGCCCGTCGGCGAGCCGGGGGAGTACCTGCTCGACCCCAACCCGGCGGTGACGCGCGCCGGGCTCGTCGCGGAGCTGGCCCGGGCGACCGGCACCTGGCAGATCGACGACCGGATCGCGTTCCTCGCCGCCGCGGCCCCGGTCGCGACGCCGTTCGCGCGCACGCTGCGGGTGCTCGACTCGGGGCCGTGGCGGGAGAAGGACCTGGGCGCCCGGATCCGGGCGCTGGACGTCGGGTCCGTCGACATCCGCCGCCGCGGCCTCGCGGGCGACGTCGACGTGCTGCGCAAGCGCCTCGCCCGCGCGCTCGCCGGGGGCGGCCGCCGGGCGACGCTGGTGATGACCCGCGCCCGCGACCGTCCCTGGGCCCTGATCTGCGTGGACGCCTGACCTCGACCGTGCCACCGCCCCGAGGGGCGGGTGCGAAGTCGGGCGTTACAGCTGTTCCAGGTCGTCCAGCTCCGGGGTCGGTGGGCGGGTGGCGGTGGGTCGGTCGAGGTAGAACAGCGCCGTCGAGGCCAGGTCGTCGCGCAGGGGGAGGTAGCGGCCGCCCGCGCGCCACCCCAGCGCCTGCACGGTGACCCGCAGCGCCGCGGCGAACCGGATCGGGTCGGGCACGTGCCAGCGGTACATGCCGAACCGCAGCTGGCTGTCGTAGAGCCCGTCCGGCTTGATGACCTGGTGCAGCCCCAGGTAGGGCGTCGAGAACGCGGTGTAGCCCTGGCCGGGCACGTCGAAGTTCCAGGCGCCGCCGAAGTAGTCCTCGGTGCCGGTGCCGCAGACGGTGGGGAAGTCCGCGTCCCCGTCGAGGTAGAACTTCACCTCCCCCTCGCCCCACCAGCCGCGGGAGTTGCTGCCCCAGGCGAGGTAGGTGCCCACGTACTGGCCCATGCCGCGCACGCCGTCGACGAGCGTGTGCACCCCTGCCGCCACCGGGTTGGACCGCCGCCAGTGCGCGTGCAGGTAGGCGCTCTCCGACTCGTCGCCGCCGGTCTCGTAGGTCACCTGGAAGTAGACGACGGTCGGGGATCCCGACAGGTTGGTGAGCGTGAGGTGCGCGCCCTCGCGGAACGGCATCGGCCAGTAGCAGCTGAACCCGCCGTGCGGGTTGACCGCGACCATCGACGACGAGAGCTGGGCGAACCGGCCCCACCCCTGGCCGAAGAAGTCGCCGACCGGCACCTCGACCGCGGGTGCCGCGGCGCCGTCCCAGCGGGCGCGCAGCAGCAGGCAGCGCCAGTGGTCGGGGTGGGTGGTGAGCCAGATGTGGGTGATCCGGCCGGGCCCGTCGATCGCCGCCAGGTCGACGGTGGTGTGCGCGGCGATCTCGATGCTGGGCGACACCTTCCAGCCCTGCCCGAGGTCGCGGGCGGGACCAGCGCCGGTGCCCTCGGTGGCGCGCCCGCCCCCGCCCGGCTCGCCCGTGGGGTTCTCCGGGCTGATCGAGCGGGTGACGACACCGGGTCGGAGCCGGGTGATGTCCGGGATCATGACCGATAGGCTAAACGCGCAGCTCCACCGCGTAGGAGAAGTCGGGGGCGGTGGCACGCACCTGCACGGCCTCCGTCAGCACCCGGTGCAGCGTGAGGAACTCGGTGGCAAGGCCCTGCGCGGCGGCTTGCGCGACCGTCTCGGCCCGGCTCGCCGCGGTGAGCTCGCAGCCCGCGCCGAGGGAGAGCCGGGAGGCCCCGACGCCCGCCATCGCGACCGTCACCCCGTCGGCGTCGGCGGCGCGGGTGAGCAGCCCGCCCTCGTGCGCTCCGGCCCACAGGTCGACGCAGAGCTCGTTGTCCACCACGTGCCCGGGCGTGACGCCGCTGTACGCGACGCGCAACGTCTTGCCGTCCAGTGTGAACGTCTTGGCGAACGCCGTGTCCTCGTGCCAGGTCATCCGGTCGGTGGTGCCCGTGCGGCGGGCCAGGCCGTCGCGCTTCCACAGCTCGACGAGCTCGGCCTGGGTCGTCGTGCGCGGCGCCCAGCCGCGGTCGTAGGCGCAGCGCACCCCGTCGCCGATGACGCCGCACGTGTAGGCGTTGAAGTTGTCCGGCACGATCCGGCCGACGGTCACGGTGCCCGCGTCGTTCGTGCGCACGGGCCGCGCGTACGTCCACGCCACCTCGCGCTGGGTGCGGAATTCGACGTCGGAACCCAGGTAGCGGTGGTTGGGGGTCCAGACGGTGTTCTGCAGCACGTGGCCGTCGCACTCGACGCCCGCGGGGTCGCGGTACTGGTAGCTCTTGAACGTGCCGCTCACCGTGCGCGGCGCGCCGTCCTGCAGGACGAAGGCGTGGGTGACGCGCCCGCCGTTGCGGTCGACGACGACCAGCGCCTCGGGGTTGTAGAGCACGATCGTCGGGTTGGGGTCGTCGTCCCAGTGGCGCGGGTCCAGCCCGATCTCGTGCGGCAGCGCCGCGAGTGCGGCGAGCACCGGCCCGTCGTCCACGAAGCCGCCGCCCGCCGGGTCCTTGGCCGCCCAGGTGGCCCACACCGACGCCGCGAGCCACACCAGCGCGTTGCGCACCTGGAGGCCCTCGACGATCGTGAACTCCTCGGGATCGCCGGTCGCCTTGCGGTTGGGGTCGTCGCCTTCGAGCGCCTGCATGTTCCAGGCGTTCTCGTGCTGGGCCATGAGGAACGCGAGCCAGGCGGTGTCGTAGAGCTGGTCGCGGTGCTCGTCGGGCCACAGCCGCAGCGCGTTCTCGACGCGGTCGGTGATCCCGCCGAGGGTGTCGCCGAGCCAGTAGGCGGGGGTGTCGCGCCAGCGCTTCTCCCACGTGTCGTAGTGGAAGCGGTTGCCGTCGAGGTCGACGGAGGCGAGGCCGCCGGGGTCGAGGGTGGCGTCGATCGAGGCGAGGACGTCGATCGTGCCCGCGGAGTCCCGCGCCGGGTCGAGGTCCGCGGTCGTGACGACGTGCAGCCACGTGCGGTGGGCGGCCACCCACCCGATGAACGCCGCCCACGTCTCGCGCAGGTCGGGCACCGGCTCGAACCAGCCGTTGCCGCAGGCCTTCTCGAAGTCGTCGCCGTAGGTGAGCAGGGTGCGCTCGCGCAGGTGCGGGTCGAGCGCCAGGCGCAGGAACCGCCGTCGCACCGCGAGCGGCGGCTTCCACGGCGCGGGCCGGGTCGGGTCGAGGTTCGCCCCGAGCGCCTGGTCCTTCAGCGTGGTGTCGATGAACAGCACGTGCGCGCCGCTCGTGCGGTCGGTCCACAGCATGCCGGGCCCGAGGTCGTACCCCGTTCCGGACGGCTCGACGGACGTCGCGTTGTCGTAGTAGCCGGTGGCCGAGTCGAGCACGACGTAGCGGACGGGGGCGGTCTGCAGCGCCGCGACCGTGGCGGGCCGCTGCCGGTAGAGCCGCTGGTCGGGGTAGAACACGTCCGGCGGCCGCGCCGACGCCCCGAGGTAGGTCGTGATGGCCTCGAGGCCCGCCGTGATGTCGCGGACGTTCGCCTCGGCCGAGTAGTACGGGATGCGGTGCGACCCGTAGCCCGCGATCGCCGGGTGCATCAGACCCGCGTCGAGGTCGGCGCGCAGGGCGGCCAGGTCGTCGGGGCAGTCGTGCGCGGTGAGCACGAGCACGCCGCCGTTGAGCGCGAGGTGGTAGGGCACGCCGAAGCGCCGGTGCATGGTCAGCCCGTCGCGGTAGCCGCCGGGGTTGATCCGCTCCGCGCCCGGCCGCGAGGAGTAGCGGCCCTCCTCGTCAGCCATCGTGACCTGCATGTACGTGCGCGGCGGCACGTAGCCGTCGAACGGCTCCTCGAGCAGGTCGTTGATCGCCTGGATGCAGAAGTGCGCGATGAGCAGCCGCGCGCGCCCCGGACCGCCCGCGTCGGCCTCGGCGACCCGCCGCCCGCCGACGTCGAACTCGACGGGCGCGCCGTCCGGGTCGGGGCCGCTGAACGTCACGGTGTCGGCGGCCCAGTCGAGCAGCGGCAGCCGTCCGTCCGGGTTGGACGGCGCGGTCAGGTAGTCGGCCGAGAGCCAGGTGCCGCCGATGCGGACCCGGACCGGCAACGACCCGTCGGCCGGGATGTCGTCGAGGTCGACCCGCACGTGGGTGAGCCCGTCGCCGCGCCGGACGTGCCCGACCCACGCCGGGCCCGCGTCGACGAGATCGCCGAACCGGCCGCCGACCACGTCGCCGGGCGTGAACTCGGGTACCGCGGCGACCACCGAGTACGGGCCGAGGGTGACCGGCGCGCCGGACCTCGGCCGGACGTCCACGGTGTACCGGACGGCCGCGCCCTCGGCCACGCCGCGCACGACCGCCTCCGTGTACCGGTTGCCGCGGCGGGCCAGCGCGAGCCGGTAGGGAGTCACGGCGAGCGGGCGGGGGCCGGTCACCGGCGCGTCGTCAACGGTGCGTAGTCGGTCGGCGAACTCGGCGTCGACCGGGGTCACGTCCGCGGTGGGCACGACGGACTCGGCTCCGGCCCCGGGGCCGTCGGTGACCTGCCATCGCACCGTGACGGTCTCCGCGGTGGGCGCGGCCGACCATGCTCCGACGAGGATGTGCAGGTCGACGCCGCCGTCGGACCCCCTCGTGAGCCGAACGGGAGCGTCCGGGGCGTAGTGCCAAGCGGAATAGTCGGGGCCGGCCACGGTCACAACGTTCGCCACATTCGCCCCAGGCGTTAACACGGGAGCGCCGCTGACCGAACCCCATGCGCTGAACGGACCGCACGGCTCGACGTCACTGGAGTGACTTGATAGACACTCGTTCGAGTTCCGCAACTACTGGAGGGGTCTAGGGTGCGGGAACCTGCTGATGCACCGGTCACGTTGCGTGTGCTCGGCACGCTGGAGGCTGACGCCGCGGGTGTGTCGGTGCGGCTCGGTGGGCCGACCCAGCGGGCGGTGCTGGCCCGGATCCTCGTGGCGGGCGGTGTGCCCGTCTCGGCGGAACGGCTCGTCGAGGACGTGTGGAGCGGGCGGGCGAGCCCCGACGCCGTGCACCCGTTCGTGTCGCGGCTGCGCAGGGTGCTCGGCCGCGACGCCATCCCGCAGCGCCGCGGCGGCTACGTCGTCGACCGGGATCTGGTCGACGTGGACGCCGACGCGTTCGTCGCCGAGGTCGACGACGGTCGCCGCGCGCTCGCCCGCGGGGCCGACGACGACGCCGCCGCCCTGCTCGAAGCCGCGCTGGCGCGGTGGCGGGGGGAGCGCGGGTACTACGGGATAGCCGACGTCGCCGACATCCCGGTCGTCGACGCGGAGGCCGACCGGCTCGACGAGCTGCGGGTGGCGGCGGCCGAGGCGCTCGCCGACGCGCACGTCCGGCTCGACCGGGGCGACGAGGACGTCGACCGGCTCGGCGAGCTGGTGGCGCGCTACCCGCTGCGGGAGTCATTGGCCGCCCGGCAGGTGATGGCGCTCTACGCGGCAGGCCGCCAGGCCGACGCGCTCACCGCCTACGAGCGCTGCCGTCGGGCCTTGGCCGAGCAGCTCGGCGTGGACCCGGCCCCGCCGCTGCGCCGCGTCCACGCGGCGGTGCTGGCCCAGCAGGCGCTGGGCACGGTGAGCGCGGCGGGCCCCGCGCTGCGGTCGAACCTGCCGCAACGGGCGCGCGCGTTCGTCGAGCGGCCGGAGCTGGCGGCCGTGGTCGAAGCCGCGCTGGACGACGGGGGTCACCGCCCGGTCGTGCTGTACGGCATGCCCGGAGCGGGCAAGACCGAGCTGGCGTGCGAGCTCGCGCACCGGCGGCAGCGGGCGGGCCGCGTGGCGTGGTGGATCGGCGCCGAGGACCCCGCGGGCACCGCCGCGGGCCTGGCCGATCTCGCCACGGCCCTGGGCATCCGCGACCGGGCGCGCGAGGAGGACACCCGCGCCGCGCTGTGGGCCGAGCTGGACCGGGCACCGGGCTGGGTGCTCGTGTTCGACAACGCCGACGAGCCCGCCCGGCTGGAGCCCTACCTGCCCACCGCGGTGCACGGCGACGTCATCATCACCTCCCGCGACCAGGCCTGGCGACGGCTGGCCCGCCCGATCCCGGTGCCGCCGCTCACCCGCGCGGAGTCGGTCACCTACGTCGTCGAGCGCAGCGGCGACCCGGACGCCGCGGCCGCCGCCGAGCTGGCCGAGCTGCTCGGCGACCTGCCCCTTGCCCTGCAGCAGGCCTGCGCCTACGTCGAGCAGACCGGCATGACCGTGCCCGACTACGTGCGCCTCTACCGCCGCAGGCAAGCCGAGCTGGGTGCCGTCGCCACCACCTGGGGCCTCGCGTTCGACCGGCTCCGGCGGCGCTCGCCGCTGGCCGCCGGGGTGCTGGAGACGATGTCGTTCCTCGCGGCCGACACGATCGCCGTCGAGATGCTGTGGCCGCTGGCCGACGGCGACGAGCTGGACGTGCAGGAAGCCATCGGCGAGCTGCTGCGCCTTTCGCTCGTCGACCGCAAGGGGCCGATCCTGCGGGTGCACCGGCTCGTGCAGGACGTGGTGCGCGTCGGGCTCGGCCCGGCGACGGCGGGGGCCCGGCTCGACGCCGCCGCGCGGATCTGCCTGGCCGTCGACGCCGACGAACGGGATGCCGCCGCCCACCTCGTCCAGGTCGCGGCGCACTGCGAGGCGCTGCGGCGCCTGCCGCTCGGCCTGCTCGACGGGCTGGCCGCCGTGGCCCGCCGCTTCGCCGAGCGGGCCCTGTACCCCGCCGCGGAGCAGGTGCTCACGTCGGCGCTGCGGCTCGCGGGCGCGCAGTCCGGCGGGGCGGGCACGACCATCCAGCGCGGCACGCTGCTGTGCCAGCTCGGCGAGGTGCTCGACGCCGCGGGCAGGCTGGACGAGGCGCTGGACCTGCACCGCCACGCGGTCGAGCTGCTCGACGGCGAACCCGAGGCCGACGAGCTCGTGCTGGCCCACGCCTACAACCGCCTCGGCCACGTCCTCAACTGCGCCGACGACACCGCGAGCGCCATCGCGGCGCACGAGCGGTCGCTGAAGACGCTGCGCGCGGTGCAGCGCGACGACCTCGTCGCCCCGGTGCTGGTCGACCTCGGCTACACGCTCTGGGCCGACGGACTGCTCGACCGGGCGGAGGAGGCCCTCACCACGGGCCGCGAGCTGATGGAGCCCGACAGCCGGGGCTGGGCGCACGCCACGGGTGGGCTCGGCATGGTGGCCCAGGACCGGGGGCTCGTCGAGGAGGCCGTCGAGCTGCACCGACGGGCGATCGGCGCGTTCACCGCGGTGTCCGGCGCCGACCACCCCGACACCGCGCAGGCGATGGACAAGCTCGGCTACGCCCTGCGGCTCCTGCACCGGCCCGCGGAGGCGATCGAGCAGCACCGGCGGGCCGTCGCGCTGCTCGTGCGGGTGCTCGGCGCGGAGGACCCCCGGGTCGCGATGACGCTGTCCAACCTCGGGCTCGCGCTCGGCGACGCAGGCCTCGCCGACCAGGCCATCGACACGCAGACCCGCGCCCACCAGCTGTTCCAGGCCAAGCTGGGGCCGACGCACGCCAGCACGTTGATGGCCGGGCGCCGCCGCGCGGTCGCGCTGGCCGCGGCGGGTCGCACGGCGCAGGCCGTGCCGCTGATCCAGGAGGTGCTGGCCGCGCTCGTCGACCGCGTCGGCGAGGCCGAGCTGGGGGCGATCGCCGGGGACGTCGCGCTGGTCTACGCGGCCGCGGGCGACGCGGCCGCGGCCCGAGAGTGGCGGTCGCGCGCGACGTAGGTCGCTTCTGCGGGACGCGACCTAGTTGTGTCTGCAAGGTCGCTGCAAGACCGGTGGGACATGGTGTTCGCCTGGCGACACCGAGGAACCCACCATGCGCCCGACCTGCCCATCGCCCGACCGCCCGATCGACTCCTTCGCGGACCTGCCCACCGAAGAGCTGGTCGCCGCGGCGCGGGGGGAAGGCGCGTCGCAGGCCTGGGCCGAGATCGTCGTCCGGTACGAGCGCCTCGTGCTCGGCGTCGTCGGGTCCTTCCGGCTCCAGGAGGCCGACGCGGCCGACGCCGCCGCCAACACCTGGCTGCGGGCGATGGAAGGGCTGCCCGCGTTGCGCCACCCGGACCGGCTCGGCGGTTGGCTGCGGACCATCGCCCGGCGCGAGTGCCTCGGCGTGCTGCGCCACACCGTGTTCGAGGAGCCCAGCGACGTCGCCGCCGCCGGGATGCCCGCCGCGGAGCCGGGGCCCGAGGCGGTCGTCGTCGCCTGCGAGGTGGGCCAGGTCATCACCGACGCGATGGCGCACCTCTCCGGACGCGGCAGGCAGCTGATCCTCGCGCTGTTCTTCCTCCCGCGGGCGTCGTACACCACGGTCGCCGCCGACGCCGAGATGCCGATCGGCAGCATCGGTCCCACCCGAAGGCGCGCGCTCGGCGCGCTGCGCGTCGGGCTGGAGCAGGCGGGCTACGGGCCCGACGCGCTGGCCGCCTGACCCGCCCCGCGAGGGCGAGTCCCCGCTTTCGCCACGCCGAGTCGCGATTCTCGAGACGGCGCGGCGCTGGGCGGCGCCCTGCCTGACACGCTGACGCCCGTGGAGACCCTCGTCCTCGTCGTCGGGCTGATGTTGGCGGCGGTGTTGCTGGTCGGCGTCGGGGACCGCCTGCGGCTGCCGTGGCCCGCGCTGATGCTCCTGCTGGGCGTCGGGGTGGCGTTCGCGCCCGGTCTTCCCGACCGCTTCGACCTCGAGCCGGAGCTGATCCTGCCGCTGTTCCTCCCGCCGCTGCTCTTCGCGGCGGCCCAGCGCACGTCGTGGGCGTTGTTCCGGGCGCGGTGGCGCAGCATCGCGTTCCTCGCCGTCGCGCTCGTGGTGGCCACGGTCGCCGCGGTGGCGGGCACCGCCGCGGTGCTGGTGCCGGGGATCGGGATCTCCGCCGCCATCGCCCTCGGTGCGATGGTGGCGCCGCCCGACCCGGTGGCCGTCGAGGCCGTGGCCGGACCCGTGCGGATGCCCCGCAGGCTGCTCTCCGTGCTGCAGAGCGAGGGCCTCTTCAACGACGCCACCGCGCTGGTCGTGTTCCAGACGGCGGTGCTCGCCACCGTGTCGGGCGGCGCGGTCTCGGCACCCACGCTGGTGCTGCGGTTCGTGCTCGGGGTGGTGGGGGCCGTCGCGATCGGCGTCGGGGTGGCGTTCGTCGCCCGGTGGATCACGGCACGGGTCACCGACACCACCGGGCGCAGCGCGCTCACGCTCGTGCTGCCGTTCGCGGTGTACGTCGCGGCCGACGAGGTCGGCGCGTCCGGCGTGGTCGCGGTCGTCGTGCTGGCCCTGCAGCTGCGGGCGGCGAGCGGCGAAGACGAAGCCGCCGAACGGCTGGTGCAGCGCTCGTTCTGGGACGTCGTGGAGCTGCTGGTCACCGGCGTCGCGTTCGGGCTGATAGGCCTGGACCTGCGGCAGGTCGCCGAGGCCGCGGCCGACGACCTTCCCCGGATGCTGCGGGACGCGGCGGTGATCTGCGCGGTCGTCATCGCGGTGCGGGTGCTGTGGATGCTGGTGGCGTGGTGGATGGCGTGCCGCAGCGACGACCCCGAGCGGTCGCCGCGCACCGGGCGGGAGACCGTCGTGCTGTCCTGGTGCGGCATGCGCGGGCTGGCCACCCTCGCGCTGGCGCTGTCCCTGCCGACGGTGACCGCCTCGGGCGAACCCTTCCCGCAGCGGGCCGAGATCGTGCTGATCGCCGTCGTGGTGCTGGTCTTCACGCTCGTGATCCCGGGGTTCACGCTGCCGTTCCTCGTCCGGCGGCTCGGCGTCGCCACGGACGCCGCCACGGAGCACGCCGCCGAGCAGGCGATCGTGCTCCGCGCCCGGGCGGCCGCGACCGCCGTCCTCGCCGCCGACGACCGGGTCGACCGGCTGCCCGTCGGGGTCGGCACGAGCCTGCGGCAGCGGATGGACCGCCTCGACGGCCTGCTGCGCGGCGACCCGATGTCGACGGAGGACCGCGAGCGCGCCGAAACCGTGCGCCGCTACCGTGAGGTCATGGCATCCGTGCAGGCCGAAGCGCTCGCCGCCGCCCGCGCGGAGGTGCTCGCCGCCCGTCGCGAGCCCGGCGTCGACCCGGAGGCCGCCGACCGCGTGCTGAGAAGGCTCGATCTGCGCACGGTTTTGCTCGACTGATGGACCGCGGAACGGGTACACCGATCCCATGACGGCGACGGATCGGACCCCACGGCTGCCCTGGGCCGGGCCCGCCGTCGAACGACGGCGCGATTCGGACAACGCCGCCGAAGTCGTACCGCGCGGTCTGCGGGTGACGGCCGCCATCGGATGGCGCCTGCTCGTCGTCGCTGCGGCGCTCTGGGTGCTCGGCCAGATCATCGCCTACCTGTCCGGGATCGTCATCCCGGTGGCGATCGCCCTGCTGCTGGCGGCGCTGCTCGCCCCGGCCGTGGGTCGGCTGGTCCAGTGGCGCGTGCCGCGGGGTCTGGCCACGGCGATGGTGCTGGTCGGCGGCCTGGCCGCGCTCGGCGTGCTGCTGACCTTCGTCGTGCGCACCGTGGTCGGCGGCGTGCCCCAGCTCGGGGCGAGCCTCGGGCAGAGCATCAGTGAGCTGTCGGGCTGGCTGGCGAACGGGCCGCTGCACGTCAGCGCGGAACAGCTGCAGGCCGTCCAAGGGCAGTTGCAGACCTTCGTGCAGGAGAACGTCGGGGGCATCACCGCGGCCACGCTGACGACGGCGGCCACGATCGGCGAGGTGCTCACGGAGTTCCTGCTGGTCGTGTTCACGCTGATCTTCTTCCTGCACGGCGGCGAGGACATCTGGCGCTTCTTCGTCAGGGGCGTGCCCGCGCGGGTGCGGTCCCGCGTCGACGTCGCGGGTCGCCGGGGGCTGGCCGCGCTCGTGCACTACGTGCGGGCGACGGCCGTGGTGGCCGCCGTCGACGCCATCGTCATCGGGATCGGCCTGGCGATCCTGCAGGTGCCCCTGGCCATGCCGCTGGCCACCCTGGTCTTCCTCGGCGCGTTCATCCCGATCATCGGGGCGGTCGCCACGGGCGCGGCGGCCGTGCT
>Ga0207688_10001197_pt1 | contig 13412 bp, 9 predicted proteins | sample KBSMiscanthusM4_FD_184296 | JGI IMG/M metagenome (GOLD analysis project Ga0207688, IMG submission 184296) | Miscanthus rhizosphere microbial communities from Kellogg Biological Station, Michigan, USA - M4 (SPAdes) (version 2) | ecosystem: Host-associated > Plants > Roots > Rhizosphere ...
GACCAGTCCGCCCTCGTAGCTCAGGGGATAGAGCAACGGTTTCCTAAACCGTGTGTCGCAGGTTCGATTCCTGCCGGGGGCACCCTCGTCCATATCCCACGGAGTGCTTGATCGCTTACAGCCCGTGCGGCGGCCAGAACGAGTAGCGGAACACCTGGGCGCTCCACGTGACGAACCGGGAGACCGGTGCCGTCGCATACGCCGGGTGTCCGGCCAGCCACGTGCGCAGCTCACCGTCGTCGACGTGGGTCAGGGCGGCGTCCAGCGTGCCGACGGGCCGCGCGGCCAGCGCGGCGCTCACCGCTGCCGCCCTCGCCTTTGGCCCCACCGCCGTCGCCAGCAGGAATGCGACAACCTGGTGGTCGCCGACGCCGTGCCGGACCTCATCGAACCGGTCGAGGTTGTCGGCGCTCGCTTTGAGGATCCGGTAGGTGTTGACGAATCGCTTCACCGTGCGCGGGGTGTGCCCGACGAGCGGAGCGACCTCGCTCATGGCCGTCAGCTGCGCCGCTCCGATTTGGAGGCTCTCGGCCGGTAGCGCGGCCCGGGTCGGGCGGGGCTCGTGCCCGCGCAGCAGCTCGATCCCCACAGCAGATCTGGCGGCGCGCGTGCGGGAGGGGTCGGGCCCGCGGGGGGCGATTCCGACAGTGTCCGATGTCGCCGCCCCCGCGAGTCCGGCCATCATCGAGCGGACGGTGTCGTCGTCGAGTGGCCGCAGGTGCACCGGCAGCTGGATGATCTTTTCGAGGTAGTCGGCGGCCGTCGCGCCGCCGCCGCTCAGGACATCCCGGTGGCAGGTCCGAATCGACTGTTCGAGCCAGCGGGTGTCGACGGCGATCACGGCGACGAAGCTGCGGAAGTCCAGTAGCAGGTGGACGGCCTCGAGGACGCTCACCACCTTGTCCGGGGGGCACCGGTCGAGGTCGTCGATCATGACCACGACCCGGCGGAACGGCGCGGAGCCCGGCGGGCCCGCGACAATCGCGCCGTCGAGATCGGCGATGGCGCGGTCGATCTCGACGAAGCGTTGCCGGGTCCGCGCTATGAGGCCGAGCTGGTCCCGGTACTCGGTCAGGGCCGCCATCCTCTGCAGGACACTGCCGAGTTGGCCGCTGGTAGCGAGCTCGCGCTGGCGCTCGAGCTCGGAGTTCTTCCGCTCGGCTTCCGTGACGGCCGTCTCGACGCCGGTGCGGGCGCTTCGCACGGCGGCCTCGGCGCGGGTCACGTCGTGGCCGAGGACCTCCTTCACCCGGGTCCAGGTGCCTCCTGCTTCACCGACCGCGGTCCCGAGCGCGCCCAGATCCTCCACCCGGCTCCTGATCTCGGCAACGGCACCCAGAGCGGCGGCCAGCGCCGTCACGACCGCGCCGTAACCGGCGACGACCGTCGCGGACAGCCCGGTGAGGAGCGCGATCGCAACACCCGCAGCGACCACGACGAGCAGCACGGCGGCGACGGTGATGCCCCACCGCCGCGCCGGTCGGCGGAGGGTCGTGAGGCGTTCCTCGGCGACCTGGGCCTCTTTCCTCCGCCGCCTGACCTCTTCCTCCGCCGCTTGGGCGTCCGCTTCGGCCTTCCGCACCTCCGGCAGGTCGGTCAGCTGCGGTTTCGGCAATTCGTCGCCGAGCTGGCGCAGCACTTCGTCGACGAGGCTCGCCCAGAGGTTCGTCTCCGCGTAGTGCCAGGCGTTGAACCGCACGATGCGCAGGCCGCCGAGGAACCCGGTGGGCCGATCCGGGCCGGTGAGCTCCCGGAGCTCGCGTTCGAGTGCATTGAGCACGAAGCTCTTCCCGGCGCCCCAGGCTCCGAACAGGCCCACGGTCAGAGGCGGGTGCAGCTCCTCAGAGGCGATCAGGCCCGCGAGGGCGGTCGCGTCGGCGTCGGCGCTGAGGAGATCGGGCCCGCCGACCCGATCGGAGTCGAACCGTGCGATCTGCCGATTGCCTGCGCGGCGCAGGTGGAGCGGCCACACCTCGATCCGGTCGCGGACCGCGATCGCGATCGCCGTTCCGTCCGGGTCGAACGCCATCGCGGTGACGGGATCAGGTCCGACCGCGATCCGTGCCAGGCGCTGGCCGCCGAGCGGGCCGACGAGCACGCCGCCCGGGCCCGTCGAGGCGACGACGGCCGATCCGAGGACCGTGCCGACGGCGAACGGTCCGGTGAGGGCGGCCTCAGGGGCCGTGCCGCCGATCTGGGTGCCTGCGTCGACGACGGCCAGGTGGCCGCCGTCTCGGACAAGAATCCGGCGGCCAGACCGGTTCACGGCCAGCGGCACCCCCACCTCCAGCGGCTGACCCCCCGTTGACTGCGGGGACCACGACGTCCAGCCCGACTCGGCCTCGATCCACGCCGTGGACGCGTCCCCGCTGAGCAGGCCACGCCCCGCGCCACGCGGTCCGGTGCTGACGGCGGCACCGGTCAGCTCCCGGAACTCGACGCCCCCGTCGGCACCCGCCTGTAGCACCGTCGGTCCTCGGGCCCCCCAACCAAGCCCAAGCACGTCACGGCCCGGCGACGCCACGTGCTGCGGCGGCCGGTTCCGGGCGGCCTGGACGACGGCGGTACCGGTCAGGGCGGCGACGCGACTGCCTGCCGGGGCCCACGCGATCCACTCGGCCTGCCCTATGGCAACCGTCGTCCACTCCGCCGGGGCACCCAGGACAGCGGCGAGGAGTGGCTGCTCGTCGGCCTGCGCCCGGCCCTCGGGTGACAGCAGGTCCCAGACCACGTGCGTGCGCTCCGTCCCCGCGCGATCCGTCGGCAGCCACCTGTCGATCAGGGACGCGAGCGTGCCCGAGAGAACGAGCATCCCGCCGACCGTCGGGTCTTCGGCGGCTAGCGCGATGACGACCCGCCGTCCGGTCAGGTAGGGCGTGGTCGATGCGTCCCACAGCGCCACGGCCGCCTCGACGTGCTGAGCGGCCGTGCGCACCGCGCCCACTGAGCCCAGGCCGTCGGGCACGATCCCCGCGTCGACGTAGTCGCGGTGGTCCCGCAGCAGCCGGGTGACGGCCTCGCCTGCCGTAATGGCCTCGCCGGCGTCGTCGACGAGCAGGCGAACCGATTGCGACCACCACTGCCTGCCTGGGCCCGGGGCCGACTCCTCGGTCGTCTCCTCGCCCTTGCGCCGCCGGGCGGCCGGCTCCTGGTAAGCGGTGGTCATGGCCGTCCTCTCGCGCGCGGGCTCGGTCCTCAGGAGGACGGCGCGGCCGCCGGTGATACGCGGACGGCGTGCAGGACGACGACCGCACGGTGGCGAGGAACCGCTCGAAGTGGGACGTGGTGCCGCTCGGTCCAGTGGTCACACCGAGACGTCCTCCCAGCCCCACCGACGCCTGCGACGAGCCGGCGCGCCCGGCTGCGACGAGGTTCCGGCCGCCCTCCCCCTCCCGCTACTGTGTCCATTATCCGGGACAATCCATTCCACTATTAGGAGTCGGGATGCTCGATCTCGTGGTGACGGGCGGCACCGTGGTGACGGCGGCGGGGCGCTTCCGCGCCGACGTCGGGGTCCGGGACGGCCGGGTGGTGCTGCTGTCGGCGCCGGGCGCGCTGACCGAGGACGCCACGAAGCGGCTGGACGCCAGCGGCAAGTTCGTGGTGCCCGGCGGCATCGACTCGCACGTGCACTTCAACCTCGGGGTCACCGAGGCGATGCGGGCCCAGTCGGCGCTCGACGGGTCGAGGGCGGCGGCGTACGGCGGCACCACGACCTTCATCGACTTCGGGTTCCAGGCCGGGGCGGGCAGCCCGGTGGAGGCGGCCAGCGCGAAGATCAAGGAGCTCGGCGACCAGCAGCCGCACGTCGACTACGCGCTCCACCTCATGCTGACGCAGAACGTCACCGACGCGGCGATGGGCGAGCTGCCCGAGGTGATCAGCGGCGGGATCGCCTCGTTCAAGATGTTCACCACGTTCGCCGAGGGCTCGGCGTCGGGGAACCTGCTCTCCGACGACGGCGTGATCTGGGGCGTCATGAACGCGGCCGAGCGGGCGGGCGGCGTGGTGATGGTGCACGCCGAGGACAACTGCATCATCAACTTCAACACCCGCAGGCTCTACGCCGAAGGCCGCGAGGCGGGCCGCAACATCGCCCTCGCCCGGCCGCCGCTGGCCGAGGAGGCGGCGATCCGGCGGATGATCCTGCTCGCCGAGCGCAGCGGCTGCCCGCTCTACGTCGTGCACGTGTCGTCGGAGTCCGGGGCGGCGGCCATCGCGGAGGCGCGCTCGCGGCGGGTGCCGGTCTTCGGCGAGGTGCTGCACAACTACCTGGCCTTCACCAGCGAGGACTACGCCAAGCCCGACGGCACGCTCTACCACAACTACCCGCCGCTGAAATCGCCCGCCGACCAGGACGCGCTCTGGTCGGCCATCGCCCTCGGCGACCTGGACACGGTGGCCTCCGACGACTTCACCATCCCGCGCTCGTCCAAGCTGTCCGGTCTCGTGGTCGACAACGTGCCCGGCGGCCACAACGGCATCGAGACGCGGATGGACGTGCTGTTCTCCGAGGGGGTCGCGAAGAACCGGCTCACCGTCGAGCAGTTCGTGAAGCTCACCGCCGAGGCGCCCGCCCGGCTGTTCGGGCTCTACCCGCGCAAGGGCGTGATCGCCGTCGGCAGCGACGCCGACCTGGTCCTCATCGACCCCGCGGCCCGGCACACGATCCGCCTCGACGAGCTGCACTCCGCCTGCGACTACAGCCTCTGGGACGGCTGGGAGCTCACGGGCCGCGTGACGGCGACCGTGCTGCGCGGGCAGGTGCTCGTGGAGGACGGCAACTGGGTCGGCCCGCGGCACACCGGCGGCTTCGTCCCCGCCGGTTCCGTCAGCGAACCCGGCTGAGCCCGGAGGCCGGGGCCGCCGGCCTTAGCCCAACCGCAACCCCGATGCGCTTGTCACCTTGATGATCTACCGCTAGCTTTCCAACATACGGTGGGTTTATGTCCAAATATTGGACATCCAACGAACCGAGAGGAACCCCCATGGAGAGCATTCGTCCAGCCAAGAAAGGCCAGATGCGTCTGGGGGTCGTCGGAGCGGTGGCGCTGGTGGCCGCGCTGGCAGGCTGCGACACCAGCGGCGGCAGCGCGACGACCAACTCCGGCAGCGGCAACGCCGTGGCGGCCGCGGTGACCGACAACGTCGCCAAGTACAAGGCGCTGCCGACCTTCACCGCGCCGGGCGACCCCATCGACCCGTCGACGTTGCGCGGCAAGAGCATGTTCCTCATCCCGCTGGTCCCGAACCCGTTCAACCAGAACATCCAGGAGACGATGGAGGGGATCGCCAAGAAGGTCGGCATGAACTTCACCATCTACCCCAACCAGGGCACGCCCTCGGAGTGGGTGCAGGGCATGAACGCCGCCCTCACCGCGAAGCCCGACATCATCGTGCTGAGCACCGCCCCGGATCCGCGCACCCTGCAGCCGCAGCTCGAGCAGGCCAAGGCCGCGGGCATCCCGGTGCTGGTGACCCACTTCTACGACGACTCCTCGCCGGTCCCGCCCGCCTGCGAGGGCTGCGCGGCAGGCGTCACCGCGCTGGTCACGGCGCCGTTCAACGTGGCGGGCACCGCCGCCGCCGACTGGATCATCGCCGACTCGAAGGGCAACGCGAACGTGCTGCTCATCGGGGGTGCCGACGTGCTGCCCAGCCCGGGCACCCTCGACACCATCAGCAAGGAGTTCGCCGCGCAGTGCTCGGCCTGCAAGGTCACGGTGAAGAACATCCCGGTGTCGGACTGGAACACCAAGGCGCAGAGCGAGGTGCAGTCGGCGCTCACCGCGGACCCGTCGATCAACTACGTCTACCCGCTCTACGACGCGATGGTCGCGGGTGCGGTGCCCGCCGTGCAGACGCTCGGCAAGACCGGCCAGGTCAAGGTGGTCAGCTACAACGGCTCGCCGTACGCCCTGAAGTACATCCAGGACGGCGACATCGTGGCCATGAACGTCGGTGAGGACACCGTCGGCATCGGGTACGCCTCGATGGACCAGGCGTTCCGCATCCTGCTCGGCAAGCCGACGGTCGACGAGCGCACGCCGATCCGGATCTGGGACAAGACCAACGTCAACGAGGCGGGCACGCCGCCTGCGGTCGGCAAGGGCTACGGGAGCGCGCTGTCGGACGGCTTCCTCAAGCTCTGGGGCCTGCCCGCAGCGTCCTGACCCGCCGTCGGAGGAGACACGCGCATGGTTGGTGACCGGCCGCTGCTGGACGCCCGCGGACTGACCAAGGCGTTCGGCGGTGCCCGGGCGCTGAACGAGGTCGACCTGACCGTGCTCCCCGGGGAGGTCCACGGGCTCCTCGGGGAGAACGGCTCCGGCAAGTCGACGCTGATCAAGATCCTGGCGGGCTACCACACCCCGGACGCGGGCGAGCTCTTCGTGAACGGCCGGGAGGTGCCGCTGCCGCTGGGGCCCGGCGAGCCCCAGCGCCTCGGCATGGAGTTCGTGCACCAGGACCTCGGCCTGGTGGCGTCGCTGACGGTGGCCGAGAACTTCTACATGGCCGACATCGCGAAGCCGTCGAGGCGCTTCTTCGTGTCCTGGTCGCGGCGCGCCGCGCAGGCCCGCGAGGTCTTCGCCCGCTACGGCGTCACGATCGACCCGGACGCCACGATCGACGGGATCCGGCCGGTGGAGCGGGCGCTCGTCGCCATCGTGCGGGCCCTGGAAGGGCTGCGCCGGGGCAGCGGCGACGAGCCGACCCTGCTGGTGCTCGACGAGCCCACCGTCTTCCTCCCGGAGAACGAGGTGGCGCTGCTGTTCGACCTCGTCCGCCAGATCGCCGCGCGCGGGTCGAGCGTGCTGTTCGTGTCGCACGACCTGGCCGAGGTGCGGCAGATCACCGACCGCGTGACCGTGCTGCGCGACGGCCGGGTGGCGGGCACCGTGGTCACCGAGCAGACCTCGCCCCGGGCGCTGGTGAACCTGATCCTCGGCCAGGAGCTGCAGGAGATGGCCACCGTCGAACAGCAGCAGCTCGACGACCAGTCCGTGGTGCTGCAGGTGCACGACCTCAGCACCCGCTGGCTGCACGACGTGTCCTTCGACCTGCGCGCGGGCGAGGTGCTCGGGCTCACCGGGCTGGTCGGCTCGGGCTACGAGGACTCCGTCTACGCGATCTTCGGCGCCATCCCGGCCGAGAACGGAACGCTGGTGGTGGACGGCGAGCGGCGCGACGTCGCGGCGATGACCCCGAAGACGGCGATGGCGCACGGGATCGCGCTGGTGCCCGGCGACCGGCAGAACACCGGGAGCATCCCCACGCTGCCCGCGTCGGACAACATCAACCTGCTGGTGCTTGACCGCTACTTCCGCGGCGGCAGGCTGCGGCAGAACGACCTCGACCACAACGCACAGGAGCTGATGGCCGAGTTCGACGTGCGCCCCGCGCGGCCCGACCTGGACTACGGCTCGTTCTCGGGCGGCAACCAGCAGAAGGCGATGATGGCCAAGTGGAAGCAGATCGAGCCAAGGGTGCTGCTGCTCCACGAGCCCACGCAGGGCGTCGACGTCGGTGCGCGGCAACAGATCTGGACGATGATCAGGGCCGCCACCGCCACCACGTCGACGATCTGCGCCAGCTCCGACTACGAGCAGCTGGCCACGATCTGCGACCGGGTCGGCGTGATCGCCCGCGGCCGCCTCGTCGGGTTCCTCACCGGCGCGGACGTGACGAAGGAACGGATAGCCGAGTACTGCCTGCGCAGCTCGGCCGACGCATCGGTGACGGCGCTGGACGGCAGCGGTGGATGACGGGGGTTCGCGCATGACGTCCGATCAGAAGGTCACCCCGAGCACGGGGGAGGACCCGCCACCGGCGGAGCGGCGCCGCCGCTCGGTGCTCTCCGGGAAGTCGTTGGAGGCGCTCGCCCTGCCGATCGCCTGGGTCGTCGTGATCGTGATCTTCAGCATCCTGCGGCCCGGCACGTTCCTGTCCTCGGCGAACTTCGCGTCGATCCTCGCCTCGCAGGCCGTGCTGGTCGTCGTGTCGCTCGCACTGGTCATCGTGCTCACGGCGGGCGACTACGACCTCTCGGTCGCCTCCGTGGTCGGGCTGTCGGCCAACCTGATCGCGATCCTCAACGTCAACTACGGGCTCCCGGTCCTCGTCGCCATCCTCGTCGCGCTGCTCGCGGGCCTGGTCGTCGGCGTGCTGAACGGGCTGTTCGTGGTGCTCGTGCAGATCGACAGCCTCATCGTCACGTTGGGCATGAGCACGTTCGTGTCCGGCATCGTCCTGTGGATCACCGGGTCGAACACGTTGAGCGGCATCTCGAACGACCTGGTCCGGCCGGTGATCGTCTGGCGCTTCGCCGGGGTGCCGTTCGAGTTCTACTACGCGCTCGTGATCGCGCTGGTCGTCTGGTACGTCTTCCGCTACACGCCGTTGGGCCGTCGGCTGCTCGTCGTGGGGCGCAGCCGCGAGGTCGCCCGGCTGAGCGGCGTGCGGGTCGGCGCGGTCCGCTGGGGGGCGCTCGCCGTCTCCAGCGTGATCGCCGCGTTCGGCGGCGTGCTCTACGCCGGGACGTCCGGCGCGGCAGGCCCCACGTCGGGGCTGGAGCTGCTGTTGCCCGCGTTCGCCGCCGCGTTCCTCGGGGCGACGACGGTCAACCCGGGCCGGTTCAACCCCTGGGGCACGGTGATCGCGGTGTACTTCCTGGTCACCGGCATCACCGGGCTGCAGCTGCTCGGCGCGCAGTCCTACGTGCAGAACATCTTCTACGGAGCGGCGCTGGTGCTGGCCGTGTCGTTCTCGCAGATCGTGCGCAGGCGCCGGGCGGTGCGCGCCGGATGAGCGTGGTCGAGGAGCTGGCCGAGCGGCTGTGGGTGGCCCGGCAGCGGGCGCAGCCACTGGCCGTCGACGGGAACTGGCTCGGGGTGGACCACCGGAAGGCGCTGGAGATCGCCGATCTGCTGTACCGCCGGTGCTCCGTCCCGCCCGACCCGCGCGAGGTCGCGGCCTGGAAGCTGGGTGCGCTGGACGAGCCGACGCAGAGCCGCCTCGGGCTGCCCGGGCCGCTCTTCGCGCCGGTCTTGCCCGACCGGCTGCACACCGACGTCACCGCGCTGCCGGTGCGCCTGGCCGAGCTGGTCGACCCGAAGCTGGAGGCCGAGATCGGGATCCGGCTGGACGCCGACGGCATGCGCCTCGCCCCGTGCGTTGAGATCGCCGACTGCCGGTTCGCGGGCTGGGCCCTGCCGCCCGGTGGCGCGCCTGCCGACTTCGGGCTGCAGGGCTCGATGGTCTTCGGTCCGGTGGTCGAGCCCGTCGCCGAGGTGCACGTCGAGGTGCGACGCGACGGTCAGACGGTCGGCGCGGGCGGCGGCACGTGGGCGGAGGCGGCGGCGCGGCTGTCGCTGCTCCCCGCGGCGCTGGCGCCCGGAGCCCTCGTGGCGACCGGCTCGATCACGGCCATGTTCCCGGCCGCGCGCGGCCGCTGGGAGTTCGACTTCGGGCCCGCCGGAGCGCTCGTGCTGGACCTGGCCTGAGAGGCCGATCCTTGATCGACGAACCGTTGCCCCGGGCTTCCCGGCTGACTAGGCTCTCCACTATCCGGATCGGATTGTTCCAAATGGTGGACACATGACGCAGGCGGGCGACGCGGACGAGCGTGGCGGACCGCTGACCGGCGTGCGGATCCTCGAACTCGGCAACTTCGTCGCCGCCCCGTCGGCGGGTCGCCTGTTGGCCGAGTTCGGCGCCGAGGTGATCAAGGTCGAGCAGCCGGGCGTCGGCGACCAGGTGCGCCGCTGGCGGCTGTTCCGCGGCGAGACGTCGATGATGTGGCGGACGTTGGCGCGCAACAAGAAGTCGGTCACCATCGACCTGCACACCGCCGAGGGGCAGGAGTTGGTGCGCCGCCTGGCCGGGCGGGCCGACGCCGTGATCGAGAACTACCGGCCGGGCAAGCTGGAGTCCTGGGGGCTGGGGCCCGACCAGCTGCGTCGGGACAACCCGAAGCTGGTCGTCGTGCGGATCTCCGGCTACGGCCAGAGCGGGCCGTACCGCGACCGGGCGGGCTTCGGCGGCGTCGCCGAGGCGCTGGGCGGGTTGCGCTACCTCACCGGCCACCCGGACCGCTCCCCCACCCGGGTGGGCATCAGCCTCGGCGACCAGCTCGCGGGGCTGCACGCGGTGATCGGCACCCTCATGGGTCTCTGGGCGCGCGAGCACGGCTCCCACTCCCACGGCGAGACGGTCGACGTCGCGCTGCACGAGGCCGTGTTCTCGGTGATGGAAGGGCTCATCCCGGAGTTCGCCGCCTACGGGGTCGTGCGCGAGCGCAGCGGCAACGAGATCCCCGGCGTGGCCCCGTCCAACACCTACCCCTGCCGCGACGGCGACTGGGTGGTCATCGGGGGCAACGCCGACAACCTCTTCCACCGGCTCATGATCGGGATCGGCAGGCCCGACCTGGCCGTCGACGAGCGGTTCCGGGACAACCGCGGGCGGGCCCGGCACAGCGCGCTGCTCGACGCCGCGATCTCGGAGTTCACCTCGACGCGCTCGTTGGCGGAGGTGATGGACGTGATGGTGGCCGCGGAGGTGCCCGCCGGACCCATCTACTCGGCCGCCGAGATGGCCGAGGACCCGCACTTCCAGGCGCGCGACATGTTGCTGGACATGCCGGTCGACGTCGAAGGGGAGCCCGAGAAGGTGCTGTTCCCCGGCGTCGTGCCCAAGCTCGGCCAGCAGCCGGGCCGGGTGCGCTGGCTGGGGCCCGAGCTCGGCGAGCACACGGCAGACGTGCTGGCCGGCCTGCTGGAGCTGAGCAACGCCGAGATCGCAGCACTCCGGGACAGGAAGGTGGTGTGAGCCCATGACCCAGCCGGTGGTGATCACGGACGTGGCCCTTCGCGACGGGCTGCAGATCCAGCCGCGCACGGTGCCGACGGACACGAAGCTGGAGCTCTACGACCGGCTGCGGGCGGCGGGCGTCCGCTCGGTGGAGGTCGGCTCGTTCGTCCACCCGCGGCTGGTGCCGCAGATGGCCGACGCCGACGAGCTGTTCCGCAGGCTTCCCCCGACGGACGGTGAGGCGATCGCGCTGGTGCCCAACATGCGCGGCGCCGAGCGCGCGATCGGCGCCGGCGTGCGGCACGCCCGCCTGCTGATCTCCTGCAGCGAGGGGCACAGCAAGGCCAACACGAACCGGTCGGTCGACGAAGGGCTGGCCGTCCTCGCGGCGGTGCGGGAACGGCTGCTCGGCGAGGGCGTGCACGTCACCGGGGCCATCGCCACGGTGTTCGTCTGCCCGTTCGACGGGGTGCCGCCGCTGCGCCAGGTCGACCACGTGGTCGGCGCGCTGGCGCGCATGGGGCTCACCGAGATCAGCCTCTCCGACACCCTGGGCAAGGCCGATCCGGCGCACGTCGAGCGGGTGGTGGCCGCGATGCGCTCGGCGTACCCGGACGTCGTCTTCGGCCTGCACCTGCACAACACCTACGGCATGGGGCTGGCCAACGTCGCGGCGGGCCTCGGGCAGGGAATCCGACAGTTCGACGCCGCGCTGGGCGGCATCGGCGGCTGCCCGTTCGCCCCGGGAGCGGCGGGCAACATCGCAACGGAGGACGTGGTCTTCATGCTCGACTCGATGGGAGTGCCGACCGGCATCGACCTGGACGGGCTGGCCGCGGCCGCCGGGTTCCTGCGCACGGCCCTGGACGGCCCGCTGGAGTCCGCCGTCTCGCGTGCGCTGGGGTGGGCGGCATGAACGCACCCGACCTCACCATCCGCAACGGCGTCGTCGTCACCCCCACCGGGCTGGTCCGCGGCGGCCTGTCCGTGACCGACGGCGTGATCACCCAGATCGGCGCCGACCACCTGCTGCCGACGGGAACCACCGACGTCGACGCGGGCGGCAAGCACCTCCTGCCCGGGATCATCGACCCGCACGTGCACCTCGGGATCGGCCCCGGGACCGGCCAGGACAAGCTGGTGCGCGACTTCCGGTCGGAGTCGGCCGACGCGGCCGCGGGCGGCGTCACGACGATGATCACGACCACGCTGTTCGGCACCGAGTCCCGCGGCGAGGTGGCCGAGGCCGCCATCGCCACCGGCAACCAGAACTCGCTGGTGGACTACCGGCTCACGGCCGTGGTGACCACCCGCGAGCACCTCACCGAGGCCGCCGACCTGGTGAAGCTCGGGCTGCGGTCGTTCAAGTTCTTCCTCGGCTACAAGGGCGAACAGGCCGAAGGCTTCGGCATGAACGCCGACGGCATCTCGTGGGACTTCTTCTACCAGGCCTGCGAGGCGCTCGGGGAGGCAGGCGCGAAGGCGTTCCCGACCGTCCACGCCGAAGACCCGTGGGTGCGGGACTTCCTCACCGAGCGCCTGCGCGGCTCCGGCAAGAACGGGCTGCTCCAGCGGTGGCTGGAGACCAGCCCCAACATCCTGGAGCCGATGCAGATCTACCCCGCCGCGCTGATCGCGCACGAGGTCGGCACGCCCGTGTACGTGGTGCACACCAGCGCCTGGCAGAGCGTCGAGCTGATCCGCGACCTCAAGGACAAGGGCTGGCCGGTGTTCGGGGAGACGCTGGCCGCCTTCCTGTACTGGACGGCGCCGGAGGCCGACGCCCGCGACAAGGGCGCCGTCGGCAAGATCCAACCGCCGATCCGCCTGGACCGCGACCGGGACGCGCTCTGGACGGGGGTCCTGGACGGCACGCTGACCAGCGTCGGCACCGACTGCCAGATGTACCCGCACAGCTCGCGCACCGACGTCGACTTCTGGGACGCCCAGGTGGGGCTCGGGCCGGGCATGGGCACCGCGCTGTCGGCCGTGCACACCTCCGGCGTGCTGACCGGGCGCGCCACCCTGGAGGACCTGGCCCGGGTGCTGAGCGAGAACACCGCACGCCGGTTCGACCTGTACCCGCAGAAGGGGCAGCTGGCCGTCGGCTCGGACGCCGACGTGGTCGTCTTCGACCCGACGGAGACCCGCACGGTCGACGCCGGGAGCCTGCACAGCGCGGCGGGCTACTCGCTCTACGAGGGCGAGTCGCTCACCGGCTGGCCGGTGCAGACCTACGTGCGGGGCCACCTGGTCTTCGACAGCGGCTCGATCGTGGCGAAGCCGGTCGAGACATTGACGACGACCGGGAAGAACGAGACGCCCAGCCCCTTGAGCCAGGACCGCTTCTCGCCCGCGGCCCACTCGACGTAGGCGCGACCCCACTTCTGCCCCCAGTGGTCGGAGCCGGGGCTGCCGTCGGGACCGGTGAGCCGGTCCCACCCGGCCGTGCCCTCCCAGTCCTGCCAGGCGAGGTCGAAGGAGTCCGAGATGCCCATCCTGCGTTGCTCGGGGCTGTCGACGAGGAAGAGGCCACCGAGACTCCAGAAGGCCTGCCCGCCGAGGCTCTGCTCGCCCTCCTGTTCGACCACGATGACGCC
>Ga0207688_10001198_pt1 | contig 13408 bp, 16 predicted proteins | sample KBSMiscanthusM4_FD_184296 | JGI IMG/M metagenome (GOLD analysis project Ga0207688, IMG submission 184296) | Miscanthus rhizosphere microbial communities from Kellogg Biological Station, Michigan, USA - M4 (SPAdes) (version 2) | ecosystem: Host-associated > Plants > Roots > Rhizosphere ...
CACCTGGGCGGAGAGCACCAACTACCGCATCCCCGCGCTGGGCTTTCGCGGCACCCCGGTCGGCATCGATTGCCGCAAGGTGGTCAGCACCGGCATCGTGCCCGTCGTCAACACCGGTATCGCCCACTCCCAGCCCGGCGTGGGCGTGATCGGCCGGGGCATCGCCTCGCTGCCGCTCGCGCCCTTTGCCGCTGCCCTCGACGCCCTCGGCCAGCAAACCACATGAAGCAAGCCGAACCGGCGGTCGAAATGATTCCCGCGGCGACGCTCAATATCCCTAAACTGGCTGCAAATGGGTCAGCGCGCTCCGGAGGCAGAGCGGCTCCTCAAGTTGCCGTATCACATCGTGCTCGTGCGGGACGGGGAGGGCGACAACGAGGATTGCTGGACCGCGCGCGTGCAGGAACTTCCGGGCTGTGAAGCCCATGAGCCGACCTCGGAGGAGGCGGCACACGCGATATCAAACGCGATGGAAGCCTGGCTCGACACGGCGCTGAAGGAAGGCACCGAGATACCAGAGCCGAAGCGCCCCTCCACGCACAGCGGTCGCCTGCTCTTGCGCATGCCACAAGAGCTTCACGCCGAGATGGCGCGCAGGGCCGAGAGCGAGGAGGTCAGCCTCAACGTCTACATCACGAGCGTGCTGGCCGGGACCGTTGGCTGGCCCCAGGGCCGAGAGCACAAAGACGCCGCGAACGGGTCGACCCGCGGGTCGGCTGGAAACGCTCCACCTCGGCGTCCCCGCTACCTCTCGGCTGCCATCGTGGCGAACATCGTCGTCCTGGTCGTTGTGGGGATCGCGGCTGTGGTGCTACTCGTCAACGCCTTGCAGAACGGCTGATCGCCAACGGGAAGCCTCGACCCAATCACGGCCAGGATGCGGCTTTGCAACTGACGCGCGTGTCACCTTCGAGGTTCCTCGCGCGCGTGCGCGAAGCCTTGTCGTCAGTGGTCGTGCTGGGCGCGCTTGTCAGCCTCGTCGCCGCCGGTTTGGCGTTCGGCGCCGCGATCGCAGCCGCACAAGGTTCATCGCCGGCCCCCGACGCGGCCCCCGGAAGCGCGCCGGGACCCGATCCGGCCCCACGCGCGGCGCCGTCGGGATCACAGACGGCAACACCGGCACCAGCTCCAGTCCAGACCTCCGCGGCGCCCGCGCCATCGTCGGGCACCTCCGGCTCCGGTACTGCGACTTCGGCGCCGAGCGTAACCCGACCTGCCGCTCCGATCACCTCCGACCGATCCGCCGGTGCGCAGTCGGGTGCGGCTCTGCCGAGTGACTCGCTGCCGCTCAGCCGCCGCCGATCGGAGCGACGACAGCGTGCAGCGGCGCGCGAACGGCGCGTTCGTGCCGCGCGGAGGCGGCAGGCGGTCGCCCTCTTGCATCGCCGACAGCGGCAAGCCCTCGCAGCGACCGCGAGGTTCGACACCTCCGCGGTCCGCGAACTGGTCTCCCTAGGCGCGCCGACGCGTGCCGCAGGCCCGGACATCGAGGCCGCCGTCCTGGCACTGCTGCTCTTCGGGGTCGCGAGTGCGGCATTCCTCGGGCTCGTTCTGCGGGTCGAGTCGCCACGCGGGTGGACCTGACCGTGGTCTGCCGCCGACCGCTGATCGCTCTGGTGACCTTCATGGCGGCAAGCCTTGCTTTGGCGGCCACTGCAGCGGCGCCGGCAAGGGCGCAAACCGTCACGCCCGCTTGCTCTGTCGGCAGCGCGCCAGCGGACAATTGCACCGCCTGGTACCGCTCGAGCGTCAGGTTGGGGTGGCAGTGGTCACCGGCCGATACCACCGTCAGCAGTACCTCGGGCTGCGATGTCGTGACACTGTCATCGGACAGCGCGGCGTCCGGGACGCCGAAGACCTGTGAGGTCACGTGGAGCTCCGGTATCACGGTCGCCACGACGGCGCGGATCCACATCGACACGACGCCTCCCACGGTGACCGACGCCACGCCGGCCCGAGGCTCCGACCAGGGTGGCTGGTACAACCATCCGGTCGCCTTCGCCTTCAACGGCAGCGACGCCACGTCGGGTCTCCTGGGCTGTTCCTCGGTCACCTACAACGGGCCGGACAGCGCCACGGCGACGGCGAGCGGGACCTGCACCGATGTCGCCGGCAACGTCGCCAGCCGCGACGTCCCACTGCGCTACGACGCGACGCCGCCGGCGGTTGTGGACATCACGCCGAACCGACCGCCGGACCACGACGGCTGGTACACCGCACCCGTCGATTTCGGTTTCCGAGGGAGCGACGACTCGTCGGGCGTGGATGGCTGCTCCACCGGGTCCTACCGCGGTCCCGACGGCGCGGGCGTGAGCGTGACCGGTACCTGCAGGGACCGCGCCGGCAACGCCGTCAGCCGGTCCTTCGGGATCAACTACGACGCCACGCCCCCGACTCTCGACGCCGTCGCCGCCATCGCCGGCAACCGCGCCGCCGTGCTGAGCTGGCGCAGCTCGCTCGACGCCGTCTCGCTCGCCATCGTGCGCACGCCGGTGGCGGTTGGCGGAGTCGGACAGTCCCTGGCGCCGGGTCTTGCAAGCGGCTTCCGCGACACCGGCCTGCGAAATGGCGTCGAGTACCGCTACGACTTCAGCGCGGGCGACGCCGCCGGGAACGGCGCCAACGCGTCCGTCACCGTGGTCCCCTCCGCGCATCCGAGGCTGCATCCGAGGGCCGGCGCGTCGGTCTCCTCGCCACCGCTGCTCAAGTGGACGCGGGTCACGAAGGCGACCTACTACAACGTGCAGCTCTACCGCGACGACACCGCGGGAGCCGCCGCGACGCAGCAGCCGCCGGGGGGCGGCAAGCTCCTCAGCCGGTGGCCGACGAAGCCGCAGTTCCAGCTGCGAAAGTCGTGGAGGTTCGAGAGGCAGCGTCGCCGGCTGGCGCCGGGACACTACCTCTGGTACGTCTGGGCGGGCTACGGCCCTCGCTCGAAGCAGCAGTACGGCGGCCAGATCGTGAACAGCAGCTTCACCGTAACGCGCTGAGCGGGCTGGTCAGCGCACGCAGATCGTCAGGTCGTCGCGCAGCTGCCCTAGTCGCCGGTCGGCTGCACGCCGGCGGCCTCGATCATGATGATCGTCGTGCGCTGGGGGGCGCGTGTGCGGTGCAGCACGCCGCGCGGGACGGTGAAGCCCTGTTGCGCGTCGAGCGTGACCGTGGTCTCCTCGTCGAGGTCGATGAGCAGCCGGCCAGCCAGGACGAGGAAGAACTCGTCCGTGTCGTCGTGCTTGTGCCAGTGGAAGTCGCCGTCGATGACGCCGAGGCGCACGACGACGTCGTTGACCGACGTGAGCGTCTGGTTGAACCACGGCTCGTTGGCCGCGGCCTCGGCTCCGACGTCGATGAGGTTGAGGTGCCCGAACTTGTCGTCGAGCCGGATGTCGTAGTCCCGGGACATGGGTGGGCGCTACGCCGCCACCACCGCGACCGCCTGGACCTCCACCAGCACGTCGCCCAGCAGCGCCGCGACGGCCACGGCCGCGCTGGACGGCAGCGTGTCGCCGAACATCCGCGCCCGGACGGCCGCGAAGTCGGCGTAGTCGTCGAGCCCGGTCAAGTAGGTCGTGATCGAGACCACGTCGGCCAGGGTCGCGCCGTGGGGCCGCAGCAGCTCGACGATCTGCTCGAAGCACCGCTCGGTCTGGCCCGCGAGGTCGGCCGGGATCTCGCCCGCCGCGTCCGGCCGGGGCGTCTGCCCCGCCACGTACAGGAAGCGCGCGTCGCCCACGGCGACCGCCACGACGTCGCTGTAGCTCGCCCCTCCGGGGTTGGACGTGCGCTCGACCCGCACGCCCGCTAGTCGCGCAGCTCGACGCGCTCGATGACCGCCGGCTCGGTGGGCCGGTCGCGCCCGTCGGTGGGCAGCGCCTCGATCGCGTCGATCGCGTCCATGCCGCCGGTCACCTGGCCGAACACGGTGTGCTTGCCGTCCAGCCATGGCGCCTCTTCGACGGTGACGAGGAAGAACTGCGAGCCGTTCGTGTTCGGGCCTGCGTTGGCCATCGCCAGCGCCCCGCGCACGATCTTGTGCGGGTTGATCTCGTCCTCGAACTCGTAGCCCGGGCCGCCCGTTCCCGTGCCCTCGGGGTCCCCGCCCTGGATCATGAATTCGGGGATGACGCGGTGGAACGTGAGCCCGTCGTAGAAGCCGTCGGCCGACAGCTTGCGGAAGTTCTCGACCGTCTTGGGCGCGTCGGCGTCGAAGAACTCGATCTCGACGGGCCCGTGGTTGGTGTGCAGCGTTGCGCTCGACATGCCGCGCACCCTAGTTGCGCGCCGTCTCCAACGTCAGCGTCGTCCCATTGACCGTCGTGCCGTTGACCCGCTCGAGCACCTCGGGGACGTCGGACTCCGGGACCTCGAGGAACGAGAAGCGCTCGAGCACGCGCACGTTGCGCACCGCCTCGCCGTCCAGGCCGGTGGCGCGCGTCACCGCGGTGACGAGGTCGGCGACCTCGAGCCCGGCGGAGCGGCCGGCGCCGACGATGAGCTTGCGGTGCGGCTCGCGGCCGTTGCGGCGCACGTGCGGCTTCTCGTGGCGCTGCGGGCGCGGGGTGACCGGCTCGGGCTTGACGTGCGCGCCCTCGATCCACGGCGCGATCTTCGTGCGCGCGTTGCGCTCGATCGCCTCGAGCTCGCGCCTCTGACGCGGCTCGACCAGCGTGATGGCCCGGCCCGAGCGCCCGACGCGGCCGGTACGCCCGATCCGGTGCACGTAGACGTCCGGCGAGGTCGGGATGTCGAAGTTGACGATGTGCGTGACGGCAGTGATGTCGAGCCCGCGGGCGGCCACGTCGGTGGCCACGAGGATGCGCAGGCGCCCGTCCTTGAACGCGATCATCACGCCGTCGCGCGAGCCCTGGCTCATGTCGCCGTGCAGCGCCTTGACGTCCAGGCCCTTGTCGCGCAGCGTGCGGAACAGCTGCTCGCAGCGGACCTTGGTGCGCACGAAGACGATCGCCTGGGTCGGCTTCTCCGCGTCGATGATGCGGATGAGCTCGCCGACCTTCTCGTCGCGCTTGCACTGCACGTAGAACTGCTCGACGGTGTCGATGGTCAGCGTCGCCGCCTTGATCTTGATCGTCACCGGGTCGAGCAGGTAGTTGTCGGCGAGCTGGCGCACCTCGGGCGGCACGGTGGCCGAGAACAGCGCCGTCTGCCGCGACCCCGGGGTCAGGGCGATGATGCGCTCGACGTCCTCGAAGAAGCCGAGGTCGAGCATCTCGTCGGCCTCGTCGAGCACGAGGAAGCGGCAGTCCGAGAGCACGATCGAGCGGCGCGAGATCAGGTCGCGCACGCGGCCGACGGTGCCGACCACGACCTGGCCGCCGGCCCGCAGCTGGGCCTGCTGGGAGCGGATGGGTGCGCCGCCGAACACGGCGACCACGTCGATGCCCTTGCGCGCCCCGTAGGCCCGCAGCGCCTGGGTGACCTGGATGCAGAGCTCGCGCGTGGGCGTGAGCACGAGCGCCTGCACGGCGTCGTCGGCGGGATCGACGTACTCGAGCAGCGGCAGCCCGAAGGCGGCGGTCTTGCCGGTGCCGGTCTGGGCCTGGCCGATGACGTCGCGGCCCTCGAGCAGCGGCGGGATCGCCTGCTCCTGGATCGGGCTCGGCGACTCGTAGCCCACGTCGCGGAGGGCTTGCAGCAATGAGTCGGAGAGGCCGAGGTCGGCGAAGGTCGTCATGCCTGAGGATCCAACAGGAGCTTCCCGGTCGTGCGTCGCGCCTGAAGGTCCTCGTGCGCGCGTGCGACCGCACTCAGAGGATAGGTGGCGCCGACCACAACGCGGAGCTCGCCCCGCTGGACACGGCCGAACAGGTCCGCCAGCGCCTCGTCGACCATGGCGGGCCGGCCCAGGCAGTGGAACAGCCAGAACCCCAGAACCCCGGCCGATCCGCGCAGCAGCTTGCCCGTGCGGACCTCGTTCTGCTCCTGCGAGGAGATGCCGGCCACGACCAGGCGCCCGAACGGCGCCAGGGCCGCCAGCGACTCCTCGAAGACCTTCCCGCCCGACAGCTCGATGACGACGTCCAGCGGTTCGCCGAGGTTGGCCTCGACCAGGCGGTCGCGCAGGCCCTCGGCGGCGCCGTCGACCGCGGCGTCGGCCCCCAGCTCGAGCGCCAGGGCGCGCTTCTCCTCGCTCGAGGCGGTGGCGATCACCCGCCCGGCGCCGAGCGGGCGCGCGAGCTGAACGGCCAGCGACCCCACGCCGCCGGCGGCCGAGTGCACGACCACGCTCTCGCCCGGCGCGAGCTTCGCCGTGGTCACGAACACGTGGTAGGCGGTCAGGCCCTGCAGCAGCAGGGCCAGCGCCTGCCCGTCCTCCACGCCGTCGGGGATCGGGAAGGTCAGCGCTGCCGGTGCGGTGGCGTACTCGGCGTAGCCGCCGTCGCTGGTCAGCGCGACGACGCGCTCGCCCGTGTCGGTGCGCACGCCGGCGACCTCGGCGCCGGGCACGAGCGGCAGCTCGGCCTTGGCCACGTACGAGTTGCGGCGCCGGTGCGTGTCGGCGTAGTTGAGCCCCGCGCGCGCGACCTCGATCAGCACCTCGTCGGCCGCGGGCTCGGGTACCGGCAGTTCCACGACCTGAAGGACTTCCGGCCCGCCCCACTCCTGGATCTGGATCGCGCGCATCGGGCGGATTCTTACCCACTAGGCTCCGCCCGTGAGCCTCGCGACCGGGCCCGCTGCCGACGCGTTCGTCCCCTCCGACGAGGAGCAGCGCATCCGCGAGACGGTGGCGACGATCGCCAACCGCTACGGGCGCGCGTACATGCAGCGCTGCTCGGAGGAGGAGCGGCCACCGGTCGAGCTGTGGGACGAGCTCGGCGCCGCCGGCTATCTGGGCGTCAACATCCCGGCCGAGTACGACGGCGGCGGCCTGGGGATGACGGCGCTGGCCGCGGTGGGCGAGGAGCTGGCCTTCGCGGGGACGCCGCTGCTGCTCATCCTCGTCTCCCCCGCGATCGCCGGCAGCGTGCTGGCCCGGCACGGCTCGCCCGAGCAGCGCGAGCGCTGGCTGCGCGGCATCGGCCGCGGCGACCTGCGCATGGCCTTCGCCATCACCGAGCCCGACGCAGGCACGAACACGCACAACCTCGCCATGCAGGCCACCCGCACGGACGGCGGCTGGCGGCTGCGCGGGACCAAGGTGTTCATCTCCGGCGTCGAGATGGCGCACGCGCTCTTCGTCGTCGCCCGCACCGGCGAGCGCGACGCGACCACCGGCTACGGGCGCCTGTCGCTGTTCATCGTCGACGTCGACGCACCCGGCCTGCAGCGCACGGTCATCCCCACGGCCACCCGCGGCGCCGACCGCCAGTGGCAGCTGTTCTTCGACGACGTCGAGGTGCCCGCCGACCGCCTGGTGGGCAACGAGGGCGAGGGCCTGCGGCTCGTCTTCGACGGCCTCAACCCCGAGCGGATCATGACCGCGGTGCAGTGCACCGGGATCGCCCGCCAGGCGCTGGACAAGGCCAGCGCCTACGCGCGCGAGCGCGTGGTCTGGAACGCGCCCATCGGCTCGCACCAGGGCGTGTCGCACCCGCTGGCCGAGGCGAAGATCGAGCTCGAGCTGGCGCGCACCATGACCCGCAAGGCGTGCGCGCTCTACGACGCCGCGGCGAAGGGCGCGGGCGAGGCCGCGAACATGGCCAAGTTCGCCGCCGCCGAGGCGGGCGTGAAGTGCGTCGACCGCGCGATCCAGGCCCACGGCGGCAACGGCGTGGCGCTCGAGTACGGCCTGGCCGACCTGTGGTGGGGGGTGCGCACGGCGAAGATCGCCCCGGTCTCGCGCGAGATGATCCTCAACTACGTGGCCGAGCACTCCCTGCGTCTGCCAAGGTCCTACTGATGCGACCTGCAGACCATCCCAATCGACCGATCTCCCTGTTCGACGTCGTCAAGCGGGCCGTCGACATCGTCGACCCCGACGACGACGACGCGGACATGGGCGAGCTGGAGGAGATCTTCGAGGACGCCGACGAGCCCGTGACCGGGGTGGAGAACCTCGAGGAGCGCGTGGCTCTGGCCGTCGAGGGCATCGACAACGCGGTCGAGAACCCCGCTGTGTCCGTCGCGGCGGCGCTCATCCTCTACCTCGCCCACCGCCGCGACGAGCTCAACGCCGATCCCGATCACGTCCTGCGCCTCACCGCCCGAGCCGAGTGGAAGGGCGACCCGCCGGAGAACGTGCGCGACTGGCTCGCGGCGCGCGGGATCACCGTCTAGCGGCAAAGCGCAACGCGTCCGGGTAGGCCTCGAGGAGGCCGAAGGTGGCCGCGCCGTCGACGACGTGGACCTCGGCCTGCGGCAAGCGTGCGGCCAGCTTCTCGCTCATCGCCGGCGGATGCGTCTTGTCCTCGGAGCCGACCCACAGCGCCACCGGCGCCCGCACGTCCGCCAGCGCAAAGCCCCATGGGCGGGTCACGAGCTTGACCTCGTGCGCGAAGGCGTCCGGGTAGCCCATGACCTCCTTCGTCGTCAGGCGGTGGAGCGCGAGCAGCTCCGGACGCTCCATCGCGGCGGCATCTTTGGGAGGCAGGTCCTTCAGCGCCCGCGCGGCCGCCTTGTCGGCGTTGCCGGCGAGGCCGAGCAGCGGCCGCACGAGGAACGGCGCGCGGCGGGCGACCACGAACAGCGGCTTCATCGGGCCGCCCGTGCCGTCCAGCGCGCCCTTCTCACCCAGCGGCACGATGGCACCGCACAACGCCACGGCGCCGACCCGGTCGGGGTGGCGGGCGGCCACCGCGAGCGCGAAGGGCGTGCCCGCGGACTGGGCGAGCAGCCCGAACCGCTCGAGCCCGAGCTCGTCGGCAAGCTCGATCGCGTCGCTGGCCCAGTCGAGGATCGTCCGGTCCGGCGCCGGCGCGGAGTCGAGGAAGCCGGGACGGTCCGGCGCGACGAGCCGCACGCCGACCCGCTCGGCCGCGGGCGCGGCGGCCTTCGCGAGTGCCCGCGAGCCGGGGCCGTCCAGCGCCAGCACGGGCGCACCGCCGGCATCGCCGAGCTCGAGGTAGCCGAGCACGCGACCGTCCCCGGTCCGGACCTCCATGACAGGGGTACGGGCCAGGGCGGTTCCCCGGTCGGCGACGGCCGCCCGCGTCTGAGCGCCGGGAGTTCTGGCATGCTCGCGCCGTGCCCGACCCCGCGTACCACGTCGCCGCGTGGACGGACTTCTTCGTCGCCGCCGCCGGGGCGTCGGCCGCGCTCGCCGGCCTGGTGTTCGTGGCCGTCTCCATCAACGTCGAGAGCATCCTGAAGTACCCCGGCCTGCCCGAGCGCGGGCTCACCACGGTGTTGCTCTTCGCCGGCGTGCTCGTGGTGTCGCTGTTCGGGCTCGCGCCCGGCGTGAGCACCCATACGTTCGCCATCGAGATGCTCGCCCTCGGCGTCCTCGCGACCGCCTTCCTGTCGTCGAAGGCGATGAAGTCGACAGCCACGGGCGACGAGCCGTCCCACGTGGCCACCGCGCTCGGGGTCGTGCTGTTCGCGACGGTCCCGTTGGTCATCGCCGGAATCAGCGTGCTGGTCGAGACCGGGGGCGGGATGTACTGGGTGTTGGCCGCCTTCGTGACCACCATCGTCGGCGCGATCGCCAACGCGTGGGTCCTCCTGGTGGAGATCCTGCGCTAGTACCCTTCCGCGCCCTGATGAGCGTGACGGTTGTGGGATCCATCGCCTTCGACGCGGTCAAGACGCCGTGGGGCCAGCGCGACCGCCTGCTGGGGGGCTCGGCCGTGCACTTCGCGCTGTCGGCCTCGTTCCTCGCCGACGTGCGCGTAGTCGGCCCGGTCGGCGACGACTTCGGCGAGGCCGAGTACGACGTGCTGCGCGCGCGCGGCGTCAACGTCGACGACATCGAGCACGTCCAGGGCGGCAAGACCTTCTTCTGGTCGGGCGAGTACGAGTACGACCTCAACACCCGCCACACCCACGACACGCAGCTCAATGTCTTCGCGGACTTCGCCCCCAAGCTCTCGGACGCCTCCAAAACCGCCGACGTCGTTTTCCTCGCCAACATCCAGCCCGACCTGCAGCGCGAGGTGCGCGAGCAGTGCGCGGGCGCGCGCGTGGTCGGCCTGGACTCGATGAACCTGTGGATCGAGACCGCGCGCGACTCGCTCGTGCGGACGATCGAGGGCGTCGACGTGCTCGTGGTCAACGACGCCGAGCTGCGCCAGCTCACCGAGAAGCCCAACCTGCTGCAGGCCGCGCGGGAGGTCATGGACTGGGGCCCGACCGCCGTGGTGGTCAAGCAGGGCGAGTTCGGCGCCTCGCTGTACTCGGGCGATCGCTTCTTCTCCCTGCCCGCCTACCCGCTCGAATCCGTGCTCGACCCCACCGGGGCGGGCGACTCCTTCGCGGGCGGGCTGTTCGGCTACATCGCCGCCCACCCCGACGAGGGCCTGGACGAGGAGCTCCTGCGCCGCGCGATGGCCTACGGCACGGCGCTGGCCTCGTTCAACGTCGAGGAGTTCGGCACCGAGCGCGTCCAGCGCCTGACCGCCGACGAGGTGCGCGAGCGCGTCGGCGCCCTGCACGCGTGCACGAGCTGGGTCGACGTCCCGCTGGAGCAGCGCGCGTAGACGAGCCCGGTCGCACGCGGCTGCGCGACTGGATCCGCAAGGGCGACAGCGCGCCGCGCCTGCTGCTCGCCGTCCGTTTCGCGCGCGAGCTGCTGCCGGGCGACAGCGAGCTCGGCGACCCGCTCTCGACCGCGGGTGGCGAGGCGCCGCACCTTCTCGCCCGCTCGGTCGCCGAAGCCGGTGCGCGCGAGCCCAGCGTGGCGCGCGAGCTCGGGCTCGGCGCGCTGCAGGTGTGGCAGGCGCTGTCCGAGGCCCAGGGGCGCGGGCGCGGCGAAGAGGACGTGGCCATCCTGTTCCTGGACCTCGTCGGCTTCTCGGCCTGGGCCCTGCAGGCCGGCGACGAGGCCGCGGTGACCTTGTTGCGCGACTTCGGCCGCATCACCGACGGCGCCGTGGTCGAGCGCGGCGGCCGCGTGGTCAAGCGGCTGGGCGACGGCGCGATGGCCGTGTTCGCGGACGCCGGGGCCGCGGTCGAGACGGCCCGCCACGCGTGCCGGGAGGTCGCAACCATGGACGTGGACGGCTACGAGCCGGCGCTGCGGGCCGGGCTGCACGTCGGCCGCCCGCGCCACCTCGGCGGCGACTACCTCGGCGTCGCCGTCAACGTCGCCGCGCGCGTGGCCGAGGCGGCCAAGGCGGGCGAGGTGCTGATCTCCGAGACCGCGCGCGAGCGGCTGCCGCCGGACGCCTACCCGCTGCGCAAGCGGCGCCGGTTCAGGGCCAAGGGCGCGCCCGACGACCTGGCGGTGTACGCGGTCGGCTAGGGCGCGTCCTGCGTTTGAACGCTCATCCGTGGACGGAGTGGATGCGCCAGCCGACAAGGGGGTACGATCCCTCGGACATGACCTGGGGGTTTGTGTGGCTCATGTTCATCCTGAAGATCCCCATCCTGATGCTGCTGGGCATCGTGTGGTGGGCGATCAAGCAGGAGGCTGACCCGTCCGCCGACGAGGGTGGCGGCGGCACCCGCCGCCACCGCCAGCCCCCGTTCCCGCGCTGGCCGAAGCCGCGCCGGCGCGGTCCCCACGGTGCGCCCCTCCCACCCTCGCCGAAGCGGGTCCGCACCCGTGTGGTCGCCCGCCGGTTGCCCGTGGCGCCGCACCGCTGAGCCTCAGCCCGGCGAGCGGAGGCGCGATGATGGACCCTTCAGGGTGCTGACGAATGGTTCAACCGCAGCCCGGCCGCACGCCTTGCCAAACTCCGCGCGATGAGCGAGACCGGCGTCCTCTCCGACGGCACGATCCGGCGCCTGGTGGCCGACGGCCGGGTCGTCATCGACCCCTGGGACCCCGACATGGTCCAGCCCGCCTCGGTGGACCTGCGCCTGGGCGACTCGTTCCGCGTCTTCCACAATCACCTGGCCCCGGCCATCGACCTCGACCGCCCGCCCGAGCACCTGACCGAGCTCATCATGATCCGCCCCGACGAGTCCTTCGTGATCCACCCGGGCGAGTTCGTGCTCGGCGCGACGCTGGAGCGGGTGGAGCTCCCCGACGACGTCGTGGCCCGCATCGAGGGGAAAAGCAGTTTGGGCCGCCTCGGGCTCATCGTCCACGCGACCGCTGGGTTCGTCGACCCCGGCTTCGCCGGCACCCTTACGCTGGAGATCACCAATTTGACCCGGATCCCGATCATCCTGTGGCCCGGCAAGCCGATCGCGCAGCTCTCGTTCATGGCGCTCGACCGGCCCGCCGAGCGGCCCTACGGCCACCCCGAGCTGGGATCGCACTACCACGGGCAGGTCGCGGCGACCGAGTCCCGCTACGAGGGAGGTCCGGCGCGATGAGCCCGGACGACGACGGCCCCGCGATCTCCTACAAGGTGCTCGCCCGCGGGACGCGCGTGGTGACCGCCGACGGGATCGAGATCGGGACGGTCGATCAGGTCCTCGACAACGTTCGCGAGAACATCTTCGACGGCATCGTCGTGCGCACGCCGACCGGCACCCGGTTCGTGGACGCGCCCGAGGTCGCGCGCATCACCGAGCGCACGGTCACGCTGACCCTCGCGGCCGCCGAGGCCGAGGCCCTGCCGCCCCGCGACCCCAAGGGCGGCGGCGGCGAGTTCCAGGCGAACCCGAAGTCGCGCTTCCGCCCCTGGCGTCGCACCTCCCGCTAGTCCGTCCCCGAATCGTGGGTTAAGCACAATGGGGTAGACAGAGAAACGGAAACACAGACTCCATTGCGCAGAGGAGAGGCATGAGCACGGAAACGCAGAAGCAGGCGGGCGGTGAGGTAGACGGCGCCGGAACGCAGAACAGCCTGACCGTCACCGACAACCGCACCGGCGAGACCTACGAGCTTCCCGTCACCGACGGCACGGTCCGCGCCATGGACCTGCGCTCGATCAAGGTCTCCGACGACGACTTCGGCCTGATGGCCTACGACCCGGCCTTCACGAACACCGCGTCGACGCGAAGCGAGATCACCTACATCGACGGCGCGGCCGGGATCCTCGAGTACCGCGGCTACTCGATCGAGCAGCTCTGCGAGGACTCCAACTACCTCGAGGTCGCCTACCTGCTCATCCACGGCGAGCTGCCCACCCAGAAGCAGTTCGACGCCTGGGATCACGAGATCACGATCCACACGTTCGTCCACGAGAACGTCAAGAGCTTCATGCAGGGCTTCCGCTACGACGCCCACCCGATGGGGATGCTGCTGGCCTCCACCGGCGCGCTGTCCACGTTCTATCCGGACGCGAACCGGATCAAGGACGAGGAGATCCGCTACCTGCAGATCATCCGCCTGCTGGCCAAGATGCCGACGCTGGCGGCCTTCGCCTTCCGCCACAACATGGGCCAGCCGTACGTC
>Ga0207688_10001202_pt1 | contig 13391 bp, 9 predicted proteins | sample KBSMiscanthusM4_FD_184296 | JGI IMG/M metagenome (GOLD analysis project Ga0207688, IMG submission 184296) | Miscanthus rhizosphere microbial communities from Kellogg Biological Station, Michigan, USA - M4 (SPAdes) (version 2) | ecosystem: Host-associated > Plants > Roots > Rhizosphere ...
CGACCACTTCGTCTCCTCGCGGTCGATGTCGGCGGCGTATTCCTCGGGTGTCGACACCAGCGGCTCGGCGCCATCGTCGGCCAGGCGCGATCTCAGCTCGTCGGACGTCACCGCGGCGCGGAGCGCAGCGCTGAGCTTGTCGATGATCGGCTGCGGCGTGCCCGCCGGCGCGACGATGCCGTAGTGCAGCACCGCCTCGTAACCCGGCAGCGCCGCTTCCGCGACCGTCGGCAGATCCGGGAAGATCGGCGAGCGCTTGGCGCTGGTCACCGCGAGCGCCCGCACCTTGCCCTCCTTCACCAGGGCGACCGCCGGGGGCAGCGAGCTGAAATAAATCCCGACATGGCCGCCGATCAAATCGGTCAACGCCGGCGAACTGCCCTTGTAGGGAACGTGGGTGAGCTTGATGCCGGCGACGGAAGCGAAATACTCGCTGCCGAGATGAATGCCGCTGCCGGTCCCGGCCGAGGCATAGGTCAGCGTGCCCGGCGTTTTCTTTGCGAGCGCGATCAGCTCGGGGATCGTGCGCACCGGCAGCGACGGATTCACGCACACCACCAGCGCGCTGGTGGCGATCAGGCCGATCGGGGCGAAATCCTTGCGCGGGTCGTAACCGACATTGCCGTAGAGCGTCGGGTTGATGGCGAGCGTGCCGGTGCCCCCCAGCCCCAGCGTATAGCCGTCGGGCGCGCTTTTGGCGATCTGGCGGGTGGCGATGCTGCCGCCGGCGCCGCCGCGGTTCTCGATCACGATCTGCTGGCCCAGTGTCTTGCTCATCTTCTCGGCCGCGGTCCGCGCCATGAGGTCGTTGCCGCCGCCGGCCGAGTAGGGAACGATCAGCGTGATCGGCCGGCTCGGATAATCCTGCGCCAGGGCCACGGCCGGGAGCAGGACGGCGACGACGAACGCCGCCAGCGCAGATCGCGATCGGCCTGCACCGGTTAGGCCGCCGTCATTCCGGGTTCCGAGCGTAGCGAGGAAGCCCGGAATCCATAATCCGCGGCTGTGGTTATGGATTCCGGGCCCGCGCCTTCGGCGCGTCCCGGAATGACAGCCGAGAGAGGACAAGCGCCGCAGGACGCGCGCCCGAAAGGGAACATCGTGTTTCATGGACAGCCTCATAGCACTCATTCCGGCTTCAGGCCGATCGACTTGATCAGAACGGACCATTTGCTTTCCTCGCGCTCGATCACGGCGGCGTGCTCCGCCGGCGTGGTCGGCGTCGGTTCGGCGCCTTCCTGGTGGAGCCGTCTCTTGACCTCGTCGGTCGCGAGCGCCGCCCGCAGCTCCTTGTTCAGCCGCTCGATGATCGGCTGCGGCGTGCCGGCCGGCGCCACCAGCCCGTAGCTCAGCACCGCGTCGAAGCCGGGCAGCGCCGATTCGGCGACGGTCGGCAGGTCCGGAAACAACGTGGAGCGTTTGAGCGAGGTTCCGGCCAGCGCCCGGATCAAGCCGCCCTCCAGCGCAGCACGCGACACCGGGATCGGATTGAAGCCGACCTTGACGTGACCGCCGGCGAGATCGGTGATCAACGGATTGGAACCCTTGTACGGAATCTGCTGCACGTCCACGCCCGCCTGCTGGGCGAACAGCACCGAGGCCAGGTAGTTGACGGTGCCGATGCCGGGGGTGCCGACCTGGAACGCCGGGCTTGCGGTTTTCATCATCGCGATCAGCTCGCCCACGTTGCGGACCGGCACGCTCGGATGCACCAGCAGCAAGGCCGGCGCGATCGCGATCAGGCCGATCGGTGCGAAATCCTTGCGCGGATCGTAGCCCACGCTGCGATACATGCTTGGGCCGGTGGCCAGTGTCGATGTATAGCCCAGCAGCAGCGTGTAGCCGTCGGGCGCGCTTTTCGCGACCTGGCGGGTGCCGACGGTGCCGCTGCCGCCGGCGGCGCGGTTCTCGATCACGATCTGCTGGCCGAGCGCGGTGCTGAGCTTGTCGGCGACCGCACGCGCCATGATGTCGTTGGTGCCGCCCGGCGGCAGCGGGATTACCAGTGTGATCGGCCGGTTTGGATACGCCTGCGCCCGCGCCGAGACCGGCATGGCGCCGAGCGCGAGCAGCGCCGCGAAAATCGCAATGCTCCTGGTGCGGTTCGACATTGCCAACTGCCTTTCATTCACCCTTGAGGCCGATGGTTGCGACGAGCTTCGACCATCGCATCTCCTCGCGGTCGATATCGGCCGCGTACTCCTCCGGCGCGCCCGGCACCGGTTCGCCGCCTTCGACCGCGAGCCGTCTCCTCACCTCGTCGGTGGCGAGCACGGCGTTGAGCTCCTTGTTGAGCCGCTCGATGATCGTGCGCGGCGTGCCGGCGGGCGCGAGCAAGGTCGACCGCTGCACCACCTCGAAGCCGGGCAGGCCCGTTTCGGCGACGGTCGGGATATCGGGCCAGAGGCTCGAGCGCTTCAGGCTGGTGACACCGAGCGCCCGCAGCGCTCCGGCCGAGACGTTGCCGTGCGCGGCGGGGATCGGCGCGAACATCATGGCGATATGACCGCCGAGAAGATCGGTGATCGCCGGCCCGGTGCCCTTATACGGAATGTGCGTGATCTTGATGCTGGTCATGGCGGCGAGCAGCTCGCCGGCGAGGTGGTTGGTGGTTCCGATGCCGGGCGAGCCGTATTGGATTTTCCCCGGCTCCGCCTTGGCGATCCCGACCAGGTCGGCGACCGAACGGGCCGGCACCGAAGGATGTACGGCAAGCACGCTCGGCGCCATTCCGATGAGGCCGATCCCGGCAAAATCCTTGCGCGGATCGTAACCGACATTGGCAAAGATCAGCGGACTGACGGCGAGCGTGCCGGTGAAGGCGAGCAGGAGAGTGGCGCCGTCGGGCGCGCTCTTCGCGACCTGGCGCGCGGCGATCGAGCCGCCGGCGCCGCCGCGGTTGTCGACCACGATCTGCTGGCCGAGCCCTTCGCTCATCTTGTCGGCGATGATCCGCGCGATGATGGTGGCACTGCCGCCGGGCGGGAACGGCACCACCAGCGTGATGGGACGGCTGGGATAGGTCTGCGCGGCGGCGGGTGCCGCGCCGGCGCTCACCGCGGCGATGAGCGCCGTCAATACCGCGCACCGATAGGATCTGGCGCCCATATCCGCTCCGTCTGGTCCCGCTCCGTCTGCGCGGTTACCTGCTACTCCGCCTTGGCGCCGGAAGCCTTCACGACCTTGGACCACTGGGTTTCCTCGCGGTCGATGTCGGCGGCGTATTCCGCCGGCGTCGACGGCAGCGGCTCGGCGCCTTCGATGGCGAGGCGCGCGCGCACGTCCGGGCTGGTCAGCACGGTGTTGAGTGCGGCGTTCAGTTTCTCGATGGTCGGGCGCGGCGTGCCGGGAGGCGCGACTAGGCCATAGCGCAGCACCGCTTCGAACCCGGGCAGCGCGGCTTCCGCGATGGTCGGGACCTCGGGCAGCAAGGTCGAGCGCACCGCGCTGGTCACGGCGAGCATGCGGAGCATGCCGGTCTTGGCATTTTCGTGCGTGGCCGGGACCGGAGCGAATGCCATCGGGATATGGCCGCCGAGAAGATCGATGATCGCCGGTCCGGTCCCCTTGTAGGGAACGTGGGTGATCTTCACGCCCGCGGCGGTCGCAAAGTATTCCCCGCAGACGTGGCTGACCGTGCCGATGCCGGCCGAGCCGTAATTGACCTTGCCCGGATTGGCCTTGGCATAGGCGATCAGCTCGGGCACCGAACGCACCGGCATTGAGGGGTGCACCACCAGGGTATTCGGCGCGGTGCCGATCCGTCCGATCGGCTCGAAATCGGTGCGGGGATCGTAGCCGACATTGCCGTAGAGGCTCGGTCCGATCGCCAGCGTGCCGGTATATCCGAGCAGGATGGTGTAGCCGTCGCCCGCGCTTTTGGCGACGGTGCGGCTGCCGATGGTGCCGCCGGCGCCGCCGCGGTTGTCGACCACGATCGACTGGCCCAGCACCTCGCTCATCTTGTCGGCGATGATCCGCCCGACGATGGTGGTGCTGCCGCCGGGCGGGAACGGCACGATCAGGGTGATCGGGCGGTTGGGATAGTCCTGCGCGCGCACGGGCACTGCCGCCAGTGCGAGCACGGCCAGCAGCGCCGCCGCAACAACGTCGCTACGTAAAGCGATCAGCTTGCGCATTCGGGTGTTTCCTCATGGTCGACCTTATGATTGGTCTTTTGGTCAGTGTCGTCGTTCAGCCTGCTTGATCGGTCGCGCGCTTGCCCCCTTCAGCTCGCTTTCATTCCGGCTTGATCCCCGCGGCCTTCACCAGGTCCGACCACATCGTCACCTCGCGGTCGATGATCGCGCCATACTCTTCGGGCGTGGTCGGCTGCGGCTCGGCGCCCTCGATCGCCAGCCGCTGGCGCACCTCGTCGGTCGCGAGCGCGGCATTGAGCGCGGCGTTGAGCTTGTCGATGATCGGGCGCGGCGTGCCCGCGGGCGCGGCCATGCCCCATCGCAGCGGCACGTCGTAGCCGGCGAACCCGGCCTCCGCGAATGTCGGCACGTCGGGGATCAGCGCGGAGCGCTTCGCGCCCGTCACCGCGAGCCCGTGAATGGTGCCGGCGACGATATGGCTGTGTGCGTTCGGGATCGCGCTGATCAGCACGCCGATGTGCCCGCCGAGCAGGTCGTTCAGCGCCGGCCCCGCCCCCTTGTACGGGACGTGTGAGACTTTCATGCCGGTCCGGTAGGCGAGCAGCTCGACCGTGAGGTGATTGAGCGTGCCGGTGCCGGGCGAGCCGTATGGAATCGGTGTCGTGACCTCCTTCCCGGCCTTGATCAGATCGGCCAGCGAGCGGACGGGAAAGCTCGGATGCACCGCGATCAGGTTCGGCGTCGCCGCGATCAGGCCGATCGGCGCGAAGTCCTTGCGCGGGTCGTAGCCCAGGTTCTGAAACAGGCTGGGCGAGGTCCCCACCGTTGCGCTGGTGATCACCAGCAGCGTGTAGCCGTCGGGCGGGCTCTTGGCGACCGCGCGCGTCGCCACCGTGCCGCCGGCGCCGCCGCGATTGTCGATCACGATCTGCTGGCCGAGCGTCTCGCTCATCTTGTCGGCGACGCTGCGCGCCGCGGTGCTGGCGCTGCCGCCCGGCGCGAACGGAACGACGAGCGTGATCGGCCGGGTCGGATAGCTCTGCGCAACCGCAGGCCCCGCTGCCGCAAGCACGCCGCACACGGCGAGCACGATCCTGCACATCGTCAACGTCTCCATGGGTCTCGTCCACCGCGCCCGCGCGAAGCGCATCCTCGCATTCCCGTCCATCTTTGCAACCGCCGCGCAGATGGGCCAGGGGTCAACCGCCCGGGGTGACGCTTCATCACAGGGCATCAAAGAGCGCCTAAGGTCGGCGCCTGGTGCGCGGTTTCGCCGAACTCGTCATCGAGAGCGGCGTGCACGCCCATCATAACGTCTCGCTAAATCACGTTTCAGAAAGGCACGGCCCACGAACCACAAGGGGGAGGGGAGCTGACCGACTCCAGGCAATATTCTGCGTAAGCGTCACCGGCCGCTCGCCAAACCCGGCGCTGCTCATGCGATAGTGTCGTTGGACGCGTCTCGCCCATGGGGGCGACGACGTCGTCATCATGCCGGAGGCGACCGCACCATGAAGCGCATCCGCATCATCCACAACACGCAGTACCATTACCGGCAGCCGGTCACGTTCGGCACTCATCGCGCCATGCTGCGGCCGCGCGAGGGCCATGACGTTCACATCGTCAAATCGCGCCTCGACATCGGGCCCCCGGCGACCCTGCGCTGGCTGCGCGACATCTATGGCAATTCCATCGCGGTCATCGATTTCCAGGAAGCCGCAAAGACGCTCAGCATCCTGAGCGAAGTGGAGGTCGATCTCTACGACGACAATCCGATCGAATGCCTGATCGAGCCGACCGCGCGCCTGTTCCCCTTCCACTATGCGCCGGACGAGCAGATCGAGCTGATTGCGTACCGCCTCACCAGCTATCCCTATGACACTCCGGCGTTGCAGGCGTGGCTAAACGATTTGCATCACCCCGGTCAGGTGATCGCAACCTTCGACCTTCTCAACAACCTGAACACCCATATCTACCGATCGCTCAAATACGCTCATCGCGAGGAGCCGGGCGTTCAGCTCCCGCATGACACGCTGGCGCTCGGCAGCGGATCGTGCCGCGACTTCGCGGTGCTGATGATGGAGGCCGCGCGATATTGGGGCTTCGGCGCGCGCTTCGTCACCGGCTACATCCAGATGGGCGAGGGCCAACATGGCGCCACGCATGCCTGGACCGAAATCTACATCCCCGGCGCGGGCTGGCACGGCTTCGACCCCACCAACAACAAGCTTGCCGGCAGCGAGCATATTTCCGTCGCGGTGGCGCGCGAGCAGGACAAGGCCTCGCCGCTGTCCGGCAGTTGGTCGGGGGATGCGAATGCGTTCGATCGCATGGAGATATCGGTGCAGGTTGTGCATCTGGCCTAACAATTTCGCGCCGATGCGGCTGAAGCAGTGTCGCAACGCGGGGCTTGCAGATGGCGCGCGCTCGGGCCTCGCTTGCCATGGTGCGTGTGACGAGATGTCCGCGCCGGCGTGGTGCTTGACGGTCTGATGCTTTGAGGCTTGATTGCGTTGCATGATGCATGCTCGCGGAGAGTGACATGCAGAGCGTATTCGTTGGTTTGCGCACGCCGAATTCAGGCGTTCGCGTCGCTTGCCGACGGCCATCAGCCGCACGCTGCCTGTTCGGCGCTCCTCGGACCGCTCCGCGACTCCTGCTGGCCGGGCTCGCCCTGGCTTTACTGTCGGCCTGCCAGCCTGAGGCCGATACTGCCCCGCCGCAGGTTCGTCCGGTGCGGACGGTGGCCGTGGTGAAGCGCGAGGTCGGCGAGACCGTGTCCTATACCGGCCGCATCCAGGCGGAAAACGAAACACGTCTGTCCTTTCGCATATCCGGACGGATGGTCGAACGCTCCGTTAATGTCGGCGATCACGTCGAGCCCGGACAGGTCGTGGCCAAGCTCGAGCCGCAGGACGAGCTTAATGCCCTGCGCACCGCGCAGGCGAGCGTTGCGGCGGCCCAGGGACAACTGAACCAGGCGCAAAGCAACTTCGACCGTCAACAGACGCTGCTTGCCAGAGACATCGCCTCGCGCGCGCAGTTTGAGCAGGCCGAGTCGGCGTTGAAGACCGCGCGGGCGCAGCTCGATACCGCCGAAGCGCAGTTGAAGGCTGCCAAGGATCGGGTCAGCTACACCGAATTGCGGGTGGATTCCGCTGGAACGGTCATCGCCACGGGCGCGGAGGCCGGCGAAGTGGTGCAAGCCGGGCAAATGGTCATTCGGGTCGCCCGCAAGGACGGACGCGATGCCGTGTTCGATGTGCCGGCCCAATTGCTGCGCTCGGCGCCGAGCGATCCCTTGGTTTCCGTGAGCCTGAGCGATGATCCCACGGTAACGGCGGTCGGACGCGTGCGGGAAGTCTCCCCCCAGGCCGACCCGGTCACCAGGACATTCGAAGTCAAGGTCGGCTTGACGGATCCACCTGCGGCGATGCGGCTCGGTGCGACGGTCGTGGGACGCATGAAACTCGACACCGCTCCGGTCATCGAGATTCCCGCGACTGCTCTCACCGAGTTTGATCGCCGGCCGGCGGTCTGGGTCGTCGATCCGTCCAGCCTGACGGTGTCGTTGCGAAACGTCGAGGTCGCGCGCAACGACCCCGCGACGATCGCTATTTCTCAGGGGCTGGATTCCGGCGAGATCGTCGTGACCGCCGGTACTCAGGCGCTCCATCCCGGCCAGAAGACCCGGCTGCTGGAATCCGCGCGGTGATGCGATTCAATCTTTCCGAATGGGCGCTCGGGCACCGCTCTTTCGTCGTGTATTGCATGCTTGCGTTGATAGTCGTGGGACTGTTGTCGTACTACCGCCTCGGGCGCAACGAGGATCCCGCATTCACCTTCAGGACGATGGTCGTGCAGGCGGCATGGCCGGGTGCGACCCTCAATGACACGCTCGACCAGGTGACGGAGCGGATCGAGCGGAAGCTCCAGGAAACGCCGCATCTCGATTTCCTGCGCAGCTTCACCAGCGCCGGTGTGACCACCATCTTCGTGACATTGCAGGGCAGCACGCCCGCCAATGAGGTCCCGGACATCTGGTATCACGTTCGCAAGAGCGTCGGGGACATCCGCCATACCCTGCCGTCGGGCGTTGTCGGGCCCGGGTTCAACGACGAGTTCGGCGATACCTTCGGGATCATCTACGGCTTCACCGCCGACGGTTTCACCCACCGCGAGCTTCGCGACTATGTGGAGAAGATCCGCGCACGGCTGCTGCGCGTGGCCGATGTGTCGAAAGTCGATATCATCGGCGCCCAAGACGAAAAGATCATCATCGAGTTCTCCACCGACAAGCTCGCAGGATTGGGCATCGATCGCGGCGACCTGATCGCCGCGCTGCAGGCACAGAACGCGGTCAGCCCCGCCGGCATCCTGCAGACCGGCGACGAAAGGATCGCGCTTCGCGTCTCCGGGGCATTCGAATCCGAACTGGACATTCTGGCGATCAACATTGCTTCGAACGGCCGCCTGATCCGTCTGGGAGATATTGCCGACGTCAGGCGGGCCTACGTCGATCCCCCGCAACCCATGTTCCGGGTGAATGGCAAGACGGCCATCGGCGTCGCCATCGCCATGCGCGATGGCGGGGACATCCTGACGCTCGGCCGCAATCTGCAACGGACCATGGACGACATCACCGCCGACTTGCCGCTCGGCATCACGCCTGTCCTGGTGGCGGATCAGTCGTCCGTCGTCCGCACGGCAATCGGCGAGTTCATGACGTCGCTATGGCAGGCGATCGCCATCATCATGGCGGTGAGCGTCATCAGCCTCGGCGTGCGGGCAGGGGCGATTGTCGCTCTTTCGATTCCGCTGACGCTCGCGATCGTGTTTCCGGTCATGGAGTTCGTGAGCATCGATCTGCAACGCATTTCCCTCGGCGCGCTCATCATCGCGCTGACCTTGCTGGTCGACGACGCCATGAGCACGATCGATGCCATGACCACGCGTCTGGCGCAGGGCGATGCAAAGGAACAGGCCGCCACGTTCGCCTACAAGACGTTGGCGTTTCCGATGCTGACCGGGACGTTCGTGACGATGGCCGGTTTCGTGCCGATCGGATTTGCGCGGAGCGCCGCCGGCGAATACACGTTCTCGATCTTCGCCGTGGTCAGCATTGCGCTGCTGGCATCGTGGCTGGTGGCGGTCCTCTTCATTCCGCTTCTGGGCGTGGCGCTGTTAAGGCGGCCCAAGACCGCGCAACCAGCCGAACCCGGCCTGCCCGCTCGCATCTTCCGCGGAATACTTCTCACCGCCATGCGGGTGCGGTGGATCACCATTCTGACGACGCTGGCCCTGTTCGTCGTCTCGCTCCTCGCACTTCCCTACGTCCCGCGACAGTTCTTCCCGTCATCGGACCGCCCGGAGCTCCTGGTGGATCTGCGGCTGCCGCAGAATGCCTCGATCTACGCCAGCAGCGATCTGGCGGCCAGGCTTGATGCGATCCTCGGAAAGGATCCCGATGTCGAGCGCTGGAGCGCGTATGTCGGACGCGGCGCGATCCGGTTCTACCTGCCGCTCAGCGTCGAGCTCCCCAACGATTTCTTCAGCCAGTTCGTGATCATTACCAAGGACATCGCCGCCCGCGAGCGGCTGCGCGTGAAGCTCGAGCGCGTGCTGCGGGACGATTTCCCGAGCGCGGTGACCAGAACCGTTCCGCTGGAGCTCGGGCCGCCGGTGGGCTGGCCGGTGCAATATCGCGTCAGCGGTCCGGATGTGAACGAGGTGCGCGATATCGCTTTCCGCTTGGCCGAGATCGTTGCCTCGGATGCGCGCAGCAGGCAGGTCAATTTTGATTGGATCGAGCCGGGCAGGAAGGTTCGCATCCGCATCGATCAGGATCAGGCGCGGCTGTTGGGCCTGAGCTCGGAAACGGTTGCGGCGGTCATGAACACTGTGATGTCGGGCGCCGCCGTCACCCAGGTGCGGGACGGAATCTACCTGATCGACGTGGTGATGCGGGCGACCGACGAACAGCGCGTCTCCCTCTCGACATTGCGCAACCTGCAGTTTCCGCTTCCGAATGGCCGCACGGTCCCGCTCGGAGTATTCGCGACCTTGGATTTCGAGCAGGAGTTTCCGTTGATCTGGCGCCGCGAGGGCGTTCCGACCCTGACCGTCCAGGCCGACGTAGCGCAGGGCGCCTCGCCCGAAGCGGTGATCGGTGCACTCGCTCCCGCGGTTGCGAAGCTGACTGCGAGTGTGCCCCAAGCCTATCATATTGCCGTGGGCGGCACGGTCGAGGAGAGCGCCAGCTCGCAAGCCTCCGTGTTTGCGGTCGTTCCGCTGATGCTGATCATCATCATCACCGTGCTGATGATTCAGCTCCAGAGTTTCAACCTCCTGTTCATGGTCCTGAGCGTCGTTCCGATGGGCCTGATCGGTATCGTCGCGGCGCTTCTGCTGTTCAACAAGCCGCTCGGCTTCGTGGCCATTCTCGGAATTCTGGCGTTGCTCGGAATGATCGCGCGCAACGCCGTGATCCTCATCGACCAGATCGAGGCCGTGCGCGCCGAGGGCGCGGCCATATGGGACGCTGTTGTCGAGGCGGCGATGTCGCGCTTCCGCCCGATCATGCTGACCGCGATATCGACGGTGCTCGGCATGATCCCGATCGCGCCCACCATCTTCTGGGGGCCGATGGCCTACGCGATCATGGGCGGCCTCCTGGTGGCGACGCTGTTGACGTTGCTGTTTCTTCCCGCGCTCTACGTCGCCTGGTTCCGCGTCAAGGAGCCGGCCGACGACGGGCGTGAAAGAGACACGCAGGTTGCCGCGGCGACCTGACGGTGGGGCGCGCTACCGTTTCTCGCCTTGCGCCGCGGTCTCGGGTGGTCCGGCCGGCAATTCGCCCGGCCGGTACGGAGGCAGCCGCCCCGCCGGGATCAGCGCCAGCAAGGCCGCCCCCGCCATGATGAGGAGGCCGATCTTGAGCGCGCGCAGCCGCGCATCCTCGTTGATGCGCATCGCCTCGGCCACCTGCTGGGGTGTCGCGGTCGTGCGCTGCATGATCTCGAGCAGCCGGTCGTTGCTGACGAAATTGATGTTGTCGAGATCGACCTGCGTCTTCAACGCGGGCGGGATGATGGGATTCTCCACGACATAGCGCATCACGCTGGCGCTCAGCAGCCCGACGACGAGCGCGCCGGCGACCGCCGTGCCGACCGCCGCGGCCAGGTTGTTGGTCGTGCCGCGCAGCGAGCCCACGTCGCCCGCCAGCTCCTTTGGCGACGCCGTGACCAGGACGTTGAACAACAGCGTCACCAGCGATCCCTGCGCGATTCCGAACACGACGAGGCCGATCAGCACCGGCAGCGTGCTCCAGTTGTTGCGCACGACGAAGGCGAGCCAGACCAGCGCGACCGCGGAAACCGCGAACGCCACGGCCGATCTGCCGCGGCGGCATCTTGTCGTACATCCGCACGATCAGCATAGCCGCGAAGAACACCGACAGATTGAAGGGCATCATGGCGATGGAGGTATCGAGCGGCGAGCGGCCCTGTACGATCTGGATATAGAGCGGCACAGTGAAATTGAGCGCGGCTTCCAGCGCCACGATGGTGAACATGGCGTAGACCGCGGCGCGCTCCTCGGGCGAATCGATCACGTCCAGGGCGAGCAGCGGCGTTTTGCCCGCCGCCTGCCGCCGGTGCGTCCACCTCAGGAAAGCCTGGCCGAGCACGATGCCGATGACGATCATGACCGGCGCGGGTGACAGGCCGAGGATGTCGAACGGCGCGCCGGGGCGCGCCAGCCCCAGCCCCCAGCCATTCAGATTGTTGAAGCCCAGGCTGATCAGGAGGATGGCCACCGCCGCCAGGACCACGCCCACCACGTCGATCTGCACGTCGGGTCGGGCGGCCTCGCCTTTCAGACGGAAGCTCAGCCAGAACACGATCCCCGCCAGCACGATCAGAATGCCGAACGCCGGGCGCCAGCCGATGAAGGTGCCGAGTATGCCGCCGATCAGGAACGCCGCCACGCCGGCGCCGGCGCGCGCCGAGCCGAGAGCGCCCAGCGCCGTGGCCTGCTGCCGCCCCTTGTAGTTGTCGGCGATGAGCGCCACCAGCGAGGGAACGAGCGCCGCTCCCGCCGCCCCGGCCAAGCCTTGCGCCGCGATCATCACGGTCGCGGTCGGGCTGAATGTCATCAGCACCATCGCGGCGCCGAAGATCAGGACCACTGCGCGAAACACGCGCAACGCGCCGAAGCGCTGGCACAGCTTCGCACCGAGCATGACCAGACCGGCGACCGCGAGCGAATACATGACGATTCCCGTCGCCACCGTTGTCGGCGGCACGTTGAACGTGGCGACCATCCCGCCGATGGCGACCGGCAGGGACGCGACGTTGAACGACATCAGCACCTGGCCGAATGCGATGGCGACCATCGGCACCCAGGAGTCCTGTGCTTCGGATTCCGTGTGCAGGGTCGAGATCGTTTGTGTTGTCATGGCGTTCTCTCCCTAAGCTTTTCAGATGCATTGGCCTGCGAAGCAGGCGGTCGTCGAACGCGCACGGCTCCTCAATCGTTGGGCTGCGAGACGAAAAGATCCATTCCCAGCCGCTGGGACAGGAACTTGGCGACGAGTTGTCCCTTCACGCTGTTCCCGGCGGCGTCGAGCGGCGGCGCAAAGGTGCCCAGTCCGCCTTTGCCTGGAGAGACGGTCACGATGCCGCCGCCGATCCCGCTCTTGCCCGGCAGCCCGATGTCGTAGAGCCAGTCGCCCGAGGTCTCGTACAAACCGGCGGTCGTCATCACGGCGAGCGCGTAATGGCAGACAGCGGCGTCGACGACCCGCTCCCGGGTGAGCGGGTTGACTCCGCCATCGGCCAAGGTCGCGCCCATCACCGCCAAGTCCTTGGCGCTCACGTTCAGCGAGCACTGCCGGGTATACAGGTCGGTGGCCTCGGCCGGATCGCAGTAGATCCGGCCGTAGCTCTGCAGCAGGCGGGCGATGCTCTGGTTGCGAAAGTTGGTTTCGGAGGCGGACGCGTACACCTCTTCGTTCAGCGGAAGCTTTCGGCCGGCGAACCGGGACAGGCCGTCATGGATGAACTGCCACTTGGCATCCGCGGTCGTACCGGGGACGAGGCTGGTCGTTGCGATCGCCCCCGCATTCACCATCGGGTTCGTCCGTCCGTCCGTGCTCCGCTCGACGGCGGCAAGGGAATTGAACGGTAGTCCGGTGCTATTCGCCCCGAGCTTCTCGCGCGCCTGCTCGGCGCCGATCGACTGGCAGACCATTGCGAACACGAACGGCTTCGACACGCTCATGATCGAGAA
>Ga0207688_10001211_pt1 | contig 13360 bp, 13 predicted proteins | sample KBSMiscanthusM4_FD_184296 | JGI IMG/M metagenome (GOLD analysis project Ga0207688, IMG submission 184296) | Miscanthus rhizosphere microbial communities from Kellogg Biological Station, Michigan, USA - M4 (SPAdes) (version 2) | ecosystem: Host-associated > Plants > Roots > Rhizosphere ...
CCGCCGGTCTCGTCGACGGCACCACGGTGACGCTCCGGTTCCCCGACGGCGACGAGGCGACCTACCGCATCGTCGTCGTCCCGGAACAGGCGCCCGCCGCCGACCGCGACGACGTGCTGACGGCGAGCAGCCCGCTCGGCCAGGCGCTCGCAGGCCGGAGCGCGGGCGACACGATCACCTACGAAGGGCCCGACGGGGAGCTGCAGGCCGAGGTCCTGGCGCTGCAGGCCCCCTAGGAGGGCGCTGGAGAACTCGGCCCTACTGCCGCCGCTCGCTACGGGCGGAGTCCTCCAGCACCCTCCTAAGCCTTCGCCTGCATGCTCGACCGGGCCGGGTTGCCCTGCTCCTCGGCCTTCGGGTCCATGAGGTCAGCCTTGGCGAGCACGCCCTCCTCGATGCGGGCGCCGAGCGCGTCGTCGACGTTGCGCCAGTAGGTGAACGCGCGCTGCAGGATCGGCTCGGTGACCCCGTTGAGCAGGTGCCCGACGACGTTGTCGACCAACCGGTCGCGGGCGGCGTCGTCGAGGACGTCGCGCACGAGCGTGCCCGCCTGGCCCCAGTCGTCGTCCTCGGGGTGGTCGACGTAGGCGGTGCGCATGAGGTCGCCGTCGGCGTGCCAGGTCGGGACGCGGCCGTAGCGCTCGGTGTCCGCGGCGGGGCCGCCCTTCGAGTTGGGCGCGTACACCGGGTCGCTGACCGGGTGGATGCGCATGGCGCCGTCCTTGCTGTACGAGCGCACCGGGCAGACGGGGGAGTTCACCGGGATCTGCTGGTAGTTGACGCCGAGCCGGTAGCGGTGCGCGTCGGCGTAGGAGAACAGGCGCGCCAGCAGCATCCGGTCCGGGCTGGGGCCGATGCCGGGCACCAGGTTGTTGGGCTGGAACGCGAGCTGCTCGATCTCGGTGTGGTTGTCGGTGGCGTTGCGGTCGAGCGTCATGCGCCCGACCTCGATCAGCGGGTAGTCGCCGTGCGGCCAGACCTTGGTCAGGTCGAAGGGGTTGAACCGGTAGGTCTTCGCGTCCTCGAACGGCATGACCTGCACGAACAGCGTCCAGCTCGGGTACTCGCCGTCGCGGATGTGCTCGAAGAGGTCGCGGGTGTGGTAGTCGGTGTCGACGGCGGCCATCTGGTCGGCCTCGTCCTGGGTGAAGAACTGCACGCCCTGGTCGGTCTTGAACGTGTACTTCACCCAGAACTGCTCACCCGCCGCGTTGATCCACATGTAGGTGTGGGAGGTGTAGCCGTTCATGTGCCGCCAGGTGCGGGGGATGCCGCGGTCGCCCATCAGCCACGTGACCTGGTGCGCGGACTCGGGGGAGAGCGTCCAGAAGTCCCACTGCATGTCGTGGTCGCGCAGGTTGTTGTCGGCGCGACGCTTCTGCGAGCGGATGAAGTGCTGGAACTTCATCGGGTCCTTGACGAAGAAGACCGGCGTGTTGTTGCCGACCATGTCGTAGTTGCCCTCGGTCGTGTAGAACTTCAGCGCGAAGCCGCGCGGGTCGCGCCAGGTGTCGGGGCTGCCGCGCTCGCCCGCCACGGTGGAGAAGCGCACCGCCAGGTCGGTGCGCGTGCCCGGCTGGAACAGGGCGGCCTTGGTGTAGCCGCTGACGTCGTTCGTCACCTCGAAGGACCCGAAGGCGCCACTGCCCTTGGCGTGCGGCTGCCGCTCGGGGATCCGCTCCCGGTTGAACTGGGCCATCTGCTCGATGAGGTAGCTGTCCTGCAGGAGGATCGGCCCGCCGGGCCCGACGGTGAGCGAATGCTCGTCGCTCTCGACGGGGACACCGGCGTCGGTGGTGGTGAAGCGCGGTTCGGTCGTCGCCATGGCGTATCGGGTACCCAGGTACGCCGCGCTCAACCGTTCCGGCCGGGCAGCAGTTCCTGCAGCTTCTCCTTCGCGCCCTGCACCACCATGTGCACCGCCGACGGGTCGCCGCCCAGCACCGACTCGACCATCGACACGGCCTCGTCGAGGGTCGCGTGCGGCGGGATCGGCGGCACTTCCGGGTCGCAGTACACGTCGATGACGGTGGGCCCGGTGGCGGCGAACGCCCGCTCCCACGCGGGACGGAGCTGGTCGGGCTCGCGCACGGTGATGCCCGTGATGCCGACGGCCGTGGCGAAGTCCGCGTAGGAGACGTCGGGCAGCACCTGCGACTCCTCGAACTTCGGCGCGCCACCCATCGCGCGCAGCTCCCACGTGACCTGGTTGAGGTCGTTGTTGTGCAGCACGCAGACGATCAGCCGCTGGTCGGCCCAGCGGTCGCGGTAGCGCCCGATCGTCAGCAGCTCGGCCATCCCGTTCATCTGCATGGCGCCGTCGCCCATCAGCGCGACGACCGGCCGGTCCGGGTGGGCGAACTTGGCGCCGATCGCGTACGGCACCCCCGCGCCCATCGTGGCGAGCGTGCCGGACAGCGAGCCTCGCATCCCGCGCCGCATCCGCAGCACCTTGGCGTACCAGTTGGCGACGGACCCCGAGTCCGCGGTGATGATCGCGTCGTCCGGCAGGACCTGCGACATCTCCCAGACGATCCGCATGGGGTTCACCGGGTCGGCGTCGACCATGCTCTGCCGCTCGACCGTGGTCCACCAGTCGGCGACGTTCTGCTCGACCGCCTCCCGCCACTTCCGGTCGGAGCGCGGCGCCAGCAGCGGAAGCAGCGCGCGCAACGTCGCGCCCGCGTCGGCGACGATGTTGAGCTCGGTGGGGTAGCGCATCCCGATCAGCGCGCCGTCGACGTCGATCTGCACGGCCCGCGCCTTGCCGAACTCGGGCAGGAACTGGCTGTACGGGAAGTTGGAGCCGACGATCAGGAGCGTGTCGCAGTCGCGCATGAGCTCGTAGCTGGGCCGGGTGCCCAGCAGGCCGATCGCCCCCGTGACGAACGGCAGGTCGTCGGGCAGCACGTCCTTGCCGAGCAGCGCCTTCGCCACGCCCGCGCCGAGGACGTCGGCGACCTGCTCGACCTCGGCCGCCGCACCGCGGGCGCCCTGGCCGACGAGGATGGCGACGCGATCGCCGGAGTTGAGGATCGCGGCGGCCCGCTCGACCTCGGCCGGGTCCGGCGAGAGCGTGGCGGCGAACGCGTTGGGCGGGCTCGAGGGCACCTGCTTGAACGCGTGCTCCGGAGCGGAGTAGGGCTCGCTCTGCAGGTCGCTCGGGATGATCACGGCCGTGGGGGCGCGGCGGGCGAGCGCGGTGCGGAACGCGCGGTCGATCGCGTTGGGCAGCTGCTGCGCCACGTTGACCTCGACGAGGTACTCGCTCGCCACGTCCTTGAGCAGCGCCTGGAGGTCGACCTCCTGCTGGTAGGCGCCGCCCATCGCGCTGCGCTCGGTCTGCCCGACGATCGCGACGACGGGCACGTGGTCCAGCTTGGCGTCGTAGAGGCCGTTGAGCAGGTGGATCGCACCCGGTCCCGAGGTGGCCATGCAGACGCCGGGGCGTCCGGAGAACTTCGCGTACCCGACGGCCGCCATCGCCGACATCTCCTCGTGGCGGGCCTGGATGAAGCGCGGCTGGTCGTCGGCGTTGCCGAAGGCGACGATCAGGCCGTTGATGCCGTCGCCGGGGTAGCCGAACACCTGCTCGACCCCCCACTCGCGCAGCCGGGCCAGCACGTGGTCGCCGACGGTCTCGGCCATGGGTCCTCCCTTGATCGACAACCCGTCGGGTTCCCCGGATCGCGCGCGCGAAACGCGCGGCGGCCCGCTCCGCCGTGACAGGACCGGGCCGTGAGCGCATCCTTGTCACATGTCGGCTGATCAACCGTCGGATGCGACTGTGGTTGACGGCACCCGCAAGCCCGCCAAGGGCTCGCCGACGGGGCGCGTCGTGCGCCGGGCCGCCGCGGGGGCCTGGAACGACGACATCTTCACCGAGTCGGCCTCGGCGGCATTCTGGCAGACCCTCTCGCTGCCGCCGCTGCTGCTCGGGCTGTTCGGCATCCTGGGCTACGTCGGCGGCTGGTTCGGGCCCACCACCGTCAACGACGTGGAGCAGTGGATCGTCATGAACGCCAGCGCGGTGTTCGCGCCCGACGCGGTCGAGCAGATCATCGCGCCGACGGTGAACCAGATCCTCACCACGGCCCGCGGCGAGGTGGTCTCGATCGGGTTCCTGCTGAGCCTCTGGTCGGGCTCGTCGGCCATGTCGTCGTTCGTGGACGCGATCACCCGCGCCCATGACCAGTACGAGCGGCGCAACCTGGTGTGGCAGCGCTGCCTCGCGGTGCTGATGTACGTGGTGGCGCTCTGCTCGGGCATCGTGCTGCTCCCGATCGCGGCGGTCGGCCCCGGCACCCTGCTTGCGCTGCTCCCGGCCGCCGTGCAGCCGCTCACCCGCGAGCTCGTCGACGTGCTGTACTGGCCGGTGCTGACGGTCACCCTGGTCCTCGCGCTCACCACGCTCTACAAGGTCGCCCTGCCGTACAAGCCGCCCTGGTGGCGGGGCCTGCCCGGCGCCGTGCTGGCCGCCGCGGTGTTCCTGGCAGGCGCCACCGGACTGCGGCTGTACCTCACGTGGCTCACCAGCACCGGCTACACGTACGGCGCGCTCGCCGCCCCGATCGCGTTCCTGCTGGCCACGTTCTTCATCGGCTTCTCGATCATCATCGGGGCGCACCTCAACGCGGCCACGCTCATCGAGTGGCCCGCCCCCCTCCGGCGCCGGGGCAAGGTCGTCGACCACCCCGCGGAGGCGATGGTGCCCGAACAGCGCACGGCCACCGAAGACGCCACGAGCACCGTCGCCGCGCCCCGAGAGGTCGAGGCGCGGTAGCTCAGGCCAGCGTGCCGCGCAGGATGCTCACGCCGGAGTGGCCGGGGTTGCCGTCGTAGTGCTCGGCGGAGACGTCGACGAGGTCGAGCTGGGCCATCGGGAGGTTCGACGGCACGGTGAACGAACCGGTGTAGCCGGTGTCGTCGCGGGTCAACGCGCCGAGCGCGACGATCTCGGTGCCCGCCCCGTTCATCAGCCACACCTCGAGGTAGTCGGCGCCCGCGGTGTCGGGCACGCCGGTGAGGCGCACCGCCATCGTGCGGACGCCCGCCTGCTCCGTCGCGGTGAGGGTGCCGCTGCCCGCCGGGTCGAGCGGCCCGATGGGCTGCAGCTGCGCGACGATGCTCGACGACGGCTGTCCCTCGCCCGCACCGCCGCCCAGCGCACCGACGCCCAGGCCGATGCCCACCCCGGCGGCCAGCGCCACCAGCGCGGCGACGGCGGCCACGAGAACCCGGCGTCGGGCCTTCGGCCGCTCCGGCGGGGGGAGCTGCCGCCGCGCCTGCGGCTGCCGTCGCGGCTGGCTCTCCGCCGCGGGGAGCTCGTCGCCGAGCTCGGCCGCGATCGCGGCCCACACCCGGTCGGGCGGCCCGCCGAGGTCACCCACTCCGCCCGCGCCGTCCTGGGCCAGCGCGACGGTGTGGGCCAGCTCGTCGACGCGCGCGCGGCAGGCGCCGCACTCCGCGAGGTGCGCGACGACGCCCGGGTCGGACGGCTCGGCGGGCAGCGCGGCGAGGGCGAGGTCTTCGGGGTCCGGATGGGCGCTCATCGCTCTCTCTCGCTGCATCTACCCGCCCCGGCCTGCTCCGCAAGCTCCGCAGGCCTCCATCCCCCGGGCTCGGTCGGCGCTTCGCGCGGGCGCAGTGTCGAGGACTCGCTCGCAAGCTCGCTCATCGCGTGTCCTCCTTCCTCCGCCATTGCCGCCGCAGCCGCTCCAGCCCGCGCCGCAGGTGACTCTTCACCGTGCCGAGTGGCAGCCCGGTGAGTGCGGCGATCTGCTGGTGCGTCAGGTCGTCGAAGAACGCCAACCGCACCACCGTGCCGACCTGGTCCGGCAGGTGGTTCAGCTCGTCGGCGACCGCCAGCGCCTCCACCACGCTATCCGGCGCCGGTGCGGGCGGGGGAACGGACGACAGCCTGCCCACCCGGTCGGCGAGCTCGAAGTCGCGCCTGCGCGAGGCGAGCCGCTCGGCGATCTGCCGTCGGGTGATGCCGATCAGCCACGCCCCGAGGGTGCCGCGCTCGAGGTCCAGCCCGGCCCGACCACGCCACGCCCGCACGAACACCTGCTGCGTGACGTCCTCGGCGTCCTGCGGCGTGCCGAGGCGGCGCAGCGCGATGGCGTGCACCAGGCCGCCGTACCGGTTGAAGGCGGCACGGAGCGCGGTCGGGTCGCCCGCGACCAGCGCCCCGGCCATGGTGCTGTCGGCAGCGTCCAGGTCGGACAGCTCCCCGGGGTCGATCATCGCGGTCGCGACGGTCGGCGCATGCGTTCAGGGTCGCACGGTGCGCCGCCCATCGCCCGTCGCAACCCAACCGTGACCTCCGGCTGCATCCACAGCGGCGGCGGCGCCGGTATTGGGGGTATGAGACGACGATTCCTCCTGGCGGGCGCCGGGCTCGTGGCCGCGCTGCTGGCCACGCTGTCCCCCATGTCCGTTGCTTCGGCCGCTTCGACGGCCACCGTCTACGTGGTGCACGGCATCCCCAAGACGCCCGTCGACGTGTACGTGGACGGCAAGCAGGCGCTCGACGACTTCCAGCCCGGCACCAGCCAGGGCCCGATCGACCTTCCTGCGGGCCCGCACAAGGTCGCGATCTTCCCGGCGGACGCCGCCGATGGCGCCGGTTCGCCGCTGTTGTCCGCCGATGCGGACCTGCCGGAAGGCGCCAACGTCGCGCTGGTCGCGCACCTCGACGCCGACGGCAAGCCGACGGTCACGCCGTTCAAGAACGACGTGGCCAAGGTCGCGGCCGGACAGGCCCGGCTGGTGGTGCGGCACACCGCCGCCGCGCCCGCGGTGGACGTGCTCGCGGGCGGCAAGCCCGTGATCCAGGGGCTGACCAACCCGAACGAGGAGGAGCTCACGGTGCCCGCGGGCTCCGTGTCGGCCGCGGTGGCCGCGGCGGGCAGCACCGACCCGGTGATCGGGCCTGCCGACGTGGACCTCAAGGAGGGCACGGCAACGTTCGTGCACGCCATCGGGTCGCTGCAGGACAAGAGCCTCGGCCTGGTGAGCTTCACGGTCTCGAACCTGCACAGCTCGCCGTCCGGCGTGCCCGGTGGGGCCCCGTCGGGTGCCCCCTACGAGCCCGGCCCGCCCGCGTGGGTGCTGGTCCTCGGCGTCACCGGGCTGGCAGGTGTGCTGCTCGCGGCCCGGCGTCGCGTGCAGGGCGTCCGCTGACCTGGTTCACTCGGACGGTCGGCAGCCGAGCGCTGCCGACCGTCCTGGCCGGGCTGTTGCTGGTCGGCTGCGGGGCGACGGTGCCCTCCGCGCCCGTCGACCCGCCGATCGCCGTCGCGGTCCCGCCGATCGCGGTCGCTGCGGTGGCGGCCGCGGCCGATCGGGGCGACGGCGTGCCGCCGGCCCGGATCCGGTTGCCGTCGCTGGGGGTCGACACCGCGGTCGTCGCGGTCGGCGTGGACGGGCGCGGCGAGATGGCGGTGCCCGACGACGTCCGGCAGACGGGCTGGTACCGCTTCGGCCCGGCGCCGGGCTCGGCCGCCGGGTCGAGCGTCGTGTCCGGCCACGTCGACGACGCGGTGCAGGGCCGCGGGGCGTTCTACCGCCTGGTCGACCTGGCGGTGGGGGACCCCGTGGTGGTGACGACCGCGGCCGGGGTGGACCTGACCTTCCGGGTGAGCACCGTGCGCCGCATCCCGAAATCGACGCTGCCCGTCGACGAGCTCTTCGCCCGCGACGGGCCGCCGCACCTCACGCTGGTCACCTGCGGCGGCGCGTTCGACCGCGCGAGCGGCAGCTACCGCGACAACGTGGTGGTGACCGCGGCCCCGGCCACGTGACGCGTGGCGGTCACTTCAGGTGCCAGTCGGTGTCGTCGCCGTCGCTGATGCTGCCGTCGCCGCTGATCGGCGTCGTCGAGCGCGGCCAGCGCCCGGCCGGGAACGCGGTGTCGTTGCTGAGCCGCCGCTGCAGGCCCGCGGCCTGGTCGCGGATGTCGGTGGTGATCGTGGTGAGGTCGGTGAGCGCCTCGTTCACCGCGACGGCCGTGGCACCGACGGCGGCGATCGCGATGGTGACCCCGACCGGCGCCCCGACCACGGTCGAGGCGGTGGCGACCGCGCTCGCGACGGCGACCACGAAGCCCACGAGCGCCACCGCCACCGCCAACCAGAACCGGATGATCGCGGAGGCGAGGTCGTTGAGCGTGGTGTCGATCTCGTCGCCGACCGCCTTGACCGAGGTCAGCGCGGACTGCTGCACGGGAAGGGTGTTGCGGTAGGCCTCGGCGGCGGCGCCGCTCCAGTGGTCGTCGGCGCGGATGCCGTTGAGGGTGGCGAGGCCCGCCAGCCGCGACACCATCCCGCCGATCTCGCCCGACCACACGGCCCCGGCCGCCCGCAGCGCCTCGGGGCTGCCCGCTTGGGCGATCAGCGCGGCCAGATCGGCCATGGCGTCGTCGAACATCCGGCGCAGCCGCGCCAGCGCCGCCTGGAGCTCGTGCCCGAACACGTCGGGCAGCACCCTGAGCGCGGCCTCGCCCGCGGCGATGACGGTGTCGACGGCGTGCTGCGCCTCACCCGCGGTGTCGCGCACCGCGGCGAGCGTGGTCTCCAGGTCGGCCGCCGTGAACGGGCGCATCAGTAGATGCTCCGGAGGCGATGCAGGTTGCGCAGCTCGTCGGCCTCGTAGGTGTCGGCCGCCCCGCGCAGGGCTTCGGCCATGGCGCCGAACTCCTGGGCTCCCGCGGCGAGGAGGCCCGCGGTGTTGACCCGCAGCAGTTCGTACGCCTCCGCCACCGGTCCGCCCGCGAACGAGAACGCCGCTGACGGCACGACGGCGGCATCGGCGCGCCGGGCGGCGACCTCCAGCTCGCCCGCGGCGTGCTCCCAGTCGGCGGCGTCGGCGCGCAGCGCCTCGAGGCTCACCGTGATCTGCTCGGCCGACGGCCGCCGGCCGGGTGGTGGGCTCACCGCGGAGCTCCGGCCGCGACCGGGTGGGCTGCGTCCCCGGAGCCGGTGAGGCGCAGCACCGCGGTGAGCGCGGGGCAGCCCGCCATCGCGTGCCGCGGGGTGTCGGCGAGCAGGCGCAGCCCGGCGCTCAGCGCCTCCCCGAGGCGGTGCGCGAGCGTGGCGTCGTCGGCCCGGTCGCGCCACGCGGGATCGACGGTCAACGCGACGATCTGCCCGGACCGCACGGTCGCCGTGACCCGCCCACCCGGGGCCGCCACGGCGCGCGGCGTGTCGTGCAGCGCGGCCAGCTGCCGCACGAACTCACGGAGGTCCTGCGCGGCGTCGGCCAGCAGCACCGCCGTGTCGTGACCGCTGCCGAGCGCGCGCAGGGCCGCGGCCGCCGTGAAGTCGAAGGCAGGCGGCGGACCGGCGGCCTGCGCCTGCAGCCGGGCCGACACCGCGGCGGCGAAGGCCTGGAGCACCGTCGGGCCCAACCGCTCGGCCGCGGCGGCGCGCCACCCGTGGAGCAGCCGCACCCCGGCCGCGGCACCCGCCTCGGACAGCTCCACCCGCACGCTGCCGTGCCCCGCCGATCCGACGAACCCCACGATCCAGCCCCCTCATCCGGGAAGCCCCGACGGTAGCCAGAGCCGGTGCCCGTCCGTGGGCGATTGGGGAAACTCGCGGCTTCAGCACGGCAGGAGCCCGATCGCCGTGCGGGCCCGGCGCACGGTGTCGGCCGCGTGGCGGCGGGCCCGCGCGGCGCCGTCGCGCAGCACGGCCCGCACGCGCTCTGGCTCGGCCGCGAGCTGGAGGTAGCGCTCCCGCAGCGGCGCGAGCGTGCCCACCACGGCGTCGGCGACGGCCCGCTTCAGCTCCCCGTACCCGTCGAAGCGGGCGGCCAGCTGGGCGGGCTGCTCACCGGTGCAGCCGGCCAGGATGTCGAGCAGGTTGGCCACCCCGGGTGCGCGGTCGGGGTCGTACGCCACGGTCGTCGCCGCGTCCGTCCGCGCGCGCATCACCTTGCGGCGCAACAGCTCCGGCGGGTCGAGCAGGCGCAGCGCGCCGGCCGCGGACGAGGACGACTTGCTCATCTTCGCCCCGGGCGCGGCCAGGTCCAGCACCCGCGCGGCGACCGGCGGGTGCACGGCCTCGGGCACGGTGAACGTGGCGCCGTAACGCGTGTTGAACCGCACGGCGAGATCGCGCGCCAGCTCCACGTGCTGGCGCTGGTCGTCGCCGACGGGCACCTCCTCGGTGTCGTAGAGCAGGATGTCGGCGGCCATCAGGATGGGGTAGGTCAGCAGCGAGGTGCGCACCTGCTCCTGGCGGCGGGCCTTCTCCTTGAACTGGATCATCCGCTGGGCCTCGCCGTAGCCGGTGACCGACTCCAGCAGGTAGTGCAGCTCGGTGTGCTCGGGCACGTGGGACTGGACCATGAACAGGCACCTGTCGGGGTCCAGCCCCGCCGCGAGCAGGAGGGTGGCGAACTCCAGCGTGCGTTCGCGCACCTCGGCCGGATCGTGCTCCAGCGTCAAGGCGTGCAGGTCGGAGACGAAGACGAGGGTGTCGGTGGTGTGCTGCCCGGCGATGATCGGGCGGATCGCGCCGAAGTAGTTGCCCAGATGCAGGTGTCCGGACGGGGTGAACCCGGTGAGGCGACGGGACATCGATGGCTCCTGAAGGGTCGGGACCGCCCGAGCTCGGGGTCGCCGAAGCGTGCAAGAGCCACCTCGACCGGCCGCCGGAGCTGGGCGGCCGCGGAAAGGTGAATGCGCGAAGAAACGGTGCCGCCCGGCTTAGGGGCGCCACCAACCGGCCGTGGAGAGGCGCGTGCGCATGTCGTCGACGGTACCAGCGGAGGGCCCTTCCGAGTGGCGCCTTTACCCACCCTCGGCCAAACTGGATCGGTCGGTGCACCCGACGATCACCGACGGTAACCAAAGCGGGCTGCGACGGAACCGGAGGGGTGATGGACGCTATCGACAGCGTGTCCGAGCAGCCTGCCCTGCCATTCGGGATGTTGCGGGAGCAAACAAGCGGCACCGATCGCGTGGGGTCGACGGTGCTGCGCATGGCCGTCGGCGCGCAGTTGCGGAAACGTCGTGAGGCGGCGGGGGTCAGCCGGGAAGAAGCGGCCTACCTGATCAGGTCGTCCGGCGCGAAAGTGAGCCGGATGGAATTGGGCAGGCACCGGTTCAAGGAACGTGACCTGGTCGATCTGCTCGCCCGCTACGGCGTGGGCGATGACGAACGGGAGGAGTTCCTCGAGCTGGCCCGGCAGGCCAATGTGCCGGGGTGGTGGCAGCGTTACGGAGATCTGTTGCCGTCGTGGTTCGAGACGTACGTGGCCATGGAGCACGCGGCCTCGGTGATCCGCACCTACGAGGTGCAGTTCGTGCCCGGGCTGCTGCAGACCGACGAGTACGCCCGCTCCGTGTTCCGGCTCGCGCACAGCGACCCGGAGGAGGTGGAGCGCCGTGTGGACCTCCGCAGGCGCCGCCAGGCGCTGCTGACCTCCTCGAACGCCCCGCAGCTGTGGGCGGTGGTCGACGAGGCCGCCCTCCACCGCTCACCGCACGACGGCGGGCTGTGCCGCGCGCAGTTGGCGCTCCTGCTCGAATTCAACGAGCTGCCCAACGTGTCGCTGCAGATCGCCACCTTCTGCCGCGGCGTCCACCCGGCCACCTGCGGCTCGTTCACGATTTTGCGTTTTCCCGTGCAGGACCTGCCCGATGTGGTCTACCTCGAGCACCTCACCGGTGCGTTGTACCTTGACAAGGCGTCGGACGTTGAGGACTACGTCGACATGTGGCACCGGTTGTGCACGAAGATCGACCCGCCGGAAGAAAGCGGCTCTACTTTAGAACGAATTCGTACCGAGGTCTGCGCGACGAGCTGAACGGTGAGGTCGGTGATGGGCGAGTTGGCAACGGGCGTGGACCGCACGGTCGCGCACTCCGCTCGCATGTGGAACTACTACCTGGGCGGCAAGGACAACTACCAGGTCGACCGCGATATCGCCGAAGAGATGCTCGCGATCTACCCCGGATACGGCATCAAAGCGCGCACGTGCCGTTACTACCTCTTCCGCGCGGTCCGGTTCCTCACCGTCGAGGAGGGCGTGCGGCAGTTCCTGGACGTCGGCACGGGGCTCCCGACCGCCGAGAACACCCACCAGGTCGCGCAGCAGTTCGCGCCGGAATCGCGCATCGTCTACGTCGACAACGATCCGCTGGTACTGGCGCACGCCCGGTCGCTGCTCACCAGCTCGCCGGAGGGCACCACCTGCTACATCGACGCCGATCTGCGCGAACCCGACCGGATCCTCGCCGAGGCGCGGGCGTCCCTGGATTTCCGGGAGCCGATCGCCCTGTTGCTGCTGGGGGTGCTCGGCCACCTCGCCGATTACGAGCAGGCCCGCGGCATCGTCCGGCGGCTCCTCGACGGCCTGCCGCCCGGCAGCTACCTGGTGCAATGCGACGGCACGACGACCGACGCGTCCTACGTCAAGGCGTTGGCGGACTACCGGGAGACGATCGGCGTTCCTTACACCCCGCGGGCGCATGAGCAGATCGTCGCGTACTTCGCGGGCCTCGAACTGCTGGAGCCGGGCGTGGTGCCCATCCACCAGTGGCGCCCGGAGCCCGGGCTCGTGGGTGTCCCCGCCGCCGTCGACGAGTCCGGCGGGGTCGGCCGCAAGCCGCTCACGCCTGGATAGCGGCGGTCAGCGCGTCGTGCAGCCGGGTGTTGGGCCATTCGCCCGCCAGCTCGTCGCTGCCGGGCCCGACGGCCAGCACGGGCGGCGGGACGTCGGTGTGGTCGCCGGTGCTCCACCGCAGCCCCGCGTCGTCGACGGAGAGGCCGCCGGTCTCGTGGTCGCCGGTCACGATGAGCAGGGTCTCGGGGTTGGCGTCGGCGAAGCGGCGGGCGACGCCCACGGCCTCGTCGAGGTTGCGCATCGCCGCGAGCATGGCGTCGTCGTCGTTCGCGTGGGACGCCTCGTCCACCCGTTCCTCCTCGACGAAGAGGAAGAACCCGTCCGGGTCCGCCGACAGCCGCCCCAGCGCCGCGGTCGTGAGCGTGGCCAGGGAGGGTGCGCGGCCCCGCGACGACTTCCACATCTCCTCGTCCGCGAAGAGGCCGAGCACCTTGCCGTCGCCCGCGGCGGCGAGCGCCTCCGCGTCGTCCGCGTAGCGGTAGCCCGCGGCCCGCGCCCGGTCGAGCAGGTCGTCCGAGCTCCAGACGTCGCGGCCGCCGCCGAGGATCACGTCCGGACCGCCGCCGTCGACGTACTGGCGGGCGATCCGGGATTCGAGGGTGCGGTCGGGCACGCTCGCGAAGAACGCGGCGGGCGAGGCGTCGGTCACCGAGGTGGTGGTGACCAGCCCGGTGGCCCGGCCTGCCGCCGCGGCCGCGCGGCCGAACGTCGGGAGGGGATC
>Ga0207688_10001213_pt1 | contig 13348 bp, 12 predicted proteins | sample KBSMiscanthusM4_FD_184296 | JGI IMG/M metagenome (GOLD analysis project Ga0207688, IMG submission 184296) | Miscanthus rhizosphere microbial communities from Kellogg Biological Station, Michigan, USA - M4 (SPAdes) (version 2) | ecosystem: Host-associated > Plants > Roots > Rhizosphere ...
GCGGTCGCTGGCCGCGGCGGAATTGACGCGGATTGCGGAACGGCCGCGGCCGACGACCGCGGCTACACTGCCATCCGCTTTGGCCTGGCTGCGATCAAGAATGTCGGCCAAGGAGCGATGGAGCTTGCCATTCGCGAGCGCGAGGGCGGTGGCGACTTCAAGTCGCTGGAAGATTTCTGCAGCCGGCTCGATTCGCGCATTGCCAATCGCAAAATGTTGGAGTCTCTGGTCAAGTGCGGCGCGTTCGATTTTCTGCACCGCGAACGAGCGGAGCTTTTTGCCTGCATCGATGATGCGCTCGCCTCCTCAGCTGTAGCGCATCGCGATCGAATGGCAGGGCAAGTATCGCTTTTCGGGGACACCCACGAGCATGTTGCGCCGGTACGGACGCGGACCGTCATGCCATGGAGCGATCGGGAGAAAATGAGCTACGAAAAGGAGTTGCTGGGTTTTTACGTTACTGGACATCCGCTTGATGCCTATGCCGACGTTATCGCGAACGGAAAATATCAATCGATTGCGGCGCTGAATGAACTTTCCGATCGCGCCACGTTCCGGGTAGCGGGCGCGATCACACAGGTGGACAAGAAATTTACCAGGAAAGACGGCAAACCGTTCGCCGTCGTCTGGCTGGAAGATCTAACGGGCACGCTCGAGCTGGTGGTTTGGAACGAGCTTTATCTCGAGTGCGCGGAACAGTTGGTGCCGGGAAATGTCGTCGGAGTCAGGGGTAAACTCGATTTGCGAGATGAATCATTGCGCGCGACGGCGGAAAAACTGCGTCTTCTTTCATTGGAAGTTCCGCGTAATCCAAACCCGAACCGCGTTGAGACGCCGCCTCTTTGTCTGCATTTTTCGCCGAATACAGGTGCCGATGAACTGCGAGAGGTTCGGGCGCTGCTCGCGGCCTCGCCGGGTCGCCGGCCGGTGCAACTGATTTTCGAGACGGCAGAAGGAGAAACGTTGCGAGTCGATGCCGGCGCAGCATTTCACGTGTCGGTAACGGCTGAGCTCGAAGAACGATTGCGGCGCTGGCTGATTACGGCGGTGGAGGAGCGGGCGAAGGAAGCAGAGCGGGGGAAGGAGACGGCGGCGGCGGTTCCGGGCGCTTTGGAATATTGATCTGGACCGGTTGACCTGGCTCACCTTCGTCGCAGAGCTTGATTGATTGTGCGACGGCAGAGGTAGAAGATTGACGTAGCGTCAGATTGCGTCCGTCGAGCGTAATCTCGGAGAACGGCAATCCGCTTTCACCCTCGCGCAACTCAAGACCGTTCCCACAACCGTTATCGGCAAATGGCCCATCGCAGCGCAGTTCGTTCGCTGAAGAAAGATTCGCGCGAAAATGTTTTGGATCGGTGAGATCGATTGTTCCTTTCACTTCCGCTTCGGCGGTGTCGCTCAGTTTTATCTTGAGTGAATTGATGGCGATGGCATCGCTGCGCCAGTTGCTTTGCGCAGAAAAAGAGAATTGATCGGTTTGTCCAGAAACCGTGCTGCTGAAACTTTTTTCGTCGCCGGCGCCAGTAAGCTTGGCCGAAAGAGCGCCGGACAACGTTCCGATGATGGGGAATTTGAGGGCGTAATCCTCCAATTCGCGGCACCAACTTTCCGCTGAAAGCGTGAACGATTTTTTCTGCGCCAGATCGATTTTTCCCTGCGCGCGCAAAAAATCCTCGCCGCGCTTCAATTCCAGTTGATCCACGTGCGCTCGACCCGACTCCAAACCAATTCGCGCCGTTAAGGAATCGACCGGGATCCGAAAAATTTTCAAGGCGTCGCCGGTGAGAGCGAGATCGCCGTCAACGGTTCGCTCGTGAGCATGCATGCGACCGCGAGCGGCCACTTTACCGGCGAACGCATCCGGCCAAGCGCCGAAGAGCTCCGCGAATTGACCGAGATCATTAATTGATGCGGAGATGTCCCCGCGAAAATCAGGATTAAGCCACTCTGTGCCAATGGCGGTTTCGCCGCTGAGGGTCAATTCGTTACGGCGTTGTTTAATAAAGAGCTGCTGTAACTGGACGGTGTGTCCGTAAAAATTTGCGCCCAGCATGATGACGTCGGCGTTGCGCTCGCGCCAACTGAACCCGGTCAATTCCGTCCAGATTGAAGCCGTGGCGTTGAGGAAGTCGCGTGGATCGCCGCGGAAAGTGAACTTCGATGCGCGGACCATCCCTTGGACCGGCTCCGTCAAGCCCAGAGCGCCGGCGAGTTGTGGAAGTGAAATTCCTGAAGCAGTGCCGGCCGCTTCCCAGAGTCGTGTTTTGCCGGGCCGCTCAGTGGCAATGTTCGCGCGCATTTTGCCACCCAAAACGGAAACGCCAAGATCAGTGCCGACGCGCCCGATGCGCAAACCGGTGAGATCAATTACCAATGAATCGATGGTGAAACCTTCCAGCAGATTGACCGAACCAATGGAAAGGCGGTCATCCTGCCAGCGCGTCACGCCTCGAACGTGCGCGAAGCGTCTTTCCAAAAACGGCGCACGCATTTCGACCGCGCCAATGGAAAGTATCCCGCTGTTCCCTTTACTCGCAGAAACTTTTGTATCCTGAAATATCAGTAAATAAAACGGTTGCTCGAATCGGAGTTGATCCGCAAAAATCTCGAAACGTTCCGGCAAAAGTCTGGCCAGCGCAGTCCAATCAACGGGACCGGCAGAGAGTGGCGCGCGGCCACGGATGAAGAATTTTGCATGCTCGACGCGAAGTGAGGAGAGAAGGTGTGACTTTTGCGATCCGCCGAAAAATGCGGCAAAACTAAGACCGGCTTCGATCCGTCCGGCGTCAAACTCGACATGATCGGCATCGAGACCGGCGCTGACAATCTTCAACTCGCGGATTTCAACTGGACGAAAGAGTGGGGCGCGAATTTCGGAAAAGCCGACAACGAGTCCGGAGCGTCGCGCTTCATATCGGAGCCAGGCTGCGATGCTGTGCTCCATCAACGGCGGCACCACAAAGATCAGAACAACGAGCGCGAGCAGAACAAAACCGAGCGCAAGCAGCGGTTTTTTTCGTAGCGACATGGCGAATGTCTAACGCGCAACAGCGCCGCCGGAAAGGGGCATCAATCGGACCTCGGCGTTTGGTAAAAAGTTACCTGCACTGGCGGGCTATCGCCAATACGGGCTTTCAGTTGTGTCCGGAACGACTCTTCGGCTTCGGCTGGAAGGTTCCGCGCAGCGGCGCGATCGCGCGCGAGTTTGGCAAGAGAAGCCAGCTCCGCTTGCACATCGGTGCCAGAAATGGGATTCCAAAATCCATTCTCGTAGGCCAATAGTTCAATAGCATTTTGTTCGACGCCCAGAATTTGTGCGTGCGGCAAACGAACAATAGTCGTTTCCGGCGTAACCGTAACACTGAATTCCTTGCGCAAATCGAAGCCGGCTTTGGCGGTGTACGTGCCGTGCAAACGCAGGCGTTTGGTGCTTCCGGCCCAGGTGTGAAGAAATTCGTGCTCGACTTCGATCGTTTGGGAAATGAGCGCCAGCTCGGCGATCGATGAGGTTTGTTCAAAATAGACGCGATTATTGATGGTGACGCGCGGTTGCAACTGTGTGATCTGCACAATCGCGTCGCGCAAATCGCGCCCAACCCGCTCCATTTGGTCGACGGTTTCCTTGGTCGTGCGTCCGGGCAGTGAGGCGCAGCGGTTAAAGACAAAAACTCCGGCGGCGATCGTACTCAGCCCAATAATCGTGAATGCCAGCGTCCAGTTGAAATTTCGGGAAAAAGATGGCGGCACCGTCATCAGAAGGAAGTACCGCCCCCCACGTCCGAAAGGACGCGAAGGGCGGCTGTTCCCCCCAGAACAATCTTGGAAAACTTCTCGTCCAGTAGATGAGCTTGGCGTGCCCCGCAACAAAATTTTAGCCTAAATGCATTGCCGTTGTCTAGATGCCATAATCAAACAGATGAAAATCGGGGTTCGATACGAAACAATTTACCGCTACGATCGGGCGGTCAGGTTCTCTCCACACGATGTGCGCCTGTTTCCACGAACCGATCGATTTGTGCAGATAACGCGGCTCGATTTTCGGACCCAACCGGAAACGACGGTGCGCTTCGGACGGGATGTTTTTGATAATGTCGTCGCCTCCTGTTTTTTCGATCAGCCGTCGGAAATGCTGGAGCTGCGGCTTGCCATCGATGTGGAAGCGGCGAAGAAAAATCCCTTCGATTTTGTTCTGTCCCGTCGCGCTGTCCAAATGCCTTTCAACTACGAGGAAGATATCGCCTCGATCATTTGCGCTTATCGCAAACGTCAAACGGACGAGTCTATTTCGTTGCCAGGCTGGACACCGCCTTCGCAGGAATCGCCGCGCGAGACTGTGGCGACGTTGGTGGAATTAACGAACGCTCTCCACCAAACAATTTCCTATGAGCGCCGCGAAGAAGGCGCGGCTCAATCGCCGGCCGAAACTTTGCGTCGGCAACGGGGGGCATGTCGCGATACCGCGGTGTTGCTGGCGGAAATGTTACGCGATCTCGGTCTGGCCGCGCGAGTCGTCTCCGGATATTTAGCGGGTGGAGAAGGTAGTCGCGCGGAAGGTTCGTTACATGCGTGGACGGAAGTTTTTTTGCCTGGCGCTGGCTGGATTGGATTGGACCCGACGAATGGCATCTTCTGCAATGATAATTTCATTCCGGCGGCGGTTGGATTACGCCCGGCGGATATCACCCCGATCAGCGGAAGTTTTTATCATCGGGATCGCATCCCGGCGGAAATGAAGAGCCGACTCGAGCTGATCACGCTGTAAGGTGAAGCGTCGCCGTGGCGTGCGCTGTCATCCCGAGCCGCGCCAGACGGCGAGGAACCTCTCAAATATGGTTGAGGGGTGCGAACTAGGCTGTGTGATCAGTACAAGATATGTGAGGTTTTTCGCTTGCGCGCGGGAGGACGGGCTTATCGATACCTCTTTTGCAACTCTCGAATCTTGCCCGGTTATCGAATGAAGAGTTTTGATCCCGGATAATGCTGATAACTCGGATCACCGGAACACAGACTTTCAGTCTGTGGCCCAGCGGAGTTGCACTCCGCTGCGTTCGGGGGAAGCGGACAGGATGTCCGCTAGGCGCACGGACAGGATTCCTGTGTTCCGATCGCGCGTTGCGATTATTGGTTCCACGATGAGAAAAATTTCCTAAATGCTGACAAACCTGCGACTGCGCAATTTCCGTTGTTTCGAAGGCGTATCGGTTGATATCGGTCCAGGGTTCAATTTGTTTCTTGGCGCCAACGGCGAGGGAAAAACTACGATATTAGAAGCAGCCTGCGTTCTTCTGCGTTTACAATCGCAGCGCTCTTCTTCGCTCGTACCGGTAATTCAAATTAATAAGAAATTTTTCGAAATCCGCGGCAGATATGATGAGCACGAACTTGAGTTTCGCTTCAGCGCGTTGCGGCGTCGGGTGAAGTTTGATGAGATCGAGCAGAGAACATTGCGCGAATATTTGCGCATCGGGCGCGTAGTTTCGCTGGCGAATGCCGACATCGAACTGGTGCGCGGTGGATCGGAAGGGCGCCGCCGGTACCTGGATTTTCTCGGCGCGCAAATCGATGGTAGTTATCGGCCGGCTTTGCGTGCCTACGAACGTGCCCTGCGCGCGCGTAACACGCTCTTGAAATCGCCAGTGCCGCGCGCGCGTGAAGTAGCAGCCTACGACCCACCTCTAATTGAACATGGTCGAGTGCTGCTCCGTCTGCGCGCGGAGTTAACAGAAATGCTCGCCCCGCTAGCGACTCACGCTTACCAGCGCGTCAGCGCGGGTCGCGAAAAATTCGAGCTCCGGTGTCTTCCGGGCGCCAGCGACGATTTCGGAAGCGATCTCGAGCGGTCGCATAGTGAATCAATCCGTTTACGTCAAACAATTGTCGGGCCACATCGCGACGATCTGGAATTGATTGTCGACCATTTGCCAGCGGCGCAGTTTGCCTCGGAAGGGCAACAGCGAACAATCGCGCTGGCGATGAAAATCGCGCAGGCGGAGCCGCTGGAAAAATCGAACGAGGGAAAAGCGCCATTGCTTTTAATTGACGACATTTTCGGTGAGCTCGATCACGAACGCCGCAACGCATTGCTCGATAATTTGCCAGCGGATTCGCAGAAGCTGGTTACGGCCACGGCGATGCCGTGGCGCGATGAGATCACAGCTGATACCATTTACGAAATGCGCGATCGGCGATTACGGCGGATGTAAGTTTCGCGCCAGGACCGGGACGGCGCGTCGCTGAGGTTGCGGACCTGCGCATGCGCTTTTACATAAAAATCGTGCGCGAATTACCGCAGGAGAAAAGAGAAAGTTATGCCGGTTCGTTGCTGGTGGCGCATCCCAACATGCTTGATCCAAATTTTCGCCGCGCCGTCTTGTTCATTTCGGCTCATACCGCCGATGATGGCGCGCTCGGTGTGATTTTGAATCGGCCGCTTGAAAAACAGGTGAGCGAAGTGGTCACCGAAACGCCGCTGAACGCCTTGGAGAAGGTGCCGGTATTTTTTGGCGGACCAGTGGGTCGCGATCGTTTAATTTTTGCTTCCCTGGAGTGGAAGACCGGGGAAGGACTCAAACTGAATCACAATGTGGATGTTGAAGAAGCAAATGAAAGGCTTGGGAAAGATCCCAACTCGGTCCGCGCGTTTATCGGCTACGCGGGGTGGGGGGCGGGCCAGCTCGAAGCGGAGATGAAGCAAAATGCCTGGGTCATTCGCAAACCGGACCGCGCCACACTGAAACTCGATCGGTTGCCCAGGCTTTGGTACGACATCATGCGCCGGCTGGGTCCGTGGTTCAAGCTGCTGGCCGCAGCGCCGGACGATCCATCATTAAATTAAACTACGGCGCTTAGCGAGAGAAGAAGTCAGTTCAGAAATTACCGAGTTAACATTGAGGTGTCGCACATGCGACACTCAAATGTAAACAAGCGCGGTTTCAAAATTGATTGCAAAAGTCCGGAGACTTTGACCATGGCTTCAAGGTTAGGAGCCTGTGCGAAACGATAGCCATGGAGTTGGATTTCTCGGGCAAAGACTCTTTCCACGATCTGGCGTTGCTGCGGACTAAATACTAATTGATACGGTGTACGATCGGTGCGGAAGTGACCCTTTTTTCTCGCCCCCCAGGTCGCCGTCGAAGGGTATGTTCAAACGCATAAAAATCTCCCCACGTTCGTCAGTCAAATTTTCATAACGAACGACTCGATCGACGATAATTCTCGATCCTGATGGCGTGGTGTAGCGCGGGTAGTTGATCGGGAACTTGCCCCTGGCGAAGTATTGATCGAGGGAAAGGGCGCCGCCGAGGCGGTAGGCGTGCATATGGTAATGCGATAAAACCTTATCCCATGGGTTGTGCTCGACGCAGAACTTGAAATAACTGTTCCAGATGCCGGGAGGGACGCGCAGCCGAACAAGCCAGGCCGGCATGTGATTGTAAAAACGCTGACGTCGACTGAGGAGGCATCGCCAGGCAGACCGCGGTCCGAATGGGACACGCAGGATTTCAGAGATGGGGTTACAGCGTTTTTGGTTATTACGCGGCTGGTGTCCTTCGATAGGAGGGTCGAAAAGGGTAAGGACATCGTCTGGACCGCAATGCCGGGCGAGAAATACTTCAAGGCTTGTACCCGCGGTCTTGACCGTTTTAATAGTGATTGTGAGAAATGATCATCGACGGGTTTTGACTACCATTTCTCTGAGGCAATCAACTAAGAAATTGTTAGCTTATGCCTTACATAGCACAACCCTTGAATTAGATGTCGATGTCGTGCTGAGAAGCCGATCGCTTCACCGTGTTGAGCGACAGGTCGCGCCCGATGCCCTCGGTTAATGACGGACGGTTTGCGTTATTGCCCCGCCATCGCGCCTGTCGGGATCGAGTTGCCGGTGACGCAGGAATTGATTGGCAACTGTCTGGGGATCTCTGCGTTTCTCAGCTTTTCAAAAGAGCCGAATGCGTCTAGTTCGCTTTCGGCGAATGAATGTGCTCCGGCCTCGGGCCGAGGCCGATAAAGCGCGCCGGAACCGAACGCAATGCCGGAAACCATTGGAAGAGCCTGAGCAGAGGCGGAAGCGAATTTCCATTTTTGGATTCGCGTCCGGTCACTACCCGGCGATGAATGAAAGCCTGCATTGTCTGGATCACACGGGTTGGCCATTCACGACGTTCTTGCACCTGGTTCAAGTCAGCGACCGACACCGGTCCGGCTCTTAACTTCGCCGCCAATAAATTTGCGGTCGCGACTGCGTCTTGCAACGCGAGGTTGATGCCGACGCCACCGGCGGGCGACATGGCGTGGGCGCTGTCACCAATGCAAAGCAAGCCTTCGCGATACCATTTTCGCAGGCGATTGATCTGGACGGTGAGCAGTTTGATCTTTGTCCAATCATCCAGCTCCGTGATTCGATCTTCCAAAAAAGGTCCGAGGAGCACGATGTCGCGATGCAAGGCGGGCAAGCCGCGCTGTTTGATCGCGTCGAGCTCGCCTTTTGGGATAACAAAACCGACCTGAAAATAATCGCCTCGGTCGAGGAGCACGAGCAGTTTCCCGTGTCGAAAAAATCCAAGCGATTGGGGCGGGTCGTTTTCCCGTTTGGAAATACGCATCCAGAGCACATCGATTGGGGCGCCGAATTCCTGGATTTCGAGTTTTCCTTTCGCGTGCGTGATTGAATGGCGACCGTCCGCACCAATGATTAAATCAGCTCGCATTTCGCGCTCGCCGGCTGGGCTCTTCACGCGGACCCCCGTAATCTGCTCATTTTCAAGAAGCAGATCGATGACTTCATGTTGCATGGACAGAACAAAGGTGGGGAAGTGCATTGCGCGGCGAGAGAGAAAGTTGAGAAAATCCCATTGCGGCATGAAAGCGATAAATTTGCAGCGCGTTGGCAAACGCGAGAAATCGGCGATAGGAACCGCATGACCATTAAATATTCCGCGTATCTCGCGTAGTTCCTGGTGGGGTAACCGAAGAAATTCCTCGAGCAATCCAAGCTCATGCAAAAGCTCGAGGGTGGAAGGATGAATAGTATCGCCGCGGAAATCGCGGTTGAAATCCGCGTGTTTTTCCAGAACAACGACGTCCACTCCCGCCCGCGCGAGCAAATAACCAGTCAACATGCCCGCCGGCCCGCCGCCGACAACGAGGCAGCGAACGTGGATGTCAGGTAGCGCACTCATAGATTAACCGACCGTGGGCACGGCCGAGACATTTTTAGATTAACGTGCGAAAAAGATTGAAGCTAATCAGAGTTGTCTGCGCCAAAAAGAAGATGGCATAACATTGATGGTAACGTTCATTCCGCGTAATCGCGGTGATCACTAGTCTGGCGAAAAAGAGGATGCTGCTGATGAAGTAAAGCGATCCTAATGCGACTAGATGCGAAATGCCCTCTAACAGGGTATCGACGAAATCGACCGGCGAGAATACTGCGAAGAGAACGAAGAATACGCGATGGTTGGAGTAATAGTGCGTTTTGTAATTGACGAAGTCATCCAAAGAAGACTCGGGCGGAAAAAGAACGATAGAGGCCAGGTACAAGATGGTGGGTGAAGTCAGGACAAAGATAAAAAAGCAAAATGTCCACGGCTGCTGGTTGCGCCAGCGATAGAAAATCCACCACGCCACTACCAGATACAGAAACAGGTTCACGACCCAGACGGCGTGTACCCAATAAAGCCGGCGACGCGAGCGCGCCTGTAGCATCTCGCCGACGCCGGCGAGGACCCGCGTCATTCCCAAGGCCAGGATGATCGAAATGAGGACGGAGAGATAACTGAACGGAGTCGATTAGGACATGTTTGATGTATGAGGTTTGCTGTTTGCCGGGAAGCGGAAAACAGACGCTTACCGTTTCCTGCTTTGCCTTTTTCTGGTTGTTTAATCGATCATGAGCATGAGAATGACCATGAGCATGATCAAATCACGATACGACGTCGTTATTTTGGGAGCGGGGCATAATGGGCTGGTGGCTGCGAGTTATCTCGGGCGGGCGGGTCTCAGCGTACTCCTCTTGGAAAAAAACGACTATATCGGCGGAGCGACTACTTCGCAGAAAGTCTTTCCCGATTACGAGGCACGACTGTCCCGTTACTCATATCTCGTTAGCCTTTTTCCTGAGAAAATTATTCGCGATCTCGGATTGAATCTCGAACTGCGACGGCGCGCGACCGGATCGTTCACCCCCTACGCGAAGAACGGGCGCCACGACGGCCTGCTCCTAAGCAATGTTGACAAGGAGGTGGGTCGAAAGTCGATGATCGATCTTACCGGCAGCGATACCGAGTTTGAGCAGCTAAAGAAGTTTTATAACTTGTCGCGCGTTTTCGCCGAGCATTGCTGGGACAGCATGCTGGAACCCCTGGTTGCGAAAGAAGAGTTTCGCCGCCGGTTTGATGTCGATGATATTTCCCGGGAAGCGTGGCGCAGTTTGGCGGAAGAACCCCTGGGACTTGCGATCGAGCGTTATTTGCAAAACGATCTGGTGCGCGGGCTTGCCATGACCGACGCGAAGGTCGGGCTCTTTACGCATCCGCATGATCCGTCGCTCGTCCAGAACCGTTGTTTTCTTTATCATGTAATCGGAAACAAGACGGGGGAATGGAAGGTGCCGGTGGGAGGAATGGGAGGAGTGGCGCGCGAACTGGAAGAGGCGGCGCGTCGAAGCGGCGCAGAGTTTCTAACGGATATTAGGATAAGCGCGCTGGGCTTGAATGGAAAAAGGCCTTCAGTTGAGTTTGAAATGGTGGGAAAGCGGCAGACAATCGAGGCGCGGTTTCTCCTCGTAAACTTCGGTCCCAACGTGCTGGCGAAGTTTACCGGCAAGCCATTTCAGCCGGATGCGACCGATGAAGGGTCTGTCTTTAAGATCAACATGCTTTTGCGCAAGCTGCCGACCTTGAAGGCAAAGAAGTATCCGGCGGCCGAAGCGTGGTGCGGAACGTTTCACAGTGACGAAGGGTACGAGCAGATGAATCTGAGCTACGAGCAGGCCGCGCAGGGGCGCCTGCCAGATAAAACGCCTTGCGAAGTCTATTGTCACACGCTCACGGACAACAGCATTCTCTCGCCGGATTTGAGCGAACAAGGTTATCACACCATAACGCTGTTCGGATTGGACGCGCCCTGGAGCTTGTTCGCGCGCGACAATGGGACGGTGCGGGAAGAAGCGGAGAAGAAATTCCTCGCCAGTATGAACCAGTGGCTGGAAGAGCCGCTGGAAGATTGTCTTGCGGTCGGACGCGACGGCACTCTCTGCCTCGAAAGTAAAAGTCCGGTCGATATCGAAGACTCGTTAGGAATGTATCATGGGAACATTTTTCACGACGCACCGACCTGGCCATTCGCCACCACGAAAACTCAAAGAGGGACCTGGGGCGTCGAGACGGAATACGAGAATGTCTTCTTCTGCGGATCGAGCGCGCAACGTGGCGGCGCCGTCAGTGGCATTCCCGGGCACAATGCGGCGCGCAAGGTCCTGGAGGCGATGAAGACATAAGCAAAATGCCGAAGGTCCAATGGTGAAGTCAAAAGCCAATCCCGCTGATGTTGCGACAATCGACTCGATCATCACAGCGGCTTATGACGGAATTTCGGGCCCAGCGGGAAAGAAGCGCGACTGGGACCGCGAACGTTCGTTGTACTTTCCAGGCGCGCGTTTGATTCCGATGGCGATGGAGGCCGGGACGGAAGGTGTCGACCTCGCGCCGCACCTTCTGGATATTGATGGTTTCATCGAGCGGGTGGAACCGTTCTTTGAGAAGAGTGGTTTTTACGAAAAAGAAATTGCGCGGTGCACCGAACAGTTCGGTCAGATGGCGCATGTCTGGAGCACGTATGAGTCGCGTCACAACGACGACGATCCCGAACCATTTATGCGCGGGATTAATAGCATCCAGCTATTCAACGATGGCAAGCGCTGGTGGATCGTCTCGATTTACTGGCAGCAAGAAAATGCAAGAGCACCAATTCCGGAAAAGTATCTGCTGGGGGCAGACTGAGCTAGTCCTCAGCAGTAGCGGTTTCCCATTCTTTTGTTAGTCGAGCGAGATCATCCGTCACGGCGGATAGTTCACGATTGAGGGCGACGGCGCGCCCGCCCGGTTGGTAAGCGGCTGGATCTTCGAGAGCGGTGACGAGTTCCCTTTGCTGGCCTTCCAAGGCGGCAATTTTCATTTCGAGCGCGTGAACGTGTTTCTCTTTTTCGCGCTTCTTCCGGGCGATGGCAGTGCGTGCCTCCGCTTGCAAACGTTTTTGCACTTTCTGTTCGCGCAAGCCCCCCGCTCTTCGGGCAACGTTCTCGGTTGTCAATTGTCCGTTATTTGGGCTAGAGCCGGCAGTGAGTGCCGTCCGGGCCGAGACAGCCTTCGATTTATCCAAATAGTACTGGTAGTTGCCGGGATAAGATGTGAGGCGACTTCCGGTCTGAGCCGGACTGGCGGTAATGTGCAGAACGCTCGTTGCAATCGCGCGGATGAAATGTACGTCGTGGCTGATGAAGATGAGAGTCCCGTGATATTGCTTGAGCGCCCCGATGAGGGCGTCGATCGAGCCGATGTCCAAATGCGTAGTTGGCTCGTCCATGAGCAAGAGGTTGGGGGGATCGAGCAAAAGTTTAACCAGAGCCAAGCGCGATTTTTCTCCTCCGCTTAGCACGGCGACCGATTTAAAAACATCGTCGCCGCGAAAAAGAAATGCCCCGAGAACGGTGCGCGCGGTCTGCTCCGACACCGGATTGGGCGCGTCCAACGCGCTCTCAAGGACGGTGAGTTTCGTATTGAGCACGTCGATTCGGTTTTGCGAGAAGTATCCGACGCGAACATTGTGGCCTGGCTCACGCGTGCCGTGTTGCACCGGCAGCACTCCTCCGAGCAATTTGAGAAGCGTCGACTTGCCAGCGCCGTTCGGTCCAACCAGGACGGTCCGCTGCCCGCGCTCGGCATGAAAGTTCAGGCTGCGATAAACGACAAGATTGCCATAGGCATGATCGACATCTTTCAGGGTGATGACGCGAAGACCACTTCGCAGCGGCTGCGGAAAATGGAACTTGATCGTTTTTCCACGCGCCGTCGGGGCGGCAATTTTTTCCATGCGATCGATCTGCTTGAGCTTGCTTTGCGCTTGTGACGCTTTGCTCGCCTTGGCGCGGAATCGATCGGCGAACAATTGCAGCGACGCGATTTCCTTTTGCTGATTTTTGTGGGCTGAGAGCTGTTGCACTTCACGCGCAGCTTTCTCTTCGACGTAGTTATCCCAGTTGCCGCGATAATGGACGAGCTTCGCATTCGCGATCTCGACAATGCTCCCCACTAATTGATTCAAAAATTCGCGATCGTGCGAGATC
>Ga0207688_10001225_pt1 | contig 13289 bp, 10 predicted proteins | sample KBSMiscanthusM4_FD_184296 | JGI IMG/M metagenome (GOLD analysis project Ga0207688, IMG submission 184296) | Miscanthus rhizosphere microbial communities from Kellogg Biological Station, Michigan, USA - M4 (SPAdes) (version 2) | ecosystem: Host-associated > Plants > Roots > Rhizosphere ...
GCGGACCTCGCCGCCGAAGGGCGCGAGCAGCTCACGCATGCGCGCGATGGTCTGCGGCTGCCTGCTCGCGATCACGGTCATCCACGGGTTGCGGAAGTCCTCCACGGCCGTGGCGGCCCGCAGGAACTCCGGGTTGGACGCGAGCTCGAAGCCCGTGCCAACGGTCTTGCCCGACTCCCGCTCGAGGGCGGGGCGGACCAGCTCGTCGCTCGTGCCGGGCGGCACGGTCGAACGGACGACAACGGTGTGCACCGGTGCGGAGGTGGCCAGGGCGCGTCCGACGGCCGCGGTGCCCTCGGTGAAGGCGGTGAGGTCGTAGGCGTGACCGACGTGCGGCGTGGGGAGCGTCAAGATGATGAACGCCGAGCGGTCGGCCGGGAGGTCGACGGTGGTGCTGGCGTTGAGGCCGCGCTCCCGGAGCGCCTGCACGCGACGCTCCGAGATGTCGACGAACGTCACGTCATGGCCGAGCTCAAGAAAGCCCTCTCCGGTGGCCGTACCGACCACCCCGGACCCGACGATGACGATCGCGGACGGTGTGGCGGAGGGCCTGTCGAAGACCTGCTTCACGAAATCTCCTCGGGGGCTGACGCCGGCGCGGAGGCCGGGTGGACGGAAAGCAGTGCGGGCGGATCCGTCCACCGGTGCCCGATGACGTCCACCCCGACGGGGACGTCACTGCGCGGGAACCGGTGTGAACGGGGGGAGTGCCGCACGGAGCGTGACAGTAGAACGGATCATCACCCAGCCGGCTTGTCTGAGAACGCGACATCGCGATCCGCGCTCACAGGTCGTGGGAGTGCGCCGAAGAGTGATCGAATTGGGCCGCGGGTGGCCTTGCAATGCTCCGATCGGCCCAATAGGCCTCTCAGGTAGCCAAGTGCAGTGACAGAGCGTCAACCCGCGTGGATCACGCGTACCTGGTAGAGCACGACCTTACCGACGGCATCCGCCGCGTCGCCCTTCTCGGTGTTGGACTGCAGGTAGCTGCCGGTCTTGAAGTACCAGCCGGTGCCGCTCTGCGGGATGCTCCCGGCGGGCCTGCCGTTGTAGAGGACGTCGATGCGCCCGTCCGTCGCGACCAGCTGCAGGTCGTACGGCGTGCCGAGGGCGTAGTCCGGGTCGACGACGAACTCCTTCTCCCCGTCCGCGTACTGGGCGATCAGCCGCTTGTCCTCGAGCCGCACCTCCATGACGTCGCTCTCGGCGTCGTGGATCTGCGCCGTGACCAGCTCGGGCTTCGCCTTGGGCAGCTCCGTGACGGCCTGCCGGACGCTCAAGGTGTGGGTGCCGGTGCGGTTGGACCACGACGCCATCTCGTCGCCGTTCATCTCCCGCAGCTCGGAGCGCGGGTACGTGCTGTTCTTCGTGGTGACGCCGCCGGCGTTGGCGGTGAACACCACGCCGTCGCCCCGGGGGTCGACCTGGAAGAACCGGCTGCTGTAGCCGTCGAGATCGGGCTGGCGCACCGTGTCGGGCTTGCCCGAGCTGCCGGTGGGCAGGGTGAGGTACCAGTTGCGCAGGTCGAGCAACTGGCTCGGCCGGGTGGCCGAGCCCGCAACCCCGCCGTCCGCACCGCCGGACGCAGGCCGTCCGGACGCCGTGACCTCGGCTTCCCCGACGAGCGGCGTTGGGCCGGAGGGCGCACGGGTGGCCGATCCGGGCGAGTAGCCGCCGCGCACCCGCGAGCGGAACGGGTTCGGCTCGCCCGACGGCGGCGCGACCGCCGACGACCGGTGGTGCGCGGCGGGCTGGGCGAGCACCGCGGCGCCCGTCCACCCGGCGGGCGCGCACACGACGACGGCGAGCAGCACCACGATCGACGAACGGCGCATCGGGACTCCGGTCTCGCGTTTCCCCTGGTGGACGCCCAGCACGTTAGGTCGGCGACCCCCTTCTTCGTGGGCGTTCGGAGAAAGTCGACCCGGAAGAAATCCGCCCGGACGACCGAGGTTGCCTGCGGGCGGCAACGATCCGATAACCGGTAGACGACGTGCGATCGGTGGCGCCGATCGGGTGATGTTCGAATTGGGATGCGCCTGGACGTAACGCTCACCGTGGGAATGACTCTCCGTAGTCGCCATTCGCGTCCGCTTCGACCGGTGGCGACGGCCTCCCGATGCGGCAGGATCCATAGCTGTGACACGCGCCGGTGCCTCCCTCGTCCGCCTGGGGCTGACCGAGCCGTGGGTGGAGGACACGCTCACGCAGCTGGGCTGGTGGGCGGGGGACCGGCCGGCGGAGGGCGCGGAGCAGATCATGTGGGCGCTCGCCCGCAGCCCCGAGCCGAGCCTCGCGCTGCGGAGCGCCGAGCGGCTCGTCGCCGCCCTCACCGACCGCCGGGAGTTCGACGCCGCGCTCCGCGCGGAGGTGGGCCTGCGGGGGCGGCTGCTCGCCTTGCTGGGCAGCTCGACCGTGCTCGGCGACCACCTCGCCCTGAACCCCGACCGCTGGCACCTGCTGCGCGACGACCACACCGCGGCGCGGGCGGGTGAAGAGCTCGCCTCGGCCCTGCTCGCGGCGGTCGGCGCCGAGCCCGACGCTCCGCCCGCGGGGTCGGCGGGTGGCGGCACCGCGACGGTGACCGGCTCGGCGGCCGTCGCGGCCCTGCGCACCGCGTACCGTGACGAGCTGCTGGTGCTCGCCGCCGCCGACCTCGGCGCCGTCTCCGAGCCCGACCTGCCGATGCTGGGCGTGGAGGAGGTCGCCGCTCGGCTGTCGGACATCGCGGGCGCGGCGCTGCGGGCCGCGCTGGCCGTCGCGGTCGCCGAGGCCGTCGACGACCACGGCGGTGACCCAGGCAGGCTCGCGATCATCGCGATGGGCAAGTGCGGCGGACGCGAGCTGAACTACGTGAGCGACGTCGACGTCGTGTTCGTCGCGGAGCCCGCCGACGCCGCCACCGCCCGGCTCGCGGGCCGGGTGATGCGCATCCTGGGCGAGTCCTGCTTCGAGGTGGACGCCAACCTGCGCCCCGAAGGCCGCCAGGGGGCGCTCGTGCGCACGCTGGAGGGCCACGTCGCCTACTACAAGCGGTGGGCGAAGACCTGGGAGTTCCAGGCGCTCCTCAAGGCCCGACCCATCGCGGGCGACCCGGAGCTCGGCAAGGCCTACGCCGAGGCCGTGGCGCCGATGGTGTGGAGCGCGTCCGGACGTCCGGACTTCGTCGTCGACGTGCAGGCCATGCGGCGGCGCGTGGAGGAGAACGTGCGCCCCGACCACCGGGCGCGGGAGATCAAGCTCGGCCCGGGTGGGCTCCGCGACGTGGAGTTCGCCGTGCAGCTGCTCCAGCTCGTGCACGGGCGCACCGACGAGGCGCTGCGTTCGGGGTCGACGCTCGACGCGCTGCGGGCGTTGTCCGACGGCGGCTACGTCGGCCGCGACGACGGCGCGAACCTCGCGGCGTCCTACCGCTTCCTGCGCCTGCTCGAACACCGGCTGCAGCTGCAGCGCCTGCGTCGCACCCACCTGCTGCCCGCCCCCGACGACACCGACGCGCTGCGCTGGCTCGCCCGGTCGGCGAAGCTGCGCCCGGACGGCCGCAACGACGTCGTCGGCGTGCTCATGGGGGAGTGGGGCCGCAACGCCCGGCGGGTGCGGCGGCTGCACGAGAAGCTCTTCTACCGGCCGCTGCTCACCGCGGTGTCGCGGTTGTCGGTCGACACGGCACGGCTGTCGGAGAAGGAGGCCGCCGCCCGGCTCGGGGCGCTGGGTTGGACGTCGGCGGAGGGCGCGCTGGGGCACCTGCGCGCGCTCACCGGTGGGTTCTCCCGTGCCGCCGCGATCCAGCAGACCCTGCTGCCCGTGCTGCTCGACGAGCTGGCCCGCAGCCCCGACCCCGACCGCGGCCTCCTGGCCTACCGGCGGGTGTCCGAGGCGCTCGCCGACACCCCCTGGTACCTGCGGCTGCTGCGGGACGAGGGGCTGGTCGCGCAGCGGCTCATGCAGCTGCTCGGCACCTCGGCGCTGGTGCCGGACCTGCTCGTGCGGGCGCCGGAGGTGTTGCGGCTGCTCGCCGCGCCCACGGCCGGGCACGTCGACGAGCTGCAGCGCGACCCGGCCGACTTCGCCGTCTCGCTGCGGCGCACCGTCGCGCGCCAGACCGACCCGGACGGCGCGGCCGCCACGGCGCGCTCGCTGCGGCGCCACGAGCTGCTGCGCGTCGCGTGCGCGGACCTGCTCGGCATGCTGTCCCCGCGGCAGGTGTGCGCCGCGCTGTCCTCGGTGTGGGTCGCGGTGCTCGCGGCCACGCTGGAATCCGTGCAGCGGTCGATGGAGACCGGTGACCGCGGGCGGCCCGCGCGGTTGGCCGTGATCGGCATGGGCAGGCTCGGCGGGGCCGAGCTGGGCTACGGCAGCGACGCCGACGTGCTCTTCGTCTGCGAGCCCGTCGAGGGCGCCGACGAGCGCGACGCCGTGCGCTACGCGAGCCAGGTGGCCGAGACCGTGCGGCGGCGCCTCGGCTCGGCGAGCCCGGACCCGGCGTTGGTCGTCGACGCCGATCTGCGCCCCGAGGGCCGCAACGGCCCGCTGGTGCGCACGATGGAGTCCTACCGCGCGTACTACGCGCGCTGGTCGCAGGCGTGGGAGGCGCAGGCGCTGCTGCGGGCGTCGCCGGTGGCGGGCGACCCCGCGCTGGGCGTGCGCTTCGTCGAGATGGTCGATCCGGTGCGCTACCCCGCCGAAGGCCTCGACCAGGCGACCGTCACCGAGATCCGGCGCATCAAGGCGCGCGTCGACGCGGAACGGCTGCCCCGCGGGGCCGACCGCACCCTGCACACGAAGCTCGGCCTCGGCGGGCTCGCCGACGTCGAGTGGACGATCCAGCTGCTGCAGCTGCAGCACGCGGGCGACCTGCCGGAGCTGCGCACCACGTCCACGCTCGACGGCCTGCGGGAGGCGGGCGAGGCGGGCCTGCTCAGCGCCGAGGAGGTGTCGGAGCTGACGGCGGCCTGGACGCTCGCCACCCGGGCGCGCAACGCCGTGATGCTCGTGCGCGGCAAACCCGGCGACCAGCTGCCGCGTTCGGGCCGCGAGCTCGCCGCCGTCGCCTACGCGTTGGGCTACCCGGCCGACGGCGACCCCGGCGTGTTCCTCGACGACTACCGCCGCACGGCGCGGCGCGCCCGCAACATCGTCGAGCGGGTGTTCTACGGCTGGTAATCGCTTACGACGAACGGGGCACGGCGGTTACCGTCGCCGCATGCCCTCCGTAGCGACGCTGCTGACGTTCACCCTCGCGGGGATCGTTCTGGTGGCGATCCCGGGACCCAGCGTGCTGTTCATCGTGGGCCGCGCGCTGGCGCACGGGCGGCGGGCGGCGCTGCTGTCCGTCGCGGGCAACACCACCGGCGCCTCGCTGGTCGTCGTGGTGGTGGCACTGGGGTACGGCGCCGTCGCGGCGCGGTCGGTCGAGGTGTTCACGGTGCTGAAGCTGGCCGGGGCCGCCTACCTCGTCTACCTGGGCGTGCAGACCTTCCGCCACCGCGGCGACCTGGCGGCCGCCCTCGACCGGCCCGCCGGGCCCGCGCAGCGCAGGCTGTTCTGGCAAGGCGTGGTCGTGGGCGTCACCAACCCGAAGGTGCTGATCTTCTTCGCGGCCGTTCTGCCGCAGTTCGTGGATCTCGGCGCGGGCGGCGCCACCGGGCAGATGCTGGTGCTCGGCCTGCTGTTCGCGCTCATCGCGGCCACGCTGGACAGCACGTGGGGCCTGGCCGCGGGCGCCGTGCGGGCGTGGTTCGCCACCTCGCCCGCCCGGCTCCGGCTCGTCGGCGGCACCGGCGGCCTCACGATGGTCGGGCTCGGCATCGGCCTGGCGTTCACCGGCAGGCTCGACTGAGACGGATCAGGCGCGCAGGGCCGCGATCAGCCACTCGAACGCGGGCACCGACGGCGCCCGCTGCGGCCAGCCGTTGAGCACGCCGAGGAGCTGCCAGTAGCGCTCGACGCGCCGGTCGGTGAAGGTGGCGAGGCGGTCGGCGAGCTCGGCCCGCCCGCGCCCGTCGAGGTCGGCGGGCACGAGCCCGGCCAGCACCTGCTCGGCGGCGGCCGTGCCGGGCGCGACGCCCGCCGCGAGCGCCGCCCCGGCCTGCTCGATCACCGCGGCGGGATCGGTCGGGAACTCGGTGGGGTCGCTCGCGGCGCCCGTCGTCGCCATCTCGCGCACGCGAGTGCGGAAGGACGGCTCGGAGACGAGCTCGGCGAGCTCGATCCAGGCCTCCACCTGCTCGGTGGTCGGGTCGTCCGGCAGCTGTGCGGGCATCGAGCGCATGGCCTGGGCGATGCCGGCGCCCTGGGCGTCCGGGTCGATGCCGTCGAACGCCCCGTCGACGAAGTCGTCGATCATCTGCTGGCGCTCCTCGGCGGAGAGTCGGGTGAGGTCGTTCATCAGTGCGGCCTTCCTGGGTGAGTCCGGGTCGTTCGGGTCGTCACAGCCGCGGGCCAGCAACGTGCACACGGCACGCTGGGTCCGCAGCACGCGGATGCGGGCGTCGATCGCGGCCACGTGGGCCGCGGCGACATCGGCGACGCTGCTGCGCTTCTCCAGCACGAGGCGCACCTCGTCGAGGCCCAGCCCCAGCTCGCGCAGCGTGCGCACGAGGTCGAGGCGGGCCACGGCGCGGGCGTCGTAGCGGCGGTAGTTGCTGCCCGACCGCTCGGTCTCGGGCAGCACACCCGCGTCCGACCAGAAGCGGAGGGTGCGCACCGGGACACCGGAACGGCGGGCGAGCTGCCCGATGGTCAACAGGGTCACGGGGACCATGCTGAACCCTCCAGCCGCTGGAAGGTCAAGCACGCGCCACTATGGGGGGATGGGCGACGTCTCCGCGTACGTGAACGGGCACCTCGGCGTGCTCCTCGCTCTGGCGCTCGCCCTCGTCGCGGTGAGCTGGCGGCCGCTGTGGCGGTGGACGCGCACGGTGGTGACGATCGCGCACGAGGGCGGGCACGCGCTGGTCGCCGTGCTGGCGGGCCGCGGGCTCACCGGGATCCGGCTGCACCCCGACACGTCGGGGGTCACCGTGTCCACCGGCGCCCGCCGGGGCCCGGGGCTCGTCCTGACGTTCCTGGCGGGCTACCCGGCCCCGTCGGTGTTGGGCCTCGCGGGCGCGCTGCTCGTGGTCGACGGCCGTTCGCGGCTCATGCTGTGGATCGCCCTCGGGCTGCTCGTCGTCACGTTGGTGCTGGTGCGCAACGGCTACGGCTGGCTCGTGGTGCTGGCCACCGGGGTGCTCATCGGGTACGTCGCGGGCTGGGCGCCCGCCCGGGTCCAGGTCGGCTTCGCCGCGGCCCTGTGCTGGTTCCTGCTGCTGGGCGGGCTGCGCGCCACCCGGGAGCTGCGGCCGCGGCGCGGCGGCGCGTCCGACGCCGACATGCTCGCCCGCCTCACCCACGTGCCCGGCGCGGTGTGGCGGGTGTTCTTCTGGTTGGTGGCGGGCGCCGCCGTGGTCGCCGCAGGCTGGCTCCTCCTGATCTAGCGCGGTGCCCACCGACGTGCACCGGGCCCTCGCGCGCCCAGACGACGCCTCGCGGCGTTGCCGCCCTCGCGAAGACGCCGGGTACGAGCTTCGGGCGGCGCCATGCCCTTCCCACCCCGCCTCCTTCGTCGGCTTTCCGTCCCCCGGACGAGGCGCCGCCTTGATCACGCGATTGACCCGGCAACGCCGGCGGGCACCGCACTAGGCTGCGCGCGTGACGATCACGCTGGAGCAGGCACGGACCATCGTCGACGGGGCGCTCGCGCACGGCACCGAGGCGGGCTTCAACCCGCTGACGGTCGCGGTGCTCGACCCGGGCGGCGTTCTCGTCGCGCTGGCCCGCCAGGACGGCTCGGGGAACCTGCGCCCGGACCTCGCGGTGGCCAAGGCGTGGGGGGTGCTCGGCCTCGGGATGACCAACCGCGCGATCGCGGCCCGGGCCGCCGACTCGCCGGAGTTCTTCACCTCCGTCGCGACGCTCGCGGGCGGCCGGATCCTGTCCGTGCCCGGCGGGGTGTTCGTCCGCGACGGCGACGGGCGGCTGCTCGGCGCGGTCGGCGTCACCGGTGACGCCTCGTTGAACGACGAGGCGGCGGCAGTTGCGGGGATCGCCGCGGCGGGGCTGGTCGCGGTGACCGGCGCGGAGTAGCTGGGGCCGACTACGGGCTGCGCAAGTGCAGCCGCAGCGAGGGCGGCAGCGCGCCGGAGGCGTGCGCCACCTCGACGCTCGTGACGAGACTGCGCAGGTCGGCCGACAGCATCACGGTCATCGCGGCGAGCCCGCGGCGCAGGTCGCGGCGGCTGGTCTCGCCCTGCAGCACCCGCCCGGCGCCGACCGCGTCGATCAGTGCAGCACAGGTAGCGCTCGCGACGTCCGCGTCGTCGGGCGTGCGCACCATGTACTCCAGCCGCACCCGCGGCCCGGCCGCGGCCAGCAGGTTGATGGCCGGGAACCGGCCGCGCCGTCGGATCAGCGACCTCGTGCGCACGAGGATGCCGACCTCCATCAGCCGCGCGGCGACCAGTTCGGCCACCGCGTCGCCGATGGCGGCCAGCCACACCGGCACCGGGTAGGGCTCGGGCTGGCGGGTGATCGCGCCGACGACGAACGCCGAGAGCGCGTCGGTACCGGGCGCGCTGGCCTCGCCCGGCACGATCAGGTCGTTCGCCATCGCGACCCGCCGGTTGAGGATGAGCTCCGCCAGCTCGGCGCCGACGAGCGCGCACCGCAGCGCCATCGGCGAGACGGCGCAACGGCCGCTGAACGGGTCGTGCAGGATGAGGAACAAGCGCGCCGCCAGCTTGTCCTGGGCCCGGATCTTCTCGGCCGTCACGCCTGCCGGAATCGCGGTACGGGCTCGGCGACGCGCCGCCGGGCGTGTTCGGTGCGGGCGTGGTCGGCGAGCAGCGTCACGGCGAAGGGCATCACGAGGGCCACCAGCACTCCGAGGTTCGCGCCCGCCCAAGCGCCCTGGCGGCCGCCGAGGGGTCCGAGCAGGTAGCCCTGCCATTGGAGCCACTCCGCGCTGGCGTTCGTGACCAGGCCCCAGCCGAGCACGGTCGCGACGACGATCAGCACGATCGGGCCGACCCGGATGTCGCCGTAGCGGCCCGCGGGCCGGTAGAGGTCGTTGTTGTCGTAGTCGCTGCGGCGCACGAGGACGTCGGCGAGGATCACCCCGCACCAGGCGGCCACCGGCACGCCGAGGGTGATGAGGAAGCCGATGAACTCGCTGAGGAAGTCGTGCGCGATGAACACGACGTAGACCGTGCCCGCGATCATGAGAACGCCGTCGATGGCCGCCGCCGCGGGCCGCGGCACCCGCAGGCCCGCCGCGAGCAGGGCCAGCCCGGACGAGTAGATGTCCAGCACCGCGCCGCCCACCAGGCCGAGCACCGCGACCACCGCGAACGGCACCAGGAACCACATCGGGAGCGTCATCGCGATCGCGCCCACCGGATCCGTCGCGATGTGCGCCGCGAGCTCCGGCGACGAGCCCGCGAGCAGCAGGCCCACGACCAGCAGCACGACCGGCGCCAGCGACGAGCCGAACGTCGTCCAGCCGACGACGCCGCGGGCGGACGCCGAGCGCGGCAGGTAGCGCGAGTAGTCGGCGGCGACGTTGACCCAGCCCAGGCCGAAACCGGTCAGGAAGAACACGAGCGCCCCGACGACCTGGGCGGGCTGGCCCGCGGGCAGCGCGGCGACGGTCGACCAGTCGATCTGCGGCAGCACGAGCACGATGTAGATGACGGTGAGGATCGCGGTGACGACGGTGATCAGGCGCTGCAGCCGCATGATGACGTCGAAGCCGAGCACACCCGCCGACACGGTCAACGCGGCGACGACCACCAGCGCCACCACCTGCACCCGGACGCCCGAGCCCCAGCCGAGGCGTTCGAAGACGGTGGCGGTGGCGAGCGTCGCGGTGATGGTGAGGACGGTCTCCCAGCCGAGGGTCAGCAGCCAGGAGATCACCGCGGGCAGCCGGTTGCCGCGCACGCCGAACGCCGCCCGCGACAGCACCATCGTGGGCGCCGAGCCGCGCTTGCCCGCCAGCGCGACGAACCCGCACAGCAGGAACGAGAACACGGTGCCGACGAGGCCGGTGATCGCCGCCTGCCAGAACGAGATGCCGAACCCGAGCGCGAACGCGCCGTAGGAGAGGCCCAGCACCGAGACGTTGGCGCCGAACCACGGCCAGAACAGCTCGCGGGCCCGGCCGCGGCGCTCGGCGTCGACGATCACGTTGATGCCGTTGGCCTCGACGCGCAGGCCACCGCCGCCCGGCCCGCGCAATCCCACCGCTACCGGGCGGCCACCGACGGCGTGGCGCGCGCTCCCCAACGCAGCCTCCCCGTCGTGCTCGCCCCGGATGCCCGGGAGGTTCCTCCGTGGTGTCATCCGCGACGAACGGCAACGCTAGTCGGAGGTGGGCGGGTTGCCCACACTCAGTTTCGCACGAACGGATGCACGTGCAGTGACGCAGGGTCATTTGCCAAGAAATGCGTTCATCCGGATGGCAGGATCCGCCCGTGGTGTCGCCCATGTGGACGTGTCCGGTGTGCGGGCGGCCCTTCGCGAACCGCAACCAGACCCATTCTTGCGGACCGCTCGGTGATGTCGACCGGCTCTTCGAGGGGTGTGCGTCACAGGTGCGGGAGTGCTTCGAGCGGGTGTTGGCGGCCGCCCGCCGGGCGGGGCCGCTGACGGTGCTCCCCGAACGCACGCGGGTCGCGTTCCAGGTGCGGATGAGCTTCGCCGCGTTCCAGCCGCGCCGCCGCTGGCTCGACGGCCACGTCGTGCTGGCCCGGGAGCTCCCGAGCCCGCGGTTCCGGCGGATCGAGGTCTTCAGCGCGCGCAACGTGCTGCACGCGTTCCGGCTGCACGCGCCCGACGAGGTCGACGACGAGGTCGCGGCGTGGCTCGCCGAGGCCTACCGCGTCGGCGCGCAGGAGCACCTGCGGTAGGTCGCCTCAGCACGGGCAGAGCTGGCCCTCGGCCGCGTCGGCGTCGGTGGAGACGTGGGCGGTGGAGCCGCAGGCGGTGGAGCCGCTCGCGGCGCGGTCGGCGTCGGCGCTGGTGGCGCTGGTGCTGGTGGCGGTGGCGCTGGTGGCGGTGGTGGCGGTGGCGCTGGTGGCGGTGCCAGCAGCGGTGATGCTGGAGGCGGTGGTGGCGGCGGCGGTGGCAACGCCTGCCGCGGTGGTGGTGCTCGCGGCAGCGGCGGTGGTGGCGTGCGCGTCGCCGTCCGCGGGCGCCGGTCGGAGGGCGACGGCCGCGGTGATGGCGAGCGCGAGGCCGAGCACGGCGCCGATGGCGGAGGTCACGGTGAGCCCGGTGACGAACGCCGTGCGGGCCGCGTCGGCCAGCTCCGGACCGCCGACGGCCACCGCGCCGCCGAGCGTCTCGCGCGCGGTCTGCGGCGCGTCCGCGGGCAGGCCTGCCCGGTAGATCGCCATCGCGACGCTGCCCAGCACCGCGATGCCCAGCGCCGCGCCGAGCTCCGCGGCCGTCTCCGAGATCCCCGACGCCGCCCCGGCCTTCTCGGCGGGTGCCGCGCCCACCACGAGCTCGGTGATCAGCCCGATCACCGGCCCGAGCCCGAGCGCGACCACGGTCGACGCGGCGACGAGCACCCCCACGCCGTCGGCGCCGACCTGGGTGAGCATCAGCAGCCCGACGACGGTGACGCCGAGCCCGCCCGCCACGGTCCGCTCCGGCCGCACCTCGGCGAGGAACCGCGGCGCGAGCTGCGAGGTGACGACGAACGCCGCGGCCGACGGCAGTGACCACAACCCCGCGTGCAGCGGCGACAGCCCGGCGACCAGCTGCAGGTACTGCGCGAAGAACAGGAAGTCGCCGACCATCACGAAGAACGCCATGAGGTTCACCGCGAGCGCGGCGGCGAACTGCCGGTTCGCGAACAGCCGCACGTCGATCATCGGATCGGCCGAGCGCCGCTGGCGCCGCACCCACGCCGCCCCGACGAGCGCGCCGAGGGCCACCGCACCGAGCGCGCCGACCGTCGGCCCGTCCGCAGCCACCTGCTTGATCCCGTAGACGACCGCGAGCACGGCCGCGATCGACATCGCCGCCGAGAGCGGGTCGAGCCTGCCCGCCCCCGGGTCGCGGTACTCCGGGAGCACGAACGGCCCGAGCACCAGCAGCGCAGCCATCACCGGCAGCGCGAGCAGGAAGACCGCGCCCCACCGGTGCGAGGCGAGGACGAGCCCGCCCAGCACCGGCCCGACGGCGCTGCCCGCCGAGAACGCCCCGATCCACACGCCCACCGCGAGCGAGCGCTGCCGGGCGTCCTTGAACATGTGGAAGATCAGCGACAGCGTGGAGGGCGCGATCGTCGCGCCCGCGATGCCGAGCAGCAGCCGCGCCGCGATCAGCATCTCCGCGCTCGTGGCGAACGCCGCGATGAACGACACCGCGCCGAACGCCGCGGCGCCGACCATCAGCAGCCGCCGCCGTCCGATGCGGTCGCCGAGCGTGCCCATCGTGACCAGGGTTCCGGCCACCGTGAAGCCGTAGCCGTCGATGATCCACAACAGCTGCGTGCCGGACGGGTGCAGGTCCTCCGAGATCTGGGGGATCGCCACGTGCAGCACGGTGAGGTCCATGACGTAGAGGAGGCACGCGAGCGTCACCACGCCGAGGCCGACCCATTCGCGGCGGCCCGCCTGCGGCTGCACGGTAGTCATGGGGGGAAGACCCGCGGTCTCCCCGCAACTCATCGCAGGACGAGGGTGTCGCCCGCCACGAGCGGGAGCAGGGGATCCGGGGCCACCGGCTCGCCGTTGAGGAGGGCGGCCGAGCCGGGGCCCGCTTCGGCGAGCGTCGCGGCCCGCACGGTTCGCCGAACGCCTGTGCGTTCCACCACGACGGGCGCGGGTGGCCGGGCGCGGGCGGCGGCGTACTCGGCGGGCGTGTTGACGTTCGTGAGCGACTCGAGCTGGGGGTCGAGGCGGGCGACGGCGGGGTCGGCGCGCAACGCGGCGTCGTCGAGCACGGTGACCCGGCTGCGCGCGAACAGCTCCCCGGGCGTGCGGCCGCCCGCGTCGAGCAGCGCGGCGACCGACGGCGCAAGCCCGACCCGGTAAGCGGCGGCGAGCGGCTGGCGGTGGCCCCGGGCTACGGGCAGCGCCACGTCACCGTCCAGCGCGGCCAGCACGGCCCGCACGAACGCGGGGTGCAGGAACGGCATGTCGGTGGCGCAGACGAACGCCCTGCCCGCCGAACCCGCCCCGCCGCCATCGGCCCAACCCGCCGCATCGCCGCCGGCGGCATCGGCCGCATCGCCG
>Ga0207688_10001228_pt1 | contig 13285 bp, 12 predicted proteins | sample KBSMiscanthusM4_FD_184296 | JGI IMG/M metagenome (GOLD analysis project Ga0207688, IMG submission 184296) | Miscanthus rhizosphere microbial communities from Kellogg Biological Station, Michigan, USA - M4 (SPAdes) (version 2) | ecosystem: Host-associated > Plants > Roots > Rhizosphere ...
CGTGCTACACGTGCTCGAGCTGCGGGAACAACACCGGCTGCGGCTAGATCGCTCCGGTTGACGAGCCGCAGCCGGCAGCGGCGACCAGGGTCTCCTTCTGCGCGCGCGTCAGGCGCTTGATCCGCGCCTCCTCGCGCATCGCCGCGCGGCGGTCGCGCATGGGGAGCACGGCCACCACCGCGACTGGCAGGCGGCTCGCGACGTACCTGCTGCCCCGTCCGGCTCGGTGCAGCGCAAGGCGCGCCTCGAGTCGCAGCGTCCAGCCGCAGTACAGCGATCCGTCCCCGCAGCGCAGGAGGTAGACGACGGGCTCCACCCGGGTGCCTTCGCGGCGGGGTGTCCGTCCCCTGCGCCCGAGCGGGTCAGCGGCTCCCGGCAATCGCCTCGAGGACGGCCGACGCGTATTCCGCCGGCGCCTCCTCCCAGACGAAGTGCCCGGCGTCGAGCACCACGAGGCGGCTCGTCGGCAGCCGCGCGTCGAGGAACTCTTCGTTGGCGAGCGGCACGACGCCGTCGTGGCTGCCGTTGATCAGCGTGACCGGCGTCGTGATTTGCGGCAGCAGCTCGGCAAGCTGGGGCAGCTCCTCGGGATACGTGCGGACGTAGCGCATCGACTCGACGAAGCGGTCGCCGTCGTAGCAGTCCAGGTAGTCGGCGCGGATGTCGTCGGGGACTCCGCCCGCGATCGTGTCCACCGCCGCGCCGACGATTGCCCGGGGGTCCATCTGGCGGTACTTGTCGAGGTCGGGGTCGAGCACCCACGTCTTCAGCGGCTCACCGAGCTGGAGCGGAACCGCGACTCCTCCGGTGCCCACGATCAGGCTCGCGATCCGCTCCGGATGCGCCGCGGCGGCAAACAGCGCGGCCGACGTCCCCACGTCGGGCGCGATGATGTGGGGCGTGCCCAGGTCGACCTCGACGATGAGGTCGGCCAGGAACGCGCCCATCGCTCGTGGGGAGAGGAGGTCGTCTCGGCGTTCGGACGCGCCGAACCCCGGCAGGTCGATGGCGAACAGGCGGGCGTGCTCGGCAAGCGTGCCCCACATCGGCGTGAACGCGTACACGCTCTCCGGCCAGGGGCTGGTGAGCAGGATGGTCGCGTCGTGCGCGCCGCCGCTGTCGGCGTACCGGATCCGGACGCCGTCGACGTCGCGGAACTGGACTTCTGGGGTCATGGTCATCGACATGCGACGAAGGCTCCGTTCTCGGGCCGTCCTTCGCGCCCGTGAATCCCCGGGATCGACCCCGGTCCAGCGGGCAACGCAGTCATGCCCCTTTGCACCGCACCTCCTCGACGGCGAGGTGCACTGCACCTCCAACGTCCTGCGCGACCCGAGCGGGGCGGCGCCGTGGTGGTCGGCGAGCTGAGCACCCGGTCCGAGCACAGCCCGTCGCGCGCCTGCAGATGGCAGGCTTCCTCGGTGTGCCGACCAGAGCCGGCCTCAGCCGTCGCGGGGAGCCCGAGCACGCGGACCGGGTAGGCGACCGACGCCAGCTGGCCTGGCGCGCGGTCTTCATCGGCGCGCTGGGCGTGGTGTTCGGGGACATCGGCACCAGCCCCATCTACACCGTCCAGACCGTCTTCAGCCCGGGCGACCCGCACCCGGTCAGGGTCAGCGAAGACAGCGTTCTCGGCATCGCCTCGCTCATCTTCTGGTCGGTGACGATCGTGGTCACCGTCACCTACGTGCTGCTCGTCATGCGGGCGGACAACCAGGGTGAGGGCGGCATCATGGCCCTGATCACGCTGATCCGCCGTGGTGCCGGCCCTAGGCGGACGAAGGCGTTCCTGGCGGGGCTGGGGATCTTCGGCGCGTCGCTGTTCCTGGGCGACAGCATGATCACGCCGGCCATCTCGGTGCTGTCGGCGGTCGAGGGCCTCAAGGTGGCGGCGCCGTCCCTCAGCGACCTGGTGGTCCCGATCACCGCGGCGATCATCATCGCCCTCTTCCTCGTCCAGCGCCTGGGGACCGCGAGCGTCGGGAGAGTGTTCGGCCCGGTCATGCTGGTCTGGTTCGTCGTCATCGGCGTATGCGGCATCAGCGGGATCGCCAAGCACCCGAGCATCCTGCGCGCGCTGTCCCCCACCTACGCCATCGACTACTTCGTCAACCACTTCGGGACGGCGTTCTTCGCCCTCGCGGCCGTCGTGCTGGCGGTGACCGGAGCGGAGGCGCTGTATGCCGACATGGGCCACTTCGGTCGCGCGCCGATCACACGCGCTTGGCTGATCGTGGTGTTCCCCGCCTGCATCCTCAGCTACATGGGCCAGGGGGCGCTGATCCTCGACAACCCGGCGAACATCAGCAGCCCGTTCTTCCTGCTCGTGCCCAGCTGGGCGCAGTGGCCGCTGGTCATCCTGGCCACGGCGGCGACGGTGATCGCGTCGCAGGCGGTGATCACCGGAGCGTTCTCCGTCGCGCACCAGGCGGTTCAACTCGGCTACCTGCCGCGCCTGCGCGTCACCCATACCTCCGAGGAAACCTACGGGCAGATCTACGTGCCCTGGATCAACTGGCTGCTGATGGTCTCCGTGCTCACGCTGGTCTTCGCGTTCCAGAGCTCGGTCGCGCTCGCCTTCGCGTTCGGCATGGCGGTCACCGGCACCATCACCATCACCACGCTGCTGTTCTTCTACATCGTCCGCCACCAGTGGAGGAAGCCCCTGTGGGTGGTCCTGATCGGGGGCGGCGCGCTGCTCACCGTCGACCTCTTCTTCTTCGCCGCGAACCTGACCAAGTTCGTCCACGGCGCCTGGCTGCCGCTGCTCATCGGGGTGACCGTCTTCACCATCCTGACCACGTGGCAGCGGGGCCGCCAGATCGTCACCGACCGCCGCAAGTACGCCGAGGGCTCGCTGCGCGTCTTCCTCGACGACCTCCACAGCCGTCGCTATCCGGTCCGGCGCGTCGAGGGCACCGCCGTGTTCCTCAACCGCACGAGCCTGACCGCGCCCCTGGCCATGCGCGCCAGCGTCGAGCACGTGCACGCGCTCAGCGAGCACGTGCTCATCGTCTCCGTCAACACCCTTACCGTGCCCCGCGTCCCGCCGTCCGAGCGCATCGCCGTCGACGACCTCGGCTATACCGACGACGGCATCACCCACATCGAGGCACGCTTCGGCTACATGGAGACCCCCGACGTCCCGAGCGCCCTCGCCCTCGTCGACCCGGCGCAGTGCGAGTTCCCGCTCAACCTCGACAGCGCCTCGTACTTCGTCTCCACCATCGAGCTCCGGAGCGGGCCCGGACACGAGCTTCCCAGGTGGCAGAAGCGCCTCTTCCTCGCGACGTCGCACATCACCGCCGACGCCGCCGACTACTTCGGGCTGCCACGCGACCGGACCCTGATCGTCGGCTCGACGATCGAGGTCTAGCGACCCCGCGACCTGAGCCAGTCCGCCTCGGCCTCCCCGAGCGCCGTTGCCGGCGGCTCGCCGTGCAGGTACTCCGCCGCGATGGCGCCCCAGTCGGCGCCGGCGCGCAGGTTGTACAGCACGATCGCGACCATGGCGTGCATGCGCCGGATGAGGACCGATGCCGGTGGCAGCGTGAACTGGTTGATCTGGTCGCGGATCTCGGCCCGCTGCTCGGCGTCGGGCCGGTCGCCGTTGCGCTCGCGCGGTCCGCGCTCGGTCGAGAAGCGGCGCTCGCCGGGGACCGCGTACCACCGGATCGCGGAGCGCATCAGCCGCAGCGCCAGCTCGGCGTCGACCGCGTCGGCGCGGTCGGGCGGGAGGTAGCCGCCCGCGACCAGCGCCGCCTTCAGCCCCGCGGCATCCTTTGCGCGCGCCGCGAGCGCGATCGCCACCTCCGCGGCCACGTGGTCGCGGTCGATGTCGCGCAGCAGGCCGAAGTCCAGGAAGCACACGCCCCCGTCGGGGCGCAGGAAGTAGTTGCCCGGGTGCGGGTCGCCGAGCGCGATCCGGTCGCGGTAGAGCAGGCCGAAGAAGAAGCGGAAGACGATCTCGCCGTAGCGGTCGCGTGTGGCCTCGTCGGCGCGGCGGACGGCCTCGAAGCCCTCGCCCTCCACGTACTCGGTGACCAGCACGCGCTGGGTCGAGAGGTCCGTGCGCACCCGCGGGACGGAGAGGAACGGGTGCCCGCGCACCAGCCGCGCGATGCGGCGCTGGTTCTGGGCCTCGAGCTCGTAGTCGAGCTCCTCCCCGATGCGCTCGCGCATCTCCGTCGCCAGCGCCTTGGCGTCCAGTCCCGGGGCCAGCCGCTTGACCAGCGGCAGCAGCAGCATGGCGTTGCGCAGGTCGGTCTCGACCGCCTCGGCGACGCCGGGGTACTGGACCTTGACCGCGACGTCGTCGCCGTCGACGGTGGTGGCGCGGTGGACCTGGCCGATCGAGGCGGCGGCAAAGGCGCGCTCGTCGAAGTCCGCGAACACGTCGCCCAAAGGGGCGCCGAGCTCCTTGCGCAGGAGCTTCTGCAGGCGGTCGAACGGCACCGGCGGCACGCCGTCGCGGAGCGTGGCGAGCTTGCGCTGCAGCTCGTCCTGCTGCTCGTCGTCGAGGCCGTCGAAGTCGACCATCGAGAGCATCTGCCCGACCTTCATGGCCGCGCCGCGCATCTTGCCGAGCTGGTCGACGAGCTCGTTGACGAGGGCAGCGGTGCGCTGGCGCTCGGCGGCCTCGGCCCGCTCCGGCGTCCGCATGCGGTTGGCGGCGCGCATCCCCGCCCAGCGCACGCCCTGGCCGGTGACCAGCCCGCCGACGCGCGCCGTGCGGGCAACGCGTCCGGTCGGCAGCTTCCCGGCCTCTTCCGGCGGATCCTCGGTGTCCGTCCCCATACGCTGAGGCTAGCGACGGTCAGCGCAGCAGCAGGACGACCACGAGCACGATGATGGCCACCACTACGACGACCGCGATGACCTCCGGCGGCCGCTGGCTGCGCCAGAACTCGGGCTTGGCGCGGTCGCGGCTGTAGTGGCCCTCGGGCGGCTCGCCGACCCAATCGTCGTCGTCGTCCATCCTCGGGATCGTACGCTCAGCCGCCTGGGCCCAGATGCGAGAGCGGCCCCTTGGCGAGCGGGTCGCTCTTGACCGCGATCGAGCCCGAGTACGGGTACTGCAGGATCAGCGCGGTCAGCAGACCCGACGCGACGATCACCGAGACCACGACGACGAGGGCGAGGTCGACGCCGCGGTGGTGGGTCTGGATGAGCAGGCTCACCGCGATGGTCACGAGGGCCAGGAAGATCAGCAGCGCGAGCAGGGGCGCGGGGATCTCGGTGCCGGCCTTGGCCACGCGGTTCTCGCGCTCGGCCAGGAACGTGTTGAGCTGGTCGGCGGCCGCGCCGTAGAAGGTCTGCTGGGTGAGCGTCCGCGGCGCGTAGGCCTGCACGGCGGCGACGATCCCGGCGGCGCGCGTGTCGGCCTGGGAATCGGCGTCGCCGTTCGCGAGGGCGTGGAACTCGTCGCTGCGGACCTCGTTCACGTAGGCCAGGACGGCGCGGTTGATCCTGAGCCGGGCCGGCGGCGGGAACGCGCGCGCGTCCTGGACGATGGCGCCGAGGGCGTTGGCCTCGTCGGTCACGTCCGCCGAGGCGCTCGTGTAGTCGTCGTAGAGGTTGACGACCACGAACGCGAGCACGAGCGCGAACAGGGTCATCGACATCCCCCCGACGGCCAGGATCCCTTCGAGGTTCTCGCGGTTTCGCCAGTCGGGCAGGAAGCGCGACACAAGCGCGTAGGCGCCGAGCGTGAGGGCCACGATCGCGCCGATGAAGAGCAGTGCGAGCAGCCACTCCGGGAAGTCGTTGAGGATGCTCCGCAGCACGCGGCGAGCCTAGCCGCGCGACAATACGTTCATGAAGGCGGTCATCTGCCAGCACGAGGAGCTCCGCGTCGACGACGTGCCCGAGCCCGTGCCCGCCGCGGGCCAGGTCCGTTTGCGCGTCGTGCGGTGTGGGATCTGCGGCTCCGATCTCCACGCCCGCACCGGCTCGGACCAGTGGGCCGAGCTGGCCGTGCGCCAGGGCTACGACCGCTTCGCGCGCTCCGACCAGCCCGTGGTCTACGGCCACGAGTTCTCCGGCGAGGTCGCCGAGTACGGGCCGAAGACGCGTGCGGCCGTGCCCACGGGCACGCCGGCGGTGGCGCTGCCGATCCTGCGCAACGGCGACATCATCGACACCACCGGCCTTTCGCAGCACGCGCCCGGCGCCTACGCCGAGCAGCTGCTGGTGCAGGAGTCGCTGATGCTGCCGGTGCCCAACGGGCTCGCGCCCGAGGTGGCGGCGCTGACCGAGCCCATGGCCGTCGCGTTGCACGCCGTGCGCCGCGGCGAGGTCGGCAAGCGCGACGTGGCCATCGTGATCGGCTGCGGCCCCGTCGGCCTCGGCGTGATCCTCATGCTCAAGGCCAAGGGCGTGCGCACGGTCGTGGCCAGCGACTACTCCCCCGGCCGCCGTGCTCTGGCGCAGGCCTGCGGCGCCGACGTCGTCGTGGATCCGGCCAACGAGTCGCCCTACGAGGGCCCGACGGCCGCGAAGCACATCAACGACCTGCCTGCCGCACTCGAGCTGGCGGTGAGCACGCGCGAGAAGCTCGAGCGCCTGCCGGTCGACTGGTGGCACGTCTGGCGCCTGGGCGAGGCGCTCGGGGCGGGCCCGAAACGCCCCGTCGTCTTCGAGTGCGTCGGCGTCCCCGGCGTGATCGACAGCATCATCGACGGCGCGCCGCTGTTCTCGCGCGTCGTGGTCGCCGGCGTGTGCGTCGGCCCCGACCGCATCACGCCGGCCATGGCGATCAACAAGGAGATCGACCTGCGGTTCGTGTTCGGCTACACGCCGCTGGAGTTCCGCGACACGCTGCACATGCTGGCCGAGGGCAAGGTCGACCCGTCGCCGCTGATCACCGGCACCGTCGGGCTGGACGGCGTGGCCGAGGCGTTCACCGACCTCGGCGACCCCGACCGGCACGCGAAGATCCTCATCGATCCGCAGCGGGTCTAGCAGGCCGACCATCGGTTCCCCGCCTTCCCCCCACTGAACGTTGGTGTGTAACAGACGGCGCGCGAGCGTGTCGCGGTCATTCCTCGGGAAGGATTCCGCGCTCCCCGGGGTCTGCCTCTTTAACGCCGCTTGAACCAAACCACCGCCCCCGCCCGTACCCCACGCCCGACATGCGCCTGCGCCACCGCCATCCGAACAAGGTCAGCGACAACGTCGCCGTCGTGCGCGGGTTCATGTCCGACGAGGTCGAGCTCGTCTCCGCCTTCGCCGACGATGACCGCGCGCAGATGATCGTCTCCGCGCTGGCCGCCATCGCCCACCCCGACTTCGCGCTCGTCGACCGCGACTCGCTCGAGAACGCCGGGCGCCCGATCCCGCTCGACGGCTACGTCGCCGCCTGGCGTCACTTCCGCGAGTGCTGGGAGCGTCTGCACCTCGTCGTCGAGGACATGGTCGAGCACCGCAACCACGTCGTGGTCATCGCCCGGATCAGCGGCGAGAGCAAGGTCGCCGGCATCCTGCTCGAGGACCGCCGCGCCGCCGTGTGGACGTTCAAGCGCGGCCGCGTGCTGCGCATCGAGCAGTTCACCACCCCCGCCGAGGCCTTCGAGGCCGCCGGCCTACCGGCCGAGGCCGATCCCGCGCCGGAGCCGTTCGTGCCGTCGCTGTGGCTCGCGATGGCCGAGAACGCCAGCGCTTAGATCGGCAGCATCTCCGCCAGCCGCGCCGCCGCCCGAGCGGCCCCGTCGGTCTCCACGTCGCGGTAGTCGACCCGGCGGCCGATCTCGTCGGCGATGGCCGCCGCGATCACGCCGGGCGTGGCCGTCGCGATGTCCATCCGCCGCCCGGCCCGGTAGCGGTCGAGGCGATGGGGCACGTGGAAGGTCTGCTCGAAGTGGTGGCGGAGGGGGATGTACAGGAAGGGGCGCTTGGCCGCCGTGAGCTCCATCGCCGTGGTCAGGCCGCCCTGGACGATGGCCAGGTCGCAGGCCGCGAGGTGGCGGTAGAGCTGGTGGACGTAGGCGCGGACCTCGAGGCCGTCGACCTGCGGCAGGCGCTCGGGATCGATGCGCGGCCCGGCGACCACGATCATGCGCAGGTCGGGCACGCGCTCGCGCGCCTCCGGGAACGCGTCGATGACCCGGCGCAGCAGGTACTCGCCCACGCCGGCGCCGCCCACGGTCACGATGCACACGCGCTCGTCGTCGCCGTAGCCGAGCTGCGCCCGCAGCGCCGACCGGTCACCCAGCGTCGCCGGATCGAAGCCGCTCACGTAGCCGACGAAGTCGAAGTTGTCGGCGGTCCAGTCGCGGATCAGCGGCAGCTCGGGGCCGAGCCGGTCGCGCACGACGTCGTCGGCGTTGCCCACGAACAGGGCGCGGTCGCGGACCTGTGGATGGCGCGCGATGTGCTCGACCATCTCGGCGTTGTAGTCGGCGGTCAGCGCCGCCTCGCGGGCCGCGCCGTCGGGCATGGGCAGCCAGCCGACGAAGTCCGTCAGCCAGGCGTAGTGCGCGCGCTTCTCGCCCGGGTGCTCGTGCAGGTAGTAGTCGATCTCCCAACCCTCGTCGGCGATCCAGAGGTCGTAGCGGTCCTCGCGTACGACGTCGTGGAAGACCATGAAGTTGGCCACGAGGATCTCGTCCATCCGGCGCAGGGCCTGGAAGCAGTGGAGGTCGTGCTCGGCCGACTCGGACTCGATGTGCCGCGACTCGTTGGCCAGGTGGTGGCTGGCCGGGTGGATGCGCTCGCCCTCCTGCTCGAGCAGCGCGGTCACCGGGTGCTGGGCCAGCCAGTCGACCTGCAGGTCCGGCGCCCGTGCACGCAACGCGCGCGCGATGGCGAGATCGCGCGCCGCGTGCCCGAGCCCGATCGGCGACGAGACGTACAGCGCCCGCGGCCGGCCGTCCGCCCGGTGGACGGTGGGATCGCGCGGCCGGCCGCCCACCCGCTCGCCCAGCCGCCGCAGCGCGACGTTGACGGGCACCGGCTTGCGCGTGTTGGGGACGTGGCTTCCCTCCGGCACCGTCACCAGGTCACCGCCGGTCGCGCGCGCCAGCGCCACGGCGTCGGCGTGGGGCGTGGTCGCATCGTCGGGGGCGGAGATGACGAGCACCGGGCAGCGGACCCGCCGCGCCAGCGCGCGCTGGTCGCGCCGCGTCGCGGGCGCGGCGAGGTCGGTGCCGACGCTGGCGATCATGGACTCCGCATCGGTCTCGAGCGCCCACCCGATCGCGTCCTCGATCTGCTTGGTCGAGTGCGGCGTGGTGAAGTTGCGCTCGCGCGCCCACCAGTCGGCGAAGGCGCCGAAGTCCTCGCGCCAGCGCACGCCGTTGAAGCGCATCCACCCGACCGCCGGCAGGCGCCGGGTCAGCAGCGCCTCGGTCACCCTCGGGTGCGCCATCACCCGCCAGCGCAGGCCGCGCACCGCGCTGACCGGGAACCACGGCGACACGAAGGCCGCCGCCAGCACGCGCTCGGGGTGGTCGGCGGCCAGCAGCAGCCCCCGCTGTGCCCCGAGCGACAGCGAGACGACGACCGCCCGCTCGGTCGCGGTCGCGTCGAGCACGGCGAGCGCGTCGCCGGCGAACGCGGCCTCGGCGTACTGACGCCGACGCCGCGGCCGATCGGACCGGCCGTTGCCGCGCGGGTCGAACGCCACCACGCGGAAGTGCCGGGCGAGGTACGGGATCTGGGCCTTCCAGACGCGCGAGTGGTAGATCGACCACGGCGGGACCAGCAGCAGCGTCGGGTCGCCGTCGCCGTAGCGCTCCCAGAAGACCCGCACCCCGTCGCGCTCCACGAAGCCCTCCTCGTCGGGATAGCGGGCGCGCGACTGCTCGCGCGTGGGTGCGGGGGACGCGACGGTCGCGATGGTCGCCGGAGTGTCCCCGCTGCTCAGGCGCCTGTCGAATCGGCCGGCGCCGTGTAGTGCACGTTGACCCGGCGTACGCGCCGCTCCTCGTCAAGCTCCATCACCTCGATGGCCTCGCGCCCGCCGACCGAGCGGTAGTGCAGGGCGACCGAGTCCACCCCGGGCACGACGGCGATGGGCTCGAAGCGCAGGTCGGGGTAGTTCGACAGCGCCCGCACGAAGTACCGGCGCAGGGCGTCGCGCCCGTGCACGACGCCGTCGGCGGCGAACGCGTGCATGGTCACGAAGGGCGACGTGAAGACAACGTCATCGCGGTAGTGGGCGAGGATGCGGTCCACGTCGTGGTCGTTCCACGCCGCGATCCAATCCTCGGCGAACGTGGTGACCGCGTCGGGCGGAGGCATCCAAGCGGCTTCCAGTGGAGTCATGTGTGCAATCCTGTCGAGTAGTGGACTGCCCGTCGAGAGCCAATTTGGAGCGAATGGACTGATCCATGGCAACGCCGGAGCAGCTCATCGCGGCGCTCGGCGACTGGCGGGCCGGGCGCGGCCCCTTGTTCGCCCGCCTGGCCGACGCTCTCGCCCGCGCGAGCGAGCGCGCCGCGTTGGCCGCGGGCGCCACCCTGCCCGCCGAGCGCGTGCTCGCAGCCGAGCTCGGCGTGAGCCGCACGACGGTCGTCGCGGCATACCGGGAGCTACGCGAGCGTGGCCTCGCCGCCACCCGCCACGGCAGCGGCACGGCGCTGCGCAACGCGGTCGCCGGACCGGCCGGCGCCTCGTCGCCCGCGCTCGCCGGGCTGCTCGCCCGCACGGACGCCACCGCCCCGGTCATCGACCTCTCGGTGGGCGCCCCCGAGCTCGACGGCGTTGTCGAAGGCCTGGGGCTCGACGGCGCCGACCTGGCGCGCCACGCCCCCGGGCACGGCTACCAGCCGCAGGGCTGGGCCGAGCTGCGCGCACTGGTCGCGGAGATGCTCGCGCGTCGCGGCGCGCCCACCACCCCCGAGGAGGTCCTCATCACCGTCGGGGCGCAGGAGGCGATCAGCCTCGCCGTGGCCCTCGTCGCCGCGGACGGGCGCCGCATCGCCGTCGAAGCGCCGGGTTATCCCGGCGCGCTGGACGCGATCGCCCGCGCCGGGGGCTCGCCGGTGGCCGTCGGGCGCGACGGCGCCGGCCTGCGCGTGGACACCCTCAAGCCCCTGCTCGAGCGCCAGCACGTCCACGCCCTCTACGTGGCCCCCGCATGCAACAACCCGACCGGCGGCGGCACGGCGTCGCACCGGCGCGAACAGCTCGCCGCGCTGGCGGCCGAGCACGAGCTGACCCTCGTCGAGGACACCGTGCTCGCCGACCTGCGCTACGACGGCGATCCGGGCGCGCCGCTGTGGGCGCTCGCCCCCGAGCGCGTGCTCGCCGCCGGTTCGCTGAGCAAGGTCGCCTGGGGTGCCCTGCGCGTCGGCTGGCTGCGCGCGCCTCGCCCCGTGGTCCTCCGCCTGGCTCGGGTCAAGGGCGCGCTCAACCTCGGCGTCGGCGCGCTGGACCAGCTCGCCGCCCTCGCGCTGCTGCAGGACTACGAGCGACTGGCAACGCAGCGGCGCGCGCAGGCACACGAGCACATGCAGGCCCTCGCCGCCGCCCTGCAGCGCGAGATCCCCGACTGGGACGTCCGGCCGTCCGAGGGCGGCTGGTCGCTGTGGATCGCCCTGCCCACCGGCAGCGGTGCCGCCTTCGCCCAGACCGCCCTGCGCCACGGGGTGGCGATCACCCCCGGCGGCGGCGTGAGCCCGGACGGGGCCTTCCCCGAGTGCGTGCGCGTCTGTTACGGGCCGGGGCCGCCGGTGCTCGAGGAGGCCGCACGCCGGCTGGCGCGGGCGTGGGCCGCCTTCGTCGACCGCCCGGCGCGCCCGGGCGTGATCGAGGTCACCTCCACGCCGTGACCGACGCGGCGGTCGCGGAGGCGGCCCGGCGAGAGGCTTCCCCCATCGATCAAGCGCCGCCGCGGGAAGGCGGCCCTACTGGGGAGAGAAGCCCATGTTCCGCAAGTCCGTCGCCGCCGCCCTCGCCGTGCTCAGCCTCGGCGCCATCGGCGTGTCGACCGCCTCGGCCGATGCCGGCCCCGGCACCTGCAAGTACGCCGACAACTCCGCGCTGACCACCAGCGGCAACCGCATCGCCAACTCGATGCTGTGCATCACCAACAACGAGCGCCGCGCCGCCGGCCTCGCGCCGCTGACCAACAACACCAAGCTGACCAACGCCGCCGTCGCGCATTCGCGGGACATGGCGCAGCGCAACTACGACACGCACAACACGCCCGAGGGCGGCACGCCCGACCAGCGCCTGACGCAGGCCGGGTACGTGTTCAGCTGGTGGGGCGAGAACATCGCCAACGGCTACAAGACCCCCCGTCAGGTCATGGCCGCGTGGATGGCGTCGCCCGGCCACCGCGCCAACATCCTGAACCCGAACTTCAAGGAGATCGGGATCGGCCTGTGGTACACGAGCAGCAAGGTCGTGCGCTACACGCAGGACTTCGGCCAGTCGCCGAACGGCCAGGAGGGCACGGTCACCGGCCTCGAGCCGCAGTTCCAGAAGTAGGCCCGAGCCCAACGGTTGGTGGACACCGAGCGGCGGCGGCGCGCACAGCGCCGCCGCCGTTTCGTCGTCGTTCGACGTTCGCTTCAGTCAAGCCGGGTAGCCGTACGGAGGACGCGCGACCCGCTGACGCTGGCAGCCGTCGAGCGGCCTGGATTAGGGACTTCCCTCGCGAGATCGCGGGAATCCCTCCTGCACGTCCGCCGCCGTTCTCGTTACGATGTAGTGGGTCATTCGTCGTACGAATGACTTGCATCACTCTCCCTCCTCCAAGGGAGGCTAGGCGCGCCGGGTACCAGCGTCAGCCCGGCGCGCCGCGCCTCCCGCCTGCTGGACTGTGCGGCCGATGACCTCCGTATGCGTGTTCATGGGCAGCCGGTCCGGCGTGTCCGCGGCCTATATGGCCGCCGTCGAAGAGCTCGGGCGCGAGCTCGGCCGCCGCGGCCTGGGCGCCGTCTACGGCGGTGGGCGCACCGGCCTCATGGGCGCCTTCGCGGACGCGGCGCTGGAGGCCGGCGCCGAGGTGGTCGGCGTCATCCCGCAGGGCATGGTCGAGCGCGAGATCGCCCACACCGGGGTCACCGAGCTCGTGGTCGTCGACACGCTGCACGAGCGCAAGGCCGCGATGGCCGCGCGCGCCGACGCCTTCGTCGGCGCCGCCGGCGGCATCGGCACCCTGGACGAGCTCATCGAGGCGCTCAGCTGGGCCCAGCTCGGCCTGCACGACAAGCCGTGCGGGCTGCTGGACACCGACGGCTACTTCGCGGCGCTGCGCGCGTGGTTCGACCACGCGGTCGACGAGGGCTTCTTCCCCGCCGCCGACCGCGACCGGCTCGTCGTGGACACCTCGCCC
>Ga0207688_10001229_pt1 | contig 13264 bp, 9 predicted proteins | sample KBSMiscanthusM4_FD_184296 | JGI IMG/M metagenome (GOLD analysis project Ga0207688, IMG submission 184296) | Miscanthus rhizosphere microbial communities from Kellogg Biological Station, Michigan, USA - M4 (SPAdes) (version 2) | ecosystem: Host-associated > Plants > Roots > Rhizosphere ...
TGGAGGCCAAGACCCGGGCATTGGCCGGGTGGAAGGGCTACACCGCCAACCTCGTCGGCCAACCTGCGGCGTTCGTCATCGACGCCTACCACCAGCTCTGGCGCATCGAGAAGGCCTTCCGGATGTCCAAGCACGACCTACAAGCCCGTCCGATCTATCACCGCACCCGCGACTCCATCGAAGCCCACCTATCCGTCGCGTTCGCCGCGATGGCCGTCTCCCATTGGATCGAGCACCAAACCGGTTGGAGCATCAAGAAATTCGTCCGCTCAGCGCGGCGCTACCGCACCGTCACCATCCAGGCCGGCAACCACACCCTCACCGCGGCAGAACCTCCACCGGCCGATCTCGCCGAGGCCCTCGCCAAAGTTCACGACCTATGTGCGCACTAGCCTGATAAAAGTCGGGGCCGCAGGCACAGTCGAGGGCTTCTTCGGAGTGAGGACGTGGTTTCCGTTGGGTAGGATAAGACGGCGTTTTCGCAGTCGCCGCGGCTGGCGAGGTGGCTCGCAAAGCCCAGCTCTTGGCTGAGCCGCCGTAGCGGAACAGCGGCAGGGTGGTGCCGTCGGGGAGTTGTCCGTGACGTAGGCAAAAGTGGTCATGCTGGCGGCGAGGTCGGCCAGCTGTGGCCAGAGTTTGCGGGCGCGGGTGATCTAGCCGATGACGTCGGGGTAAACCCCCGCGGGCCAACCTAAACCCGCGGCCGTGGGAGCTTGGTTGTGGGCGCGTCGTCGTCGCCGCGCTCCGGCCCTAGCAGCAAGGACCGTACCAGCGGACGGGGCCCTAGCGGCTCGAGTAGGGCACTGGCCGGGCGTTGGCGCACTCGTTGCGGCCACCAGAACCAACGTCCGAGCAGCGCGGCGATGGAAGGTGTCATGAACGAGCGCACGATCAAGGTGTCGAACAACAGGCCCAGGCCGATGGTGGTGCCGATCTGACCGATAATCCGCAAATCGCTGACCACCATCGACGCCATGGTGGCTGCGAACACCAGCCCTGCCGTCGTGACGACCTTGCCGGTACCGCCCATTGCACGAATGATGCCCGTGTTTATGCCTGCGCCTATTTCCTCTTTCATCCGTGAAACCAGCAACAAATTGTAGTCAGACCCCACCGCCAAAAGGATGATTACAGACATCGCAAGTACCATCCAGTGCAGATTGATGCCCAGAACGTACTGCCAGACCAGCACCGACATCCCAAACGATGCGCCTAACGAAAGCGCCACCGTACCCACGATGACCAGGGCGGCTATAAAGCCTCGCGTGACGATGAGCATGATGATGAAAATAAGGCAGAGGGCAGCAATTCCCGCGATCAGGAGATCGAATTTGGATCCGTCTTGCCAGTCCTTCGCGGTCGACGCGGCGCCAGAAAGATAGATCTTGGCGTTCACCAGAGGCGTCCCCTTGAGCGCCTCCTCTGCCGCCGTCTTTATCTGATCGATACGCGCTATGCCCTCCGCCGTCGCAGGGTCGCCGCTGTGCGAAATGATGAATCGAGCCGCTTTCCCGTCCGGAGACAGGAAGGAATTCATCGCGCGCTTGAAGTCCGGGTTCTCGAACACCTCCGGCGGTAGGTAGAAGGAATCGTCGTTCTTGGCGGCGTCGAATGCCTGCCCCATGGCGGTGGCATCGTTGCTCGTTTCGTCCATCTGGTCGAAGATGCCGGACATGGTGCTGTGCATGGTAAGCGTCATGCCTCGCATGCTCTGCATGACCGCGATCATCTGAGGGAACTGGGCGATCAGCTGCGGCATGATCACATCCAATCGATCCATGTCTTTGACGAGATACCCCAATTTGTCATCAATCTCGTTGACACCGTCGAGTGAATCAAATAAGGACCTGAGCGACCAACAGATGGGAATATCGAAGCAGTGCGGCTCCCAGTAGAAGTAATTACGGATTGGCCGTAAGAAATCGTCGAAGAGAGCAATGCGACCCCGCAATTCTTCGATGATCGCCTGCAGGTCATGCATTTTGCCGACCATACGATGAGTCGTGTCCCTCATGTCTTGCATCACTTCGTACGTGTGCTGCATCACCCTGATCATCGTCGCCATATCGTCGGCCTGCTTGAGCAGGTCGTTAATGCGGTCTTTTTGAAACCCCATAACTTGTGTTTGGGTGGCGCTTTGCAAGCTCAGCAGAAACGGTATCGAGGTATGGTCAATCGGTGTTCCCTCGGGCCGAGTTATCCCCTGCACCCGAGAAATTCCTCGAACCCGGAAAACTTCCTTCGCTACTTTGTTGAGTACCAGAAAATCTGCCGGATTGCGCATATCGTGATCGGCCTCGATCATAAGAATATCCGGCATCATTCGCGACTGGGAGAAATGACGTTCCGCGGCCGCATATCCCAAATTCGCTGGAATGTCTTTCATATAGAGTCGGTCGTTGTAGCTCGTTTTATAGCCCGGCAGTGTCAGTAGACCCATCAGCGCGATCGCGCAGGCGGCAGCCAGGATGGGCGCGGGCCAGCGCACAACCGCCGTCCCAATCCCGCGCCATCGACGAGCACGGATTGTGCGCTTGGGCTCTAGCAGCCCGAATCGGCTCGCGACGACGATCCCTGCGGGAACCAGCGTCACCGCGACCGCGACAGCGACGATCATGCCCACGGCGCACGGGATGCCCATGCTGTGGAAGTAGGGCAGCCGGGTAAAGCTCAGGCAGAGGATCGCCCCGGCGATCGTCAGACCGGACGCCAAGACAACGGGAGCGACCCCGCGATACGTGCTGTAGTAGGCCGTTTCCGGGTCCTCGCCTGCCTGACGCGCCTCTTGATAACGACCGAAGAAGAATATCCCGTAATCGGTTCCGGCCGCGATGCTGAGGAAAACCAGCATATTAATGGAAAACGTCGAGAGTACAAAAACATCGTTATGGCCGAGAAACGCAACAATTCCCCGCGCTGCCGCTAATTCGACGCCAACCATGACCAACAGCAGAATCACGGTGACGATCGAACGGTAAACAAGGAGGAGCAATGTGAAGATGATCACCACCGTTACCATGGTGATCTTCAGAATGGATTTGTTTCCACTGTGTTGCATATCAGAAGCGAGTGGTGCCGGCCCCGTGACATAGACATTGACCCCGGGTGGCGGCGGCGTCCGATTTACGATATTCCGGACCTCGGCCACTGATTCATCGCCCAAGGTCGTGCCTTGATTGCCGGCCAGATTCAACTGCACATACGCAGCCTTGCCGTCGGGGCTTTGCACGCTCGACGATGTGAGGCGATCACCCCACAAATCCTGCACATGCTCCACATGCTTCGGATCGTTTCTTAAATCACGAACCAACCCGGCATAGTATTGGTGAGCAGCGTCCCCGAGCGGCTGCTGCCCCTCCAGCACAACCATCGCGAAACTATCCGAATCCGATTCTTTGAACACCTTGCCCATGTGCGTCATGGCCTGCACGGACGGCGCATCCTGGGGCATCAGTGATACGGAATGCTCTTCCCCGACACGCTCCAACGATGGAATTGCCGATGCCCAGTTCCAGCCGACGGATGCCAGAGTCGTAATCAGAATCACCGCAAGCCAAGCCAGGATGATGAATACGGAAAACCTCCGTATGCTCCGCGCGATGAAGGGCGGCCGAGGGTGTTCGGTGCTCATGCAGCCGTCGCTAGTCCCTCAGCAACAAGGAACGGACTAGCGGACGGGGCCCTACCGACCGAAGCAATGCGCTGGCGGGGCGTTGGCGCACTCGTTGCGGCCACCAGAACCAGCGCCCCAACAGCGCGGCGATCGAAGGTGTCATGAACGCACGCACGACCAACGTGTCGAACAACAGACCGAGGCCGATGGTGGTACCCACTTGACTGATACTGAGCAGGTCGCTGACCACCATAGATCCCATGGTGAACGCGAACACCAGACCCGCGGCCGTCACGACTTTCCCGGTACCGCCCATTGCCCGGATGATGCCCGTGTTTATGCCTGCGCCTATTTCCTCTTTCATCCGTGATACCAGCAACAAATTGTAGTCAGACCCGACTGCCAAAAGGAGGATCACGGACATCGCCAACACAACCCAGTGTAATTGTATGCCCAGAAGATACTGCCAGACGAGCACGGACAGCCCGAAGGATGCGCCCAGCGATAGCGCCACCGTACCTACGATAACCAGGGCGGCGACAAAGCTTCGCGTCATGATGAGCATGATGATGAAAATAAGGCAGAGCGCAGCGACTCCCGCGATCAAAAGATCGTATTTGGATCCCTCCACCAAGTCTTTCACCGTCGCCGCGCTGCCGGCGAGGTAAATCTGGGCGTTTTCTAGAGGAGTTCCCTTGAGTGCCTCCTCGGCCGCGTCCTTTATGGGGTCGACGCGTGACATGCCCTCAGGCGAGACAGGATCGCCCCTTTGCGAAATCAGCATGCGCGCGGCCTTCCCGTCCGGTGACAGGAAAATTTTCAGCGCGCGCTGAAAGTCCGGGTTCTTGAACACCTCCGGCGGCAGGTAGAACGAATCGTCGTTATGGGCGGCGTCGAAATCCTTCCCCATGGCTGTCGCGTTACCGCTGGACTCCGACATCTGGTCGAAAATGCCGGACATGGTGCTGTGCATGGTCAGCATCATGGTCCGCGTACTCTGCATGACCGCGATCATCTGCGGGAACTGGAGAAGCAGCTGCGGCATGATCGTATCCAAGTGATCAAGATCTTTGACGAGCTCCCCCATTTTATCGGTGACCTGGTCGACACCGTCCAGCCCGTCGAATATGCCTCTAATCGACCAGCAGATGGGAATATCGAAGCAATGCGGTTCCCAGTAGAGATAATTGCGGAGCGGCCGCCAGAAGTCGTCGAAATCCGCAAGATGATCCCGCAATTCTCCGGTGATCTCCTGAATCTCATGCGTGTGGCCGACCATGCTATGAGTCGTCGCGACCATCTCTTGCATCAATTCGTACATGCGCTGCATTAGATTGATCGTTGTCGTCATCTGATCCGCCTGCTTGAGCATATCGGCCATGCGATCATTCTGAAATGGCAGATATAGTTGTTGGCCAGCGGTGCTCATACTCAGCCTGAACGGTATCGAGGTGTGTTCGAGCGGTTTTCCCTCGGGCCGAGTTATGGCCTGAACATTGGCAATGCCTGGAACCGCGAAGACGGCCTTCGCTAGTTTATTCAATACGAGCATGTCTGCCGAATTACGCATATCATGATCTGCCTCGATCAACAGGATATCAGGCATGGTCATTCGCGACTGGGGAAAATGTCGTCCAGCAGCTGTCAATCCCACATTGGCGGGGATATCCTTGGGAATAAACTTCTGGTCGCTGTAACTTGGCTGGTATCCCGGCAGCGTCAATAACCCGATAAGCGCGAGGGCTAATGACGCGACGAAAATGGGCGCGGGCCACCGGACGATCGCCGTGCCTACCCGCCGCCATCGACGAGTTTTAATCGGCCGCTTGGACTCGAAAAAGCCGAAGCGGCTGCCGACGGCCAAAACTGCCGGAATTAGCGTGAGGGCCACCGCGACCGCGACCAATATACCCACCGCGCCGGGGACGCCCAGCGGTTGGAAATAGGGCAGCCGGGTAAAGCTGAGGCAGAAGATTGCCCCGGCGATCGTCAGACCCGACGCCAAGACGACCTTAGCGACACCACGGTAGGTCGTGTAGTAAGCCGTTAGCCGATCTTCGCCGGCTTGACGTGCCTCTTGATACCGGCCGAAGAAGAATATCCCGTAGTCCGTTCCAGCCGCGATGCCGACGGATACCAATAGATTAACGACGTAGGTAGTAAGACCAACAATCTCGTGATCGCCGAGGAACGCGACGATCCCTCGGGCCACCTGCAATTGAATACCAACCATTAGCAACAAAACGATTGGGCTAATAACCGAGCGGAAGACGAGCAGCAACATGACGAAGATCACGGCCAGGCTAACCGCCGTGATTAGGATGACCGTTCTGTTGCCACTATTGCCCATATCCGTCACGATTGGCGCGGGGCCGGTGAAATACACCTTGACGCCCGGGGGCGGCGGCGTGCGCTCCACGACGTCCTGGACGGCTTCGACCGCTTCGTTTCCCAAAGCTTGGCCCGGGCGACCGACGAGGTTCAATTGAACATACGCGGCCTTACCGTCGGCGCTTTGCGCGGCGCCCGCCGTCAGGGGATCCCCCCAAAAGTCCTGGACGTGCTGCACATGCGCCGGATCGTCTTTCAGCTGACGAATCAAACCATCGTAGTAGCGGTGAGCATCGTCGCCGAGGGGTTGCTCACCCTCTAAGACGACCACCGCCACACTCTCGGTATTGGATTCCTTGAAATCCTCACCCATGCGCTTCATCGCCTCGACCGATGGTGCATCTTGCGGAGTCAGCGATAATGCATGCTCTCTCTCGACCTGCTCCAACGAGGGAACACCGATGGTCACAATGACGGCGATCGCCAACCACGCCAAGATGATGAGAACCGAAAATCGATGAATCGTCCGCGCTATAAATGGTTGCGCGGTGTGCTGGCTTTCCACGTGTTGGCTGGTCATGCCGACTTCAATAAGCAGGAAGCAAAGGCGTTCACCTGATTGGAAATCCTCTCGGCTTTGACCTCATCGTCCACGAGGATGCGGCAGCCGATGCTGTCAGTATCGCCCTGTGCCACGACACTTCCGATGGCCGACGTCGCGGTGATCGCGAACTGCGTCGACCACGGCAGGCTTGCTCCCTCGATATGCTGCGGGTCAGCATTGACGTCGAAAAAGCTGATGTTGGCCACGGTTCCTGGTGGTCCGAAGACCTCATAGGTCAGATGCTTGGGATTGAAGGGTTTACTGTCACTGAGTTTGGTGTCGGCATACGACGGGCGCTTCTCGGAGCCGAAGACGCCGTGCAGCCTCGACACGGTGAATCCGCCAGCAGCGATCACCACCAGTACGAGTAGCGGAATCCACAGCCGCCTCAGAATCCCGAAAATCGTAAGTCCTCCACCTATCTCCACACCCGGCGCCGTCTCATCCGCTTGACAATGCAACTACACGTCGGCCGCGACACGCCAGACGGCGGCCACTCGAATGCGATGGGCGTCGCATGCCAGCCGTGCGACGTCACCGCCAAACGTGGGGGCAGCCTCGGGGAGCGCACCCGATCTCGACGAGTAAACCATGCCGGTGGCCTCCATATCGGCTCGTTCCCAACGTGAAATAAGATCGCAATGCATACCGCGTGCGTTACGGCAGGGTACGGATATTGCGCGCCAAGCCGCAAATCATGTCATGTGGGTTATCCTCGCGCGGCTGTGCAGTGTACCTTCCGGCCCGCCCGCACGAAAATGAGCGTCTGAGTGCGGCAGCGATCGTAGAAGCGCTGCTCCCCCGATGCCGTGCGCGGCGTCACCGAAGTGGCGTTGCAGGATCTGCCGACGTGACCGCTCACCCGACCACTCGAGGTAACGACCGTCCCGCGCCGCTGCGGGAAAGATCCTGGTAACGAACAAGATTCGCGATCTAGCGCAGGTAACACCGCGGCCGGCAGCCGAGATCACGCATGCCCTGCCTGCGGATGAAATGGCGCAGTGTGCTAAGCAGCCGGACGCGAGCGGCGCCACGGCGGAACCCCGGGCAGATACGGGTAGTACATCTCGGCGCAAGGTTTCAGGCTGATGAGATGGTGTTACTTCAGCCAGTGCTGGGTAATCGCGGCGCAAATTTTGAGCGGTGCGATTAGAGTTGGCGCAATCAGCGATTAGAAGTTGGTGCAATCACCGATTAGAGTCGATGCCAGGCCGGGGACTCAGTTACAGGAGGGAAGTCCACACATGATCCGACTGTTGTCGACCAGACTGGCTGTCGGGGTTGGCGGTCTGGCACTGTCGTTGACCGCCGGGGCTGGGGTGGCATCCGCTGATCCCAATATCGATTCGATGGTCAACTCACCCTGCACTTACGATCAGGCGATGGCGGCGGTGCATGCGGAAAATCCGACGGCTGCGCGGTACCTCGACCAATCGCCGCCGAACCTGAAATTCCTGCAAGTATTCCTTGGTTCGTCGGCAGATCAACGCGTGAATCTACTCAACCAGATCAAGAACAACCCGGGGATCGACCAAGCCTTGCCCGTTTTTCAGCAGATGATGACCAGCTGCGTCAACTACTGAGCAGAATCGAGCAGGCGCGGAAAGTGGCAGCGCACGGGTTCGTCCGCTTGGACCTGGTCAAGTGAGGTTGCCGCTAGATTCCCAAGCAGGTGCAGCACTGCCCCGCACGAGTGGGTGCGGGGCAGTCACCCCCACGGTGGCCGCTGACCTGGATCCCTCAGCCGCATACACGACCGATGGGAGTGCGGCACTCGTCGCATCGCAAGGTGACTGATCCTGGCATTGTGTGCTCTCGTTTTCGGGTTTGCGCGGATGCCGGTGCGGTGAGACATCTGAGGCTGTGGTCAGAGCTGCTGATTGTCGGCCACGGCCGTTAATGGACAATCACACTGGGAGGTGAGACTCCGAAACGGCTGGAATTTGCGGCCGTACTGGCCGCGTAGCTGAGCGACCGTTAGTTCACAGCGTTCCTAAGGGGCCGTGCGCGAAGTAATCAAGGATTGCCGAGTTCACCGCATGCGGCCGTTCGAGAAATCCCAGATGGCCGGTGTCAGCGATCTCCAGATACCGCCCATTCGGAAGGGCGTCCGCCACCTCGGCGCCGAGGTGCGGGGGCATCACGACGTCATCGGCGAAGCCGATCACCAACACGGGTGTGGTGATAGCCCGATAGGCGGGCAGTCGGTCCTTCTCGGGCGCGACGCCGTGCTGTGCGCGAATTCCGGGAGTCGACTTCGTAGGCCATATCGTGAAAGTGTCGATCCAGTCCTCGATGGCGCCGTCATCGTTCAAGGTCCTTGGTGAAAACCCCTCAAGCAAGCGAATTTTCGCTTCGTAACTGGGCGGTAGTTGGACGTCGGCATCGGCGAAATCTCGTTCGGCTGCCCGAAAGAACTCGCGCGTGCGGTCGTGGCGCCCACGTGTGGCCATCAGCGCCGCCTGACTCACCAAACCAGGATGAGCCAGCATCAATTCTTGTGCGATATATGAGCCCATGGAGGCGGCCACCAGCCGGACGGGAGCAGCGTCGAGCTTCTCAATCAACTTCGCGGTGTCAGCCACCATCGTTGCCGCCGTGAAACCGTCAGCATTCGCCGTTGCGCCCACTCCCCTGTTGTCAAACGTGATGACGCGGTAACCAGCCGCACGGAACGCAGGCACTTGATGGACATCCCACGTGCGTCCAGCACCGCCTTGGCCGGCGATGAACAGCACTGGCTCTCCGTGGCCGCGATCGTTGTAGGCCAAGTTCACCACGTGGGGACGGTACTACGCATTGGCGGTGAGGTGGTTTTGAGGGTTTGGTGGAAGTGTTCGGCCTTGGCGCACCTGGTGGCGTGTTGGCTTGGGTCCCGTTATGCCGACGGGGTTTGCTGAGCCGGCACCGGGACTGGGCTTTCGCCACGGCTGCGGCGGTCCCACTCGGCCAGCACGTCGGGATCGGTGGGCTTGCTGAGTAGGCTGCCCCCCACGAAGACAACCAGGCCGGAGACCAAACCTCAGTAGATCGGCTCGTTGGCCTCGATGCCGAATATGAACATGGCCGCCAGGGTCGCCACGGTTCCGACGGCCATCGCCGCAAGCGCCCCGGTGTTGTTGCCGCGCCGCCAAACAAGCCCGCCGAGGATCGGCACCAGCAGACCGCCGACAAGGATGTCGTAGGCAACGGTCAGCGCGTTGACGACGTCCTGCAGCACGCATGCGATGACCACCATCAAGATCCCGAATCCCGCCACGTAGAGCCGATTGTTCCGGATGTGGTCGTGCTCGCTACCCGCCTCGACGTCGCGCTTGAGCAGCCGCGCAACGATGTCCTGGCTGAACACCGTTGCGGTGGCGATCAGCGCGCCGCTGGACGTGGACATCACCGCGGCGAGCGCCGCAGCGAGCACCAGACCGGCCAGCACCGGAGGCAGCTGCATCTCGACGAACTGGGCGAACGCGTCGTCGCGGGACTCCAGCGCCGGCAACAGGACCTTGGCCGCCATCCCTATCACCGCGCCGGCCACCGCATACAGCAGGCAATACACGCCCGAAGCGGCGCCGGCCCAGCGCGCCACCCCCGGGCTCCTGGCGGTGAACACCCGCTGCCAGATGTCCTGACCGATCAGCAGCCCGAAGGTGTAGATGACAAAGTAGGTCAGTATCTTCTCGCCGCCGATCGCGGTCAGCGAAGTGGCGTCCGCAGGCAATTTTTCCGCGAGGCCGGACATCCCGCCGGTCTTGTACAGCGCGAGCGGCAACAGGATGAAAAAGATGCCGATGGTCTTGACGATGAACTGCACGAAGTCGGTCAGCGTGATCGACCTGCTCGGGCGGGTGCTTGCCGAATCCGGTCCGGGCGGCGAGCGGCTGGTCGCACGCCTGTCCGGCCTGCTCGACTCGGTCCGCGATCAGGGTCTCAACGCCGCGGCGGCCGATATCAGCGACGGCCGCAGGCGCGAGCTCCACGCACTCGGCGCCCACCGGTTGCGGGCCTGGCTGCTGATCGACGGGCCCGCCGAACAGCCTGCGGCCATTCAGGTTTCGGGCGATCTGGTGTCGCTGCTCTCGCTGGAGCTGGAACGTCGACACGGGTTCAACACGGCGCAACGCCGTGGTCGCGCCCGGGTGCTGGACCGATTGGCCCGGGCCACCGTGGACGACGTGGTCGCGGCCCGCTGGTTGACGTCGGCGGGACTGCCCGACGCCGACCTTCGCGCTGCCGCGATCGCCGCACCCGACGACGCCGACGACCTCGCCGCCGATCTGCTCATCACGCTGCCGGACGCGGTGGTGCGCGTAGTCGGCGAGGTGGTCGAGCTGGCCGTGCCGCTGGACACCGATCTGCCGGGGGTGCTGGGCACGCTGGCCGGCGGTCGGGCCGCAGGCATAGGCATCGCTGTTCGGCCCGGCGCGCTGGTCGTCTCACTACGGTAGGCACGCTCGGCACTGCCTGCCAGCCGGGTGCAGGGCAGACACGTGCACGCCGAGGAGATCGCCAGCAGCCGGTTACTGCTCAACACCGTTGGGGCGCAACCCCTCCAGGCCTACGCCGACACGGTGCTCGGTCCTCTCGATGCCACGGATCGTTCGGGTGAACTGATGCGTGGGCTCACCGCATTCCTCGAGCACAACGGCCACTGGGGGGCCGCCGCCACCGCTCTGCGCGTCCACCGGCACACCATCCGCAACCGCATCGACGCGGTCGAACGACTGACCGGGCGGCGCATGGATTCCGCGCAGGACCGCCACGAGTTGTGGCTGGCACTTCGGGCCCGCGACGCCGCCCGGATGTCGGCCGACTAACCGACCCCGGCACGCCGAACACCATCTCCGAGGAACCGAAAGGCCCAGGTCGGCCCGCCCCTACGGCGTTACGCTTGATCCGTGGTGGTCAAAGGCCGACCCGTCTGCGTGCCCGAGACGGCGCTCGAGAGCCGAGTCCCGGCCCGGACCCGGCACGATGCCGAGACCGTGGCACGTCACCTCAGGGTTCTGACCGTCACCACCCGCATCGGTGCTGTCATCAGCATCTTCTTCGGGATCCAAGGCTTGATCGTGGGCCAGGACGTGTGGGTCACCGTGCTTAACCTGGCCAGCGGCGCGATCTTCGTGATGATTCCGCTGTTGTACCGATTCGGCGAACTGGTTGCGCCGCTGGTGTTCTTTTTCGTCGCCTACGCATCCATCACCGTGTTGTGTTGGCGCCTGGGCACGGGCTCGGGTCTCCCGTTCTACTACCTGCTCGCCGCCACCCTCATGGTGCTGATCCTCGGCGTCGAGCACATCGTGCTCGCGTCGGTACTCGCCGCCTTGGGCGCCGCGACGATCATCGCGCTCGCGATCCTCGTTCCCTATAACACTGGCGTGCAACCGGATTGGGCATTCAGATTAGGTTTCATCCTCACCGTCGTCTCCGCGTGGGTGATGGTCGTCGCGGTGGTCTGGTACGCGTTGCGGGAAATCCGTCGCGCCCGCGATGCAATGGAGGCCGAATATGACCGGTCCGAAAGGCTGCTCACCAATATCCTGCCCGCCACGATCGCCCAGCGGCTGAAAGACCCGTCGCGCAACATCATCGCCGACAGGTACGACGACGCATCGATTCTGTTCGCCGACATCGCCGGCTACACCAAGCGCGCCAGCGATACCACTCCAACGGATCTGGTGCGCTTCCTGGACCGCCTCTACACCGATCTTGACGCGCTGGTCGACCGGCACGGTCTGGAAAAGGTCAAGACCAGCGGCGACTCATACATGGTGGTCAGCGGCGTGCCGGAGCCCCGCGAGGATCACATCGAGGCGCTGGCCAGCCTTGCACTGGACATGGCCGACGCCGTCGCGGACCTGAAGGATCCTCAGGGCCGCGCAGTGCCGCTGCGCATCGGCCTCGCGGCCGGGCCGGTAGTCGCCGGAGTCGTCGGGGCACGCAAGTTCTTCTACGACGTGTGGGGCGACGCGGTCAACATCGCGGCGCGGATGGAAACCACCGATGTCGCGGGGCGAATTCAGGTGCCACAGGACGTCTATGAGCGCCTCAAACACGCGTTTCTGCTGGAGGAGCGGGGCGACGTCGACATCAAGGGCAAGGGTGTCATGCACACCTGGTATCTGGTCGGCCGGCGCGACGACGAAGACGACGAAGCCGTTCGACGCGCGGCCGAACGGGGCGCGCCCGCGGGCACTGTCTAGTCACGCCCCGGCGGTCCTTGACGCGCTGCTCCACGCCACAGTGGACGCTATCTGCGCTAAACCTTGCGGTTCTCCGACTTGATCAACCAGGCCAGCTTCTCCAGGCCGTCGATCAACTGATGCAGGATGTCGGCGGTGCTGGGGTCTTCGGCGTCGACCGCGTCATGCACTGTGCGGATGGTGTCGACCGCGGCGTAGACGCGGCCGGTGATCAGATCGACGACCTCCGTCGTCCCCTGCTCGTAGGCCGGGAACTGCGGCAGCGTCGTGCTGCCGGCCACGATGTCGGATCGGCCGTCCGGCACTGAGTCCAGCGCCCGCATCCGCTCGGCGACGGTGTCGCTGGCCTCACGGGCGAAATCGACGAGTTCGTCGAGCTGCAGGTGAAGGTCGCGGAAGTTGGTTCCGACGACGTTCCAGTGCGCCTGCTTCCCCTGCAGGTGAAGTTCGATCAGATCGACCAGCACCCGTTGCAGGTTGGCGCTTAACTCCTGCGATGCCTGAAATCCGTGTACTTCT
>Ga0207688_10001232_pt1 | contig 13257 bp, 11 predicted proteins | sample KBSMiscanthusM4_FD_184296 | JGI IMG/M metagenome (GOLD analysis project Ga0207688, IMG submission 184296) | Miscanthus rhizosphere microbial communities from Kellogg Biological Station, Michigan, USA - M4 (SPAdes) (version 2) | ecosystem: Host-associated > Plants > Roots > Rhizosphere ...
GCGCCGAAACGTAGGCGCGCCGATATTGGGCCGAAAGCGTTGCGAAATCCTCGAACGTAGGATTTTTACTGCTCTGCCCCAACTGCTCCGCCTTATCGGCAAAGGCTTTCATGACCGGTGCGACGGCATCGACAACCGCCTTGTGGTCCGGAGTCCACTCGGTGGCTGGAATGTTCGGGTCAATCCGCCGCCAATCAGCAGTGTCTGCGTCGAACTGCCCATAAGTCGAGAGCCACTGAGCACAGACGGGATCGGCGTCTGCCATAAATATCTGCGGATTTGCCGGATCACCCGGATGAGATATTTGCGATGGAGAAGGCGCTTCGGGGACAAAGGGCGCCTGAGTGGCCGCAGATCCGTATGTGATAGCACCGCAAATATCGACTAATGCACTCTCTAATCCGTCGACAACCGCGGCCAGGTGATTGTCGTTGGGCTGGTACTGCGCAATTTTTTCAATGAACGCCCTAGCGTACGCGATGAATTGTTCGTACATTTCGCGCACCACTCGATGCGGAGTTACCTTGACCAGATTTCCCGTCTGGTCTGCCGCATTGCGCATCGCGCTACTCACCGCTACATACATCGAGCGCTGGTCAGCGGTCCAAGCAGTGGCGGGTACTGAAGAATCTCGATTAGGCCACCCTGCCTTGGTCTCTGCGGCGGTAAATGCATTGGCAATGCGGTTAAACGCTGCACAGGTCGGATCCTCGATGATGATCCCGACCGGCCCCTTGTCATTCGCGCTGGCGAATTCCGAACCATTGCCGTTCGTCGGCGTCGGTGATCCACCACCGGAATCCTTGCCGACCACCAACACCGTAATCACTACCGTCACCGCGATCACGGCAAGCAGGGCGATCCCACCGAAGATCCACTTGCCCTTGCCCCCTCGCCGCTGCGGTGGCCCAGGCGGAGGTCCCCACGGCTGCGGCGGGCCCCAGTGCGGAGCCCCACCCGGCTGGCCGCCCGTCGGTGGTTGCGAACCCCACTGATTAGGAGGCGGTGGTACAGTCATCGGCACGCCTTCGCGTCACGAAAGCGCATGTCACAGAACGCTTTCCGGTCCGGATATCGCCGGGCGCGTCGGCGCCGCCCTGTGCGGCTGCTGCGGAACATCCGGCGCCGGCTGCGGGGTCGCCGGTGCCCGTTCCGTGTTGCTCGGCCCCGCAGCACCATCGGAAGGAGTCGACGGCTGAGCCTTCTCCGCCGGTGTCTCCTCCGTGGATTCGGCGTGTTTCGTCTCGTCCGATGAACCGTCTTCCCGTTGATCCAACTCCGGATCGGTCTGTTCCCCTGCGCCGCCTGCCATTTGGCCGACCTGCTGCATCGCGCTCTGGACTCCCTGCATGATTCCCTGCGGAATCGACGCCGCCATGCCCGCCAGTTGCATTGGTATCTGGGCGGCTTGCGATGCCATCTGCATCGGCATGCCCATCATCTGGCCCATCTGGCCCGCCTGCTGCGCCGCCGCCGGAGTCGCGCCCGCCATTGCAGCATTCGCCGGCGCGCCAGCCGCATCGGCCACACCCGCGCCGCCACCGCCACCTCCGCCTGACCCACCAGCGCCCGCGCTGTCAGTGCCGTCAATCCCGATCAACGCCTTGAGAATCTGGTCGGCCATCTGCTGATCGATGCGCTCGTATATCCCGGCAGCCTGCATGATGTTCTGCGCCGTGCGCAGCGCCTCGGCTTTTGTCACCGGCATCCCTGCTATCAACGGAGCCTCGATCGCCTGCGTGCGCGCATTAAGAATTGTCGACAATGCGTCACCGCCCGCCGCCGTGAACGGCACCGGCGGCAACGGAATGTCGTCCGCCGCACTCAAAAGGCCTTGACCACCACTCGCCAGCGGGGCCGTGTCAACCCTGAGCTCTCCCGGCATCAGCCCGGTCCTCCTGTCAATCGCCCTCGATAGCTGGCCCCACCGAGCGAAACCCCGTCCCAAGCCGGTCTTCCCCGGTAACACGAAAACAAGACACGACCGGAAGTCGCCACAACAGCACCGAGCAACCGCGCTCCAGGATCCATCAGGCGCTCGGCGTTCGCGTCGCGCAGCCTCTTGAGAGTCACTCGACGACCTTCAGAAACGCCCGAACAGCACCAATTCGCGACGGTTGCGATTCCGGCGCGCGCATTCGGCATTCCCTCCAGCAGTCGTGCAGCAAATGCTACCCGAGCCGCGAGGACGCCCACCGCGCCAAACTGTCCCGCTGTGGGGATAACTACATCGAGGCGATCAGCCGCTTAACGCGCTCGTCGACCGACCGGAACGGGTCCTTACACAGCACGGTGCGTTGGGCCTGATCGTTGAGCTTGAGATGCACCCAGTCGACCGTGAAGTCACGCCCGGCTTCCTGCGCGGCACTGATGAACTCGCCCCGCAGCTTCGCCCGGGTCGTCTGCGGCGGGGTGTTCACCGCCGCTTCGATCTCCTCGTCGGTGGTCACCCGTGACGCCAGCCCCTTGCGCTGCAGCAGATCGAACACACCGCGCCCGCGCTTGATGTCGTGGTAGGCGAGGTCCAGCTGGCTGATCTTCGGATCGGACAACTCCATGTTGTAGCGGTCCTGGTAGCGCTGGAACAGCTTGCGCTTGATCACCCAGTCGATCTCGGTGTCCACCTTGGCGAAATCCTGGCTCTCGACCGCGTCGAGCTGACGTCCCCATAGATCGACCACCTGCTCGATCTGCGAGTTCGGCTCCCGCGTCTGCAGGTACTCGACCGCGCGTTGGTAGTACTCCCGCTGGATGTCCAGCGCGCTGGCTTGCCGTCCGCCGGCCAACCGCACCGGTCGCCTGCCGGTCAGGTCGTGGCTGACCTCCCGGATGGCGCGGATCGGGTTATCCAGCGAGAAGTCGCGGAACGGAACCCCCGCCTCGATCATCTCCAGCACCAGCGACGCGGTGCCCACCTTGAGCATCGTCGTGGACTCGCACATGTTCGAGTCGCCGACGATGACGTGCAAGCGGCGGTACTTCTCGGCGTCGGCGTGCGGTTCGTCGCGGGTGTTGATGATCGGCCGTGACCGCGTCGTCGCCGACGAGACGCCTTCCCAGATGTGCTCGGCGCGCTGCGACAGGCAGAACGTTGCGGCCTTCGGTGTCTGCAGCACCTTGCCCGCGCCGCAGATCAGCTGCCGGGTAACCAAGAACGGCAGCAGCACGTCGGAGATCCGGGAGAACTCGCCGGCCCGCACGATCAGATAGTTCTCGTGGCAGCCATACGAGTTGCCCGCCGAGTCGGTGTTGTTCTTGAACAGATAGATGTCGCCGCCGATGCCCTCGTCGGCCAGCCGCTGCTCGGCGTCGATCAGCAGGTCCTCGAGCACCCGCTCGCCGGCTCGGTCGTGCGTGACCAACTGGGTGAGGTTGTCGCACTCGGCGGTGGCGTACTCGGGGTGGCTGCCCACATCGAGATACAACCGCGCGCCGTTGCGCAGGAACACGTTCGAACTGCGGCCCCACGACACCACCCGCCGAAATAGGTAGCGGGCGACTTCGTCGGGGCTCAGCCGGCGATGGCCATGGAACGTGCAGGTGACACCGAATTCTGTCTCGATGCCCATGATTCGTCTCTGCACGTCATCGAGACTACTGGTTGCTGCCCGACCACGGCGCGCAAGCCGCGCCGAACCTCGCCGCTGACAGTGGTTGGGGCGTCCGTCATGGTCAGCCCATGACCGCCCCGTGGCGAGCCGTCGGACTATTCCTATTGCTGACGATCTGCCTCAGCGGCATCTTCTGGGCACTAATCAACCCCCACCCAGACCGTGAACGCGGCCTACATTTTCGGGTTGATGTGGATGCCGGCCGTTGCCGCGATTCTCACCTGCCGCATCTTGGGCCGCCCGCTGCGCGCTCTCGGCCTCGCGACGTGGAACGGCCGATATGTGCTTATCGGCTACCTCATCCCGATCGCCTACTGCCTGGTGGCATCGCTCGGCATCTGGATCTTCGGTTTCGGTGGATTTCCGAACAGCGACTTCGTACAGACGACCGCTGAGGCGTTCGGCTTGGGCGGGGCACCCGATGGGGTGGTGATCGCGCTGTTCGTGGTCCTCACCGGCACGACCGGCATGGTGTCGGGCGTCGCCGCCGCCACCGGCGAGGAGATCGGCTGGCGCGGGTTTCTGGTTCCGGAGCTGGCCAAGGTGCTGCCGTTCACCGGTGCCGCGTTGGTCTCCGGTCTGATCGGGGCGTCGTGTGCACTACCCGATCACCGCCGTCGTCTACCGGGATGCCGGGCCTTCCGCCGTGGTTCTGGCTGTTGACATTCACATTCGTCGCGATCGCGATCAGCTTCGCGCAAGCGTGGCTGCGGTCGGAGACCGACAGCGTCTGGCCGCCGATTTTCCTGCACGCGAGCCACAACCTCTGGCTGCAGTCGATCTTCTCGCCGTTGACCAGCGACCGGGAGTTCACGAAGTGGGTCGCCGGCGACCTCGGTCTGGCATTCGTCGTCGTGGCCGCCGTTGTCGCGGCGGTGTTCTGGCTCAAGCGTGGCGCCCTGCCGACAAAACCAGTTGTGCCGCAGCCGGTTTAGCCACGCTCGGCCAGGCCTGTGGATAACTTCAGCGCGACGATGCGCAGATCTGTCAGCATGAGGCATGGGGGGACGAACCGAAGTCGATCTGACACAACTGCGCACCGTCGCCAACCACGTCATGCAGGCGGCAGACGCCATCGCTGAGATGCGTTGGCCTGGATTGGATCCCGACGACCTGCGAGGGTCCGTCGTAGGCCGGACCGCCGCACCGGACCTGGTTGCCGCACGGCTCACCGAGGTCGTCGCCAACATGCGTGGCTGGGCCGTGGCAGCGCATGTGTCGGCCGACGCCATGGAGCGCGCAGACCACCGCAACGGTGACCAGCTTCGCCCGCGGTGACGCGACCGACAGTCTCGCAAGCCGAAGCGTGGCAGCCCGATTCACTGCGACGACTCGCAGACAGCTGGGACGAGGCAGCACGCCGTGTGATTGCGCACGTCGACTCTGTTATGCGGGAAGTCGGCCGCAGCAACGAATTCTGGACCGGTGCCACCGCCGACGCCGCCAGAGACAATGCGCGAGGCATTGCGGCCGCCGGGGACAACGCGGCGCGCCACCTCGTCATCGCGTCGGTCGCCGCGCGTGATGGCGCCGACCAGATCGCCGCCGCGCAGACATCGCTGCTGACGCGGGTCGCCGAAGCCCGCCGCGGCGGATTCGACGTCGCCGATGACGGGGCAGTGTCCATTCGTGCCGGTCCCCCGCCGCTGCTCGTCGCATTGTCCGGTGGCGACGCCGTCGTCGCGCACGACATGCTCACAATGCGGGCCGACAACCTGACTGACCAGACCACGGACGCGCTGGACCGACTCGCCGCCGCCGACACCGACGCAGCCGGCGACATCGAGGAGGCGTTCGGGTCGTCGCCGGTCCCGCGGCCCGCCCCGACGCTTCCCGCGGGAGCATGGCCGGTGCAGGCATCCGACGTGGTGGCGGCATGGCCGGCGACGAACCAGAACCGCATCGGCGAGCAGATCGCCGCCATGACACCTGCGCAGCGTCAGCGACTGATCGCGGAATTCCCGCAGCAGGTCGGCAACACCGACGGCGTGCCCTGGGATATACGGATAGCCGCCAACCGCGTCAACATCGCGCAGGCGATCGTCGACGGCCTCGGCGATCCCGCAAGCCAGCAGCGGACCGCCTTCTACCGCACCCTGCTCAGTGAGATCGACGACCCCGCACGCACCGGACAGCGCGTCGACCGGCAGATCCTGGCATTCGATCCCGCGCGGGCGTCGTTGGTGGAGCTCAACGGTCGGCTGTCGACCGCGACGAGCGTGGCCGTGCTGGTCCCGGGCCTGAACACCACGATCGAGGGCTCGGCGGCCAACACCCAGACCGCTCGCCGGTTCGTCTCGGCCACGCGCGGCGACGTTGCCGCCATTACGTATCTGGGCGGGCCGTTCCCACGCGGCAATCCGGTGTCTGGGCTCGTCGACGCCGCCAACCCGCGATACGCGCTCGACATGGCGCCCCGACTGGTCGCCTTCAGTGAGGACGTCGACCGCACCGTCGACGCGACAGGACGGCTCATTCCCGTCACCTACATAGGCCACTCGTACGGCGGGTCGATCGTCGGCACCGCCGAAGCACTGGGCCTGACGGCAGACCGGACGCTGTATGTGGCCGCGGCAGGCGCGGGCGTCGGTGTGAACGATCCCAGCGACTGGCACAACCGCAACCCGGACGTGCTGCGATTTTCGATGACGGCGCCGGGAGACTTCATCGAGGCCGTGCAGGGCGTTCCCGGCGGGCCACACGGGGCCGACCCCGACGAGATGCCAGGTGTAATTCATTTAGCCACAGGGTATTACGACGATGGTCGGTTGGTGGCCGGCCCACAGGCACACAGCGACATGCTCAATTGGCCGTCGGACTCGTGGCGCGCCATCCTTGCCGTGATCACCGGCGATTCGGAAACATTGCACCAATCCGGCTGACATGTGGCCAGAATGGGCCAATGTGGTCGCGCAGCTCGCCGGTGGACGGGTTCCGATTGGCCTTCGACCGCCACGGGACCCGGGGCGCGCCGGCCGTCGTACTGCTGCACGGGTGGCCCGGCAACCGGCATGACTACCGCCGCGTCGTTCCCATACTCGGCCAGGTAGCCGACATCATCGTTCCCGATCTGCGCGGCTTCGGCGGCTCCGACAAACACGAGGTGGCGGTCCGCCACTTCTACAGCGCGACCGCCCAAGCCAGCAGCATCGTCGGACTTATCAAGGAACTGAGCCTGTCCAACGTCGTTATCGCCGGTTATGACGTCGGCAGCCGCGTCGCGCAAAGTGTGGCGCGCATGCATCCCGAGCTGGTGCAGGCCCTTGTGCTATCTCCCCCGCTGCCCGGTGCAGGCGACCGCGTGCTGACCGCGCAGGCGCAGGGCGAGTTCTGGTATCAGGCTTTTCACCAGCTCCCGCTGGCCGCCGAGCTGATCGACGGAAACCCGGACGCCGTCCGAGAATACCTGCGGCACTTCTGGAGTCACTGGTCCGGCCCGAATTTCACGGTCTCCGAGGACGATCTGGACCGCCTGGTATCCGACTACGCCCTGCCTGGCGCCTTCACCGCATCGATCGCCTGGTACCGCGCAGGCGCCGGCATGATCGCTCAGTCGCTGACCGAACTGCCGCCCGATCGCGCCATCAAGATCCACGCTCCCACCGATGTGCTGTGGCCGCAGCATGACCCGCTGTTCCCGCGCGAGTGGGCCGATCGGCTGGAGCACTACTTCACTGATGTGCGCCTGCATGTGGCCGACGATGCCGGGCATTTCACGCCGCTGGAGAGCCCCGAGCAATTCGCGGAGCTCATCCTGGTTCAACAGCCGACGTAGTTCACCGACACGTTCACGGCGAGCCCACCGGTCGACGTCTCCTTGTACTTCGAACTCATATCGCGTCCCGTGGCGCGCATGGTGGCGATCACCTCGTCGAGGCTGACGCGGTGGGTGCCGTCGCCGCGCATCGCCATGCGCGCCGCGTTGATGGCCTTTCCTGCGGATATCGCGTTGCGTTCGATGCATGGGATCTGCACGAGTCCCGCGATCGGGTCGCAGGTCAACCCCAGGCTGTGCTCCATCGCGATCTCGGCCGCATTCTCGACCTGTTCCGGTGTGCCACCGAGGATTTCGGCCAGTCCGCCGGCGGCCATCGACGACGCGGAGCCGACCTCCCCTTGGCAGCCGACCTCGGCCCCGGAAATGGATGCCTGCTCCTTATAGAGCGATCCGATGGCGCCGGCGGTGAGCAGGAATCGCACGGCGACATCGTCCGCATCCACTGCGCCCGCCTCGGTGTAGTGCGCTGCGTAATGTAACACCGCGGGGATGATCCCGGCGGCGCCGTTGGTCGGCGCGGTCACGATGCGCCCACCCGACGCGTTCTCCTCATTGACGGCGAGCGCCACCAGGTTCACCCAATCCTCCGCGAACCGCGGATCACGGTGTGGATCCTCCGCACTGAGGCGTTGATGCCACTGCCCCGCGCGCCGGCGTACCTGCAGCGGTCCAGGCAGAAGCCCGGTGCGGCTGATGCCGCGCTGCTCGCATTCCACCATGACGTCACGCAGATGGAGCAGCTTCGCGCGCACCTCCTCGGGACTGCGCATGCGCCGCTCGTGGGCGAGCATCACCTCGCTGATCGAATTGCCGGTGCCCGAAGCGAGCGCGAGCAGTTCTGCGGCCGACGAGAACGATGTGTCGTCCTCGTCGGCAGAGACGGGTCCGGTGGCAGCCTCGCCTTCGCTGACCACGAATCCGCCCCCGACGGAGAAGTAGGTCTGCCGATGAAGAGTGCGGTTGTCGGCGCCGTATGCGGTGAGCGTCATGCCGTTGGGGTGGAAGTCCAGTACCGTCCGGGTGTACAACGCAATGTCGTCCTCGGACAGGGCGATGGGTACTCGACCGCCCAGCATTATCTTGCCGGTGTCGCGCAGGCGCTTCTGTCCGGCTTCCATCTCCTCGGTCTCGATGGTTTCCGGGCGGTACCCCTCGAGTCCGAGCAGGACCGCCGGCAGCGTGCCGTGGCCACGGCCGGTCGCCGCGAGCGACCCGTACAGCTCCACCCGAACATCGGCAACCCGGACGAGTACACCCATGGCGTCGAGATCGGTGACGAAGTTGGCGGCCGCCCGCATCGGGCCGACGGTATGCGAACTCGACGGACCGATGCCGACCTTGAAGAGCTCGAAAACACTGATGGTCACTGAAAGTCCCCCTTTGCTACAGCTGCGCGTAGAGCGGATAACGCTCAGCGAGCTCGGTGACCGCCCGGGCCAGCTTCGCGGTATCTTCGTCGGGCGCGGCGATCAGGCATTGCGCGATCAGATCGGCCACCGTGGCGAAGTCGTCGGCCTGGAACCCGCGAGCCGCGAGCGCGGGCGTGCCGATGCGCAGACCGGACGTCACCATCGGTGGGCGCGGATCGAATGGAACCGCGTTGCGGTTGACGGTGATGGCGATCGCTGCCAACCGGTCTTCGGCCTGCTGCCCGTCGATATCCGCATTACGCAGGTCCACCAGCACGAGGTGCACGTCGGTACCCCCGGTGAGCACAGTGATGCCTGCATCGCGGACATCCGGCTGGCACAGCCGCTCGGCGAGGATCTTGGCGCCGTCGATGCAGCGCTGCTGGCGCTCGACAAAATCGGGCCGGGCGGCCATCTTGAAGGCGACAGCCTTACCCGCGATGACATGCTCAAGCGGCCCGCCCTGCTGACCAGGGAAGACCGCCGAGTTCAGCTTCTTGGCGATGTCCGCCTCGTTCGTGAGGATGATTCCGCCGCGCGGCCCGCCGAGGGTCTTGTGAGTGGTGGACGTGGTCACATGGGCATGCGGCACCGGCGACGGGTGCAGCCCGGCGGCCACCAGCCCCGCGAAGTGGGCCATGTCGACCATCAGGTAGGCGCCCACTTCGTCGGCGATCTCGCGGAACCGGGCGAAGTCCAGATGGCGGGGGTAGGCCGACCAGCCCGCGATGATCATCTTGGGTCGGTGCTCGCGGGCGGCTTCGGCCACCTGATCCATGTCGATCAGGTAGTCGTTGCGCGAAACCCCATATGCAGCAACGGTGTACAGCTTGCCCGAGAAGTTCAGCCGCATCCCGTGTGTGAGGTGACCGCCGCAGTCGAGCGAGAGGCCGAGGATGGTGTCCCCCGGCTTGAGCAGTGCGTGCATGACCGCTGCATTGGCCTGCGCGCCGGAGTGCGGTTGTACGTTGGCGAATTCCGCGTCGAACAACGCCTTGATTCGGTCGATCGCCATCTGCTCGATGACGTCGACATGCTCGCAGCCGCCGTAATAGCGCCGGCCGGGATAACCCTCGGCGTACTTGTTGGTGAGTACCGAGCCCTGTGCCTGCATGACGGCCAGCGGCGCATGGTTCTCCGAGGCGATCATCTCCAGGCCGTTGCGCTGGCGCTGGAGTTCCTTGCCGATCAGCTCGGCAACCTCGGGATCGAAATCGGCGAGGTGTTGGTCGAGAACATTCACAGGTAGCTCCATTCGTCGGCCATCGGAAGCACCGCGAAGGGCGCTGGGGATCTTTTGTCTTGAATACCAGATAATGAGTAACTGATATATCAGACTGTGACTCGTATCATAGCTGGACCCGGCTTTGGCGGTCAAGGGTGCGACCTGGCACCGTACGACCTGCGAATTTGGTTTCGCTCTTTTACTTGACAGCGCCATCGGCACGGTTCAATCTGTTGCATGTAGAGGGTTCTATTGCGCGATACGCAACGTTAACGCTGATGGGCGAGAGGCCGAGCCTTTGGCAGAACACCTGAATCTGTATATCGCGGGTGAATGGCGCCCTGCGCTCGATGGAGCTCGCCGCGAAATTCGATGTCCCGCCGACGGTCAGCTGGTTGCAACAGCCGCCGAGGCATCCACTGAGGACACCCATGCCGCGATCGCCGCAGCGCGCGAAGCCTTCGACACGGGACCGTGGCCGAATACGCCGGAACGCGAGCGGGCGGACGTGTTGCGGCGCACCGCCGATCTGATCGATCGCGACCGCAAGGATTTCGTCCGCGCCGAGGCGCTCGACACCGGCAAGCGGATCGTCGAAGCCGAGTACGACATGGACGATGTCGCGGCGTGCCTGCGCTACTACGCAGGCATCGGCGGCACCGAGGCCGGACGCGTGGTGGACACCGGAAGGACGGATGCGATCAGTCGCCTCGTCTACGAGCCGATCGGCGTCTGCGGACTGATCACTCCCTGGAATTACCCTCTGCTGCAAGCGATCTGGAAAGTGGCACCGGCCCTGCTTGCGGGTAACACGTTCGTGCTCAAGCCGAGTGAACTGACACCGTCGACAGCGGCTCTTCTCGTGCGGGCGTTGGAGGAAGCGGGTCTGCCAGCCGGCGTCGCCAATCTTGTTCTGGGCGCCGGGCCCGCCGCCGGTGCACCGTTGTCGGAGCACCCCGACGTGGACATGGTCTCTTTCACCGGCGGTGTCACCTCGGGCACCCGGGTGATGGCGGCGGCCGCAGCGACCGTCAAACGGGTCGCGCTGGAACTCGGCGGGAAGAATCCCAACGTCGTCTTCGCCGACGCCGACTTCGAGACCGCAGTGGATTTCGCGCTCACCGCGGTGTTCCTGCATTCGGGCCAAGTGTGCTCGGCCGGTGCGCGGCTCATCATCGAGCAGTCTTTGCATGACCGGTTCGTCGACGAGGTTGTCGCGCGTGCCGAGCGGATCACGCTGGGCGGGCCATTCGACCCGGACGCCGAGACGGGCCCGCTGATCTCGGCCGCACACCGCGAGAAGGTAGAGGCGTACGTGGCCGGCGGGCTCGCCGAAGGCGCGGTGCTGCGCTGCGGCGGACGCCGGCCGGACGATCCGCGACTTCGCGATGGTTTCTTCTATCCCCCAACAGTTCTGGATGGGTGCCACTCAGCCATGTCGGTGACGAGAGACGAGTCGTTCGGTCCAGTGCTCACCGTCGAGACATTCGCCGATGAAGACGACGCGGTACGTATCGCCAACGACACCGACTACGGGTTGGCGGGCGCGGTCTGGACCCAGGACGCAGGCAAGGCGCAGCGCGTCGCGCACCGGCTGCGGCACGGGACGATCTGGATCAACGACTATCACCCCTACGTGCCGCAGGCCGAATGGGGCGGAATGAAGCGCTCCGGCAACGGCCGCGAACTCGGCCGGGCCGGTTTCGACGAATACCGCGAGATCAAGCACATCTGGCAGAACACCAACCCACGGCCCCAGCGGTGGTTCCGGGGATAACCCCGCAGGCCCGCCGCACCCCGATTGACCGACAGCCCAATTAGTTAGGAGATTCCGGTGGCCATTCACACAGAGAGTGCACCCGCGGCGGTGGTCGCGCCGCCCAGCCCTGGCCGCGGCGACGCGGAACTCAGTGTCGAAGGACTGTGGAAGGTCTTCGGCACCAAGGCTTCCGACGTCGCGTGCGACGAGACCATGGAGAGGCTCAGCGTCCAGGACATCAAGAAGAAGACGGGGTGCGCAGTCGCCGTGCGCGACGTCAGCTTCGACGTCGGCTGCGGTGAGGTGTTCGTGGTGATGGGTCTATCCGGTTCCGGAAAGTCCACGCTGGTGCGATGTCTGACGCGGCTGATCGAGCCGACCAAGGGCCAGGTGGTCTTCCAGGGCACCGACATCACCGCCGCCGACGAGAAGGAGCTGCGGGATCTGCGCCGCCGCAAGGTCTCGATGGTCTTCCAGCATTTCGGTCTGCTGCCCCACCGGCGGGTGCTCGACAACGTCTCCTACGGCCTCGAAGTCCGTGGCACCGACAAGAAAGACAGAATGAAGCGCGCCGGCGAGGTCACCGAGCTGGTTGGGCTGGCAGGGTACGAGAACTCCTACCCGGATCAGCTGTCCGGTGGCATGAAGCAGCGGGTCGGGCTGGCGCGCGCGCTGGCCAGCGATCCGGACATGCTGCTGTTCGACGAGCCGTTCTCGGCGCTGGATCCGCTGATCCGGCGCGATATGCAGAACGAGGTGATCCGGCTGCACCACGAGATGGGCAAGACGATGGTGTTCATCACCCACGACCTGTCCGAGGCGCTCAAGCTCGGCGACCGGATCCTGATCATGCGCGACGGAGCGATGGTCCAGGTCGGTACCGGTGACGAGCTCGTCGGTGCCCCGGCCGACGACTATGTCCGCGAATTCGTCAGCGACGTACCACGTTCGCGGGTGCTGACGCTGAAGTGGATCATGCGCGAGCAGCGGGCAAGCGATCCGCTCGATGGCCCCGAGATGACGCCCAACACCGTCATCCGCGATGCCGTCGACCCGGTGCTCGCCGCGGACAAGCCGATCAAGGTGGTCTCGGACGGCAAGTTACTGGGCATCGTGGGCCGCAGTGAGATCCTCGCGGTGATCGGCAAGGTCGACGAGGGCGGCAGGACCGACGAGGGCGGCGCCTGATGGCCACCATCGCGGTAGGGGCCCCTCCCGCGCAGCAGGCACCGGAGGCAGAGCCCCGCACGTCATGGTTCGCCGAACGTGGGCCGGCACAGTTCATAGCGGCGATCGCCGCGGTACTGGGTGTCTGGATCGTGCTGTTTTTCTTCCTGCGCGGCCGCAACACGCTAGCCCTGGCCCCGGCCGACACGAAACCGCTGCACGTGTGGCTGTCCGATCTGCAAACCCGCGTCGGCGAGGGCCGAAACACCAACCCGCTCTTCACTTACTTCTTCAATCCGATCCGGTCG
>Ga0207688_10001242_pt1 | contig 13223 bp, 9 predicted proteins | sample KBSMiscanthusM4_FD_184296 | JGI IMG/M metagenome (GOLD analysis project Ga0207688, IMG submission 184296) | Miscanthus rhizosphere microbial communities from Kellogg Biological Station, Michigan, USA - M4 (SPAdes) (version 2) | ecosystem: Host-associated > Plants > Roots > Rhizosphere ...
CTTATAGCCCTTGATAAATTGGCAGCCGAGCCAGCGGAAAACGTAATCGGTGATGCTGCTGGCGTTGCGAATGTCCGGGTTCTTGGTAAACCCGCTCGGTTCGAAACGCTGGTAGGCGAATTTCTTTACCAGGCCCTCCAGCGGCACGCCGTATTGAAGCGCCATCGAAGTCAGGGTTGCGACGGTATCCATCAGGCCGCCGATGGTGCTTCCTTCCTTCGACATTTGGATAAAGAGCTCACCCGGCTGGCCGTCCTCGTACAGACCGACGGTGATGTAGCCTTCGTGTCCGGCGATTTCGAATTTATGGGTCAACGACATGCGCGTATCGGACATGCGATGACGAACCGGTTGGTTGAGTTGGCAACGGAGCTTCGTGATTTCTTCGTCCAACTCGACGATACGGTTTTCCAATTGCCCGCGTTCGGTCTGTCCCACGCCGTCCGCCGAGCCACCCATGTCCTTGGTCTTGCGGGTGTTCAACGGTGCAGAACGTTTTGAACCGTCGCGGTAAATCGCGATCGCTTTCAAACCTAACCGCCAGCCCTCGATATAGGTGTTCATGATGTCGTCGACCGTTGCCGTTTCCGGCATGTTTACGGTCTTGGAAATCGCACCGCTCAAGAACGGCTGGGCCGCTGCCATCATGCGCAGATGGGCCATGTAGCCTAATGAACGCTCGCCCTTGAAGGGTTTGAAGGCGCAATCGAAAATCGCCAGATGCTCCGGCTTCAATCCAGAAGAGATTTTGGATCCGTCGCTGTCTATCACGTCTTCGATCGTGTCGAAAGAATCGATATGCGCGATGATCCGCTCGATCTCCTCCGAATTGTAACCCAGCTTTTCGAGCGCGGGGCTAACCGTCTGGTTGACAATCTTTAGCATTCCTCCGCCGGCCAGCAGTTTGTATTTCACCAGCGCGATGTCCGGTTCGATGCCGGTGGTGTCGCAATCCATCAGGAAGCTGATCGTGCCGGTCGGGGCGAGAACGGTCACCTGCGCGTTGCGATAGCCGGACTTGCGACCGAGCTCCTCAGCGCGGTCCCAAACTTTGGCTGCCTCTTCCTTCAAATAACCGAATTCTTCAGCATCAGGAATATCGCGCACGGCGCAGCGATGCTGCTCAATCACTTCCAGCATCGGGGTGACGTTGTCCTTTGCGGTCGGCTTCGGCACGCCGCTCGCGCGCGCATCGCGATAGCCGGGGAACGGTCCCATGGCCGCGGCCATCCGCGCGCTCTCGGCATATGCTTCACCGGTCATGATCGAGGTAATCGCGCCGCAAAGGGCTCGACCTTCGACGCTGTCATAGCCGTAGCCATAGCTCATGATGAGCGAGCCGAGGTTGGCGTAGCCGAGACCGAGGGTGCGGAAGATATGACTGTTTTCCGCAATTTCTTTGATCGGGTAGCTGGCGTTATCGACGATGATTTCCTGCGCGGTAATGAAGACGCGAACCGCCGCCTTGAATCGCTCGACATCGAACGCGCCGTCCTCGGTCTTGAATTTCATCAAGTTCAGCGAGGCCAGGTTGCAGGCGGTGTTATCGAGAAAGAGATACTCCGAGCAGGGATTGGTCGAATTCTGCCGGCCGGTGCCTTTGCAGGTGTGCCATTTGTGAATGGTGGTGTCGAATTGCATGCCGGGGTCGCCACAAATGTGGGTGCCTTCGGCGATCTTTCGGAGCAACGCCCGCGCGTCCTTGCGCTCGCAAGGAGAGCCGTCACGCACTCGGCGAGTCCACCATTCGCGATCCTCGACGGCCGCGTTCATGAAATCATCGCTAACCCGTACGCTCAGATTTTCGTTCTGGTACATGACCGAGCCGTAGGCGTCTCCATTGTAACTGCCGTCATAACCCTGCTCGATCAGCGCCCAGGCTTTGCGTTCTTCTTTCTGCTTCGCGTCGATGAATTCCTCGATATCAGGATGCCAATCCTTGAGCGTATTCATCTTCGCCGCGCGCCGTGTCTTGCCGCCGCTCTTCACGACGTTGGCAACTTGATCGTAGACTTTGAGGAAGGAGAGGGGGCCGCTTGGTTTGCCGCCGCCACTCAATTTCTCGCGCGTGCTGCGCAGACTGGAAAGGTCGGTCCCGGTGCCGCTGCCGTACTTGAAAAGCATCGCCTCGCTCATCGCCAGTTCCATGATGTCTTCCATCGTATCCTCAACCGACTGGATGAAGCAGGCGCTCCCTTGTGGGTACTCGTACTGGGTGGACGCGCGTTCGGCCTGTTTCGTTTCGCGATTGTAGAAATAATTCCCGGCGCCGGCATTTTTCCCGATGCCATACTGGTGGTAGAGCCCGACGTTGAACCAGACCGGACTATTAAACGCTCCGTGTTGGTTGAGGCAGAGCCACGTCAGCTCGTTGTAAAACGTTTCGCCAGTCTTGGCATCGGCGAAATATCCGTCTGCCAGGCCGCAATCGGTGATTGTGCGGGTGACGCGATGAATGAGCTGTCGAACGGACGTCTCGCGTCCGCCTTTATGCGGATCCGTCCCGTTCGCAATATCGCCATAGAAATATTTTGAGACTGCGATTTTGGTCGCGAGCGGACTCCACGTCTTGGGCACCTCGATATTCTCCTGCTTGAAAATAACCTTGCCGCTGTCATCGGTGATTTCAGCCGTCCGTCGTTCCCATTCCTGCTGCTCGAAAGGCGAAACCGCCGGATCGCTGAACACAGGCGAAAAATGCAAACCGCGACGCTTTTTTTTCACCGAATGGCGACGTCGAGCGAGGGATTTGCGATTTTTCGCGAGGTTCATTGGTTGCAAGCCGGGTTTGAGTTGGATCATGGCGGATTAAGGCGATCGGGTTGAGGATAAAATGCCAAATTTGGTGAACAGCCCAGCGAATAACTTGTGAATTGCAATTAACAACAAGATAGTGGGGAGCCGTTCGACGTATCCACAAGATGAAGTGCAAAACGGGCACGTGGCAAGCCCAAATTTTTTGTTTTTTTTGCCCTTCATTTTCAAGGAGTTACGGTGAGATATCGGCTCCCTAACGGCTCTCTAAATTACAAATCGTTGGACCAAATTTACGACCGCCTTTGTCGGCTACGCGCGACGTGCCAAGACATGACTCAACCGAGTACACAGTCCGTTACGCTGGCTCACTTGCTGCTAGGGGAGTAGAATCACCTCGATTCCGCCAGACGTTAGGCAAGATTTTCGTGCGCTCGAAACCCAGAAACGGCTTCAGGGACCGCTGCCGCATTATATTTTGACCGACGAACCAATGACGACCGCGCCGGAATCCAAGTTCGAAATTCGCATTCGGCCAAATCAAAGCTGGCTACGAGTCGATCTGCGCGCCATCTGGGAATTTCGCGATTTGTTAGGCCTGCTCGTCCGCCGTGATTTTGTCGCGCGCTATCAACAGACCGCGTTGGGCCCAGCCTGGGCGATCGTGCAACCCCTCGCGATGACGTTCGTCTTCACCCTCGTTTTCGGGAAGTTTGCTGGCATTTCGACTGGCGGATTCCCACCAATCTTATTTTACCTCAGCAGTTTGCTCACTTGGAACTACCACGCCCAGACTTTTCAGCTCACCGCTGGTACGTTCACGGCCAACGCGGAGCTTTTTGGCAAAGTCTATTTCCCGCGCCTGGTCGTGCCTTTGGCGATCATGCTTTCCAACCTGATCGCGCTCTTGTTCGAAGCAACGATCTTCAGTTTGTTTTGGTGTTACTATAAGTTTTTTACTGCAGCTGGAGTACATTTTGGGACGGATGCAAGAGTGCTGTTAGCCCCGTTGCTCCTCATTCACGTTGCTACGGTGAGCGTCGGCTCCGGCCTAATCGTCGCTTCCTGTACGGCGAAGTATCGTGATCTTCGGCATGTGCTGCCACTGATTGTCCAGGTTTGGCTTTACCTGACGCCGGTGATTTATCCGCTCTCAAAGGTCCCGGCGCGCTGGCAATGGGTCATGGCGCTCAACCCGCTGGCTCCGCTCGTTGAAACAATGCGTTATCTCCTTCTCGGAAGGGGCGATGTGCAACCAGGCCAATACCTTTGCTCAGCGGCAATCGCCGCGTTTCTACTCATCGTCGGAGTCATGATGTTTCAGCGCACGGAACGAACCTTTATCGACACTGTTTGAGGCCCGCCATGCGTCCAATTATTGAGCTGCAAGGCATCGCGAAGAAATACAGTTTGGGGCGAATTGGTTCGACTAGCATTCGTGATTCCGTCGAGCGTACCTGGAATCGCCTCCGGGGCTTCAACCGAAACGGTGCGGTTCCTCGGGGTGACTTCTGGGCGCTACGCGATGTGTCGTTTACGATTCAGCCCGGCGAAATCGTGGGGGTGATCGGACGCAACGGCGCTGGCAAATCGACCCTGCTAAAAATTCTTTCCCGGATCACCGAGCCGACCAAAGGAGAGGCGGTCCTGCGCGGGCGGCCTGCTTCGCTGCTGGAAGTAGGCACCGGATTTCATCCCGACCTTTCGGGGCGCGAAAACATTTTTCTAAATGGCGCGATTCTCGGCATGCGGACACATGAGATTCGGCAAAAATTCGACGAGATCGTCGCCTTTTCCGAGGTGGAACAGTTCATCGACACTCCGGTGAAGCGTTATTCGAGCGGGATGTATGTCCGGCTGGCCTTTGCTGTGGCCGCGCATCTGGAACCTGAAATTTTGCTTGTCGACGAAGTCCTGGCGGTCGGAGACGCCGCGTTCCAAAAAAAGTGCCTTGGCAAAATGGGCGATGTCGCTCGGGAGGGACGAACGGTGTTGTTCGTGAGCCACAACATGGCATCGATCCTCGCGCTCTGTCAGCGGGTAATCCTGCTCAACGGAGGGGCGCTTTTAGGCGAGGGCTCTACGCAGGAAGTCGTGCGCGAGTATCTGAAATCCACCATATCCCACGAGGTGGTCGTCCTCGACGAACGGGCCGATCGGGAGGGCGACGGTAGTGCCCGGCTCATTTCCTGTCAGATCGAAAGCATCGAGTCGGGACACTTCATCAGCTCGTCGAGCCGAATGAGATTCACTCTTGCTTACAAAGGCGATCGCCCACTGAGGCACGTCCGGTTTCTCGTCACGATCTACGACTATACCAACACCGGGATCTACCTTTTCGACAGCGACGCGGTCGGCGGGATACCCGAAACCCTACCCGCGGAGGGTGTAGTTACCTGCACAACCGATCCGATCAACCTCACTCCAGGCCGATGTTACATCAATCTGGCGCTGCTTCGGGGCGCCGCCATTGCCGATCACATCGAACAGGCCGCGTCGTTCGATGTCGAAGCGGATGAATTTTATAGCACTGGCCGCGTGCCACCGCGGGATTGGGTGATGTGTTTGCTCAAACACAAGTGGTCGTTCGATGAGCCCGCATCGTGAAAGAGGTCATCCCCAGCGGCGAGATATCTTTTCATCCTCTCTCCTATCAAGATGAGGCCGGGCGGCTTTTTCAGTGGGGTGGGGGTTTGTATCGCGGCATCAGCGCAGGTTCGGCGCCCTTTCTCGCTCAGTTGGTTCAAGGCGACGTCTTGCGCGGTCTCGTCGCTGCCGGCCTGCTCGTGGAAACCGAGGCCACTTCGCTGGCGGTCGAAGGTTTCGACCTTGTTCTAAAGCATCGATCGCTCCCGTTTGCATCGTATCCGTTCGAATGGTGTGCCGCGATGTTTAAAGCCGCGGCTCTTACCATAATCAATCTTGCGATCGGCTTGGCCCGCCACGATCTGATGCTGAAGGATGCGCACCCGTGGAATGTCCTTTTCGATGGCTGCCGGCCGGTTTGGATTGACCTTACATCAATCGTCCCTGCAAATGGCAACCGCACCTGGCCGGCTGAGAGCGAGTTTTACGATAACTGCGTCCACCCCCTTCTCCTCATGGCGCGAGGCCGTGAAAAGCTCGCGCGCTCGATCATCGCCGAAAGCGAGATCGTGCAGCGAACTGATCTCGAAATGGTCGGCGGATCGCGGTCGTTGCTCGTCGATGTGACCACGGCGGTGCTGAGTCGCGTCCCGGAACAAAAACGCCGGGTGGTGCGGAAGACCTTACGACCTTTACGCTCTGTTCTCGGCAACAAGAGCAAAGGCAGCCCGGAGATTCCGCTCTTAAAGCGTCTCGAGCAAATCAGAACCGAGGTTGAAAACATTCAGGTGCCGTTCGCCAAATCGCAATCGTCGCAATTCAGCTTTCAGCCTAACGAGAGTTGGAATGCCAAACAACGTAGTTTGCACCAGATCCTGAGCGAAAAAACCCCCCGCACCGTGCTCGACATAGCGAGTGGCTCCGGTTGGTTTAGCGAATTGAGCGCTCAGTTTAGCGACGCTGTCGCAGCATTCGACACCGATCCCGCAGCCGTCGCTGGCTTGTTCGCCGCCGCCCGTGCCCGCGATCTGTCCGTTCTGCCTTTGGTGATGGATTTCACTCGACCCTCGCCGGCGCGTGGCCTGGCCAATCATTCGCACCTCGCAGCGACGGACCGTTTCGCATGCGAGATGGTCCTGATGCTCGACTTTCTCCATCACCTGGTCTTCTACTACCGCCGGCTCGGTCTGGACGAAATCTGCGATGGGCTGGCGATGTTCTCCCAACGTTGGCTGGTCGTCGAATTCATCCCGGGCGACGACCCGGAAGTCGGGTCGCTCTGGTCGGATTGGTTTGCCAAATACACGCTTGATAATTTCAAGCGGGCGCTCCACCGGCACTTCCCTAAAATCGAGGTCTTGCCGTCGCATCCCAATTCTCGTGCCTTGCTGCTTTGCGAACGGTGAGAAGGATTCTCCGATCAACCGCGAGGGCATTGCTCCCACGCGCCGTTTTCGAGCGCCTCCGCCGCGTCTGGCACCAGCAGCGGTTTGGTCCGGCGTCAATCGACTTCGGCGATTTGCGGAGAACGACGCCAATCGCCCGGGCCTTTGGTTACCCACGTGGCGAACCGATCGATCGCTATTTCATCCACAAATTTCTCGCCCGAAACAGCGGCGCGATTCGCGGGCGCGTACTGGAGGTTGGCAACCGCGATTATACGGTGCGTTTCGGCGGCGACGAAGTCACTCACTCCGTTATCCTTCATGCGGGCTCGGGCGATCCCGAGACCACGCTCGTGGGAAATCTGGAGACCGGCGAGGGCGTGCCCGAAGGTGTTTTCGATTGCTTTATCCTCACCCAGACAATCCATCTGATCTACCGGTTTGAGGACGCTCTGCGGAACGCCTCTCGCGCATTGAAACCCGGCGGCGTTTTGCTCGCGACCTTCCCGAGCATCAGCCAGCTCAGCATCTACGACGTCGAACGCGGCTGGGGCGATTACTGGCGTTTCACCACTCTCGCGGTCAAGCGGGTGCTCGCCGGGATTTTTGAGGAAGAAAACGTGCGGATCGAAGCGCACGGCAACGTCCTGACCGCAGCCTCATTTCTCTACGGCCTCTCCAGCGGGGAACTCTCGGAACGCGAACTCGAGGAGGTCGATCCGGAATTCGTCATGCTGATCACTGCCCGTGCCCAAAAACGGAACGCCTAACGAGTCACCCGCGCCAGGCTTTCCGATGAAGAATCAACCGCTGGAATCAATCGTGCGCCATCGGGTCGGGACCGCCCGCCGTTCTTTTCGCCGCGCCCGGCGGCGACTGCGATTCGCGATTTCGCCGCCTCCGGTAATTCTTTGTTATCACCGAATTTTTGAGCCGGAAACGGATCCGCATCTTCTCGCAGTCAGTCCCGATCATTTTCGGCAACAACTTGAGGTCGTGAAGCGGATTGCGCACCCGCTCTCCCTTGATGAACTGAGTCTCTGCCTCGAGCGCGGAGCTTTGCCCCGACGTGGAGTGGTCGTCACATTCGATGACGGTTACCTCGATAATTTGGAAAACGCTCTGCCCATTCTGCGGGCTGCCCAGGTTCCTGCAACGATCTACATCGCGACTGGTAATGTTGGATTGAATTGCGAATTCTGGTGGGACGACCTCGAGCGCCTCATTCTCACTCGAGACAAGCTGCCGCGGACGGTGCAGCTGACAGTCGGAGGACGGAGTTGCGAATGGGCCATGGGTACCGATTCTGAGATTGATGCTGATTGGAATGTGCTCGCCCCCGGCGACCGGATCGCGCACCAGCAAATTTTCTGCGACTTGCACACCGCACTCCGTCCTGTTCCTGCCGCCCAGCAACGGGAAGTGCTTGATCAATTGCGGCAGCTGACCGGCGCTTCGCAGGAGGCTCGACCGTTCTATCGTTGTCTGACTGGGCCGGAGCTGGAAAGTTTGGCCCGCGAACCGCTCGTTACACTCGGCGCACACACTATTTCGCACTGCGATCTCAACGCTCGCACGAAGGCGGAGCAACAGGCCGAAATATCGGGCAGCAAAGAGCAACTCGAGAAAATCATCGGCCGCCCAGTCAAACATTTTTCCTATCCGTATGGATCGTGCAACGACGATTCCGTCGCAGTTTGTGCCGAAAACGATTTTCGCTCCGCTGTGACCTGCATCGACCAGCCAGTCGATCGGAACGCTCCGCATCATCTCCTGCCTCGTTTTCTCGTGCGGAACTGGGATGGCGCGGAGTTTGAACGAAGATTGCAGGGCTTTTTTCGTGGGTAGAATGAAACCGGATATCCTGCTGGTGAGCACGAGCGATCGGGCTGGAGGCGCGGAGCAGATAGCGTGTGATTTGCTTTCCGGCTACCGTGAGCACGGATGCCGCGCAGCGCTCGCCGTCGGCGCCAAATTTTCCTCCAACCCGGATGTGCACGAAATTCCGCGCAACCGCCTGCGGAGCTCGTTAGGGGGGTTGACGCGTAACCTGATCGACCGGCGCGTTCGGATCTTGCCGAAAATCTCACACCACCTTTCGCGGCTGGGCGATTTGCCTAACGAATTCGATCGATGGCGCGGTCATGAGCCATTTCACTGTCGCGGCACCGGTCGGTTATTTGAGCTGGCCTCGTTTCGACCGCAAATCGTGCACGCTCACAATTTGCACCGCGATTATTTTGATCTGCGTTTTCTGCCGGAGCTCTCCGCGCGGGTGCCGCTCGTCATCACGATGCATGATGCCTGGTTGTTGAGCGGTCATTGCGCGCACTCCTTCGGTTGCGAACGCTGGTTAACCGGTTGCGGTGAATGTCCTGATCTCGCTATCCCCCCGGCGATTAGTCGGGACGCGACTGCTTTCAATTGGCAGCGCAAACGCGGTCTCTATGAGCGTAGCCGCTTCTATGTCGCGGCTCCATCCCGATGGCTGATCGACAAACTGGGCCGATCGATGATGGCGCCGGCCGTGATCGAGAGCCGCGTCATCCCAAATGGAGTCGATCTCGATGTTTTTTGTCCGGGAGATCGCGCTGGAGTCCGGGCAAAGCTGAACCTGCCGCAGGAAGCCGACGTTTTGCTCTTCACGGCCTTGAGCATCCGCGAAAATATCTGGAAGGATTATCAGACTTTGCGCGACACCATCGCGCGTCTGGCCGAGCGGCCTCGGGCGCGCCGGCTCATTTTTCTCGCGGTCGGCGAAGAGGCGCCGAGCGAAAAAATCCGAGAGGCCGAGATTCGTTTCGTTCCCTTCCTCGAAGACAACCGGCGCGTCGCTGAATGCTATCAAGCGGCCGATGTCTACGTCCATGCGGCTCGGGCCGATACTTTTCCGACTTCAATTTTGGAGGCATTGGGCTGCGAAACACCGGTTGTCGCAACGGCCGTCGGGGGAATCCCAGAACAGATTATCGACGGAAAAACTGGACGCCTGACTCCTGCGGGTGATGCGGAGGCGATGGCACAAGCAGTCGCGAGTCTTCTGGAGGACGATCAGCTGAGGCGCGCGCTTGGCGCAAAGGCCGGGCAGCAAGCACGCCAGCACTTTGGACGCGACCGGATGATTGGCGATTATCTCGGTTGGTTTGCGGAAATATTGAACCGAGTTCCGAGTGAAGTCGGCGCATGAAAATCAGCGTCGTCACTCCATCGTTCAATCAAGGCGCGTATCTCGAGGCGACATTGCGTTCGCTTCTATCGCAGGATTATCCGGATCTGGAATTGATCGTGATTGACGGCGGCAGCACCGATCAAAGTGTCGAAATCATTCGTCGTTATGCTTCATCGCTCAGCCACTGGGAGAGCGAGCGAGATCGCGGCCAAAGCCACGCGCTAAACAAAGGTTTCGCCCATGTCCACGGCGACATCTGGTCGTGGTTGAACAGCGATGATCTGCTTGAACCCGGCGTGCTGCGCCGTATCGCCGAGGTTTTCGCGCAGGATCCTGAGGCGGGCGTCGTTTACGGCGATTGCGTTTACGTCGGAGAAGACGGCGAGACTGTCATCGAAAAATTTCCCGGCGAACCGTACTCGCGCCTGCGTCATCTCGCGCATCGTTTCATCGCGCAACCCTCCTGTTTCTTTCGCACTGCGCTGGTTCCACCGGCGGTGCGTGAAGACCTCCAATACTGCATGGATTATGATCTCTGGCTCGGGCTCTCAGCGCGCGGAATAAGATTCCGTTACGTACCGGAAGTTTTTTCGCGCTACCGGCTCCATGACCAGAGCAAATCCGTCCGCGCATTGGTCGCGATGCATGCGGAGATCGTGGAGAAAATTTATCGTCCAATTCTGCGCAACGGAGCCTCGCCCGATGAACGTGATGCAATTGCGCAGGCCGCGGGCGACATGATCCATCAACTGAACTCGTTAGGCGCGCGCGGTCCGGTCCTGCAAACCTTGCTCTTTCGGATGCTCGAGACGCGTGTTTTGCCATCTTGGACACTGCTTAATCTTGGCCTGCAGGCCGTTCTCGGACCCGGCGTGGTCCGTATGGTGCAGGGTTTGAAGGGGAGCGTGCGGGAATGAGAATCGCGATCGATTTTTCAACTTGCGACCATCTGCAAATGACGGCGGGACATTATCGCTACACGGTCCAGCTCGTTCGCGGATTGGCTGAAATTGCGGGCCCTCAGGACTTTCTGCTTCTCGGCTCAGGCAAGGAACCGGTTCCAGAAATAAGGGATATCTTTGGGCCCGGTTCGCATTGGGTCTATCGCCGTAACATTCCATGGACACATCGTGGTTCGCCTTACGTGGATGAGCTGGCGTATGCGCGCCATTTTTCGGCCGAACCGATTTCACTTCTCCATGTGGTCCACAATCTCATCCCACTAACGGCACGCTGCCCGGTGATCGTGACAAAACACGACCTGATCGAAGAAATGTTTCCCGAATACGAGGCAATCAGGCGTGGTCGTCTCTATCGCATCCATCGTCGCCGCGTGAAAAAACTGACAGATCGCATCATCTGCATCTCGCAGACAACGGCGAACGATCTGAAACGATTCTGGGGAATCGGGGAAGATCGCACCGTCGTCATTCATCACGGCGTTGATGAAGACTTTTTCGCCGACCCGGGCGACGATCTTGTTTCGGGGCATCCGGTGTTTCGTTCCGATACCTTGATTCTGGCCTCGATGTATAATTTGGAGCCGCGCAAAAATCTGTCTGCATTGGTGGAAGCTTTCAGCTCGGTGCGAAAGAGTTTTCCGAATGCAAGGCTCATCCTTTTCGGTCGTGGCCTCCTCACGCCGGAAAGAGAGGAGAAATTCGAAAACCTGTTGGCCGACTTGGGCCTGCACGATTCTGTCATCCGCCTTGGAGTGGTCTCCGACGCGATGCTCAGGCAAATTTACCGTCGCGCTGACGTGTTTGTTTTCCCCTCTCTCTATGAAGGTTTCGGGCTTCCGGTCCTCGAGGCGCTTGCCTCTGGCGCTTGTGTATTGGGCGCAAATACAGCCGCAACTGCCGAGATAGCAGGCGAAGCCGCGGAGCTGGTGGACATGTCGGATTCAACAAAAATCGCAACCGGCATTGCCAAGCTTTTGCGCGATGGAGAGCGTCGTGCAGCGTTGCGCCGGATGGCTCCTCAGCGCGCTCGCCAGTTTTCGGTGGACGCGATGGTGCGGCGCACCTGGGAAACGTATCTTGAGGTCCTGCGAGCGAAGCGTAGCGCCTAACGACTCACGACACGATGGCGCATTATCTCATCACGGGCGGCGCGGGGTTCATTGGTTCGCATCTGGTGGAATGGCTTCTCGAATCGGGCCATCGCGTGACGGTGATTGATGATTTCAGCGCGGGCACGCGGGACAATCTGCCGACCCATTCTGAGCTTTCGATTGTCGAACAGGATCTCCTTCGCCTAACGAACAACGAGCTCACGGGTCCTTTTCATGCGATCGTGCATCTGGCCGCGCTTCCGTCGGTCACCGCTTCCTGGAGCAACCTTTTGCAGGCTCATGCGGTGAACCTTACCGCTACGGTGCGGGTGATTGAGCTGGCGCAACAGCTCGGAATTCCTCGCATCGTTTACGCCAGCTCGGCGGCGGTCTACGGGGATTCGGATGTCGTTCCGATTGAGGAAATGCAGCGGTTGCGTCCGACTTCCCCGTATGGCGTGCAAAAAGTTGCGGGCGAGGAGTATGGCCGCCTTTGTTCCAGCAAGAATTTGTCTTTCGTGGCGCTGCGTTTCTTTAACGTGTTCGGACCGCGCCAGGTCGCGGGTTCGCCCTATTCCGGAGTGATCACGATATTCGCGCAGGCGATGCGTGAAAATCGACCGATCACAATTTTTGGTGGCGGAGGCCAAACGCGGGACTTTGTTTTCGTCAAAGACATCGCGCTCGGGATCGCAAGCGCTCTCGAAATGAGCGACTTGAATCCATTTACGGTCTGCAATCTTGCCAGTGGAACTGCGGTCACCATTCGGCAACTTGTCGCGACTATGCGTCAATTTTTTCCGGAATGGTCGGGCTCGATAAAGGAAGCGCCCGCCCGACTCGGAGACATTGTGCGTTCTTCCGCAGATATCTCGGCGGCGCGGAATTTGTTGTCGTACCAATCGCGTTACTCACTGGAGTCGGGTCTGGCGGAAATGCTGTGGCTCATGAAGCCCGTGTAAGCGCCGCTCGACGCGTTAGAAAGAGTGTGACTGGCGCTCGTGTCCGAAACTTGCTGCGTTCTTACGGGCGGCCCGGCGGGCAACCCCGTTTGCGCCTGTTTTGCGTGACTTCAAACCTTATCCGAATTGTCGCAACCCGATTCTGATATGGCCGTTTTCCTGAGAGATACTCCGATCAAGCGCAAGCTGATGCTGGTCATTCTGCTGACGAACGGATTCGTGCTTCTGCTCATGGGCAGCGCGCTCATTACATTCGAATTGGTCACGTTCCGTCGCTCGCTCGCAACCAATCTGGGTGTGCTGGCGGATATAAC
>Ga0207688_10001244_pt1 | contig 13218 bp, 14 predicted proteins | sample KBSMiscanthusM4_FD_184296 | JGI IMG/M metagenome (GOLD analysis project Ga0207688, IMG submission 184296) | Miscanthus rhizosphere microbial communities from Kellogg Biological Station, Michigan, USA - M4 (SPAdes) (version 2) | ecosystem: Host-associated > Plants > Roots > Rhizosphere ...
GCTAGCGATCTGGCGGCACGTGCACAACGGATTGCCGATCGTCGCCTCCGTCCTGGAAACGCTCCCCTACCCGCTTGGGGCCCTTTTCTTTTGGATCGTCGGCCGCGGACTAAAACTTTCGCTGGATTTGCGTCAGGGAGACTGACGCTGCCAAAGCACGCGGGAGCCCGTGGCTCCAAGCAGCAAGGGCCTTTCCTCATCTGCCAGCAACGTTGCGCCCTTTACGGCTTGTCCCGGCTCTTCACTACGCGCTTCACCTTGGCCTTCCGTCTGCCGGTAATAGAGGGAGGCGAAACGAGAGAACCGCGGCTTGATCAGCCGTGGGCATCCTCTCGCAACCGAGCCGTTACGTCATTCAATGCCCTGGATCGCTCCAACACCGGCTCGGCCAGGAACACGCCCAAGTCTGATATGGACTTGCTGGCGTGCATACAGCACTTGGCGAGCTTGAATTGCGCCTCCCACCGGATGGTTGCCAGGAGCCCGATAAGTCGCGCCCCCGGACCGGCCGCTCGTTCACGGATGTTCGTCGACATATTGCTCTCCCATAGCCGTCTCTCCTAGGAGTGTCGCAGCGGTGAAGGAGATGGTTCAAACATTGGTGGCGCGCTGGAGTTAATGATCCGTAATGTTCCCCGCTCGGCCGTGGCATAGCAAGAAAGGACCGCCCGGAGTGATCCGGGCGGCCATCGGTATTGCAGCCTAGCCGCAAATGCCATGTCAGCTAAGACAGTACCGGCTTAGGACGATCCATCAGTTCCCGAAGCCCCTCGCGACCTTCAACTTCGGGGATTTGGCTCCGGTAGAACTCCAGCACGAAGAGCCGGAGCGCCGACGAAAGATTGCCTTGCTGACGTTGTGCATCGATGGTGTCAACAAGCGTCGACAAGGTTACAAGTCGCTTGCCGGCAATCTCCTTTAGCCCCCTCCAAAACTCGTCCTCCAGGCTCACACTCGTCTTGTGGCCCGCGAGGACAATCGAACGTTTGACGACCGGTGATTTCATGCAACATCCCCCATCTGTAGTCGATTTACGACAAAGAACAAAAATTTGGTTCCGCACTAAGGCTGTCCCGCAAAAAGTCTGCAGCGTGACAAAAATCACACGGTTGGCGGTGTAATTGTAATGCCCCTTAAGCTCCGCCCATCCGGCCTGGGGGTCCGGACCTGTCTCAAGAACAAATTCGCTATGATCAGGTAGCCACATTCGCGCAGTAGAATGCGCACACCCGGGATGCGATGACAGGAACTTCCCCCACTCCGCTGCGTGTTGGCTACTCGACCGCAACCGCGGAATCCGTGGGCGATTTCCTGGCGACCCGATATGCCCTGCCGAGCCCGCTCCAATGCTCACTTCTTCGTCGCGGCTTTAATGACAGCTTCGAGGTGCTGGATGCGAACGGGCAACGCTACGTTCTGCGGCTGTCGTGCCGCCGAACGCGAGGTGAGGCCGACGTCGCCTCGGAAACCGAGGTCTTGACTTACCTGGACAGCGTCGGCGTCCCGGTTGCTGCCCCGGTGCCCGCGCAGGATGGAACCCTGTTTACCTGCGGACTTCTGCCTGAAGGACGGCGTCCTGTGGTGCTGTTCCGCCACATCGGAGGACGAAGTCCAAAACCTGGGGCATCCACCGACGCACGGGCTCAAGGTGTAACGCTGGCCCGCATCCACGCGGCGGCGGAAAACTATGCCGGGGAGAAGGTCCCACACTACCGCTTGGATCTGGATCATCTCCTGCATCGTCAATTGGCTGCGGTGGTGGGGATCAAGGCTTTGGCCGCGAAGACACGAGAGTATCTAAGCGAACTGGCGTTACGCCTTGCGGTGTCCGTTGCCGCTGCCGGCAACTTGAGCTGGACGCGCTGCCACGGCGATTGTCACGGCGGCAACGCGCGCATCGCAGAAGATGGGCCCCGTGCGGGACAGGCGATCTTCTTCGATTTCGACGATGGTGGCCCTGGCTACCTGGCGTATGACCTCGCGGTCTATCTGTGGGCAAATGCCTTCCTTCAACGCGAGCGGGTGGCGATGTGGCACGCCTTCATCGATGGTTACCGCTCCATTCGCTCCATCACCGCCGCTGACTTCGATGCACTGCATCTATTCGTGCCGATACGACACATTTGGCTGATGGGTGAATATGCGGGCCGTATTGCCGAATGGGGGAGCGAGGCGGTGCCCGTTGAATGGCTAGCCAAGCAAGTGGATCTCTTGCAGGCGTGGGAGGATGAAAAATTGTCCCCCGGACTCTTGTAGATCATTGCCTTGTTACTTCGCGGGAAGGCGCAGGCTCCAGATCGGTGCCCACGATGATGTTGCCGGTGAACCCGCCCGCCTCGGCAGCCTTCCTGAAATCGGCTGCGTCAGCGCACCACCGGGCACCTTGCAGGCGCCCTGAAACGTTGCCCCGATTGAAGGGCCCAGATGAACGCCATCTTGACTCTCTTCAAGGTTGCATTACTGTTTAAATTCGCGCTTTTGGCTCTGCGAACTGGACCGTGCAGTGCGGGCTGACGATCGCAGACGCAGGTCGAGACTGGCGGCAGATCGATAGCCAATATTGAAAGTCTGTCGCTGCGCGTGTCTTTTCGGAGGCCGCACTCGCAGCACGGCATTTTGCATCGGGCGTCAACGTCGTTCCGGCGACCACTTCATTTAACAAAAAGCTCATGGGGAGATCCCCACTATGGCAAAGAAGTTCGTTATCAATGTTGACCTTGCTGATGTATGGGCAGAGCGGAATCGCAAAAAGCTTATCAGGACCCTCGCCTGGGGAGACGAGGTCAGTGTCGTCAAGCAGACGCGTGACTATGCCGAGGTAGACATCACCGAATTCATTGAAGAGAAAGACGGCAGTATCCTGCCAAAAAAGACAACAGGATACATCCAGCCTCCCAAGAATCTGGGCCTGAAACTGACCGACGTCATCATTCCGCGCAATCAAAACAAGGTCCTTAAAATCAATTTCGTCGACGTTCAGCAGGGCGACGGGTCTGTTATCGAGTCTCCGCTAGGCAAGGTGATGCTTGTTGATGGTGGCGACAATCAGCTTTTCGCTCGCTATCTAGCATCCAGATTTCGCAATACATCGATCGATAAACCAAAGGAAATCGAGTGTATTCTCGTGACTCATGGCGATGCAGACCATTTCGTCGGCTTACCGAAAATTCAAGAATCAGAAAAAAATGAGACACCCCGGAAGCGACTATTCATTGAACCGAAGCGCGTTTATCACAACGGCATCGTGAAGCGACCCGGCAAGAAGGGTAACAAAACAAGACCTGAAGCTGAAATGCTGGGAGCAACGAAGAAGGTCGGAAAGGAACTCTTCCTGGTTGGCTTGGAGGAAAACCTTTTAAAGGTTTCAGACGACGAGATGAACCAGCCATTCAAAGTCTGGAAGAGCGCGTTGGTTGAATACAACAAGCGCTCCAAGATCGAGTTTAGACGGCTTGAAATTGGCGATGACGATGCATTTGATTTTTTCAAGGACGAGGATATCAAAATCGAGGTGTTGGGTCCACTGACTACCGAAGTGGCTGGCAAGCCGGCTCTCAAGTTTCTCGGGGACCCGCCGAAGGGACCGCGTATCGGACACGAGTCACTTGAGACGACCGACCTTAAATCACGCGGCCTGTCCGCGTCACACACCATCAACGGCCACTCTATTGTCTTCAGACTCACTTATGGAAGGATCAGCTATCTCTTTACCGGTGACCTGAACGACGAGGCCAGCCGGTTCCTGACTCGTGAGCATAACAGCGGGACAATCAACTTGAAGGCCGAGGTGTTTAAGGTCCCGCATCATGGCTCAGCAGATTTTTCCGGCGCATTTATTCAAGCGGTCGCTCCAATCGTCAGCGTGGTTTCCAGCGGCGACGAAAATGCGCGCAAGGAGTACATCCACCCGCGCGCGACACTGGTTGGAGCGTTGGGAAAATGGTCGCGCGTCGCAGAACCATTAGTTCTGATCACCGAGCTCGTAGCTTTCTTTCAAGTCGAGGGATGGTCCAGGGTCTCCGATAAGAAGAAGGATCAGAAACGGGGTGAGTTCTTCGGGTTCAGTCGGACAGCATTTGGAATGGTCAAGACCCGGACGGATGGAGCTCGTTTGCTCGTGTACACCGACAGCGGAAACCTGAAGATGAAGGAGGCATATGCCTACTCGCTTGACCAGGCTGGATTGCTACAATCGGCACCGGTTGTTCGAGTATAAGGGAGCCGCAAGGCGCCTTTTTGTTTCACGCCGACGCCGACACGGCGCCGAGTGCCCCGGACGCGTCCCAGGACTTCCACCACAGCTGCATGCAGGTGAGCCATTTTATACAGACGCCACTCGGCCATCGGAGCTAGCGTGATGCCCATTGTCCTTTTTCCCTGCGCGGGAGGGAAATCATCATGTCCATACAGCATCATTTGCAGGACCAGGTCGTCGACGCTGACCCTTGGACGTTGTTCTGTGCAGAATGCTCGCAGAAAATGAGGGTCATGAGGGCGACACCAGCCCAGGAGGGAAGGGAAACACGCACCTACGAATGCGTCTGCGGTCACAGCGAAAGCATCAACGTGGCCATTAACGGCCGGAAGCCGCGATCGCAGCGGATTCGCAGGTTTCCACGCGAAACCAGAGATCGTCCATGACAACGATCGCAGCGTCACGTTCGCGGCCAAGAGCCACGATCAGGCTCGCGACAATCCGGACGACAAAGGACCGAGTGGATCCCCCTCAGCCATCCGTGCGTGATGTCATGCTCGCGGCCGTTCCGAGCTTGCGCGCGTTTGCGATTTCACTCAGCGGCAACGTCGACCGCGCGGATGATCTTGTGCAGGACACCTTGCTGCGCGCCATGGCCAATATCGACTCGTTCACAGCTGGAACGAACATGTCCGCGTGGCTCTTCACCATCCTCCGCAACCTGTTCCGCTCGGAATACCGCAAGCGCCGCCGGGAAGTCGAAGACGCCGACGGCCATCACGTCGATAGCCTGAAATCACCTCCCCAGCAGCACAGCCAACTGGAATTCGAGGAATTCCGCAGGGCGCTCGCGACCCTGCTGCCGGACCAGCGCGAAGCGCTCATTCTCGTCGGGGCGGCAGGCTTCTCCCATGAGGAGGCCGCGGCCATCTGCGAGGCCCCGGTGGGGACAATCAAGAGCCGGGTCAATCGTGCCCGCGCGCGGCTCTCGAAGCTGCTCTCCATCGACAGCGCCGACATGTTTGGCCAGGACAACACGACCCGTGCCGTTCTGACCGGGAGCGGGCCTGGTTGATCGGCAGCAGCGCGCGTTAGCGGGTGCTGCCGATCGGGACGGTGTCGTCTCGGCGCTTCCTAACGGGCCAAGCCAAATCTTCCTTTGCAAAGTGGGAATCGCTATGATCTTTCCGCCTCGCCCGGCCTAGTCGGGGGAACCGGCAGCCCCTTGCGAGCAAGAAAAAGGGAGGCCTCCATGAGGAAGAAAATCAAGGCCTCGTTTGATCCCAAGAAATTTCTCGCCAAGGTGGGCGAGGGAAAGACTGTGTCATCATACCGGAAGGATCAAATTGTTTTCTCCCAAGGAGACCTTGCGGACGCGGTCTTTTACATTCAGCAAGGCAAGGTCAAGCTGACCGTCGTTTCCGAGCAAGGCAAGGAGGCGGTGGTTGCCATCGTAGGACCCGGTCATTTTTTTGGCGAAGGATGTCTGAATGGCCATCCCGTGCGCATCGCAACCACGAGGGCGGTCGACGATGATTGCGTGATTACCCGCCTGGAGAAGGCGACCATGATCGCCACCATTCACAAGGAGCCGGACTTTTCCGAACTGTTCATGTCGTATTTATTGACTCGGAACAGTCGAATTGAAGAGGATTTGATCGACCAATTGTTCAATTCGAGCGAGAAGCGCCTCGCCCGACTTCTCCTTCTCCTTGCAAATTTCGGCAAAGACGGCAGTCCGGAGCCGATCGTCGGAAAGTACAGTCAGGAAATGCTGGCGGAGATGATCGGCACGACCCGATCCCGCGTGAGTTTCTTTATGAACAAGTTCCGCAAGTTGGGTTTGATCGAATACAATGGAAAGCTCGAAGTTCACAAATCTTTGTTGAACATGGTTTTGCAGGAAAAGCCCGAGATCAGGACGAAGGATGAAGCACGCAGGGCGGAATAATCTGGCGGTGGGAGCAATTGATAGCTCGGCAAGCGGTGCGGTGTGGCACTCAGGCATCAGCTGAAAGTGCTGAAGCGGCGTGCCCCGCACAAATCAAGGTCCTGGACTATTTCCGCCGATCGTAAAGAGATTGCGAGCTATCTCGCTTCTGAACGTGACCGCAGCCACGGCACGATCCGTCGTCTCCTGCTGCCAGATGACCGCCTGGCTCGGGCCTCGACCGCGGATCAGCGTCGTGCCGATGGGATCTGTGGATGATCTTGAATGCAGGCCTGAGGCCGATGTCTGCGACTGGACGCGGGACTGCGTGAGGGCCCTGGCGTAGAGCACGACCGCGCCCCCCTCGTTGCTCACGTCGACGCTGCCCTCGAACACGGCCACGCCTTCGGTGTCTTCGCCCGTCGGCCCGCCCCAGAACTCCGTTCCCTTGGCCGTGAGGTTGGCGAGCGCCGTCTTCACCTCGATCCGCTTGTCGGCGAGCTGCGATATCCGCCCGGTGGTGAACAGGAAGGCGCCCTTACTCACCTCGACCAGCACCACGCCCCTATTCCCTGAGCTGAATGGGCTGAAATGGTACTCTTTGATCACCGCCTTGGCGTTCTCGCCAAGCGTGATCTGCGTGTCGTCGGCGAGAATGATCTGCAGCCGCGCGTCGGCTCCCGTGACCAACTGGTCCTTGAGGGAGATAGCCATGCCCTCTGTGGCCTTGGCGCTGTTGCCAAAGTGCACGATGCTTACATCACCTTGCAGGCGCTCCACCACGCCCACGCGATCATTGCTCTGCGCGTGGCCGGTCTGCGGCAGCGCGAGGACGAAGAGAAGCGCCGCGCCGAAGAGGGTGAGGCGCGCGATAGTTCGCTGACACTGCATGTTGAATCGCTCCTCTGCCACGGACGTCCGCCGCGCAGCGCGCGGACCCGCACCGGAGCGGATGCTTACGACACCCGCATCCGGCCGCAATTCTGTATGAAGTGTTATTGTGCCTGCCGACGGCACCAGGGCTGCCACTGTATAAAGCGGAGACTTCGGTACGTCTGCGTTTTTTGGGCTGCTCTCGGACAAGCCACTGCCTGTCTGTATTTGATGATGTGGGGTATCGGATGTGAAGTACAATGGCCGGTCGAGAAATTGAACTTAAGAAACAAGCGGGAGAGATCACGTTTAATGTGTGATCACCGACGAATGCTGCCGAATATGTCATTATGGGCGGACTTGGCGTAGCCGGTCCCGAGAAATTGGCGATCGTGTGTGGGGACGAGCGCCTGACCTATGGCTGTGTCCGCGCAATACCTCACGGCCATCCTGCGGCCGCGCAAGCCTATGCGTGGTCTCCCCGATGGAGGGAAGCAATAAAGGGCGGTTCTTTGCGGTGTTTGCATCAGCCACCAATTACGTCGCCGGTCGAAGCCGAAAGGGCGGCGGCGCGCAACATCATGGAGACGGGTCATGAGAGTGAAGATTTTCGATCTTAGCTGGAACGTTGATCTCAATAGGCTGGAAAACGAGATAAACGTCTTCCTAGCGATGCTTCCGGGCAATGCCGTGAAGCACGTACAGTCTGCCGCATCATCCACGCGAACTCGCGACACTGATCAGATGCAAACTGACTATCTCGTTACGGTTTGGTACGAAGGAGAACCGAAAAAACCCACGGCCAAGAAATCAGCGCGGCGGTGAAATTCAATTAGAGGGGGCGGCCCCTGCGGGACTCGGGTGAATGTATCTCAGAGTCCTGGCAGCCGACCGGTCGTATAAAGGTAGTAGATGATCGCAACGACTACCACCACTACTACGATGATTATTATATTTCTGTTTGCGTCGGGGCCTTCGAAAATAGCCACAGCTCTCTCCCTTTCTGGAGTGCTCGTTATGACGCTCCATTATTTTTCAGTTGGGCCGGCCGCGTACTGATGATTGTCAAAGCCCTAAGTGAGGCGGTCAGAATCAAAAGCCTCGGTCGGAGACCTCTGGGCCTCGGCGCATATGGCATCCAGCCTTGCGCGGACTCGTGCGTGGTACAATAGTTGGCGCGCTTGGGGATACCCATACGCCTGCAATTCCCATTCGATAGCCTGGTAGTTTCGATGTTCACCGGCGTGGGCCAGCCGATAGGCCAGGTTCCACATGCGCTCGTTACATTCTCGACTCATGTGCTGGCTCTATCGTCGCTAAGGCTTTGCATGCCCCATAAGGAACGACGCTACGCTAAAGAAGATCGCAGCCGTCAAAGTGACTGTCACCAAGGGGAGCCACGTTTGCAGATAGAGCAACATCTGGCGATCCTCCTAGGATCGGCCCCACCATCACAATGGATGGATGCAAAATAGGTTCCGTTCACGTGCAAGTTAAATCGGCGGGTACCAGATTCAGTGACGAGGCCGCCAACTGAGGCGGCCTTACTTAGGGGCCTGGCCGGCGCCTAATCGCCTCTTTGACGACAGTCGATGTGTGGACCGCGGTTGGCTTCGACAAAAGCGAGCCGCTGCCATCGCGCTGCGCCCTGCCTTTGCAGACCTTGGCAATGCCCTCCCAAGTCGTTGGGAGTGCCATCAATCTAGTTCGGCACTTTGATTTGGATCAAAACCAATCGGCGCGCTTTGCATGATGATAATTCAATGGGCTTGGACGATCGGAAGCCGGTGCTGGAAGAGCGGCTTGATGTCGGAGACGCTCGAGGGAAAAGAAAAGACGTAGCAAGCTTTTCCGGGTTCGGCCGCCTTTGCGTCTTTGCCCGCGATGACTTGGAAACTCATCGATGCAGGGAATAGGCCATGCGCGACTTCTTCGCCTTCCCGACTGAGATGCTCTGGCTTGCTGTTGCGTTCGTCGTAATCATCGCGGGCATGCTGGCCGCGGCGCCGGAGTAGCTCATGCGGCCGCGCTGGCGAACCGCACATTGCCGATTTGCGCGCCCCACCCCAGGGCCAATATCGACGTCAGAAGCGCACAAACGATGTTGCGTGATTTCATCAGCTACGTCCCTCTACAATGATCGAGATGGCACCGTGATATGCCAATCCAAATTCAAAACCCACCCATCCGCGGCTGTATTTTTAATTCAAACCGATCCCGCCATGCGGGAACTTGTGCGCTTCGCCCTCGGCCCGAGCGATCAAGCGATCACGGCCTGCTCGTTCGCCAGCACCCCGCACCCGATCAGGCCGGGTTCTTCGCAGGTCATCAGCAGGGTCGGGATGGTCTCGAGCAGGGCCTGGTAGGGCGGGTGCGCTTCGAAGGCGGCGCGGAACTGCGGCTCGTCGAGCAGCGGGCCAAGTCCGCCGGCCACGCCGCCGGCGATGTAGACTCCGCCCAGCGCCTTGAAGGTGAGCGCGAGCCCGCCGGCAAAGCGGCCAAGCAGGCGTATGAACAAACGGGTCGCCGCCTGCGCCGACGGTTCGCGTGCGAGCGCGCCCGCGACGATGGTTTCGGCCGCGCGCCAGGTCGCCTGCGGATCGAGCGCGCGCGCGAGCCGCACCAGGCCGGGGCCGGACAGCACGGACTCGGCACTGACATGCCCGCAGTCCGTCCACAGCCGCGCGAACACCTCGACCTCGTCCATCGCCTGCGGACCGAACGAGGCGTGCCCGCCCTCGCTCGCGACCACGTGCCAGTGGCCGCCGGCCGGGAGGAGCGCGGCGACGCCAAGCCCGGTGCCGGGGCCGAGCACGGCCCTGACCCCGTCGCGCGGCGGCAGCGCCGGCCCCAGCGGGCGGGTCTCGTTGGGCGCAAGGTTGCGCAACGCCCAGGCGATGGCCTCGAAGTCGTTCACGATGCGGAGCTGCGACCATCCGAACCGCTTCGCCAATTCGGCGCGCCGGAACCGCCAGGCCCGGTTGGTAAGCGCCACCTCCTCGCCGTCGATGGGGCCGGCGATGGCCAGCGTCGCCGCGCGCGGCCGCGCACCGGTTTCGTCAAGGTAGCGAGAGACCGCGCCATCGAGGTCGGCGACGGTATCGTTGTCCATGATCAAAATTCGCTCGGGGCGCCCGGCGGAATTGGCGAGCGCAAAGCGACTCTTGCTGCCACCGATGTCGGCGAGGAGGGTCAGGCTCATCATGTCACCCGATCGATAACCATCTTCGAGCGAAATCCGTTCAGATTGAACCGCGATTTCGCTCCAAGTATTTTGTTCGGTCGCATGATCTTATCCGAAAAGTCTGCAACTTTTCGGGATCATGCTTTGGCCAACCGGTTGCGGTATCGGCAAGCCGGAATCGGGATTTTCATTGTTGGAGGGTGTCCAACTCCGCGATTGTTGCGCCGCACCGTGCGCGGCGGTTCAATACGACCGCGGCAGGCCGAGTACGTGCTCGGCCAGATAGGACAGGATCAGGTTGGTCGAGATCGGCGCGGTTAGGTAGAGCCGGGTTTCGCGGAACTTGCGCTCGATGTCGAACTCCTCGGCGAAGCCGAAGCCGCCGTGGGTCTGCAGGCACATGTCGGCGGCCGCCCAGGAGGCGTCGGCGGCGAGCAGCTTCGCCATATTGGCCTCGGCGCCGCAATCGCGGCCCGCCTCATAGAGCGACGCCGCCTCGCGCACCATCAGCTCGGCCGCGCGCATCTGGGCATAGCATCGCGCGATCGGGAACTGCACGCCCTGGTTCTGCCCGATCGGGCGGCCGAACACGGTGCGCTCCTTGGCATAGCCGGTCGCCTTGGCGATGAACCACTTGGCATCGCCGATGCACTCCGCCGCGATCAGGATGCGCTCGGCGTTCATGCCGCTGAGGATGTAGCGGAAGCCCTGGCCTTCCTCCCCGATCAGATTTTCCGCCGGCACCCGCAGATCGTCGAAGAACAGCTCCGTGGTGGCGTGGTTCATCATGGTCCGGATCGGATTGATGCTGATGCCGGTGCTGCCTTGCGCGAGCCGCATGTCGACCAGAAAGACCGAGAGACCGCCGGTGCGGGTCTTGGCCTGCTCGCGTGGCGTGGTGCGGGCGATCAGCAACAGGAGATCGGAATGCTCGGCGCGCGAGGTCCAGATCTTCTGCCCGTTGATGATGTAGTGGTCGCCTTCGCGCACCGCGGTCGTGCGCAGATTGAGGGTGTCCGAGCCCGAGGTCGGCTCGGTGACGCCGAAGGCCTGCAGCCGCAGCTTGCCCGCCGCGATCTGCGGCAACCAGCGCGCCTTCTGCGCCGCGCTGCCGTGCCGCAACACCGTGCCCATGGTGTACATCTGGGCGTGACAGGCCGCGCCGTTGCAGCCCGACGCCTGGATCTCCTCCATGATCGCGGCCGCGGCCGTCATGGTCAGCCCGCTGCCGCCGTATTCCTCCGGGATCAGCGCGGCCAGGAACCCGGCATCGGTGAGCGCGCCGACGAATTCGGTCGGGTAGGCGCGTTCGCGGTCGAGCGTGCGCCAATATTCACCGGGGAACCTGGCGCAGAGGGCACGAACGGACTCGCGGATTTGCGCGAGATCGTCGGATGATTGCTGCAACTCGGTGTCAACCATTTTGTATGCAACGGCGCCAAAGAGGTCGGTCTGCTGGTGGCAACGACTCTACCATTGTCCGCGTTCCGCGCAGCGTATGTTGGATCGTCACACCGGATCCCACGAGAACACGTCGGTCGAACGCTCGAGCGGCGTCAACGACGGTCCGAGCGCGCCCTTGAGCTGCTGGTCGATCGCTTCCGGCGTCCAGCCCTCGGAGCGATGCAGCGTGCGGACCGGGCGCGGCTGGCTGAACAGGAAAATCTCGTTGTTGCGGACCCCGAAGATCTGGCCGGAGATCCCCTCGGCGCGGTCCGACGCCAGATAGACCGTGAGCGGGGCGATCTTTTCCGGCGTCATCTGCTGGAAGCGCTCGACCCGCGCCTTTTCCTCGGGGGTCTGCGCCGGGATCGAGTCGATCATGCGCGTCCAGGCAAACGGCGCGATGCAGTTCGAGCGCACCTTGAAGCGCTGCATGTCGAGGGCGATCCCGCGCGAGAGCCCGACGATGCCGAACTTCGCCGCCATGTAATTGGCCTGCCCGAAATTGCCGACCAGCGCGGAGGTCGAGGTCATGTGCACGAAGGCGCCGGAGTTCTGCTCGCGGAACTGCACCGCGCAGGCGCGGCTCATGTTGAAGGAGCCGTTGAGATGAACCGCCAGCACGTCCGACCAGTCCGACCAGCTCATGCGATGGAAGATGCGATCGCGCAGAATGCCGGCATTGTTGACCAGGATGTCGACCTGGCCGAAGGCGGTCAGCGCGGCCTTGACGATCTCGTCGGCATTCTTGGGCTCGGCGATGGAGAGCGTCGATGCGATCGCCTCGCCGCCGCCGGCCTTGATCTCCTTGACCACGTCATGCGCCGGCCCGGCATCCGCGCCGGCGCCTTCCAGACTCGCGCCGATGTCGCAGACGACGACGCGGGCGCCTTCCTGCGCGAGCAACAGCGCAATACCGCGGCCGATGCCGCGGGCCGCACCGGTGACGATTGCAACTTTGCCGGCGACCATCCCAGAAGCCATCTTGATCCTCGCTCAACAAACCCAGCCGTCAGCGCCCGCGACGGCGAGCGATCCAGCAGCCTCCGATCCGCATGAGGCGCAGGCGCGCTTCATGCATGACCCGGCGGATACTGGATGCCCCGCCTTCGCGGGGCCTGACAAGCGGAGATTTTATCCCCAGACCTCTTCGGCGACCTCGACCATCCGGCCCAGCTTCGCCCATTGCTCGTCCTCGGTCAGCGTATTGCCCTCCTCGGTCGAGGCAAAGCCGCACTGGCCGGAGATGCAGAGCTGATCGAGGGGCGCATACTTCTCCGCTTCGTCGATGCGGCGTTTGAGCTCGTCCTTGCTTTCGAGCTTGCCGCTCTTGGTGGTCACGATGCCGAGCACCACGGACTTGCCCTTGGGCAGCATGCGCAGCGGCTCGAAGCCGCCGGAGCGCTGATCATCGTATTCCATGAAGTAGCCGTGCACGTTGATCTTGTTGAACAGGATTTCCTGCACCGCCTCGTAGCCGCCCGTGCCCATGAAGGTCGATTTATAGTTGCCGCGGCACAGATGCATCGTAATCGTCATGTCGGCGGGAATGTCGGACATCGCGGTATTGATGAGCTCGCCGTAAAGCTCGCC